>FTHA01000840.1_pt1 | contig 39362 bp, 38 predicted proteins | sample 1640771 | NCBI WGS metagenome assembly FTHA01 (sample SAMEA3914789, study PRJEB12502) | metagenome | biome: forest; material: soil | place: Canada | collected 2011-07-03 | depth 0.3 m | reverse complement strand
TCGTGACGATGAACGTCCTAGGCTACGCCAGCGTCGGCATGGGCGGCGACGAGGGCGGGGGCGGGCTGGGTTTCGGCCGCGTAGATGGCGGCGGACGCGGCGAGCACGAAGATCGCCATCACCGCCACCAGGGCCCGCGCGTCCCTGGTCCGCGTCACCACACGGCCGAAGGCGACGACGCAGGCGTAGCCTAGGACGTTCATCGTCACGATCTCGATCAGGTTGGTGATCGCGTTGGGGTTCTCGAAGGGGTGGGCGGAGTTGACGTTGAACAGGCCCCCGCCGTTGGTTCCGAACTGCTTGATCGCTTCCTGGCTGGCGGTGGGGAACAGCGAGATGGTCTGCTTGGCGCCCTCCAGCGTGGTCGCGGTGGCGTTGGCCAGCAGGGTCTGGGGCTCGCCGAGGGCCACGTAGGCCAGAGCGATCAGGACGGAGAAGGGCAGCAGGATGTAGAGGCTGATCCGGGTCAGATCGACCCAGAAGTCGCCCACCTTCTCGCCGCGATTGGCGGCGAAGGCGCGGGCCAGGGCCGCCGCGACAGCGATGCCGGCGGCGGCAGAGAGGAAGTTGTGGCTGGTCAGCCCTGCCATCTGGGAGAAGGTCGAGACCGTGGTCTCGGGCACGTAGGACTGCCAGTTGGTGTTGGTGACGAAGCTGATGGCGGTGTTGAACGCCAGGTGCGGGCTCATCCCGGCGAAACCCTGCGGATTGAGCGGCAGCAGGTTCTGGAACCTGAGGATCAGGTACAGCACGACGAAGCTGGCGGCGCTGAAGACCAGGAACGCCATGGTGTAGCCGAGCCAGGTCTGGCCCTTCTTCGGATCCACGCCGAACGCCGCGTAGAGGACGCCCTCCACGGGGCGCAGCACCGGGTCGAGCCAGGTCCGTTCGCCCTGCCATACGCGGGCCATGTAGATGCCCAGCGGCCAGGCCAGGATGACGGTGAGGGCGATCGTGAAGACGATCTCGCCCCAGCCTCGCACGTCCATGGCGAGGTCTCCTTTGTGTTGTTCAGCGTCTGTTGGGGGGAAGGCGGTCGACCACCTTGATGGCGGCCGCACCGACGGACCAGGTCACCGCCACGACGATGACGAGCGCGAGCAGCGCATTGGCCCAGATTGGAAAGTCGCTCATTGCCGGACGGCTCAGAACTTCTCAGGCCGCAGCAGGGCCGCGACCATGTAGATCGCGACGCCCACGGCGGCGACGCCATAGAGCAGCATGATCAGCATGCTCAGGCCCTTTTCAGCAGGGCTGCATAGCCGGCGAAGATCGCGAAGATGGCGACGCCGACGAGCAGGAAGATGAGATCAGACATCAACGCTCCAATCCTGATCTGGAGCGCTGAACCTAGGTCCGGACGCCGTAAGCGTTCGATCGGCGAGGTCTGGCCGGGGCGTCAGGGACTCGTAAGGACGCCTTTGCGCCCGCCTGCGCGCGCCATGGCGGCGGTCAGAGGGGCGAAGGTGAGGCCCTGGACGGCGACCGAGAAGGTGACGACCACGAAGGTGATGGCGAGGATCAGCGGCCGTTGCGGCCCCTGCGGCACGCCCAGGGCCAGCGCCAGGGACAAGGCGCCGTGCAGCCCGCCCCAGGTCAGCGTGGCCGTCGCCCCGCGCTCCTCGTGCCGGAAGTGGAAGAACGATCCCCACGGCAGGACCACGGCGTAGCGGGCCAGCAGCACCAGAACGATGGCGGCGAGCCAGACCCCACCCTCGCGCAGGTCGAAGGGAACCACCAGCAGCTGCAGGCCAAGCAGGAGGAACAGCAGGGCGTTCAGGATCTCGTCGACCAGGGTCCAGAAGTTGCGCAGGTATGCCTGGGTCGTGGCGCTGACGACGCCGCGGGCGGAGAGGTCGCCGATCACCAGGCCCGCCCCCACCACTGCGATAGGCCCGCTGAGATGGATCGCCTGGGCGAGGGCGAAGGCCCCCATGGCCAGCGCGACCGACAGCGTCACCTCGACGACGAAGTCGTCGATCGCGCGCATGGCCCGCATCACCAGTATTCCAGCCAGGGCGCCGAGGGCCAGGCCACCCGCCGCCTCGATGAACACCTTGACCAGGGCTTGGCCGGCGTCGGGCGCGGCGCCGGATGCGAAGGCGACCAGGGCCGTGAACACCACGATGCCGACGCCATCGTTGAACAGCGCTTCCCCCTGCAGCACGGCCTGGAGCGGCTTCGAAAGGCGTCCGTGCTTGACCGTGGCCAGCACGGCGATCGGATCGGTCGGGCTGATCAGGGCCCCGAAGACGAGCGCCCAAGGCAGCGACAGGGCCACGCCCAGCCAGCCGGCCACGAGCCAGACGCCCAGGCCGACGATCACGGTCGATACGCCCACGCCGATGGTGGCCAGGGTGAACACCGACAACAGGCGCTGGCGCAGCTCGCTGAGGTCCACCTGCATGGCGCCGGCGAACAGCAGGAAGGCCAGCATGTAGCCGAGCACGGTCTGGGAGAAATCGATTCCGCTGACGGCGTCGAAGGCGGCGCCGACGCCCGGCAAGGCCGGCGCCAGCCGATGGAGGGCCGAGAGCCCGACCGCTCCGGCCAGGCCGACGATCAGCATGGCCACGCCATGGGGCAGCTTCAGCGTCCGGGCGTTGACCCAGCCGCCCAGCGCCACGATCGACAGGAACAGCGCAGTGAGCTGGAACGCTGACATCCGACGGCTCCCGCGAGGCAAGGGCCGGGATAGTCGCCGACGGGCGAAGCCTCAACCCCTATCGGCGCCCCGACCGTATGCGCACAAAAGTGGCGGTCTCCCTGGCATGTCGCCGCCAGGAAGCGCATGCTGCTAGGGCCGCCGGGGCGGGCGGCCACGGAGCACACCATGTCACCCTTGATATTCAGGATCGTTGAGCACGACGGGGCCTGGTCGGTCGAACATGAGGGCCGCTATTCCAACCGCTCGCGCGACAAGGCCGAGGTGATCGCCTCGGCGACCAAGCTCGCCCGGGCGGCGATCGTCATCGGCAGGCCAGCACAAGTCAGGGTCGAAGGCGAGGCGGGTTACTTCTGATCGGGTCAGGACTGCCCCGCAGACCCAATCGTTTTTCAGGAGTACGGACATGGCCAACAAAGATCAGAACCGCAACGGCCGCGAGGCGCGCAAGCCCAAGAAGGTCAAGGCCAAGGCGGCCGCCGCGCCCTCGTCGTTCATCGTCACCACCGCCAAGGCGGTAGGCCAGCCCTCCGGCAAGAAGAAGTAGCGGCTAGATCACGATGATTTTGGCAATCCAAAATCATAAACGTGATCGCTTCTAAACGTTTAGAGCGGGATTCGTGCGGAAAACCGGTACCCACTTTTCCGCATCCCGCTCTAGCTCGCCCGCGCTTCGCGGAAAGAGACCAGCCGGCCCTTCGACTCATCCCACAGCGTCAGGCTGAGGCCCCTCAGGCCCTGGGCCAGGGTCACCCGTCCGATATCCAGCTCCGGGATGGCGCGCCGGGCCTGACGCAGCCGGTAGAACGGGATCCGGCTCGACATGTGATGGATGTGGTGCAGGCCGATGTTGGCCGTGAACCAGCCCAGCGGTCCGGGAAATTGGAAATGCGAGCTGCTTTGGAGGGCGGCTTCGCGCAGGTTCCAGGAACCATGCCGGCTCCAGACCACGCCGTCGAACTGGTGCTGCACATAGAACAGCCAAATCCCGATCGTACCGGCGAGGAGCGTCATCGGCAGCTGCACCAGCAGGAAGGGCCCCACTCCGCCCGCCCAGATCAGGACGCCGACCACGATGGCGATCCCGAGGTTTGTGCCCATCACGCCAAGCCATGACCGCCAGCCCCACCGGTGGTCGGGCAGCCGTTGGCGAAGGATGAACAGGAACGCCGGCCCCAGTCCGAACATCACCAGCGGATGGCGGAACAGGCGGTAGCCGATCCTGCGCCAGAGGGGCAGCCCCTGATACTCCCCCACAGTGAGGGTGCCGATATCGCCCACTCCCCGACGATCGAGATCGCCCGAGGTGGCGTGATGGACGGCGTGGGCATGGCGCCAGTCGTCATAGGGCGTGAGGGTGAACACCCCCAGCACCCGGCCGAGCGCGTCGTTGAGCGCCTTCTGCTTGAAGAACGCCCCGTGGCCGCAGTCGTGCTGGACCATGAACAGCCGCACCAGGAAGGCCGCGGCCGGGATAGTGAGCAGCAGGCCCCACCACTGATGGTCGCGGACGGCGAGCCATGCGGCCAGCCAGAGCACAGTCAGGGGCCCCGCGGTGATCGCCAGCTCCACGACGCTGCGAACCGGGTCTGGACTGCGGAAGGCGTCCAGCCGCCGCGCCCAGTCGGACGCCTGGGCGCCCGTCTCTTCAAGTGCGGTCAGGTTGGGCAGAGGAAATCCCTTGTTGTCAGGCGGCTGCTCGGGCAGGCGTCGCCGGTTCCGCGTGTCTCTGTACGGAACCGGACTTGATCTGGTCGCTCGGCCCGGCGATCACAAGCCGGGCCGTTGATAAACCTCGAGCTAGTTCGGGTTCATCCGCCCGGACCGGTCGCTTCGTGGCGCGCTGAGCTGAGCGGCGAGCCGGCCGAAGTCGCCACTGCCGCCGCCACCGCCGCCGCCGCCGCCCTTGCCGGGGCGCCGCTTGCCACGTTGTTGGCCAGGGCCCCGCGGGCCGGCGGGCGCATGCTGGCCATTGGAACGGCCCTGCGCTTGCTTGGGACGCTGTTGCTGGCCGCCGCGTCCGCCGCGGGGCGCCTGGGCGCCGCCGGGGCCATCGCCGGCGCCGAGGTCCAGGCCGGTCAGACGCTGGATGTCGCGCAGCAGGCCACGTTCCTCGGGCGCGCAGAGGGTGATGGCGACTCCGGCCTTCCCGGCGCGGGCCGTACGCCCGATCCGGTGGACATAGGACTCCGGCACGTGCGGCAGCTCGAAGTTCACCACGTGGCTGATGTTGTCGACGTCGATGCCGCGGGCGGCGATGTCGGTCGCGATCAGGGCGCGGGACTGGCCGGCCTTGAAGCTCGCCAGAGCGCGCTCGCGCTGGCCCTGGCTCTTGTCGCCGTGGATGGCGGCGGCGTCGATCCCGGCGCGGTCGAGATGTTCGGCCAGCCGGTCGGCGCCGCGCTTGGTGCGGGTGAAGACGATCACCCGCTTCATGTTCGCCTCGGCCATCAGGTCGACCAGGGCGTCGCGCTTGCGCGTGCTGTCGACGAAGACGACCCGCTGCTCGACCAGCTCGACGGTCGAGGCCACCGGCGTCACCGCGACCCGTGTCGGGTTCCGCAGCAGCTCGCCGGCGAGCTTCTCGATCTCGCTCGGCATGGTCGCCGAGAAGAACAGGTTCTGCCGGGTCTTGGGCAGGTGGCTGACCAGCTTGCGGATCGGTACGATGAAGCCGAGGTCCAGCATCTGGTCGACTTCGTCGAGCACCAGGACTTCGGTGTGGGAAAGGTCGATGGTGCGCTGGCTCAGGTGATCCAGCAGGCGGCCCGGGGTGGCCACCAGCACGTCGACGCCGCGGGCCATGATCTTGGTCTGGGCGCCGTACTTGACGCCGCCGTAGACCACGGCGACCGAGACGCCCATGTGCTTGCCATAGGTCTTGAAGCTCTCGGCGATCTGGCTGGCCAGTTCACGGGTGGGGGCCAGGACCAGCACCTTGCAGCTCTTGGGCGGGCGGCTGGCGCTGGTGGACAGGCGCTGCAGGATGGGAAGGGCGAAGGCGGCGGTCTTGCCGGTGCCGGTCTGGGCGATGCCCAGCAGGTCGCCGCCGGTGAGCACGGCCGGGATGGCCTGGGCCTGGATCGGGGTGGGATGGGTGTAGCCCTTCCCGGTGAGGGCCTGAAGCAGGTTCTTGTTCAGGCCGAAGTCGGAGAAATTGGTCAAAGGTTGTCTTTCATGGCGCGCACGCCCGGCCAAGCCGAAGGGCTCGGACTCCGCGCTGCGGATGTCTGGTAAGCGCCCCGCGTGGCTGGGCGGCTCGATGAGGGAGCTAGTGGCGCTCGACAGGTCGGAACGTCATTCGACGTCCCACACGCGACCGGAGCGCGCCGATTTCGCCGAGGGCGAGATCGAGAGGTCAAATGGATGTTCAGGAGCCCCGTGTCAATGGAAATCTTTGTTAATCTTTGATTATTCTGACGCACCCGGAAGAAGTGCTGTCATACCGAGGGTGCTCAAGACTTTGCCAAGTCATGTCAGGGCCCCGTGTCGTGGGGGTCGACGAGCGTGGAATGTGCTTAGATAAGGCCTTGGCCAGAAAGGAGCTTCGCCATGCTCGAACGTGTCATCGAAGGCCGCCGCAGGGACCTTGGCGGTGGGCTGGAGGTGGAGCGGGTCCTGCCCAACGCCGCGCGGCGCATGGTGGGGCCGTTCATCTTCCTGGACCACATGGGCCCGCCGCAGTTCGATCCGGGCCAGGGCATCGACGTACGGCCCCATCCGCACATCGGGCTTTCCACCGTCACCTATCTGTTCGACGGCGAGATCCTGCACCGCGACAACCTTGGCTTCCGCCAGGCGATCCGGCCGGGCGAGGTGAACTGGATGACCGCCGGCAGCGGCATCGTCCATTCCGAGCGGACCGATCCGTCGATCCGTTCGCGCGGCGGGCTGATGCACGGCATGCAGGCCTGGGCGGCGCTGCCGCTGGAGGCCGAAGAGACCGACCCCAACTTTGTCCATCACGACGAGGCGGACCTGCCGACGTTCGAGGACGCCGGGGTCTGGGCCAGGCTGATCGCCGGTTCGGCCTTTGGGCTGTCCAACACCGTGCGGACCTATTCGCCGATGTTCTACCTGCATGTGGAGCTGCAGCCCGGCGGGCGCATCGCCCTGCCGCCCGAGCACAGCGAGCGGGCCGCGTACGTGGTGGATGGGCAGGTGGAGCACGACGGCCGCACCCATGCCGCGGGCCAGATGCTGGTGTTCACCGCCGGCGGTGAACCGGTCGTGACCGCCGTCGACGGCCCGGCGCGCGTGATGCTGCTGGGGGGAGAGCCGATCGGCCAGCGCTTCATCTGGTGGAACCTGGTGTCCTCCAGCGAGGCCCGCATCGACCAGGCCAAGGCCGACTGGCGCGCCGGCCGCTTCCCCCTGCCGCCCGACGACTCATCCGAGTTCATACCCCTGCCCGAAGACGTCGAGCACCACGCCTGAACGTCGGCGATCACCGGGCAGGAACCCTGCGGAACTGCTCATAGATGTTGTCGAACACCGCTGAGCCACGCTCGATCCGGATGAGATCGTCGTTGGCAGCCGCGCAGACGCCGTCAAGCACGTGAGCGATCCCGCCCGTCTGCTCCCGGCCGAACTTGCCGTCCTTGAGGTCGATGTCGTGGACAATCTCGGCGACGGCGCGCAGCGCCCGCTCGTCCAGCCCGGTCCGATCGAGGAAGACCTCGAATGAGCATTTGTCCCCTTCGTGGGTGAACTCACCGCTGAACATGTCGAAGCGCAGTTCTCCGGGCAGGGCGTCGTAGTCCTTGGCCGCCACGAACTTGAAGCGCGCGTCCGGGTCGATGAACCGGGTGATCAGCCAGGCGCAGGCGATGCGGTCGACGTAGACGCCTCTGCGCGTCACCCACGTCTTTCCGATCAGGCTCTGACTTGAAGCGACCCCTTGAGGATCTGGCGCCCTCTCCGCCGGAGCGTCGGAAACCTGGTGCTCCAGGGCGGACAGAAGACCTTCGACCGTCATCCGTCCGGTCGCCCCGAAGAAGTCGATCCTGCTTGTGTCCTCATAGCGGCGCCGAAGCCGGACCAGCTGGCCCTTGACCTCCGCCTTGGCGGCTAGCTCGGCGGCGAGCCGGCGCAGCTCGGTCGCGATCTCCGCATAGTCTGCGTCGCGGGCGGCGTCGAACAACGAGCGCACCTCCTGGTCGTTCAGCCCGTCCACCAGGCTGGCCTCCAGGATCATGCCTTCGCCGCCGCCCTGTTCGATCTCGCGCAGCAGCCACTGGAAGTCCTCGAGCGTCTGTTCGCTCGCGGGCAATGCATAGACGGAGTTCTTGACGGAGATGGCGCCGAGACCCTGCAGTCTGCGCCAGACCTTGACCCGCAGATAGGGCGGCTTCGGCGGCAGCTGGTGAACCAGCAGCAGCCACTGCGCCGGTCCGGAAGGGTCCCGCGGACTATCGTTGGTCACGTCCATGATACGTTCGTATCACAGCGATTGACTCCATGTAACATTGGCATCATTACGCGCCGAGTCCCGAAGCCGACTGGCGTAGGAGGCGATCATGAACTGGGTGACGCGCGAAAGGCCGAAGATCGATCGCATCGCCTGTCCCTGGCTGATCGCGCGCTTCATCGAAGCCGATCCCGAGTTCCTCTACGTCGAGGCCGGACGGGTCCTCCAGATCGCCGAGGAAACAGGCGCCATTCCCTATGACGTGCCTGGCGTCGAGCTAAGCCATGTCGGTGAGCTGTGCAGCTTCGACGCCTTCCTCACCAAATACGCGCTGAACGATCCGGCCCTGCATCGGCTAGCGCTGATCGTGCGCGGAGCGGATACCTCCCGCCTCGACCTCAGCCCGCAATCGCCGGGACTCTATGCGATCTCGCTCGGGCTCTCGGACGTCTTCAAGGATGACCATGAGATGCTGCACCACGGGATGGTGGTGTACGACGCCCTCTATGCCTGGTGCGCGAGACTGCAGGGCGAGACTCACAGCTGGCCGCCGGCCGGATACGCCAAGACCCCGACGCCAACCCACTGACCCGAGGAGACATCAATGTCCATCAGGCTTGGTCTGATCGCCCTGGCGGCGGCATCGATCATCGCGGCGCCCGGGTTCGCCGCGCCGGCGGCGCGCGACTGGGGGCCGGTCGCCCAGGCCCTCGGCAAGGCCGGCGCTGTGCAGCCTGATGGAGGCTACCGGGTTCCGCTGCCCCGGACCGACCTGCACGTCGTGCTGGACGGCACGCCGCTCAAGGCTGGGTTCGCGCTGGGCTCCTGGGTCGGCTTCGCGCCCATGGGCGACAAGGCGATGGTCATGGGCGACCTGGTCCTGACCCAGGACGAGGTGAGCCCGGTAATGAAGAGCCTGGAGGAGAGCGGGTTCGAGATCACCGCCCTGCACAACCACCTGCTCCGGGCCGAGCCGATGACCCTCTACATGCACGTGATGGGGCAGGGCGATCCGGTGAAGCTGGCCCAGGCCCTCCACGCCGCCTTGTCGCTCAGCAAGACGCCCTTCACCGCGGCGCCTCCGGCAGCGCCGGCCGCGGATCTGGGCATCGATGTCGCCGCGATCGATCAGGTGATGGGCGCCAAGGGCAAGGTGAACGGCGGCGTGCTTCAGTACGGCATCCCGCGCAAGGCGCCGGTTCGCGGGGGAGGCATGGTCGTGCCCACGTCGCTCGGCAGCGCCATCGTGATCAACTTCCAGCCGACCGGCGATGGGAAGGCGGCGATCACCGGCGATTTCGTGCTCGTGAGCGCCGAAGTGAATCCGGTCATCCGCGCCCTCCGGTCGAACGGCATCGAGGTGACCGCGCTGCACAACCACATGCTGGATGACCAGCCGCGGCTGTTCTTCATGCACTTCTGGGCCAACGACGATGCGCAGAAGCTGGCGCACGGCCTGCGCACGGCGCTCGACCAGGTCGCCATAGCCGGGCGCTGAGACTTTCCCGCTGTTGGATACGATGATGACGAATGGTCAGTGGCGACCCCGCTGGCCCGGGTTCCTGAAGAACTCGGGGCGCCGGGAGCTGATGGGGATGATCTTGCTGATGCTGGCCATGCCGCTCTTCCAGGTTGGGCTCGAGACCATCTGGCGCTGGATACGCCCGTTCCCCGGGAACTGAGGCCCGTGAAGGTCCGATATCGCCTGCTGACCTTGATCGCGGTGGCGGCTCTCGTGGCGACGGCCGCCTGCGGCAAGCCGGCGGCCGTGGGATCCGGCCCTTCACCCCTGGTCCTGGAATCGACCATCCCCCTCGACGGGGTGGTCGGGCGGATCGATCATCTGGCGATCGATCTGAAGCGCGGGCGGCTGTTCGTGGCCGAGCTCGGCAACGGGACGGTAGAGGCCATCGATCTGGCCAGTGGCCGGTCGCTGCAGCGGATTTCCGGCCTGTCCGAGCCGCAAGGCCTGGCCTATCTGCCGGGCGCCGACGAGCTGGTGGTGGCGAGCGGCGGGGATGGCGCGGTCCGCTTCTATCGCGGCGCCGATCTCGCGCCAGCCGGCATGATCAAGCTCGGCGACGATGCGGACAACGTGCGGGTCGATCCCGCCTCGGGCCACGTGATCGTCGGCTATGGCTCGGGCGCGCTGGCGATCATCGATCCGGTGGGGCGAGCGGTCGTCGGTACGATCAGCCTCCCGGGCCATCCCGAAAGCTTCCGGCTCGCGGGCGAGCGGGCTTACGTCAACGTCCCCGACGCACAGCGCCTCGTCGTCACAGACCTGTCGGCCCAGCGTATCCTGGCGACCTGGCCCATGCCGTATTTCATGAACTTTCCCATGATCCTGGACCCGGCGACCCACCGTGTCGCGGTGGTGTTCCGCCTGCCCGCGAGGCTGGGGATGTTCGATGCTGGCTCCGGCAGGCCAACATCCAATGTGGCGACCTGCGGGGACGCCGACGACCTGTTCTTCGACGCCCGCCGTCAGCGGTTCTACGTCACCTGCGGCGCCGGGCTGGTGGACGTGTTCGGCGGGCCACCGGCCAGCGAACGTCGCATCGCCCGGGTGACGACGCGCCGCGGGGCGAGGACTTCGCTGTTCGTCCCGGAACGCGATCGTCTCTACGTGGCGGCCCGGGCTGGCTGGGGGAACGGTGCGGCCATCCTGGTCTATCGCCCCCAGCCCTGAGGATCGCGAACCCCTGCCGGAAGACGTCGAGCGCACGCCTGAACCGATGAGGTCGCCTCCCAGCCGGGCGTTCTGGGGCCATGGCCTTGCGTCGAAGAGGGGCTGTCGACAGCCGCGCCGCTTTTCTTGACGGCGACCTTCGGCTTAGCGACTCGGTCAACTGAAACGACCTTGCTTCCGGGTTGGGTCAGGGCCGAAAGTGCGTGTCGGCGGAGTGGCCCGCCGACGGTCCTGGAGAGGGCGGCGTGACCTCGTCGGAGGTGGAAGGTGAACGGGCAGGCGCGACGCGTTCCGCCGCCGCTCAGGCCGCGAGCTTCGGCCTGCTGATCGTCGCCGGCGTTTCAGCCATTGTGCTTTCGGTCATGGCGGCCAACGCCGAGCATTGGGTCAGTCACACACTCGATGTCCGCCGGGTCAACCAGGCCCTCTTCGCGAAAGTGCAGGACGCGACGCTTGGTGAGCGCGGATATCTCATCACCCAGGACCCGCGCTATCTGGCGCAGTTCCGCGCGGCGATGGCCGAGATCCCCCGGCTCGAAGAGGGCCTGGAGGCTCTGACCAGGGACAATTCAGCCGCTCGACCGCGTATGGCGCAGCTTCGCCGAGCCATCCAGGCCCAGCTTGGCGAACTCGATCGGACGGTGGGTTTGTTGGAGCACGGACAGGCTTCCGACGCGATCGCAGCCGTGCGCAGCCATCTGGTCGTCAACCGCATGGAAGAGGTGCGCGTGGCTAGCGCCGCGGTCGAAGTCGGCGAGGTGCGCCTGCTCGCCGCCAGGGCGAGGCAAGCAGCGATCAGTCGCGGCCTGCTTGTCGGCGCGATCGCGACCGCCCTCGCCACCTCAGCGCTGCTCGCCCTGTTCGTCCTCAGGGCGTCACGGCGCTCGATCAAGCAGTTGGCGCAGCGGAGCAACGCCTTGGCCGAGGAGATGGCCAAACGGGAGGTGGCGGAAGGCCAGCTCCGCCAAGCGCAGAAGATGGAAGCCCTCGGGCAGCTCACCGGGGGCATCGCCCATGACTTCAACAACATGTTGGCGATTGTCGTCGGCAATCTCGACATGCTGTTGCGCCGGCTCTCGGACGATGAAGCGCGACGGCGGCTCGTCGAACAGGCTCTGGATGGCGCTCAGCGCGCGACCAGATTGACGCAAAGTCTCCTGGCGTTTTCGCGCCAGCAGCCGCTCGAACCGAAGTCGCTCGACGTCAACAGGACGGTCGCGGAGATGTCGCGGCTACTGCGCAGCACGCTGGGCGAGCGCGTCACGATCGAGACCGTCCTCGCGGGCGGCCTGTGGCCTGCACTCATTGATCAGTCCCAGCTTGAAAGCACGGTTCTCAACCTGGCCATCAACGCACGCGACGCCATGGCGGAGGGTGGCAAGCTCACGATCGAGACCGCCAACGCGTTCCTTGACGAGGCTTACGCCAGGTCTGACGCCAGCGTCACGCCCGGCCAGTACGTCCTCTTGGCGCTCACCGACACCGGCGTCGGCATCCCGCCGGAAATCATCGAGAAGGTCTTCGATCCATTCTTCACGACCAAAGCCGCGGGCCACGGGACCGGACTTGGCCTCAGTCAGGTCCACGGCTTCGTCAAGCAGTCGGGCGGTCATGTGAAGATCTACAGCGAGGTCGACGGCGGCACGACGGTCAAGCTGTACCTGCCTCGTAGCCGGACGCCGGTGGAATCGCGCGGCGCGTCGGCCGAACCCCTGCCGGAGGAAGCTCCGTCGGGATTGAGGGTCCTCGTCGCTGAAGACGAAGCCGGCGTCCGCGACTTTGTCTGCGGGGCCCTGCGGGACCTTGGGTACCGCACGCATGAGGCCATGAATGGCCGAACGGCTCTGGAAGTCCTCGCCTCCCACGCCGACATCGACCTGCTCCTGACGGACGTGGTCATGCCCGACATGAACGGCCGTGCACTCGCCGACCAGGCCCTGGCCCTGCGCCCCGCTCTGAAGGTGCTCTTCATGACCGGCTACACCCGTAACGCAATCGTTCACAACGGCGTGCTCGACTCGGATGCACACCTGCTGACCAAGCCATTCACGCTCTCGCTGCTGGCCAGCAAGTTACGTGAGGCTTTGGGGGAGTAGGCAGTCGGCCGTTTTCGCCTCCGCGGGCGAGGGCTGCACTCCACGGGCGCCCCCAGCCTCGAGGATGGCGAACCGTCAGGTTCAGCTACAATGGCGGGCATGGGCCTGAAGTCTCTTCCATCCTGGCCGGGCGCGCCGATGGCGCTCGCATCCGCAATCCTCTTCGGGGCGAGCACGCCGCTGGCCAAGCTGCTGCTCGGGGGCGGTGTCGATCCCTGGCTCCTGGCCGGCCTGCTGTACCTGGGCTCCGGTCTCGGCCTTGGCTTGATCCACCTCGGGAGAGGCCTGGTCGGCGTCCCCGCGGCCCAAGCTCCCTTGCGCCCGGCCGATCTGCCCTGGCTGGGCATGGTGGTCCTGGCGGGCGGCGTCGTCGGACCAGTCCTGCTGATGCTTGGCCTCGCCAGGACGGGAGCGTCCTCGGCCGCCCTGCTGCTGAATGTCGAAGGTCTGGCGACCATGGCGATCGCGTGGGTCGTTTTCAGGGAGAACGTCGATCGCAGGCTCCTGGCCGGCGCCGGCGCGATCCTCGCAGGTGCGCTGCTGCTCTCATGGCAGGGCGGTCCGTCCGGCGTGGGCCTGGGTTCGCTCGCCATCGTCGGGGCGTGCGTCGCGTGGGGCGTGGACAACAACCTGACCCGCAAGCTGTCGTCGGCCGATCCAGTGCAGATCGCGGCCATCAAGGGGATCGCGGCCGGGTCCGTCAATCTCGCGTTGGCGCTCGGGCATGGCGCGAGCCTTCCCTCGGCGGGCGCGACCATCGCCGCCGGCGTCCTGGGCTTCTTCGGCTATGGCGTCAGCCTGGTCCTTTTCGTGCTTGCGCTGCGCCACTTGGGAACAGCCCGAACCGGGGCCTATTTCTCCACGGCGCCGTTCATCGGCGCCGCCCTGGCGCTGCTGCTCTTCCGCGAGCCGTTGAGCCTTCAGCTCGCGTCAGCGGCCATCCTCATGGCGATCGGCGTGTATCTGCACCTCTCCGAGCAGCATGAGCACGACCACCAGCACGACCCGATCGAACACGAGCACCGGCACATCCACGACGAACACCATCAGCACGTCCATGCTGCGGGTGATCCGACGGGCGAACCTCACACGCACTGGCACCGGCACGCAGCCCTGCGGCACGGGCACCCGCATTATCCGGACCTGCACCACCGGCATGATCACGAATGAACCGCCGGCCAGCGTAACGGTTCAGGCGCGGTTCAGGGGCTGCCCGCGAGACTCCTCCCGCGTTCGCCGATCAGCCGGTGGACCTGAGAAACCGGGCAAGGAGCTTGCCATGAAGACGTTCCTGACGGGCGCTGTCGCCGCCCTGACCGCATCGGCCGCGATCGTGGCCGCCAATCCGGCCTCGGCCGAGCCGCATGGCCGCTATCACCACGGCGGCGACGGCGCGGGCGCGGCGGTCGCTGCGGGGATCCTGGGCCTGGCGGTGGGCGCGGCGATCGCCGGCAACCACCACGATCGCTATTCCGGCGGCCATGACTACGGTTATGGCTATGGTCCGCGCAGGGTCTACTATTACGACGGTCCGCCGCCGTCCTATTACGCCGGGCCCAGCTACTACACCTACTACGAGCGCTGCCGCACCGAGTGGCGCTGGGATCCGCGCTGGGACCGCTACGTCCGCATCCGCGCCTGCTACTAGCCGGAAGCGCTATTTGTGCGGCCGGGACGCGGTGTCGACCCGCAAGGTCACAATCTCGGCCGTCGTCGATCCCTCCCACATGGCGGTGGTCTCGGAGCCGTTCGGCGGCAAGCGGCCGAGCCTGCCCCAGCAGGACCATAGCGCCCTGGCCGTCGGCAGATCATCGTGCTCGGCGGCCATGGCCGCCAGTTGATCGACCATGTCGATGATGTACTCGCGCAACAGACGCGTTTCGATCGGGTGTGATTCGACCAAATCCAAAGCCACGATAGCTCCCCTCTCAGCTCAGGCTTCCCGCAAGACGCGGTCGCCGTAACGAACGAGCAGGCCGGGATCGGTGTCCGGGTCCTGCAGATACTTCCGCCGGGCCTCCAGCAGATCCAGGATCAGGCTGGGGTGGGCAGCGTTGCGCGAAACCATCCAGCCGAACGAGTATTCGGCGTCGCCAGGGAACCTGAACGGCGCGCCGAGAATTTCGACGTTGAAGCCGCTCCGGATCCAGGGCTGGATGTGGCGGTCATAGCTGACGCCGAGCTTGTGGCTCCAGCCACAAGCGTCCGACAGCTCCGCCTGCGAGCGACGCAGGTCCAGCAGGATATCATCGCGCTCGGCCTTGCCCAGGTCCGGGTCGACGCAGTGGCGCGAGACCTCGATGATGTGAGGACCTCGCGGGAAGCGACCGTCCATCTGCGTTTCCAGCACGTCGCACGTGACGTTGGGTTCCTGCGATGGGGTCAGCCGGGTGGTCGCGCGAACCTGTCCGTCGGCGTCGAGGGCCACCATGTGCAGGCAGCCGCCGTCGTCAAACTGGTCGATCTCATGGATGCCGTCGGTGTCGAGGGTCCAGCCCAGACGTTCGACGAACACCCGATGGCGCAACCGGTACATCTGGTCGAGCAGGTCGCTGAAGGCGTGTCGATGATGGGGCCGAATGACGAGGGCCATGGGAGAGCTCCTGTTGTGACGAATGTCAGGAGCCGTCCGTGTCGGCGCAATACTCCCAATTGGGAGGTGGGCCGCGTATCAGGCGAACATCTGTCCGCTCCACATGGCGATCGCCACGGCGTGGGCGCGGTCCGACGCGCAGAGCTTTCGCCTTATCGTCTTCCAGTAGAAGCGGATGGTCTCATGGGTCAGGCCGAGCTCGAGGGCGATCTTCTTGTCGCTGCTGCCCAGGGTGGCGTAGCGGACGATGTCCTTTTCCCGCGCGGTCAGCGCTTGGACGGTCGGCGAAATCTGGATATCGCGCAGGTACAGCATCCGCGACATGAGGCTGTTGGAGACCAGGGTCACCACCCCGCGGTCCAGATCGTTCCAGTCGAGGTTCGGACCAGAGAGATTGGTCGCGATCGGCGAAGCGCCCTGCATCCGACGCACGGCCGTGAAGCCGTCGACCATGCCGATCTCCCGGGCGTCGAGCATGAGCTGGCGGCCTTCCGGCGTGGGCGCAGGCGGCAGGTCGCGCCAGAAGAGGCCGTCGTTCTTCAGCCCGGCGGCGGCGACGGGATCGAAGGTGAAGGCACGCTTGCCCTCATAGAAGTCGGTCCATTCATCCGGCCAGTTGGACACGATCACCTGCTCGCCCTTGGTTCGCGCGAGATTGGCGACGACCAGGTTCTTGTATAGCTTGACGCCGAAGGGTTCGATCGCCCGTTGGAAGACGTCGATGGCCTTGGTCACTGTGGGAGCCAGAGTGAGTTCCGTGACCAGTCCGAGCGCGTGACCTACTCTGTCCATGTGCCACCCCTGACACGGTCAATGTAAAGGAATCCCGACCCCGGTCCGTCAAGCAGCCAGAGGTGGCGTTTCGTTGAATCAGTGCGTCCGTCCGTCCCCTTTTCGCGGGACCAACAAGGTCGCCCCCATGAACGCCTCTGAGTTGCTGGACCAGGACTTCGACCAGCTGACCGAGCATGTGCGTCGATGCGCCGCGGAAGCGCCCGGCGCTCCGGCGCTGATCTGCGGGCGTCGAAAAGTCTCATACGCCGCGCTTGACCGCTTGCTCGACCGCGTGGCGGCCGCCTTCCAGCGCGATGGGATGCGCGCCGGCGACACGGTTGCCCTCTGCGGTGGGAACTCCATCGACTACGTAGCCGTCTATCTCGGCGCCCTGCGAGCTGGGCTGGTGGTGGCGCCGCTCCCGCCCTGGCTGGCGGCGGACGCGCTCGCGCGCATGCTAGGCGACTGTGGGGCGAAGGTCCTGTTCCTCGACGCGCCAATCGCCCGCGCCCTGACGACGGCGGGCCATCCGGAGCCTCGCTGGATCGCCCTGGACGACCCTGCGGGAGTGAGGCGCTGGCTGGCGCCTGCCGGATCGACGCCCTCGCCCATCGTCTGCGGGCCGGACACGCCCTGCAACATCATCTATTCCTCGGGGACGACCGGCGCCCCCAAGGGAGTGGTGCAGTCCCATCTCATGCGCTGGATCCAGGTCCAGCAAGGTCGCACGCTCGGCGGTCCCGCAATGATGCTGATCTCCACGCCGCTCTGCTCCACGGCCGGTTCGGTGAGCCTGCTGATGACCCTGGGCTCGCGGGGATGTGCAGTGCTGGCGCGACGGTTCGATCCGCTGGTGTTCCTCAGGCTCGCTGAGCGCCTGCGCGCCAGTCACGCCATGCTCGTGCCCAACCAGCTGCGCCGGATCCTGGCGGTCCCTGCCTTCGACGCCTTCGACCTGTCGTCGTTCAGGATGATCCATTCGGTCGCCGCGCCCTGCCCGGCCGAGCTGAAGCGCGAGATCCTGCGGCGTTGGCCAACGACGCTTACCGAGATCTACGGAACCACCGAAGGGGGTGCGTGCATCCTGCGGGCGGACCTGCGGCCCGACAAGCTCCATACCGTCGGGCAGGCGGGGCCACGCACCCAGCTGCGCATCATCGACGAAGCCGGCGTCGAGCTGCCCGTCGGCCGGATCGGCGAGATCGTCGCTCACTCGCCGGCCAGCATGACCGGCTATCTCAACCAGCCCGAGCTGACGGCCGAAGCGGAATGGCGCGATCGGGAAGGCAAGCGGTTCATCCGCACCGGCGACGTCGGCGCGCTGGACGAAGAGGGCTTCCTGACCATCACCGGGCGGAAGAAGGACATGATCATCTCCGGCGGGTTCAACATCTACCCGATCGATCTGGAGACGGTCCTGCTGCGCCACTGGCAGGTGCAGGACGCCGCCGTGATCGCAGCGCCCTCGGATCGCTGGGGCGAGACGCCCGTGGCGTTCGTGGTCACCCGCCCGGGGGAAACGGTCGACGTCAAGGCGCTCCTCGACTGGGCCAACGGCCAGCTCGGCAGGACCCAGCGGATCTCCGAAGTCAGGACCCTGCCGGCGCTCCCGTACAGCCCGCTCGGCAAGGTGCTCAAGGCCGAGCTGCGCCAGCGCTGGGAGGGACGGACACTTGCCTAGGCGCGGGCGGCCGTGGTCTACGTCGCCCCCGATAGGCAGTGGAGCTTCATATCGATGCGACTGTTCGAGCGGATCGCGGCGCTGGTCGCCCTCATCCTCCTCATTGGAACGACGCCGGCGCTCGCCGCCGAGACCCAGGTCGCCGTGGCGGCGAACTTCACCGAGCCGGCCAAGGAGATCGCTGCCGCTTTCGCAGCCAAGACCGGGCACAAGGCGACCCTGAGCTTCGGCGCCTCGGGCCAGTTCTACGCCCAGATCGCCAACGGAGCGCCGTTCGAGGTGTTCCTCTCGGCCGACGCCGACCGCCCGAAACAGGCGGAGAGCGCGGGCCTGGCTGTCTCCGGCTCGCGCTTCACCTATGCCGTGGGCCAGCTGGTGCTGTTCAGCAAGACGGCCGGGCTGGTCGATCCCAAGGGCAAAGTCCTTGCCGGGGGCGGCTTCGAAAAGGTCGCCATCGCTGACCCGGCCACCGCACCTTACGGGGTGGCGGCGGTGGAGACGATGAAGAAGCTCGGGGTCTACGACCGGCTGCAGGCCAAGGTCGTGAAGGGGAACTCGATCACCCAGGCCTATCAGTTCGTCCAGACGGGCGCGGCGGAACTCGGCTTCGTGGCCCAATCGCAGGTGGTGAATGAGCAGGGCGGTTCGCGCTGGGTAGTCCCGGCAGCGGATCACGCGCCGATCGAGCAGCAGGCGGTCCTGCTCAAGACCGGCCAGTCCAATCCGGCCGCAGCCGCCTTCCTTTCGTTCTTGAAGGGCGCGCAAGCCCGGACGATCATCAAGCGCTACGGCTACGGAGTGCGCTAGATCGATCCCGAAATTCGTCGGAGCTTGCCATATGGACTTGCGAACCTCGGAATCGGGACACTAGGGGCTTGGGCCAGGTCATAGCCCTGACGGCGGCGCTCGCCGCCATCACCACGACCATCCTGCTGTTCCTGGCCACGCCCCTGGCCTGGTGGCTGGCGCGCAGCCGCGCATGGTGGCGAGAGCCGGTGGCGGCCGTCGCGGCGCTGCCCATCGTACTGCCGCCGACTGTGCTCGGTTTCTACCTGCTGATCGCGCTCGGCCCGAACAGCCCGCTCATGGCCCTGCTGCATCCCTTCGGCGTCCGGACCCTGGCCTTCACCTTCACCGGTCTGGTGATCGGCTCGGTGATCTACTCGCTCCCATTCGCGGTCCAGCCCCTGAGGACCGCGTTCGAGGCTGTCGGAGACCGCGCGCTCGAGGCCGCCGCCACACTGCGCGCTTCGCCGCTGGACGCCTTCGTCAGCGTCGCCCTGCCCTCCGCCAGACGCGGCTTCCTGGCCGCCGCGATCCTGGTGTTCGCCCACACCGTCGGGGAGTTCGGCGTCGTGCTGATGATCGGCGGCTCGATCCCGGGCCGCACCGAAGTCCTGTCCATCCGCATCTATCAGCTGGTGGAACAGCTGCAGTGGCGCGAGGCCCACGTCCTGGCCGCGGGACTGCTGGTCTTCGCCTTCGCGGTGATGCTGGCCATGCTGTTGATCGAACGGCGGGTCGGGCGGATGCAGCCGTGAGCGGCATCCGGGCGCGCTTCCAGGGTCGCCTCGGCGGCTTCCGGCTCGACGCCGAACTCACCGCTCCCGCGGTCGGCGTGACCGCGCTCTACGGGCCTTCGGGCTCGGGCAAGACCAGCCTGCTCCGCTGCATCGCGGGCCTCGAGAGGATGGCCGGAACGCTGTCGGTGAGGGGAGAGGTCTGGCAGGACGGGCGGCGCTTCCTTCCCGCGCACCGGCGTCCGGTCGGCTTCGTCTTCCAGGAACCCAGCCTGATGGCGCATCTGTCGGTGAAGGAAAACCTGCTGTTCGGATACAGGCGAACCAAGGTCAGGCGGCTGGCCGTCGATGAGGTGATCAGCCTCCTGGCGTTGAGCCCGCTGCTCGGACGATCCACGACGCGGCTGTCCGGGGGAGAGCGCCAGCGGGTGGCTATCGGCCGGGCGCTGTTGTCCCAGCCCGAACTCATGCTGATGGACGAACCCCTTTCGAGCCTGGACCGGGAAGCCAAGGCCGAGATCCTGCCCTACCTCGAGCGCCTGCACGAAACCCTGGCCATCCCGATGATCTACGTCAGCCACGACGTCTCCGAGATCGCTCGCCTGGCGGATCACCTGCTGGTGATGAGCGAGGGCCGCATCGTTGCTTCCCGCCCCGCACGCCCTCATGCTCTGGCGGCCGATCTTCCGGACCTGGAGCGCGCCCGCGAGCGGCTCGCCGGTCTCGATGCACAGCAGACGGCGAGTCTCGCCCTGGCGGCGCTCATCGCGGGGCTCGAGCCGGCCAGATCATCGGACGCGCCGAAGTCGCCGGGTTGATTCAGGATTGGTTAGCTCCACCGGTGCGAGAGTGCACCCAAGCTTGGTAAATTGCCCGAAAGCATCGTTCCATGAACGAGCACAAGTTCCCCGGCGGCCTCTACGGACTGCGGGTTTTCGTGGTCGAAGACGAGGCCATGGTCGCCATGATGCTCGAGGACATGCTCGAGGATTTCGGCTGCATCATCGTCAATGTCGCCGGTTCGGTCGACAGCGCCCTGGAGCAGGTCGAGACCGGTCCTCAGATCGATGCGGCGATCCTCGACGTCAACATCGGCGGCCAGATGGTCTTCCCCGTGGCCGACCTGCTGGTCGAGCGCGAAGTGCCGTTCATCTTCTCCACCGGCTACGGTCCTGCGGGACTTTCCGAGCGCTATCCCCACAGCCAGACCCTGGCCAAGCCCTACGAAGCCGCGGCCCTGGCCGACGTGCTGGCGGGCTGCTGCCTGCGGGCGCCGCCGCACCTCCACCCGTGGCAGAACCTCGGCTAGTTAGGCCTACTCCACCGCCAGGATCACGTGTGAGGCCTTGATCAGGGCCTGGGCGGGCTGGCCCACGGCGATGCCGAGCGCTCGCGCGCTGCCGCTGGTGATGGTGGCGGTGATGGTCTTGCCCTCGTCGATCTCCAGGACCACCTCGTCGTTCACCGCGCCGGGCTGGTGACTCGCCACTACGCCGGTCAGGGTGTTGCGGGCCGACGTCTTTAGCGGCTCGTTCCCGGCGGCCAGGACCACGAAGCTCGCCTTGATCAGGGCGAGCGCCGGAACCCCGGGCGCCAGGCCGAGGTCCTCCACCGCCTCGCGCGTGATGATCGCGGTGATCGCCACTTTGTCCGAGACCTTGAGGGTCACCTCGCTGTTGACGGCGCCGCCCTGGACGCGGCTGACGACCCCCCTGAGGGCGTTGCGTGCGCTGGTCTTCATGCCGAGGCTCCATATCACCTGGTCGAGGGGGCCTGAGGCGAGGTCGCGTCCCAGGCGTTCCACCACCGCCGAGAGCTCATCCTCCACCCGGCGGAAGGCGGTGATCAAGGCGTGACCAGCGGGGGTGACGATCGCCGCGCCGCCGGTGCGTCCGCCCGCCTGGGCGCTGACCATGGGCTGGTCGAACAGGTTGTTCAGCGCCTGCACCGCATCCCAGGCGCCCTTGTAGCTGAGGCCGACGTCGCGCGCCGCCGCCGAGATCGAGCCATGCCTGGCGATGGCGTCCAGCAGTCGGATTCGGTCGCCGCCAACCCGGGAGTCGTCACCCTTGCGCAGCTGCAGCAGGGCCTTGATGGCGCCGTCGCCGGAATTCATTGGTGAGGGGATGCCACAGCTGGCCGCGGCCAGCTACCGCGGTCTCAGAGCGGGATGCGGAAAAGTGGACACCGGTTTTCCGCGCAAATCCCGCTCTAAATGTTTGAAATAGATCACGTTCATGAGTTTGGATTGAATCAATCCAAACTCATCGTGATCTAGGCGGCCGACGCGGCCCCCACGCCGGACTCGGCCTTGATCAGCTGCTGGAGCACCGAGCGCATCTGGGTGGGGCCCACGTCGGCGGAGGTCAGCACCTCCTTGCGGCCGGGATCGAGATTGATCACCCGCTGCTGGGCCTCGATCATCTCCTTGTCCTCGCTGAAGGCCATGTTCGCCACGCCCATCATGGCCTCCGCCATCGCGTCGGACCCTTCGCCGGCCCTGGGCCCCCAGTTGAAGAAGTAGCGCGAGGTGGTGTCGGTCATCGGCGTGACCGCCTGGGAGGTGAAGTTGTCCGCCAGCACCTCGACCTGCGATAGGTCCGGCTTGCCGCCGTCGAAGCGGTCGGCGGTCCCGGTCGGGCAGACGGCGGTGTGCATCAGCAGGATCCCTGGCGCGAGATAGTCGTAGGTCTGCCAGCTATCGCCGCTGGCGCGCCGGTGCACCTTCGCGGACTGGTCGTTGAATCCGTCGGTCATCCAGCGCCAGACGCGGATTCCACGATCGAGCCGCTCGATGGTCGGCCGGCTGCGGGCGAAGGCCTCGGTGGCCCCGAAGGAGTTGGCGTGGACGTAGCTCAGGTGGGTGAAGTCTGTGAGGTTGTCGTTGATCAGGATGTAGTTGGCCTCATAGTCCATGTGGCCCGACCGTAGTGTCCAGTTGGGATCGTCAAAGCCCACGGCCGGCGGGATCAACGCCGGATCGGCCCTGGCGGGGTCGCCCATCCACACCCAGATCCAGCTGTGCTTCTCCACCACCGGATAGGCCCGCACGCAGGCGGTGCGGGGAATCATGTCCTGGCCGGGGATCTCGATGCAGCGCCCGGTCCGGTCGAACTTGAGCCCATGGTACATGCAGCGCAGGTCGTCGCCTTCGAGGCGGCCCTTGGACAGGGGCGCGAAGCGATGGCAGCAGCGGTCTTCCAGGGCGACCAGATCGCCTTCCCCGGCGCGATAGATCGCCACAGGCTCGTTGATGATGGTGCGCGAGATCAGCTCTCCGGCCTTGAGCTCGTAGTCCCAGGCCGCGACGTACCAGCAGTTCCTGACGTACATTGGGCGCGCCTTTCCGGCGATTTTGCTCTGGACCGACGATGCCTCAAAACGGAGTAAGTTGCAACCGCAACTCGGCCGTTCAGGTCAGCCGCGCCAGGTTGGCGGTGAGCCGTTTCAGCAGGCCGACCAGGGATGTCCGCTCGGCGTCCGACAGCCCGTGCAGCAGTTCGGTCTCGCGCCAGATTGTGTCCGGCATCCCCTGGTCGTGCATCTCCAGCCCCTTGGCGGTGAGCTCCAGCCGGGTCTGCCGGCCCGCCGCCGGCCCGGCCATCACCCGCACCAGGCCGCGCTGATCCAACGCGCCGACCGCGCGGCTGACCACCGACTTGTCCACCCCCGCCACCTGGGCGATGCGCGCGGGGGTGACCTCGCCCTCCACGGCGAGCAACGCCAGGCAGCGCCACTCCATCAGGCCGATGTTCAGCTTCGCCCGCAGGCGGCGCGAGCCGGTGATCGACAGCTTGTTGGCCAGCGCCGTCAGCAGGAAACCGACGGAATTATCGAAATCGGTGCGCAAGGGCGGGGAGGGTTCGCGTGAGGCCATGGCCAAGCCATGCCACAGGCCAGGGGGCGCAGTCATCCTGCGCGAGGTTCCGGCGTCTATCCGAACGCCCGCGTGACCGCGCGGCTCAGGTCACCGATCGAGATCGGCTTTCGCAACACCACGGCGGCGTCGATCTCGTCCAGCGCGAAGGAGTCGGCATATCCGCTGCAGAACACGATCGGGAGGTGGGGGTATTTCGCCTGCGCGCGGCGGGCGACATCAGCGCCGGTCATGACCGGCATGGCATAGTCCAGGACGACGACATCGGGCCGTCCGGCGTCGAGGACCTCGAGGCCAGTGGGACCGTCCGCCGCCTGCAGGACCAGGAAGCCTTCGCTCTCGAGCCCGTCGCAGAGGCTCTGGCGCACCTGGTCGTCGTCGTCGACGACCAGCACCGTGAGTGGACGGGCGAGCATGGTGGTCACCGTCTCGGTCGGTGCTGGAGCATGTTCAGCCCTCGGCCGATCGATCCGCGGCAAGACGATGCTCACACACGTTCCGGCGCCCGGAGCGCTTTCGATCTCGCAGCCGCCCCCGCATTGGCGCGCAAAGCCGTAGACCTGGGCCAGGCCGAGCCCCGTACCGGACCCCATCTTCGTCGTGAAGAAGGGCTCGGTCGCACGTTCCAGAACCTCCGGCGTCATGCCGACGCCGTCGTCGGTGACCTCGACGACGACATGGCCGCCTTCGACCCTGGTGCTGAGCCGGATTTCTCCTCCTTCCGGCAAGGCGTCCCTGGCATTGACGATCAGGTTCAGGACAGCCAGCTCCAGCTGCGTGGCGTCCGTGTTCGACCACGCGCCATCGGCGGCGAGCCCGACCTCGAGCCGGACGTTCGGACCAAGCGCATGGCGGAGCAGGTCGTCGCAGCTGCGAAAGGTGTCGTCCACGCAGACGGGCTGAAGAGTCAGCCGCTGCGTCCTCGAGAACGCAAGCAGCTGTCCGGTGACCTTGGCGCCCCGATTGGCGGCCTCCAGGGCGTTGTCGACGAACCGGCGGTAGGGCGCATCGAGGCCAACCTTGCGCGTGAGCAGCTCCAGGTTGCCGGTGACGGCCATCAGCAGGTTGTTGAAGTCGTGTGCGACGCCGCCGGTGAGGCGTCCGATCGCCTCGATCTTCTGGCTCTGCATCATGGCCTGCTCGGCCTTGATGCGCTCACCGGTCTGCCGCTCGACTTCGCGCAGGGCGTCTTCAAGCTCCCGGGTCCGCTCGCGCAGGCCCCGCTCAAGGGCGGCGTTGTCGAGCCGGAGTTGCCGGACCGTGAGGGCTCGGGAGATCACCGGCAGCAACGTCGCCAGCTTCAAGGGCTTCAGCACGTAGTCGAGCGCGCCGACCTTCATCGCCTCGACCGCGGTGGCGATCGAGCCCTCGCCGGTCATGATGACGCCGACCAGATCGGGATCGCGCGCCTGGGCGGCCTGCAGCAATTCGACCCCGCCCATTCCGGGCATGTTGAGGTCGGCCAGGAGCAGGGCGAAGCGGTCCTGGGCCAGCGCCGCCAGCGCGGTTGTCGCGTCAGTGCAGCCCTGAACGTCGTAGCCTCGCCCAGTCAGCGTCGCGCGCAGGGCGTCCACGTTCGCGGCTTCGTCGTCGACGACGAGTATGCGCATGAGCACGGTCGCCTCCGTTCGTGGGTCCGCCGCGCCAAGACCTGTCACGTCCTCGATCCTCCGTGGAGGCGCGCCAAGGCCTCGCGAATCTCGCGCAGCTTCGGGGGCTTGCCCAGCACCTGATCAACATGGGGCGGGACATCGTTTTCAGCGAGCAGTCCTTGTCCCCAGCCGGTGAGCAGGATCACCGGCGTCTGCGGCGCGAGGGTCTTGATCGCCTCGGCCACCTGGCGGCCGTCCACGTGCGGCATGCCGAGATCGGTGATCACCGCGTCGAAGCTCGCGCCATTCGTCCGGGAGACGGCGAAGGCATCGATCCCGGCCTGGCCCTCGTTGGCGACCGTGACCACGTGACCTTCGGCAGTCAGCGTGTCGCCAAGCGCCTTCAGCAGCACGGGATCGTCGTCGACGAGCAGCAGGCGCATGCGCGGAGGCGCGACGGGCCGGGCGCCCTCGCGCTCCGCCGCGTCAGCGCCCGGAGTCGAAACGGCGAAGGTCATGGCCACGGTGGTCCCGTCGCCCGGTGCGGATACGATGTCGATCTCGCCGGCATGGCGCTGCACGGCGCCATAGACCATGGCGAGGCCGAGGCCCGTGCCGCGCTCGCCCTTGGTGGTGAAGAAGGGCTCCAGGCACCGCCGTCGTGTCTCGGCGTCCATGCCGACGCCGTCGTCCGAGACCTCGACGCGGACGGCGCCGCCTCCAAACGCCGTGCGGACGGTGATGACTCCGCCCTCCGCGATCGCATCGACAGCATTGAACACCAGGTTGATCAGCGCTTCACGGATTTCGCTCTCCACGCCCATGATCGCTGGCAGGTCGGCGGTGAGTTCGCTGCGCACCTCGATGACTGATCCGCGCTGGATGGCCATATCGCTCCAGCGCGCCTTGGTGAGATCGAGGACCTGCTGGACCAGCTCGTTCAGGTGCACGGGAGCGGAGGTCAGCTCCGCTTCGCGTGGGCGATAGAACTCGCGCATCCGGCCGATGGTGTGCCCGACATCCTCCACCGCGCGCCGGATGACCTCGAGCTGGCCGCGGGTTTCGGGTCGCAGGCCCGGCTCGGTCTCCAGCATGGATTCGGTGTAGAGCGCGACGGGCGAGAGCGCATTGTTGATGTCGTGAGCGATGCCGCTGGCCATCTGACCGAGGGCTCGCAGCCGCTCCTGCTGCATCACGGCCTGTTGCGACAGGCGAAGGTCGTCATAGGCGGCCTGCAAGGCGCCGTGGAGCTGCGCCTGGTGCGCAGCGAGCGCCACATGTTCGCTGAGCTGGCGCAGGAACTCGCATTCACCGCTGACGAACCCTTCAGCGTGGAACCGGGCCACGACGAGGACGCCGAACACCTTGCTTTCGACCTGCAGCGGCGCGGCCACCATGGAGCGGAGACCGCCGCGGGCGAGGCGTTGAGGGAAGGGGAAGTCGAGACCTGTGATCTCCGGCTCGTACACGAGATGCCCCCGCACGCAGCGGGACAGGCCATTCTCGTCGATGTCCACCCGCGCCCGCTCCGGCATGGCGAGTTCCAGCGCGAGCGCCGCGCTGGCGACGCCTACCGATTCCACGATGAGGGCGCGGTCGATTTCGTCGTAGGCGCACAGGCAGGCGAAATCGACCGGCAGCTGGCGCTCGACGCTGCGCACGGCCACCTGGAAGATGCTGTGGAGGTCCTGCCGATCACCAATGGCGCGGGTGATCTGGTGGAGCAGGTTCAGCCGTTCGACCTGGGCGTTCGCCTTGTCGTTGGCCCTCTCCAGCTGGACGGTGCGTTCCGTCACCCGATGATCGAGCTCGGCGTTGAGCTGGGTCAGGGCGGTTTCGGCGCGGATGCGTTCGCGCATGTCACGCGAAGCCACCTGCATGAGCGTCAGGAAGAGGACCAGGTGTCCCGCGATCCGACCCAGGTGCGCGACCATGGCCGGCCCATCCGCTGGCGCCCTCGAGTAGAGCATGGCGACATTGGCCACGACCAGCGCCGCGGCCGTCCAGGCGACCGGACGCAGCAGGGGTTCGCGGGCGCGCATACGCCAGGCGGCCACGCCCACGGCCAGCCATAGGATCGGCGATGCGATCAGCGCGGGACGGGTGATTCCAAGCAGTCCGGGGGGCAGATAGGTGGGCGCGCGCTGGAAAAGGACGAACAGCGCGACCGCCAGGACGACGATCGTCGCCGCATAGGCGAGCACACCGGTTCCATTCCGCCGCAGCCGCCAGAGCGCCAGGCCGACGCCGATCGGCAGCAAGTGCGTGGACGGCGGCCATGTCGCCGGCCTCAGGACCCCCTTGGACTGTGCGATCGCCGACAACGGGCCGGACCATTCGACCGTCACCAGCACATGCACGGTGTTGAGGACGAAGGTGACCGCGAAGCAGACGGCGAGCCACTTGGCGAATGGACGGCCGGTGTGGACGCCCATGTCCCAGAGCAGCAGGGCCATCATGCCTGCAAGGAAAGCCAGGCCCGTGTCCAGGATGGTGTGGAGGCTGGGGTAGTCGCCGCGTCCGATCAGGAGCAGCTCGCCGCCGACCAGCACGAACGCGACAAGCACCACGGCCGCTGAGCGCGGGAAGCGCACGTCCGTCGCTGGCTCGTCCATGGCTGGCCGCCTTCTAGGTCCGGCGTGGTTGCAGCTGCGTCAGCGCGGAGAGTGTGGCCATACAACCCTTGCCGTGCGATTACTCGCTTTCAGGTGGGTTCTCTCGGGTCTCCGCAACCTTGACAATATCACGAACATCGTCTGCACGCACCTTTCCAATTCACAAGGTGACCGCCTGAGTCAGCGCCCCCAAAGGGAAAGGCGTGAAGGTGGCTCAAGACCGGTCAATCAAGGGGCGTGGTCGTCCAAAGGGGGCCGCGATCGCAGTTCGCCGAGCCGAGTTGACGCCGTCTTCACGGGTCGGATCGACAATCGCCGTTCACAGTCTCAAGCCCGAGTCCCGATCGATGCCGGCCAATCTGAAGCCCCTGACGACGATGCGGTTCGTCGCGGCTGCGTGGGTCGTGGCGTACCTCTATTGGGAGGATCTGACCGCCGCCCCGATGCCGGGGCTGGTTGGCAAGGGCTATCTCGGCGTCGAGCTGTTCTTCGTGCTGTCAGGCTTCATCCTGTCGCACGTCTATCTCGAACGTTTCGGGCAGCGCCGTTTCAGCTACCGCTCGTTCCTGTGGGCGCGGCTGGCGCGGGTCTATCCACTGCATCTGGCGACGCTCGGCGGGCTGGTCCTGCTGGTGGGCGCCGCCGCCGCGGCCGGGCTCAACGCCAGCGACAAGGTGGCGATCTGGAGCTCCCTTCCGGGCCAGGTCGTCCTCGCCCAGGCCTGGGGGCTGACGCCGCTGGGCGGCTGGAACCATCCGTCCTGGTCCATCTCCGCGGAGTGGTTCGCCTACCTGCTGTTTCCCCTGTTCGCCTGGGTCGCGTGGGCGCTGCGAGACCGCCCGAGACTCGCGGTCGCGGGCGCGCTGGTCCTTCTCGTGGCCATGACTCTGGGCTTCCAGAGGGCCGCCGGATTTCCCCTGAGTTCGGCCACCATTGCGTGGGGCGCCGTGCGCATCATCCCGAGCTTCGCCTACGGCTGCGCGATCTACCTGCTGTGGCGCGCCGGCAAGGATTTCACGCCCTCGATGGCTGGCGGAGGGGCGGCCGCCTTCGCGCTGGGCGTCGCGTTGTCGTCGATCCTCGGCGCTCCCGACGTGGCCATCGTCGTCCTGTTCGGGGGCCTGATCTTCAGCCTCGCCGCCCTGTCCGCGAGCGGATCGCGCCTCCTGTCGTCGCGCGTGGAGGTCTATCTCGGCGAGGTGAGCTTCGCGGTCTACATGGTCTGCGTCCCCTGGAAGATCGTGTTCGTCAACGTCGCCCAGAAGGCGCTCCATCTGCCCGACGGGCCCATGCCATGGACGCTCTGGATGGTCATGCTGATGGGGGTGACGCCGATAGCGATGATCGCCCACCACCTCGTCGAGCGCCCCGCGCGCAACGCCATGCGGGCCTGGGAAGGCGCCGGGTTCCGCCTGGGACCGAAATCGCGCGGCCGCACCGAGACCGAGGCTCTGATACCGCAAGGCTGAACCGCGAGGTGAGTCCGTTCAGGACTCGATCGCCGGCTGGAGCGATCCCAGGACGCTGACGATCGCGATCACCAGCAGTCCCACCGCCTGCTCGCCAGCGATGTGGCGCCGGAGCCTAGGCAGCCACGTCTCAGCAGAGTCTGGCGCCCCTTTCGCCAGGCGCGGGGTGATCCAGAACCGGTTCGCCGCCGCCAGGACCGCCATGCCGGCGAAGAGCGCGAGCTTGGCGAGGAGCAGACGACCGTAGGGCGCACTTGTCAGGTTGCCTATGGAGCCCACGAGATACCAGCTGTTCACCAGGCCGCTGGCGACGAGGGCCGCCACGGCCACGTAGCCGATGCCTGAGAACCGCGTCAGCATGGCGGCGATCTCCCGCCCGTCGAGGGTTCCGCCCTGGCGCGGGTGTGTCACGGCGAAGCCGAGGGGCCACAGCCCGCCCAGCCACACGCCGGCGGCGAGGAGGTGCGCGGCGTCGGCCAGGATGTGGAGCAGCCCGTTCCATCCCTCCGTCGTCCGCGCGTGACCCGTTCCGGCAAGACTGGCGAGGGCGAGGCCTGCGAAGAAGGCCGTCGTCCAGGACCCCTGCTTGCCACGGCGGTTCAACAGGATGAGGACGACCAGGGCACCGATCAAGCCGAGCCTGCCCAGCCACAGGACTCCAAAGTCAGTGGCCTCCAGCACGGTGGCGAGGACGGATGGGTCAGCGGCGGCCGCCAGGGTTCCCGACATCGACGCCGCTGTGAAAGCGAACCAGCTGACGCCGCTGACCAGCGCCGCGAGCGACGAGGCGATCAGCATCCACGGCGGCCCGGCGCCAAACCGCGGCGGTGCATCGGTCCGCACGCCGCGGACGGCGTAGAGCGGGAACAGCGCGCCGCCGAACAGGGCCAGGACGGCGGTGAAGTGGATGAAGCGCGAGACGATCAGCCCCGCCGCCAGCATCAGGGCTTCACTTGAAAGCTGTAGTGGCCCGCCACGTGGTGGGTGTCGGTCGAGACAGCGTGCCAGGCCACCGTGTAGCTCCCGGCGGCGAGCGGCGCTCCCACAGCGGCGCTCAGCTGCTTCTTGTCTTTCGGACCCACCGACGACGCACCGAGAGCGACGGCCTTGCCCGTGGAATCCTTCAGCTCCAGGCCAGAGAAGGCTGCAACCAACGACTCGCTGAAGGTGATCCGGATCTCAGGAGGGCTCGCGGCGAGGACGGCGTTGGGGGCTGGGACCACCACCTTCGGCAGGGGATGGGCGAGGGCGATGACCGGGCTGCAGGCGGCGGCCAGGGCGGTCAGGATCAAGCGCGCGGGTTTCATGTGGAGGTCTCCTCTATCTGATCTTGAGGCGCACAAAGCCCATGAGCCCCGCCGGGCTGTCGCCGTAGGCAGGCTGGATGGCGGAGGGCAGGGCCGACATGGTCCCGAGCGCGCCCAGGCCCAGGGCCAGGTGTTTCGCCACGGGGATGTCGTAGACGTAGCCCAGGCTGAAGCTGGAGACCCGGTAGGCGGCGCCCACCAGGGGGCTCGGCGGCTCGAACAACTCGTTCTTCTGGGCGTTTTCGGCGCGGGCGAAGACGGTGTGGCGGCCCCAGTTCACCGCGGATTCCAGCAGGAACGCGTCCAGCGTCGGTCCGGGATTGGTGTAGTTCCGGCCCCAGGCCAGGGTCGTCTGCCAGTTCCCGCCGCCAAGCTTGCGGTTGTAGCTGGCCGAGGCGGTGATCCGGTGCTGGTCCACCCCCGGCTCGAGCTGCTCGGGGCTGCGAATGAAGCCGTAGCTCGCCTGCAGGGCCCAGTCCGGCGTGGGATTCCAGCTGACGCGACCGGAATAGGAGTTGAGCTTCAGGGGATCGAGGTTCCAGCGGAATTGATCCGGCTCGCGGCCATTGAACGCCGAGGCCTCCAGCTTCCAGGATCCGTGCACCAAGCCGGTGGTGATCACGCCGTAGGTGATGTGAGTGGAGTCCAGCCAGTGATGGCTGATCGGCGCCGCGGGGCTGTCCATGCCGGAGAACCGGTGCATGAAGGTCGGCGGCCCCAGAGCTGGCTCGCCCGGATAGCCCGCGTAGACAAAGACCGACGACGTATCGCCGAGCGGCAGGCTGTAGGTCCCCGACAGCTCCATGAACAGATCGTGCGGGTGCTGGCGGTCGACCAGCGGGGTCGCGCCATCGGCCGTCTCGCCGGTCTGCAGCAGCAGCGGATAACCGGCCTTTCCCATCAGCGGGTCGAGCGAGAGCATGGTGCGAAGGGTCAGCGTCCCTGGTCCGGCGGCGTGCTGGGCCATCACCATCAGCATGCTTTCGCTGAACGCCTTGTCGCCGCCGCGTGGGCCGCCCTGACGGTCGTAGACGCCCAGGGCGTAGCCGTGGACCATTCCGGTCCATCCGCCGGATTGCCAGTGCAGCCCCTCCATGGGCGTGGAGTCCGGTTGCCAGGCGGTGCCTGACGCGTCCCGCATCATCGCGTAGCGGCCAAGCGCTCCGGCCATCATGGTCATGCCGGGCTCCATGGCCATGTCGGCGTTGTCGATGGTCATCCCGGCGATGCCCGAGTCCGGGGAGCCGGCAGCTTTGGGCCGGGGTTGCGATTGAGCTGGCGCGGCCTGCCCGTGCTGCGTGCCGGTCATGTCGTGCGCCTCCTGGGCGTTCGCGCCCGCGGCCATTGCGGTCGCCGCCACTCCAAGGAGGAGGCCTGCCAGGGCCGACGATCTCAGCGCGCCGCGCGTTCCAACAGCTCGATCAACTCGCTCGCCTTCTTGCGCTGTTCGGATGCGTCGCCGCTGACGATGGCAGTCTCGATGCAGTGCCCGAGGTGGTCCTTCAGCATCTCGCCCTCCACGCGCGTCAGCGCCGCGCGGATGGCCTGCAGCTGCGTCAGTACGTCGATGCAATAGCGCTCCTCCTCCAACATCCGCGCCACGCCCCGCACCTGGCCCTCGATCCGGCGCAGCCGGTTGAGCAGCTTTGGCTTGTTCTCCCGGTTCATCGCCGACCTCCCGATCCGGTTGGTATACCACGTGGGGGTATCTTGCAAATACCATATGGGGGTATATCTCTCGCCCCGTCACCAGGACCGATCAATGGCACATCATCACCATGCGGAAGCGGCGCCCGGCGCCCATGCCGCTTCTGGCCCTGGCGCGATCTACACCTGCCCCATGCATCCCCAGATCCGCCAGGTCGGACCGGGGTCGTGCCCGATCTGCGGCATGACCCTGGAACCGGTGATGGCCTCAGCCGAGCCTGAGCCCGACCGTGAGCTGCAGGACATGACCCGCCGACTATGGATCGCTGTGGCCCTGACGACGCCGGTCTTCGCCCTGGAGATGGGCGGACACCTCGCCGGCCTGATGATCAGCGGGCAGGCGTCGAACTGGATCCAGCTGGCGCTGGCGACCCCGGTGGTTCTCTGGGCGGGATGGCCGTTCTTCCAGCGCGGCTGGACCTCGCTGGTCACCCGCCAGCTCAACATGTTCACCCTGATCGCGATGGGCGTCGGCGTCGCCTGGACCTACAGCGTCGCCGCGGTGCTGGCGCCCGGGCTCTTCCCCGCCGCGCTGCGCGGACCGTCGGGATCTGTCCCGGTCTATTTCGAGGCCGCCGCCGTGATCACCGCGCTGGCGCTGCTGGGCCAGGTGCTGGAACTGCGCGCGCGGGCAAGGACATCCGGCGCGATCCGGGCCTTGCTCAGGCTCACGCCCAAGACCGCGCGGCGCCTGCGGGAAGATGGCGTGGACGAGGAGATCTCGCTTGAGCAGGTCCACCCCTGCGATCGCCTGCGCGTGCGCCCCGGAGAAAGCATCCCGGTGGACGGCGAAGTGATCGACGGCCGCGGATCGATCGACGAGTCCCTCATCACCGGAGAATCGATGCCGGTGACCAAGGAGCTAGGCGCCAGGGTCGTCGCGGGCTCGGTCAACGGGACCGGCTCCTTCGTCATGCGCGCCGACAAGGTCGGCGCCGACACGCTGCTGGCGCGCATCGTCCAGATGGTGGCCGAGGCCCAGCGGAGCCGCGCCCCGATCCAGCGGATGGCCGATCAGGTTTCAGGGTGGTTCGTCCCCCTGGTGATCGGCGTCGCCCTCCTGGCCGGCGTCGTATGGGCGTTGATCGGGCCAGAGCCGCGGCTGGCCTACGCCCTCGTCGCCGCCGTCTCGGTGCTGATCATCGCCTGTCCGTGCGCCCTGGGCCTGGCCACGCCGATATCGATCATGGTGGGCGTGGGACGCGGCGCCCGCGCGGGAGTCCTGATCAAGAACGCCGAAGCGCTGGAGCGTTTCGAAAAGGTCGACACCCTGGTGTTCGACAAGACCGGCACGCTGACCGAGGGCCGGCCCGCGCTGGTGTCCATCAAGCTGGCCCAGGGCGCCGACGAGGCTGAGCTGCTGCGGCTGGCGGCGAGCCTGGAGCGCGGCAGCGAACATCCGCTCGCGGATGCAATTCTGCGCGCGGCCAGGGACAGGGATATCGCGCTCGCCGAGGCGACGGAGTTCGACTCGCCGGTGGGGCAGGGCGTGCTCGGCGTCGTCGAGGGCCGGCCGATCGCGATCGGCTCCGCCCGGTTCCTGGCGGGACGCGGGGTCGAGACCCTGCCGCTCCAGGGCGAGGCGTCGGCGCTGCAACAGGAGGGCGCCACCGCGATCTTCGTGGGCGTCGATGGAAAGCTCGCCGGCGTCCTCGGCATCGCCGATCCAATCAAGCCCTCAACCGCGCCGGCGATCGCCGCGCTGAAGGCGGAAGGGGTCCGGCTGGTGATGATGACCGGCGACAATCGTATCACCGCCGAGGCCGTCGCCAGGCGACTGGGGATCGGGGATGTGCGCGCCGAGGTCTTGCCGCAGGACAAGGCTCAGGTGGTGAGCGCCCTTCGCGCGGAAGGCCGCGTCGTGGCCATGGCCGGCGACGGAGTCAACGACGCGCCGGCGCTGGCGGCGGCCGATGTCGGGATCGCGATGGGCGCAGGGGCGGACGTCGCCATCGAGAGCGCCGGCGTGACCCTGCTCAAGGGCGATCTCGAAGGCATCATGCGGGCGCGGCGGCTGTCCCGGGCGGTGATGCGCAACATCCGCCAGAACCTGGCGTTCGCCTTCATCTACAACGTGGCCGGCGTGCCGATCGCGGCGGGCATCCTCTATCCGGCCTTCGGCTGGCTGCTGTCACCGCAGATCGCGGCCGCGGCCATGGCCCTGTCTTCCGTCAGCGTGATCGGCAACGCCCTACGCCTGCAGCGTGCGCGGCTCTGAGCGACGATCGCGATCGGGCCAGCTGAAGGGCGGGCGACGGCGGTCCAGCCGCTTGAGCCAGCGGCGTACGGGCCGGTCGTAGAAGACGTCCGCGGCCCAGCTCACCGCGACGAACAGCGCAACCAGGGCCAGGCCGGCGGCGCCGGTGGCGATGTTCCAGTGCAGCACGCTGGCGATCACCACCACCGTCCTGCCGATCGGCGTATGGAGCACATAGAGGGCGTAGGAGACGGTGCCTGCCGTCGCGCAGATCTTCAGGCCCAGCGGGCCGAGCGTGCTGCAGGCCGCGGCGTAGACCAGGGCTGGAAACAGCACCAGCGCGCAGGCGACCTCATAGGGTGGGAGCACAGGGCCGCTCAGCGGGGCCATCAGGACCACGAACAGCATCCCCATCCACAGCCAGCCGCTGAGGCCGCGGGTCGGGGCTCGGCTGCGGTGGAGACGGAACATCAACACGCCGGTGAAGAAGCCATAGGTCGCCAGGATCAGTCCGGCCGGGAACAGCGACCAGCTGATGCCGACGTCGATGGTGCCATACCGCCAGGAGACCCACGCCACGCCGAGGCCGGCCGCCAGGCAGACGCCGATCAGCCGCGGTGTCGTCAGGTATCGGGCGATGAGCGCGTAGACCAGGTTCACCACCAGCTCTGCGGCGAGGGTCCAGGTCGCGGGGTTCAGCAGGTACATGACCTGCCCGAACCCGAAGATCGGCAGCGGGATCATCACCAGCGCTGCCACGCCGACGATGGCCAGCCTGGATGGAGTCCACGGCCCGGGGTGCGCCCAGTTGGAGGCGGTCATCTCCGCTACGGCCAGCAGCACGCCCAGGACGTAGAGCGGCGCAAGGCGGTGGGCCCGATATTTCAGGAAGGCCGTCAGCCTCATGCCGGTCTGCAGGCGCTGCTCATAGGCGTGGGCGATCACGAAGCCGCTCAGGACGAAGAACAGGTCCACGCCGAGGAACGCGCATTGGAAACCGTCGCGGTCGCCGAACAGGCTGGCGCGGGTGAACGAGGGGGTGTGCAGCATGGCCACCACCAGCGCGGCGACGCCGCGCATGCCGTCCAGGGTGTTGAAGATGCGGGTCTCCACCGGCGCGGTGGCCTTCGCCAGGCCCCCCGCCGCCGCCTGCGCGACCAATCCTGCGTCAGGCATCGGCGTCCTCCCAGATCGCGGAGGCCGTCGATTCGCAGGCGATTGTCTGGCAGGCTCGGCGCGCAGCGGGTCCCGATCCCGCGCGAGCACAGGAAAGAGCCCTCTGGTCGACTGGCCAGCCAGCCGACATCTTCAGGCGGCGCTTGGCCGCCAGAAGCCGTGACATCCCCAACCCCGCGAACGGAAATGGCCACAGCGCCAAGCAGCCACCATAGGTCAACCGCTGCGGTGGCGAACACAGAATCTTTGCCAGGTTGAATTCTGGACGCGGGGCTGCCCAGGCGGCGTTCATCTGTCACATTGGCGTCGGGATCGGGTGTGCGAGGGGGCGAGCCATGGCCGAAGGTCACCAAGCCGGCGCCGCGCCTTCCTTCGCAGAGCTGTTCCGCACCTTCGGCAAGATCGGCTTGATCAATTTCGGCGGACCCGCCGGGCAGATCGCGCTGATGCACCGGGTGCTGGTGGACGAGAAGCGCTGGATCGACGAGGCGGGCTACCTGCGCGCCCTCAACTTCTGCACCCTGCTGCCCGGACCTGAAGCGCAGCAGCTGGCCACCTACGTCGGCTGGCGCCTGATGGGCGTCCGCGGCGGCCTGACCGCGGGCCTGCTGTTCATCGGACCGGGCGCGGTGGTGATCCTGGCGCTCTCGATCCTCTACGCCTACGCCGCCAACGTGAAGCCTGTGTCCGCGGCCCTGCTCGGCGTGAAGGCTGCAGTGCTGGCGATCGTGATGGAGGCGCTGCTGAGGGTGGCCAGGCGGGCTCTGAACGGCCGGCTGAAACTGGCCATCGCGTTTGCCGCCTTCCTCGCCCTGTTCGCCTTCCAGGCCCCGTTTCCCGCGGTGGTGCTGACCGCGGGCCTGCTCGGCCTGCTCGCCGCGCAGATCGATCCTGGCCTGCTGAAGCTCAAGCCGGCGGGCGCGGCGCCGCCCCCGCCGCCCCTGGGTCCGATGATCGGCAGGTCGCTGCTGACGGCGCTGGCCTGGGCGGCGCTATGGGCGGCGCCGCTGGTGGCGGTGTTCCTGCTGTTCGGCCGCGACCACGTGCTGTTCCAGATCGGCCTGTTCTTTTCCAAGCTGGCGCTCGTCACCTTTGGCGGCGCCTACGCCGTGCTGGCCTACATGGCCCAGGAGGCGGTCAACCTGCATGGCTGGCTGAAGCCCGGCGAGATGGTCGACGGCCTGGGCCTGGCGGAGAGCACGCCTGGCCCGCTGATCATGGTCACTGAATACGTCGGGTTCCTCGCCGCCTTCCGGGCTCCGGCGCCCTTCACCCCGTTGCTGGCGGGTGTGATCGGCGCGGCCCTGACGGTCTGGGTCACATTCGCACCGTGCTTCCTGTGGATCTTCACCGGCGCCCCGTTCATCGAGCGGCTGGAGCACGCGCGGCGGGTGCAAGGGGCTCTCGCGGCCATCACCGCCGCCGTGGTCGGGGTGATCGCCAACCTCGCGGTCTGGTTCGGCCTGCATGTGCTGTTCCGGAGCTTCGCCCCCCTGCGCCTGGGCGATATGTCGGTCAGCCTGCCGGTTCCGGCCAGCCTGGACTGGCGCGCCGCCGGGCTCAGCCTGGTGGCGGCGCTGCTGCTGCTGCGCCTGCACGCGGGGGTGCTCAAGACCCTCGGCGCATGCATCCTGCTCGGGCTCGGCCTGCACCTGGCCGGCCTCGCCTGACGGTGCGCATAGACCCTCACCCCCGTCATCCTCGGGACAAGCCTGGACAAGCCCGAGGATGACGGAGCTGGGGGATGGCCCCGGCCCTCGTCAGAACACCTTGGTCAGGCTGACGCGGGCCGATCGGGGCTCCAGCGGGTGGATGTGCAGGTCGTTCACCCCGCCGGCCGGCTCACCGGGGAGGCGGTCCGCGTAGTAGTAGTCGGCCGCGTCGTCCTGGGAATCGAACACGTTGTAGAGGTCGACCCGGAGTTTCAGCGTCGGCGTGAGCTTGTAGCCGATGTTCATGTTCCACTCCGAGTCCCCATCCGAGCGCACCGAGTTGTCCTCGATCAGTGGGTGCGGGCCGAGGTCGCGGAACTCCAGGCCCGCCGACCAGGGGCCGATGTTGTCGATCAGCACGCCGAAAGCGGCGATGAACTCGGGGGCGTCGGGGATGTATTGCCCGGCAGGGTTGGCGTCGGTGAAGCGGGCGTGGCTGAAGGCGATGTTGGCGTTCAGCTCGATCCACCGCCAGGGACGGTACTGTCCGGTGAACTCGACGCCGCGGCGGCGGCTGGGCCGGTCCGCGCCGGTCGTGCCAGTCTCGGCGTCGTAGGTCAGCTCGGAATCGAAGTTCATCTCGAACACGGTGACCGACGCCTGCAGGGTGCGGCCAAGGGTGGTGCGCAGGCCCGCCTCATAGCCTGTCGACTTCACCAGCAGCGCGCCCGGCGTCAGGGGCACGGTCGGATAGGCCGGGTCGAACACCTTGGTCGTGCCGCGCACGTCGTTGGAGTGGAACCCGCGGCCGGCGCTGACATAGAGTTCCGTGTCCATGAACGGCCCGAGGATCAGGCTGCCTTTCGGCTGGAACAGCGTCGCGTGCGACGAGCCGGAGTTCTGCGGGATCAGGTCCTGGATGTCGGCGTGGTAGTAGTCCTCACGCAGGCCGACCACGGTGCGCAGGAAGTTGGTCCAGTAGGTGGTATTCTCGAGATAGGCGCCGACGCTGGCCTCCTGGACCTTGTCAGCGATCTCGGTGTTCAGCGGGACCCGCTTGACCGTGTGGATGCGGTCGATGTCGATGTCGTCATAGCGGGTCTGCAGGCCGATCGTCGTGTCGGTCTGGACGCCGAACAGCTTGCCATAGCGCGTGTATCCGGCGGCGGCCCCGAGGATGGTGCGCCGGTCGTCCTGAGCGTGCTGGTCGCCGTTGATCGGATCATCGAGGAAGTGGGTGAAATTGTTCCACAGGGTCAGGCGGCTGACGATGACATAGGCGTTGGCGGTGATCTGATGGTCGGGTTCGGTGTGGGCGTAGGCGCCGGACAGGCTGAGCCGCAGGGACTGGCCGCCATCGGAGGGATCAAGCGTGCCGTAGCGATCGATCAGGCCCTCGGTGATGGCGCGGACCGGCTGGTCGGTGGTCGAGTTCCATAGCGCCCGGTAGGCCATGGCGGTGATCGAGACGCCGTCGTCCCGCTCACCGCGGCTGTAGCGCAGCACGGCGTTGGCCTTGCGCAGGTTGTCCGGGTGGGTCCACGGCCCGTCCAGGTGCACCAGCTCGCCGGCAGCCAGCAGCCGGCCGTCACCCAGCGGCAAGGTGGAGGCGGCGAACAGGCGCTGATCGTTGAGCGTGCCGGCGCTCGCCGTGAGCGTGGTGGGGATCTGGTACAGATAGTTGATGTGGACCGCGCCCACCGAGGCGTAGTCGCCCTCCGAGGCGAAGTACGGCCCCTTGCTGAAGCGGATGCCGGAAGCCAGTTCCGGCAGCATGAAGTTGACGTCGGTGTAGCCCTGGCCGTGGCCATGGGTGCGCATGTTCACCGGCATGCCGTCGACGAACGTGGCCAGGTCCGTGCCGTGGTCCAGGTTGAAGCCCCGCAGCAGGTACTGGTTGGCTTTGCCCTCGCCCGAGTGGGATGTCGCGATCAGGCCCGGCACCGTCTCCAGCAGCTGGCCCACGCGATAGACGGGCCTCAGCTCAAGCTCCTGCTTGGTCACCGCACCCTGGCTGGAGGTGGCCGCGCGGCCGAGCAGGTTCTCGGTGGAGGCGGTGACCACCACGTCGCGCGAGCTGTCGGATGGACTTGCGGTCTGCTGCTGGCCCAGCGCTGCCGACGCACAGGCGAGCGCCGCCGTCGCTGAAGCAATGGCAAGCGCGATGCGTGCCGACGCCAACGCGCGCGCGTCTCTAACCCTGGTCAATCGGAAAACCCCACGTCTGGACGGCGCCTGTTGTCGCCAGCCGGGGACAGCATCCTAGCTGCGCAACGTTATCACATACGCAGCCGTCCAGCCGATCCCGCAAGTCCATGGGGCGGGGCGGAGGTGAGGGA
>FTHA01000722.1_pt1 | contig 40496 bp, 30 predicted proteins | sample 1640771 | NCBI WGS metagenome assembly FTHA01 (sample SAMEA3914789, study PRJEB12502) | metagenome | biome: forest; material: soil | place: Canada | collected 2011-07-03 | depth 0.3 m | reverse complement strand
AGCGCCGCCTCGATCTCGCCCGGCTCTATGCGGAAGCCGCGGATCTTCACCTGTTCGTCGGCCCGGCCGAGGAAATCCAGCGCCCCGTCCGGACGCCAGCGGGCCAGATCGCCGGTGCGGTACATGCGGTCGTCCGGAGGACCGAACGGACATTGGACAAACCGCTCCGCCGTGAGCTCACGCCGGTTCAGGTAGCCGCGCGCCAACCCGGCGCCCGCGATGTAGAGCTCGCCCACCACGCCCAAGGGGACCGGCGACAGGCCCGCGTCCAGGACATAGGCGCGGGTGTTCGGGATCGGCGCGCCGATCGGAATGCGCTCCCCCGCAGCGTCCTCAGCCGTGATGCGACGGGTGCAGGCGAAGGTCGTCGTCTCGGTCGGGCCGTAGCCATTGACGACCGCCAGGTCCGGATACCGCGCGATGATCCCCGCCACGGCCGCCACCGGCAGGGCTTCACCGCCGACGATCAGCTGTTTCAGCCCGGCGAACATCCACGGATGGGACTCCGCGGCCTGGCGGAACAGACCCGCCGTCAGCCACAGGATATCGACGCCCTGGCCACAGATCGTCTCGGCGAGCCGGCCGAGGTCGGGTGGACCCGCGGGCGCGATCACCAGACGCGCCCCGTTCAGCAGCGCCCCCCAGATCTCGAAGGTGGCCGCGTCGAAGGTGACGGGGGCGAACTGGAGCAGGGTCCGGCCCGGTCCGAGGGCGGCATAGGCGGGACGCCAGGCCAGGGCGGCGACATTGGCCTGGGTGGTCTCCACGCCCTTGGGCGAACCCGTCGAACCGGAGGGGTAGATGACGTAGGCGAGATCGCCAGGCCGCAGGGCCGCGATCCGGTCGGCGTCCGTGGGCGCGATCGAGGGGCGCGCGGCAAGGTTGCTGATGAGGTCGGGGTCGTCGAGGAGAATCAGGGGCGCGGCGTCGCCCAGGCGGCCGGCGAAACCCGCGCAGGTCAGCACGCAGACCGGGCTGGCGTCCTCGATCATGAACCTCAGACGTTCGGCGGGATGATCGGGGTCCAGCGGCAGGTAACCGCCGCCGGCCTTCAGGATCGCGAGCAGGGCGATGATCATGCCGATGGAACGGTCCAGCGCGATCCCCGCCAGCCGGTCCGGACCGAGGCCACGGGCGATCAGGTGATGCGCCATGCGGTTGGCCGCGGCGTCGAGGGCCGCGTAGCTGAGCTGCTCCTCTCCGTGAACGACCGCGATGGCCTCCGGCGTGCAGGCGGCCTGCGCCTCGAACAGCGTCGCCAGCGTCGCCTCGGGAAGGGTCCGCGCCGTCTCATTGAAGCCTTCGACCACGAGGCGCCGTTCGGCCTCGTCCAGGATAGGGAGGCGGGCGACCGGCGTGGTCGCCAGCGGGGAATCAGGATCCTCGCAGGCGGCGAAGGCGTCGAGCATTCGTCCCAGGCCAGAAAGCCAGCGGGACGCCGTGGCCGGATCGAAAAGGCTCGAGTCGTACTCCAGGGCTCCATCGAGACCTCCGTCCGGCAGAGGCGAGAGGGCGAGGGTCAGGTCGAACTTGGCCTGGGCGGACGACACCGGCAGATCCTCGGCGGCGAGACCCCCAAACCGCGGCGACGCCGGGACGTCGGTCTGCCAGGCGAATCCGGCCTGGAACAGCGGCGTGTGGGCCAGGGACCGCGGCAGGGCGAGTTCCTCCACCAGCCGATCGAAGGGCAGATCCTGGTTGGCCAGCGCTCCAACGGCCGTGTCGCGGGCCTGCGCGACGAGCGCGCCGACGGCGATGTCGGCTGACAGATCGACGCGCAGCGCCAGCGTGTTCAGGAAATAGCCGATCAGCCCTTCGGTCTCGATGCGGTCGCGGCCCGCGACGGGGGCGCCGATGACCACGTCCTCCTGACCCGCCAGCCGGCCGAGCAGGGCGGCGTAGGCGGAGAGGAGCACGGCGAAGAGCGTCGCGCCGTGTCGCCGTCCGAGCGCCTCCAGGCTCTGGACGACCGATGGCGCGATCCGGAGCGGCAGGACCCCGGCGGTGCGGGTGCGATGGGGATCGCGCCGGTGATCCGTGGGCAGGCTGAGAAGGTCCGGCGCGCCGGACAGGCGCTGGCTCCAGTAGGTGATCTGGCCGGCGAGCGTTCCGTCCTGGCCGAGTTGATCCTGGCGCCAGGCAGCGTGGTCGGCATACTGAAACGGCAGATCCGGCAACGCCGGCGCCTGTCCATTTCGGCGGGCGTCATAGGCGACCCCCAGTTCGTCGGCGAACACCGCCATGGAGGCGTCGTCGCCGGCCGCATGATGCAGGACGAGCGTCACAACGTGGTCGTCAGCGCCCATGCGGATGATCCGGCCGCGGAGCATCAGGTCTGCGGACAGGTCGAACGGCCGGGCGGTCTCGATGGCCAGGGAGGCTGTAAGGGCCTCGTCCCGCTCCGTCTCTGCAAGTCCTGAAAGGTCCTCCCACGCCAGCAGACCCCCGGGCGAAGGTGGCGGAAGAAGCCGGCCGGCGGGGGCGCCTCCTAAGGCGCCGATGACTGTGCGCAGCGGCGCATGCCGCGCGATCAGGTCCGCCAGGGCCGCGGCCAGGGCGGCGCAATCGAGCGATCCCCGGACGCGCACGGCGAAGGGCATGTTGTAGGCGGCGCTGGCGCCGTCGATCTGGTCCAGCACCCAGAAGCGCCTCTGCCCCCAGGACAGGGCGACGCCGCCGTCCGCCAGATCTCCCTGGCCCCGTCGCGGCGGCGCGGCGGCCTGACGCGCGGCCCGGTCCATGGCTCGCGCGATGGCGGCCGGCGTCGGATGAGCGAAGACGAGGCCAGGCGGCGGCTCAAGCCCCGTTTCCTGCCTCAGGCGCGCGTTGAGCCGCATGGCCGTCAGGGAGTGGCCGCCAAGGTCGAAGAAGTCGTCGTCAAGGCCGACCCGACCCGCGCCGGTCAGCTCTTCGAACAGGCGGCAGATGAGCGCCTCCCGACCGTCGCCGGGCGCGCGGTAGGCCGCGTCGACCATGGCCTCGGGCGCCGGCAGGGCGCGTCGGTCGATCTTGCCGTTGGGGGTCCTGGGGATCTCGGCCAGTCTCACGAAGGCCGACGGGACCATCCAGGCAGGGAGCACCGCCTGCAGACTCCGCCGCAGATCGGCGATGGACGCATCCCCGCAGAGATAGGCGGCCAGGGTAAGTTCTCCCGCCGCCCCTTCCACCGCCAGGACAACGCATTCGCCGGCGCGGGGCTGGCGGCGCAGGACCTGCTCCACTTCCCCGAGTTCGATCCGCCGGCCTCGGACTTTCACCTGCCCGTCAAGCCGGCCGAGGAAATGCAGCTGACCGTCCGGACGCCAGAGGACCCGGTCGCCGGTGCGGTACATCCGCTCGCCCGCCCGGCTGGCGAAGGGATCGGTCAGGAACCGCTCCGCCGTCTGTTCCGGCCGGCCGAGGTAGCCTCGCGCCAGTCCGGCGCCGGCCAGGTAGAGCTCTCCGGCCTGCCCGGCGGGGCAGGGCGCTCCGGCCTCGTCCAGCACATAGGCGCGCGTGCCCGGCAGGGGCCGGCCGATGGGCAGGGCGTCCTCGCCGGCGCCGTCGACCTCGGTCCAGGTGGAATAGACCGTGTCCTCGGTCGGTCCGTAGAGGTTCAGCAGGCGTCCGGCGCCGGCGCCTGCCAGGCCCCGCGCCAGGGGCGCCGGGAAGACCTCGCCGGCCAGGCACACGGTCGGACCTCCCGGCGGAAGACCGCCGATGGCAAGGAGCTCGGCCATGACCGTCGGCACGGTGTTGATCAGCCGCACCTCATCCTTGAAGGGCAGTTCGGGCAGGGCGAGGACGCTGTCGGCCAGCAGCACTCGGCCGCCGAGGCAAAGGGGGGCGAAGATCTCGAACACCGACAGGTCGAAGCAGATCGACGTCGCGGCCAGCAGGCCGCCCAGTTCCTCGATCGAAAATACGTCGCGCGCCCAGGCCGCAAGCGCGCAGACGCTGGCGTGCTCCACCGCCACGCCCTTGGGCAGGCCCGTGGATCCGGAAGTGTACAGGACGTAGGCGAGGTCGTTCGGTTCCGGGCCGTCGGGAAGGCTCGCCGCGGGCGGCGGCGCCATCAGCGTCCCGATCTGGTCCAGGCGGATGAGCGCGGCGTCCCCGAAGCGGTCGGCCAGGGACGACTCCGTCACGATCAGCCCGCAGCCGCTGTCGGACTTCATGAACGCCAGGCGCTCCGGCGGGTAGGCCGGATCCAGCGGCACATAGCCGGCGCCGCACTTCAGGATCGCCAGCAGGGTCGCCACGAGGTCGCCGGTCCTGGGCAGGGCGACGCCCACCAGATCGCCGCGACCCACGCCGTGGCCGAGCGCCAGGGCCTGCGCCAGCTGGTCCGACCGGGCGTCCAGCGCCGCGAAGGAGAGCGAACCGCCAGGCCACCGGACCGCTTCGGACCCGGGACAGCGGGCCGCCGTCGCCCGGAACAGACCGCAGATGGTCGCGGCCGGCGCCGCGTCCCCGGCCGCCTCGCCCTCCGCGCGCGGCGAGGCGACAGTTGGAGTCATGTCTGATCGCACAGGCGCTACCGCTTCCCCTGGGACGTCACTCGCGACGCGGGGAGATGCAGGTTCCGCGCCATGCGGCGGCCGGGCGTGGGAGCCGTCCCGCCTTCGGCTAGCGGCGGTGGCGCAGGAAGGCGGCCGCCTCACTGGCGAGGGTCGACGTCAGGGTGTCGGACTTGGGTTCCGGCCGGAACGGCAGGGTTCCGGCGACGCCGCGCACGGCGAGCCAGAGCTGGCTGCTGAAATGGCCGAACATGCGAAGCGGGCGGCGCTTGGCGTCGGTGACATCCCAGCCCTCCGCCTCGAAGGCGTCGATCTGTTCGCGCACGGGACGGCGTTCGATCCGGTCCCAGTCGGCCGGCCGGGGGACGTCGTCGGCCTCGTCCGCCGTGAGGCCGAACAGGGCCATGGATACCTCGTCGATTTCCGGAAACTCGGTCCGCGCATCGACGTCGGCGTAGCGCGGCTTCATCAGCGCCTTGTCTTCGAGATCCGCGACGCCGGGCAGGTCCAGCAGGCGGTGGAGGGGGAGCTTGGTCTGCATGCTTCCGCATAGCCGATCGGCGCGCGGCGCCCAAGCCGTTCCCGCCGGACTGGAGCCCGCCCGCTCAGCCGTTTGACTTGCGCTTCTTCGACTTGGGAAACTTGACCTTGGGCCCCTTGGCCGGGCGTTCCGCCCACGCGGGTTTGACGGCCTGGTCACGATCGGCCTTGGGGACCCAGGGCCGCGCCGCCGCCGACGCCGTGGATTGGGCTTCGGCCGGCCGGCCGGGCTTGCTCTTGCCGTATGGCTTTGGTCCGCCGAAGCCGCCGCGGGGCCGGGCGTGCGGCGGCGGCCCATCACGAGGTGGAAGGGGTGCGCCCGCCTCCAGGCGCTGGATCTTGCCGCCATCGCTGCTGTCCGATTTGGCGATGGCGGTTTCAAAGCGTTCGACCGCCTCGCCGGAAATCTCGAATCGCGTCTCGCGCTCGAACACCCGGATGGCGCCGATGTCGCGCTTTGTCAGGTGGCCTCGGCGACAGAGCATGGGCAAGAGCCAGCGCGCCTCGGCGTTCTTGTTGCGGCCGAGGTCGATCCGGAACCAAACCGCGTCCTCGAAGCCGGGACGGGGCGCCTCGGACTGGTCTGGGGCCGTAGCGTACGGGCGGGGCTCGGGCTCGCTGCCGACGAGGTCCTCCGGCGCCGGCATGCGGGTGCGGGCCATCAGCACATAGGCGGCGGCGATGTCCTCGGGCGTGCGCTGGTCCATCAGGGCGCGGGCGACGGCGAGATCTTCCTCCCCCGCCTCGGCCGCGGGCCGGACGTCCTCGATCAGCCGCATCTGGTCCTTGGCGCGGATGTCCTCCGCCGTGGGCGCGGACTGCCAGGCGGCCTCCAGGTTGGCTGACTTGAGCATCATCTCGAAGCGTCGCCGCTTGGGGTGCGGGACCAGCATGACGCAGACGCCCTTGCGGCCGGCCCGTCCGGTGCGGCCGGAGCGGTGCTGCAGCACCTCGCGGTTCGCCGGCAGATCAGCGTGGATGACGAGGTCGAGGTCGGGGATGTCGATGCCGCGGGCCGCCACGTCGGTGGCCACGCAGACCCGGGCGCGTCGGTCGCGCAGGGCCTGCAGCGCGTGGGTGCGTTCGTTCTGTGTCAGCTCGCCCGACAGGGCGACGACGTTGAAGCCCCGTTCCACCAGGTTGGCGTGCAGCTTTCGCACGCCCTCTCGCGTGCCGCAGAAGACAATGGCCGCGCCGGATTCGAAGAAGCGGAGCACGTTGACGGTCGCCAGTTCCACCTCGTTGGGGGCGATGCGGACGGCGCGATACTCGATGTCGGCGTGCGCGGCGGCGCCGGCCCCGACCACCATGCGCAGAGCGTCGCGCTGGTAGGTGGCCGCCAGGGCGACGATGGGCTTGGGCAGGGTCGCCGAGAACAGAAGGGTGCGCCGCTCCTTGGGGGTGGCGTCGAGGATCTCCTCCAGCTCCTCGCGGAAGCCGAGGTCGAGCATCTCGTCAGCCTCGTCCAGGATAACGGCGCCCAGCTGGTCCAGGCGCAGCTGGCCGCGCTCCAGGTGGTCGCGCAGCCGCCCGGGCGTGCCCACGACGATGTGGCACCCCTGGTCCAGCACCCGCCGCTCGCTGCGCGGGTCCATGCCGCCGACGCAGGCGGCGACCCTGGCGCCGGCGTAGAGCCATTGCAGCTCCCGCTGGACCTGCATGGCCAGCTCGCGCGTGGGGGCGATGACGAGAGCCGCCGGCGCGCCGGGCGCCCGAAGCTGGCCGTCAGCGCCGAGCAGGGTCTCCGCCAGCACCAGTCCGTAGGCGACGGTCTTGCCCGAACCGGTCCGGGCCGACACCAGCAGGTCGCGCCCGCGCGCCTCCGGCTCCAGCACCGCGAGCTGGACAGGGGTCAGGGTCGCATAGCCGCGGTCGGACAGCGCCTTGGCGAGCGCCGGATCGATAACTTCTGAGGACATGGGCGTGCTTTAGGCCAAAGTGGGCCCCGCGGATAGGTCGCGGGCCGGCGGCTGATCGACGCCGGTCTATGGCGTATGATGCGCCAGCGCGAGGAGCCGGCCCATGCGAGGCAGCCTGAACCGTCCGCCGATCGTCATCCGCACCCAGCGATGGAGGGCGGTGCTGCACCTTGCGGCGGTGGCGCTGCTGGGCGCCCTGATGTCACCGCTCGCCCGCACCGACTGGCGGGCCAATGGCCTGGCCTGGTGCCTCATCGTCCTGTTCGGGATCCTGACGGCGGCCTCGCTCTGGGAGCTGGCGTGGCCGGGCCGGCTGGTCATCGGCCCCGAAGGGTTCGAACTGCGCGACCTGTGGCGACGTCGCCGCTGGTCATGGCGCGAGGCCCGCCATTTCAGGCCGGCGAGCAACCGCTTCTATCGCTTCGTGGGCTTCGACCAGGTCAAGGGCGCGGGCGCCTGCCGCGACGCCGGGGACCTTGTTCAGGACTGGGAACTGCCGCCCCAGGCGCTGGCCGCCCTGTTGAACGAGGCGCGGGACCGCTGGCACGCGGCGGGCCGCTGACCCTCAGTCCGCCAGCACCAGCACCGCGTCCAGGGCGACAGCCCCTGCGGGTCCGGCCATCAGGGGATTGATCTCCGCCTCCAGCAGAGTCGGATTGGCGAGCATCAGGTCGGCGAGCCGGCGCACCGCGTGGGCCACCGCCACCAGGTCGACGGCCGGCTTGCCGCGCAGGCCGTCCAGGAGCTTCGCGCCCTTCAGCTGGCGCAGGTCGACGATGATCTGGGCCTCGGTCAGGTCCGGTGCGAACAGCCGCACGTCCTTGAGGGCCTCGATCCAGACGCCGCCCAGGCCCGCCATCATCACCACCCCCCAGGCCGGGTCGCGGCGGGCGCCCACCACCAGCTCCAGGCCCGGCGGCGACATGGCTTCAACCAGCAGACCGTCGAGCTGAAGGTCCGGTTTCGCCTGCCGGACCGCGCCGGTCATCTGATCCCAGGCGGCGCGCAGGCCAGCCTCGTCGGCCAGCCCAATGGCGACGCCGCCCACGTCGCTCTTGTGAAGCAGTCGATCCGCCTGAGCCTTCAGCGCCACCGGATAGCCGATCCGCGCGGCCAGACGCGCCGCGTCATCGGCGTCGCGGGCCAGGCCGCCGCGCGGGATGCCCAGGCCCAGATCCGCCAGCACCGCCTTGCCTTTGTACTCGGCAAGGGGGCCGGTCCCGCTCAACGTCGGCGCTGCGCCCGCCGGCGCGCGCACCTGGGCGGCGCGGTGCAGTTCGCCGCGGCGGAAGACATGGGCCAGGGCCCGCAGCGCCCGGTCGGCCGACCGCAGGAAGGGCGTCGGGGCGGTCGCCGCCAGGGCCATGAACGCGTCGCCCAGGGGCGCCGTGTCGCCCATGATGCAGAAGACCGCCGGTTTATCGCCGTCCCGGGCCGCCGGAAAGAAGGCCTCGCCCTTTTCGAGCTGATGCCGGGGCGAGCCGCCCATCACCGCCATCAGGAGCCCGCCCACGCCGGGGTCGTTCAGCAGGGAGGAGGCGGTCTGGCCGAACAGCTGCGGCTGCTGCATGCCCGCCGTGGTCAGGTCCAGCGGATTGTCAGCCGCGACAAAGGGCGGAAGCAGCGCGGCCAAGGCCCCCAGCGTGGCGTCTTCCAGGGTCGCCAGCGGCACGCCCTCCGCTTCGCAGAAGTCGATGGAGATCCCACGAATGGCCCCGGAATTGGACACCACCGCCAGGCCGCCGTGGACCGGCTTCGGATAGCGGGCGAGAATCTCGGTCACGTCGAACAGCTCGTCCAGGCTGTCCACCAGGATCACCGCCTCCCGCTCGACCAGGGCCTTCATCACCGCATGGTCGGCCGCCAAGGCGCCGGTGTGCGACTGGGCCGCGTCACGGGCCCGTGCGCTTTTGCCCGGATGCATCAGGACCACCGGCTTGCCGAGATCGCGGGCGCGCCGGGCGCCCTGGAGGAACAGCTGGGGTTTGCGGATGGCCTCCGCGAAGACGGCGAAGACATCCACCGCCTCATCGGCGACCAGATGGCCGAGCAGGTCCTCGACGCCGACGGCGACCTCATTGCCGGTGGAGATCGCAAAGGAGACCTCCAGACCCTTGCCATGAAGCGCCTGACGGATGTTGCCGTTCATCGCGCCGCTCTGGGCGAGGATGGCGATCTTCGGCCCAGCGGCCGGCGGCCGGAACTGCATCGGCTCGAAGGTCAGGGGTGTGCGGTCCGCAAAGTTCGCGAGGCCCATGCAATTGGGGCCAAGCACGGCGACGCCCTCGCGTTCGGCCATTTCGGTCAACCGCGCCTGGGCCAGCCGCCCCTCCTCCCCGAGCTCGGCGAACCCCGAGGCGAACACCACCGCCCCGCCGATCCCGCGCCGGCCACAGGCCTCGACCGCCTCGCAGATCGCCGCCGCCGGCAGGACGAGCACGGCCGTGTCGACGCCGGCGGGCAGGTCATCGATGCCGGGGACGCAAGGCCGCCCGTTCACCTCTGTTCGGCTGCGGCTGACCAGGTGGATGTCGCCGGCGAAGCCAAAGCTATCGAGATTGGCCAAGAGCAGGCCGGAAACCGATCCGGGATCAGGCGAGGCGCCCACCACGGCGATCGATTTCGGCCGGATCAGCCGGTCGAGCTCAAACCCAGACATGCCTGGATCAGTCCTCGCGCCGATAGGCGCCGAGGCCCGGCCGATAGGACTTTTCGTCCAGGAACTGGGTCATGCCCTTGTCCCGACCGCCGGACTTGTCGAGGCAGTTGCCCTGGTCGGCCTTGGCGATCAGGTAGTCGGCGGCCTGTTCCCAATCCATTTCGGCGGCGAGCTTGAAGGCGATCTTCGCCTGCATCATCACCACCGGGTTCTTTTCCATCAGCTTCTTCGCCACGGTGCGGGTGCGCTCGCGCAGCTGGTCGGCGGGCACCGCCTCGTTGACGAGGCCGATCTGGGCCGCCCGGCGGCCGTCGAAGGGATCGCCGGTCATGACGTGGTAGAGCGCGTCGCGCTCGCGCACCACGCCTGCCAGGGCGCGGCTGACCACGCCGGCGGGGATGATGCCCCAGTTGATCTCGGACAGACCGAAGGTGGCGTCTTCGGCGGCGATGGCCAGGTCGCAGGAGATCAGCGGCGTGAAGGCCCCGCCGAAGCACCAGCCGTTGACCATGGCGATAGTCGGCTTGGGATAGAGCCGCAGCCGCCGCCACTGCCACTGGCCGTTGGCGCGGTAGAGCTTGAACCGTTCGGGCTTGCCGTCGGATTCCCGGAAGTACTCCTTCAGGTCCATGCCGGCGGAGAACGCGTTCCCCGCGCCGGTCAGCACCAGGACCTTGCACCTGTCGTCGGTCTCGAGCTCATCGAGGATCTCGTTCATCGCGTAGACGATGGCGGGATTGATGGCGTTACGCTTGTCGGGACGGTTCAGCGTGACCCAGGCGATGCCGTCCTCGAAATCCACGAGGACGGGGGGCTGGGCGGATTCGGCGGTCATGGCGGCTCCACTTGAGGCGGGCGAGATCAGGCGTCGCGTCCACGCCGGACAGAACAGGGGGGGATCGTGCGGCGGCGCACGATGCTAGATGATCCGACCATCGGCAAGCCAATGCCGGGCGCCGGCGCCAAACGTTTGGGGAGTTGGGATGGACTTCGGTTTTTCGGAAGAACAGGTGCTCCTGAAGGACAGCGTGCGCCGGCTGATGGAGCGCCACGCTCCGACGGAATACGTCCGGCGCCTGGACCGCGAAGGCGCCTATCCCTTCGAGCTTCACCGCGCCTGGGTGGAGGCCGGCCTGATCGCCCTGCCCTTCCCGGAGGACGTCGGCGGCCTGGGCGGTTCGATCGTCGACCTCGTGCTTGTGGCCGAAGAGATTTCCCGGACCAGCGCGGACTTCTTCATGGCCTTCGGAGGCGGTGTGTTCTGCGGCCTCAACATCGCGCGCAAGGGCGACGCCGCCCAGAAGTCCCGATGGCTGCCGCCGCTCCTCGCCGGGGATATCCGCATGGCCATCGCCCTGTCGGAGCCGAACGCCGGCTCGGACCTCGGGGCCATGTCGACCACGGGCCGGGTCGAGGGCGGGGACCTGGTCATCAACGGCCGCAAGGTCTGGATCACCGGCGCGGGCGCTCCGGACACCCTGCTCAACGTCTATCTGAAGTCAGACACCACCGTCCCCTACCGCAAGGGGATGTCGCTGGCGCTGGTCGAGAACGACGCCCCGGGCGTCGAGTGCCGCAAGCTGGACATGCTGGGCCGCCGCTGCACCGGCACCTACGAGGTCACCTTCGACGACGTCCGCGTGCCGCTCGACCGCGTGATCGGCGGGCTGGGGGGGGGATGGGACTGCATGATGAGCGGCCTGCAGGCCGAGCGAATCACTTCGGCGGCCGGCAACCTCGGCGCGTCGCAGGCGGCGCTGGACATGGCGGTCCAGTTCGCGGGCGAACGAAGCCAGTTCGGCCGTCCGATCGGGACCAACCAGGCGATCGCCCATTTGCTGGCGGACCTCGCCACCGAGATCGAGGCGGGCCGCGCCCTCACCTGGCTGGCAGCCTGGAAGCTCAGCGCCGGCCAGGACGCCCTGCGCGAGATCACCATGGCCAAGCTCCATACCTCGGAGGCCTATGTGAAGGTCGCCAACGCCGGCATGCAGGTCATGGGCGCCAGCGGCTACAGCATGGAGTTCGACATGCAGCGCCACTATCGCGACGCCCGCAGCGCCACGATCGCCGCCGGCTCGTCCCAGATGCAGCGCAACCTGATCGCAGGCCTGATGGGCCTGAAGGTCGCCTGAGTCTGGTCAGCCCTTGGCGTCGGCCGCCTTGGCCCGCTCGACGCCCTCGAGCACCAGTTTGCGCGCTTCCGCCGCGTCGCCCCAGCGGACGATCTTGACCCACTTGCCAGGCTCAAGATCCTTGTAGTGGGCGAAGAAGTGCTCGATCTGGTCGAGGGTGATCCTGGGCAGGTCGGTGTAGTCGTTCACCGTCGCATATCTCTGGGTCAGCTTGGCTGACGGCACGGCGAGGAGCTTCTCGTCGCCGCCAGCTTCGTCCTCCATCAGCAGCACGCCCACGATGCGGCAGCTCATGATCGCGCCCGGTACGATGGCGCGGGTGTTGGCGACAATGACGTCGCAGGGATCGCCGTCGCCGGACAGGGTGTGGGGGATGAAGCCGTAATTCCCGGGGTAGCGCATGGACGTATAGAGAAACCGGTCGACCACCAGGGCGCCGGCCTCCTTGTCCATTTCGTACTTGATCGGCTCGCCCCCGATCGGGACCTCGATGACGACGTTCACGTCGTGGGGCGGATTGGCGCCAATGGATACGGCGTCGAGACGCATGGGGGACTCCGGAATTGGATCGGGACTGGCCCGTTCCCATACGCGCTTCGACGCAGGGTACAATCCGCCTCGCGGGCGGCCGGCCTGGGCGCCCTCGGTTAATGTCTTTGCGCTATCAACGATTCGCATTGACGCGGGAACGCGGCAGGGGGCGTCCGCATGCGGGCTGAAATTCGATGCTGAAGCTGAAGAGGTCGGCGTTCCAACCTCAAGGTGTGGCGCTGAGCCAGCCGCAGTTGGACGCCGTCATCGACGCCCACCAGAAGTTCGTGAAAGGCGCCGGAGGCGCCCAGGCGACCCTGCGCATGGCGGACCTGCACGGCCTGAACCTGAGCCAGCGCACGTTGCGCGAAGCAGACTTCACGGGCGCCAACCTGGCCGGGGCGGAGCTGTGGGGCTCCATTCTGGAAAAAGCGAATTTCTATTGCGCGGACCTGCGCGGCGCGAACTTCGCCGGCGCGATTCTGCGTTACGCGGACCTGCGCGGCGCGCACCTGTCCGGCGCCATTCTCAACCACGCCCTGCTGGACGGGGCGGACATGCGGGCCGCGAGCCTCGGCGCCGCTCCCGAGGACGCCGAATTGAGCGCCGAACTCGTCCGAAGCGATCGGCCGTCCGCCGGCGCCGACTGCAGCAACTGTTCGATGCGCGGCGCCCGGCTCACGGACGCGAACCTCGCAGGGGTCGACTTCTCCGGCGCCATCCTGGAAGGCGCGGATCTGCGCGGCGCTCAGCTGACCGACGCCGTGTTCGACGGCGCTATCCTGACGGCGGTGCCGGTGCACACCCTGGGATTCTCGAAGGAGCAGCTCAGCAATTGCGTCGTGGACCCCAGCCAGGCCGCGCTGGACCTGGCGCCGCGCCTGCTGAAGGCCCTGGAAGAGGCGGGCGCCTGGGTGGCGAGCGACGGCCGCAGCGGCGCCCCCGCCATCCTCGACGGCCAGGACCTGCGTCCGATCGGCCAGGCGCTGGCGGGTCGCAATCTCGTCGGCCTGTCCGTAAAGGGCGGATGCGCCGTGGGCGTGGACTTCTCAGGCTGCAGCCTGGAAGGCGCGAACTTCGATGGCGCGGATCTGCGGGGCGCCAAGTTTGAAGGCGCCAATCTGCGCGGCGCGTCGTTCCGGAACGCCAAGCTGTCCCACGCCCGGTTCAAGGGCGCGATCCTGCAGCCCCTGGTCCTGCCGGACGGCCGCCACCATCACCCCAACTTCAGCGATGCCGTGTTCGCAGGCGCTGATTTCTCCGCCATCGTCGGCAAGAGCCCGCTGGATTAGCTTCCGCCCCGGTTCTTCTCCGCCAGGCGGATGCGCAGGCCCTCGAGCAGGGCCTGCAGCCCGAATTCGAACTCCCCGTCAAAGTCGATCTTGAAGTCAGGGTCTGAAGGCCGGCTGCGGGCCGCCTGCTCGTCCGTGGTCCAGCCGAGCGCGAAGCGGCTCAGGCTGGCGAGCACATGCCAGGCGTCGGGTCGCTCCAGACCCTGATCGGCGAGGCGGTCGAACAGCTCCGGCAGGCCGGTCGGGCCGAGCGACGTGGTCGGCCGGGTGCCGGCCACGACGCGCGCGCCGTCACGGTATTCCAGCAGGTTGCTGCGGATGAGCCGGGCCAGTTGGCCCATCCAGACCCACCAGTCGCCCTGCATCTGGAACTCCGGCGGCGCGCGGAACAGGATCGCCGAGGCCATCAGGTCGAGCAGCTCCTGCTTGTTCCTCACGTGCCAATAGAGGGTCGGACTCCGCACGCCCAGCCGCTCGGCGAGGCGGCGGGTGGAGAGCCCGTCCAGGCCGACCTCGTTCAGCAGCTCGAGCGCCGCCCGGACGATCGCCTGGCGGTCGAGCTTGCGGCGGACGGCTGTCGGCGCGCTTGACAAGGAACGGCCCCTCACAACACTCTATCGATGATAGAGAGACCGCTGCAGCCCCACAAGGCGCAGTAGGGCCAGCAGGGTGGAAGCGAATGGATCAAGAACCGGCCAAGGGCATGGATCGTCGGCGAGTCACAACCAGTTTGATGGTTGCGGCGACGGCTTTGGCGGCGGGTCAGGCCGCGGCGGCAGGGCGTGCGCAGGATGCCGTGGTGGAGACCACGGCCGGCAAGGTCCGCGGCACGGCGGCGGGCGGCGTCTATGAATTCATGGGCGTGCCTTACGGCGCATCCACCGCGGGCCGTAACAGGTTCATGCCGCCGAGGAAGCCCGAGCCCTGGGCCGGCGTGCGTGAGGCGCCGCCCCTTCGCCGGATCGCGCCGCAGAGCAATCCCAAGGTTCCGCCGCCCCCGCCGGGCTCGCTCTTCGCCATCATCCGGGAGTCTAACGCGGAAGAGACCGAGGACTGTCTCAACCTCTGCATCTGGACCCCGGGGTTGGATGCGGCGAAGCGTCCGGTCATGGTCTGGCTGCACGGTGGCGGCTACGCCTCCGGCTCCGGTTCGAATCCGAGCTATTTCGGCGGCAAACTCGCCGGGCGCGGGGACGTGGTGGTGGTGAACGTCACCCACCGGCTGAACGTCCTGGGACACACCTACCTGGGCGAAGCGCTGGGGCCGGACTTCGCAACCTCTGGCAACGCGGGGATGCTGGACATCGCGGCGGCCCTGGAATGGGTGCGCGACAACATCGACCGGTTCGGCGGCGACCCGCGGCGGGTCATGATCTTCGGCGAGTCCGGCGGGGGTGGCAAGGTCGCCTCGATCCTGGCCATGCCCCGCGCCCACGGCCTGTTCCACCGCGCCGCCATGGAGAGCGGATCGGTCCGGACCTTGAGCGAACGCGCCGAAGCGGCCCAGGCGGCTGAGGCGCTTCTGGCCGAGCTCGGCCTGAAACCCGCCCAGGCCGCGGACCTGCAGACCCTCCCTCTGGCGCGCCTGCTGGACGCCTACTTCGCGGCCACCGCCCGACTGGGCGGAGGGCTCGGTCCCTTCGGTCCTGTGCGCGACGGGGTCAGCATCCGGCGTCATCCCTTCGATCCCATCGCCAATCCCCTGTCGGCCAATGTCCCCCTCATGATCGGGACCAACCGGACAGAGACGACGCTGTTCTCCCTGGCCGACGAAGCGGCGTTCAACCTGGATGACGCGGGTCTTATGGCGCGGATGACCGAGAGCCTCGGCAGGCGCAACGCCGAGGCCGCGGTGCGGACCTACAAGACCGTCTATCCTACGGCCACGCCGTCGGATCTGTATTTCCTGATGGGCACCGACCGCTCATCGGGCTTCCGCAGGGGCGCAACCCAGATCGCCGAGCTGAAGGCGGCCGCGGGCGGCGCGCCGGTCCACCTTTATGAGCTGCTCTGGGCCACGCCGGCCATGGGCGGGCGTTTGCGCTCGCCGCACGGGCTGGAGATCTCTCTGGTGTTCAACAATCCCGATGCGCCCTCCACCGCGCCGATCACCGGCGGCGGGGCGCGGGCGCTCGCCATGGCGCCCGTGTTGAGCGACGCCTGGACAGCGTTTGCGCGGACGGGCGATCCGTCCACTGCGCAGCTGCCCTGGCCGGCCTATGATCTGGACCGCAGGACCACCATGCTGTTCGACGAGACCAGCCGGGCCGAGGCCGATCCGTTCCGCACGACGCGGATGTTCTGGGACGGCCTGGCCAATTCATTCATGTGACGCCGGCGGCGGCGGACGGCTCAAAGAAGGGGCGGGGCTATGACCAGGATCGAGACATGGACGGCGCTGGCCGTTGGCGGCGCGTTGGCGCTGGCAGGCGGCCAGGCTCAGGCCCAGGCCGCCGCGACGAGCGGCCCCGCCCGCGCCTGTGCGAGCTTCGCCGGTCAGAGCCTGGCGGACTCAAGGCTGGTGATCACCAAGGCCGAGTCCGTTCCGGCGGCGGCGCCTGGCACGGTGCGGGCGAATCAGTTCGGCCCGCCCCTGGCCGTGGGCATTCCCGCCTATTGCCGTGTCGAGGGTGTCATCGACCAGCGCACCGGCCTGGACGGCAAGCCCTATGCGATCACCTTCGCGCTCGCCCTGCCGGACGCCTGGAACGGTCGGTTCCTGTTCCAGGGCGGCGGCGGCCTGAACGGGACGGTCAATCCGCCCCTGGGGGCCCAGGCGGCGGGGGCGACACCGGCGCTGGCGCGCGGCTTCGCGGTGGTCTCCACCGACAGCGGCCATCGGGGCGCGGTGTTCGATTCCGGCTTCATGAAGGACCAGGAGGCGGCGCTCAATTTCGCCCAGGGTTCCGTCGGCAAGGTGACCCTGGCGGCCAAGCGCCTGATCGCCGACTACTACGGCCGGCCCGCCGCCCATTCCTATTTCGCCGGCTGCTCGACCGGGGGACGCGAGGCGATGCTCTCGTCAGAGCGCTTCCCCAACCAGTTCGACGGCATCGTCGCCGGCGATCCCGCCATGCGCACCGGCTATTCGAACCTGGGCCTGACCTGGGCCGCGACAGCCTTCAACCGCGCCGCGCCCAAGGACGCCTCGGGCAAGCCGATGGCGGCGAAGCTGTTCTCGGCGGCCGACAAGAAGCTGCTGATCAACAAGCTGCTTGAGAGCTGCGACGGACTGGACGGAAACAAGGACGGCCTGATCTTCGCCGCCCAAAGCTGCCGGTTCGATCCCGCCGTCCTGACCTGCAAGGGCGCGAAGACCGACGCCTGCCTGACCAAGGGCCAGGTGGGCGCGCTGAAAACGGCCTTCGCGGGCCCAAAGACAGCCGGTGGCGTGCAGGTCTATCCGGCCTTCCCCTGGGATGCGGGGATCGCCTCGGAGGGTCCCGGGATCGCGGGCTTCCTGCCGAGCGCCGCGCCGAGCATCCTCGGGCCGCCCAACCTCGCCCTGGCCATCAACATCGACGAGGCGGCCGCCAAGGTCGCACAGGACGGCGTGGAGGCCCTGGTCGACACCGAAGCCGGGACCAACCTGACGACCTTTTTCGGCCACGGCGGCAAGATCCTTTACTACCACGGGCTCAGCGACCCCTGGTTCTCGCCGCTGGACACCCTGGGCTATTACCAGCGCCTCGCGGACAGCAATGGCGGCGCCGACAAGGTCCGCGCCTCCAGCCGCATGTTCCTGGTTCCCGGCATGGGCCATTGCCAGGGCGGACCGGTGACGCTCGACCAGTTCGACCTGCTGTCCGCCGTGGTGGATTGGGTGGAGACCGGCGCGGCCCCCGATCAGGTGGTCGCCACCGGCGCCAGCCTGCCCGGACAGAGCCGTCCCCTGTGCGCCTGGCCGGCGCACGCCCAGTTCAAGGGCGCGGGCGACCCGAAGGACGCGTCGAGTTACGCCTGCCGTCCGTAACCTATCCGGCGTCAGTCTTGGCCGAGCGATGCTCGGCCCAAAGCAGCGTGCGGATGTGGTCCACCACCACGGACTTGATGAAGCGGGCGTGCTCGGGGGCGAACTCGGTCCATCCCAGGCAGGTCAGCATGCTGCCGCGGCCGATGTGGAAGGCCAGGAGCTGGCCATTGATCGCCATGACCCGCAGCAACGTCTGGGGGGTGTCGGCCGAACGCCCGGTGATCTGGCCGAGCAGTCGGCAACAGACGCCGTGGAGTCGGTCGATGAAACGCTCGCGGAGCAATGGATAGGCGATGTCTGGCCCGAGTCCCGCCTGTTCGCGCGCCAATAGGGGCGACCAGGACTGGGTGTCCGGTCGGCAGAGTAGCAGATCGGCCAGGTCGCTCACAAGGTCGCAGTAGACCCCGATCAGGACCTCGGCCTCCGCGTCCTGACCCAACAGTCGCTCCGCCGCCCCCAGCACCGGCTCCATGGCCAGGGACACGTGCTCGGCGATGTGCTCCGCGCAGGCCCGGTAGAGGCCTTCCTTGCTGTCGAAATAGTATTGCAGGGCCGGCGGGTTCACGCCCGCGTCGGCCGCGATCTCACGGGTCGAGGCGCTGTCGAAGCCGAGCCGGCCGAACAGCGGGATGGCGGTCTGGATGATGCGCAGCCGCGTCTCCTCACCGCGCGCATAGCCGCCATCGACCGGGCGCCGCTTGGGGCTCGCTTGCATCATGGACGTCCTCCCTGGAGCGCAATATGCGCGATTTTCCAATTCGTGCCAATTGACATACTTTCGCGGCCAAATTATGCCAGTCGATATACTTCTTGGAGTTCGGGCATGGCTGAAGATGGCTCTTCGCGGGAATTCACGGCGGCGCCGGACGCCCCGGCCGTCACCCTGGACACCGCCCCCGCCTCAGGACGCAAACCCGTTCCACGGGCCGTTCGCCTCGCCCTTGCCGGAGTCGGCCTGGTCGCGATCGTCGCCGCCGGTATCGGAGCAGCCCACTGGTGGACGTCCGGACGGTTCATCCAGGGCACCAACGACGCCTATCTGAAGGCGGATCAGGTCGTGGCGGCGCCAAAGGTCCAGGGTTACGTCACCGCGGTGCTGGTGGCCGACAACCAGGAGGTCCGCGCCGGACAGCCCCTGGTCCGGATCGACAGCCGCCCCTACCAGGCAAGCCTCGCCCAGGCCTTGGCGGCCATCGACGCGCGCCAGGCGGACATCGCCACGGCGAAGGCCCAGGCCGACCAGCAGGCCGCCCTCGTGACCCAGGCGCGCGCGCAGCTCGCCAGCGCCCGGACCGGTGCGGACTTCGCCGCCCGGGAGGTGGAGCGCTACAGGCCCCTGGCCGCCAGCGGCGCCGACACGCCCGAGCGCCTGGAACAGCTGTCCAGCACCCGCGATCAGGCGCGCCAGTCCGCGGCGGCGAGCGCCGCGGCGGTCACGGCCGCCGAGCGGCAGATCGTCGCCCTGAAGGCCCAGGTCGGCCAGGCCAGCGCCCAGCTCGAGTCCGCCCGCGCCAGCGCCGACCAGGTGCGGATGAACCTGGGCGATACGGTCGTCGCCAGCGCCATCGATGGCCGCATCGGGGACAGGTCCGTCAGGGTTGGCCAGTACGTAGCGCCTGGAACGCGGCTCATGTCCGTCGTGCCGGTGGCGGACCTGTACATCGTAGCCAACTTCAAGGAGAATCAGATCGGCCGCATGCGCGCCGGCCAGCCCGTGAACGTGCACATCGACGCCCTGCCCGGCCGTGAGATCAGCGGCGTGGTCGACAGTTTCGCGCCGGGCACGGGGTCCCAGTTCGCCCTCCTGCCCCCCGAGAACGCCACCGGCAACTTCACCAAGATCGTCCAGCGCGTCCCCGTGCGCATCCGCCTTCGGGCCGCGCCTGAGGTGCGCAAGGTGTTGCTGCCCGGCCTGTCCGCCACCGTGAAGGTCGACACAAAGGGCGAGCGATGAGCGCCTCGGCCGCCACCTCGGCCGTCCGGCCGCCCAACGCCGACGCGGCAGCGTGGATCGCCGTCGCCGCCGGCGCGCTCGGCGCCCTGATGGCGTCGCTCGACATCTCGATCACCAACTCCGCCCTGCCGCAGATACAAGGCGAGGTGGGCGCCACGGGCACCGAAGGCACCTGGATCGGCACGGGCTACCTGGTCTCCGAGATCGTGATGATCCCGCTGACGGCCTGGCTGACGCGGGTGTTCGGCCTGCGCAGCCTGCTGCTGGGATGCGCGGTCCTGTTCGTGCTGTTCTCGCTGGTTTGCGGCCTGTCCGACACCCTGCCCTGGATGATCGTCGGCCGGGTGGGCCAGGGCTTCACAGGCGGGGCCATGATTCCGACCGCCCAGACCATCGTCGCCACCCGCCTGCCCAAGCACCAGCAACCGGTGGGCATGAGTGTCTTCGGCCTGATCGTGCTGCTCGGACCATTGCTCGGTCCGCTGGCGGGCGGTTGGCTGGCCGAGAACATCAGCTGGCGGTGGTGCTTCTTCATCAACATTCCGGTGGGCGTCGGCCTGGCCGCGCTCCTGCTCCTGGGGCTGCCGCGCGAACGGTCCAATTTCAGTGTCCTGCGGCGGGCCGACTGGCTTGGCGTCGCGGGACTGACCGTCGGACTGAGCTCCCTCACCATCGTGCTGGAGGAAGGTCAGCGCGAGCGCTGGTTCGAGTCCCAGATGATCACGGGCCTCGCCGTCTCGGCGGTCCTCGGCATCGGCGTCCTGATCCTCGCTCAATTCGTCAGCCGCGAGCCCGTAGTGAACCTGCGCCTGCTCCTGAACCGCAGCTACGCGGGGGTGGTGGTGCTGATCACCGCCGTCGGCGCGGTGCTTTACGGCGTGCTCTATCTCCTGCCGCAGTTCCTCAGCGGGATCGCCGGCTACAACGCCCAGCAGTCCGGCGTGGTCATGCTGATCGGAGGACTTCCGGCCTTCCTCATGATCCCCGTCCTGCCCGCCATGATGGGGCGGTTGAACGTGCGCCTGCTGGTCGGGGGCGGACTGCTCTGCCTCGCCGTGAGCTGCTTCATGGACACAGGGCTCACCGCTCAGAGCGCGGGTGGGGAGTTAACCCTGTCCCAGATCCTGAGGGGCCTCGGACAGGTGCTGACCATGTTCCCCCTGAACCAGGCGTCGGTGGGTGCGGTCGCCCCCGAGCTGGCGGGGGACGCGGCCGGCCTGTTCAACATGGCCCGCAATCTCGGCGGGTCGGTTGGCCTGGCGTCGCTCGGCGCCCTGATCGACTTCCGCGCCGCCATGCACGCTGACATCGTGCGCGAAACGGTCACCGCCAATTCGCCGCTCGCGCAGGAGCGCCTGGGATCGATGGCCGCCAACCTGTCCGGCGCGCATGGCGACCTGGCCTACGGTCAGATGCAGGCCCTGGGCCAGCTGGCCGGGCAGATCCAGCAACAGGCGGCGGTGATGACCTTCGCGGACTGTTTCTGGCTGCTTGGCGTCCTGCTCGCCCTGACCCTCCCCCTCGTCTTCCTCCTCAAGGCGCCGCCCCGTGGCGCGCCCCTGGCCGCACACTGATGCTCATGACCTCCGCGCACCGGGCGACCGCCGCCCTTCTCGCCTCGACCCTTCTCGCCGGCTGCATGGTGGGTCCGGACTACAGGGCCCCGCCTCGCGTCGCGCCCCTGGCCGAGCACGCCCCCGCATTCCACAGGGCGCAGTCGGCCGCCGTTTCCCTGGGCCCGCCCGCCGCGAGATGGTGGGAAGCCCTTCAAGACAGCGAGCTGAACCGGCTGGTCGAGGCGGCCCTGTCCGGCAGCCCGGACATCGAAGCGGCGCAGGCGCGCCTGCGCCAGTCCCGCGCCCTGCTCCAGGGCCAGCGCCGAAGCCTGCTGCCCAGCGCTTCAGCCAACGCCGGACTGGTCTACGCCGACGGACTGGGCGGCGTACTCGGCTCGAACACGTCGTCCGGCGGTGGCTCATCGGCGACCAGCGGCGCGGTGACGCTCTACAACACGGGCTTTGACGCCAGCTGGGAGATCGACCTGTTTGGCGGCAGGCGGCGGGCGGTGCAGTCCGCGGTCGCGCAGGCGGAAGCTGTCGAGGCCGATCTTGAGGACGTGCGCGTATCCCTCGCCGCCGAAACCGCCCAGGCCTACATCACCCTGCGTGACCAGCAGCAGCGTCGCGCGCTCGCCGCGGCGTCCGCCGATCTCGAAGCCAGGCTCGTGGGCCTGGCCGAACAGCGTCGTGGACAGGGCGTCGGCTCGGACCTCGATGTGGAGCGGCTTCGCTCCCAGCTGGAGTCCACCCGCGCCGCCCTGGTCCCTCTGGGCGGCCAGATCGAGGAATCCCTCGACCGCGTGGCCGTGCTCACAGGACGAGAGCCGGGCGCGCTTGACGCGGAACTCGCCGCCGCCTCGCCGATACCGGAGCTGCCGGCCGTGGTCGCGGTCGACGATCCAGCTGACATGCTGCGACGGCGCCCGGACATCCGCGCGGCCGAGCGCCGTCTTGCCGGCCAGACGGCGGTGATCGGCCAGCGCACGGCCGACCTCTTTCCCAAGCTGAACCTGATCGGCGTCATAGGCTGGGGCGCCACGGACCTGGATCGCCTGTTTGACGGGACCACCTCCGTCGCCGCGCCGGTCCTGCAGTGGAACGTCCTCGACCTCGGCCGGACCCGCGCCCGCATATCTCAGGCCGAGGCCGACCGCGACGAGGCCGCCGCCAGGTACCGGGGCGTGGTGCTGAACGCCCTCGAGGACGCCGAAACGGCCCTGTCCAGGCTGGGCCACGACCGCCAGAACGTGGTCGCCCTGGCCCGCGTGAGGGCCTCCGCCGACCGCGCCGCCGCCCTGACCCGCCAGCGCCACCAGGCCGGCGTGGCCACCATCAGCGACGTGCTGGACACAGAGCGGACACGACTGGCGGCGGAACAGGACCTCGCGACGGCTCACGCTCAGCTCACGGGCGCCTTTGTCGCCCTGCAGAAGAGCCTCGGCCTGGGCTGGTCGGCGCCGGACGGAGCCTGAACGCCCCTTTCAGTCCAGGAAGGCGATCGTCCGGATCTCGTGGGACAGACGGCTCTGGGCGTCTGGACGCGAAGCGGGGTCCTCGAACGCCGTGTGCGCGGTCAGGTGAGGGCGATCCATTTCAGAGTCGAACAGGCGGAAGGCCAGGATCTCGTCCGGCTGCATGTCAGGGTAGTAGTACCAGCGCTGGTCCGGATTGTAGCCGAGGTTGAAACCCGAGAAGGGGACTTCCCCCGCCTCCGACCGCTGGCCGATGACGGTGTGGATCAGGTCGGCGCGCGACACGGACGAGGCGTCGCAGACCGCCAGAGGCATGCGCTCCACCGGCCTGACCGGTCGCCACAGGTTGATGTTCAGGTACCGCCGCTTCAAGAGTTCGTCGGCGTCGTCCGGCCGTAGCATCCGGATCCAGCGCTCCAGGCTCTCCCGGTTGAAGTCGACGTGGGCGTTGTTGGCGGGCTCCGCCCCTTCGGCGCGGACCTCGCTGCGGATCACGTCCAGGAAGCACAGGACCAGGCTCGCGCCGGTCAGGTCGCGGACCATGCGGGCCGCCTGAGGGTAGTAATCCCGCTCCACCAGGGCTTTGTCGAAGACGTCGATGTCCACCGCGTCACGGATCAGGGCGAACCCGTTCCGCTCGAAGGACAGTTGCGAAGCCTGCGCGCGGGCATTGTGGATCTTCACCGTCCTGGGGATCAGCTTGAACGTGGAGTTGTCGTGATCCTGCGAATAGAGCATCGCGCCCTCGCTCGCGGGATCGGTGAAGCGGATGACGGCCTCGACGTATGGCGTCGTCTCGCGCGCCAAGGTGTCGGTCATGGTCATGGGCGGCCCCTATGGACTTCGGACGCGACTGAAGCACGGCGCGACCCGTCTGCGAACCCCTGTGCCGGACTCGCCGTTCCCCCCGGATATCGTGGCCCCCTGGTCAGAGGCCCTCGTGTTGGCCATAAATCACCAGACAAGATCCGGGAGTAGACTCGTGAAGCTGATAAAAGCCCTGACGGTCGCCGCCGTCCTCACCTGGGCGGGCGCGGCCGAAGCCCACCACTCCGGCGCGATGTTCGACCGCAGCGTGACCAAGACCATCACCGGCACGGTGAAGGAGTTCAACTGGGAGAACCCTCATTCGTCTTTTTCGGTGGTGACGCCGGAGGGGGACGGGACCCAGCTCTGGTCCTTCGAGATGAACGGTCCCCAGAACCTCGTGCGTGAGGGGTGGAAGCGGACCACGCTGCAGCCCGGCGACAAGGTCACCGTGACCTACAATCCGTTGCGCGACGGCAAGCCAGGCGGCTGGTACGTGGGTATCACCCTGCCGGACGGCCACGTGCTGGGCGGCGCGCCGCCGCAGTAGGCGCCTCGCCCAGCGCCGGACGCTGGGCGAGTCTGGGCTATTTCGCGGGATCCTTCTCCCGCTCCTTGATGGCGGCCTGGCCTTCTTCGGTGCTGGGAAGATGCTTGTTCATGTCGGGCAGGCACTCGACTTCGGGGATGTCGCTGTAGTGCTGGCGGATGAAGCGCTTGGTGCTGCGCCACTCGCCCTTCCACATCTTCGGGTCCGTCATGATGTACTCGATCTGGAGCGTCTCGCCCTTGTCGAGGAGGTTCATGCGCTCGGTCATCTCGAACTGGTCGCTGACCGGAATGCCCATGTCGATGTAGTGCTGGCGAGGCTCGAAATACTTGGACTTGACGACAAGAGTCTTGCCTTCCCAGTGACCGATTGACTCGCCGTTATAGGTGTAGGCGACGATGTCAGGATCGGTGAACTTGCGTCCGTCCAGGTAGATGGCGCGGTAGCTGTTGGTGAAGGCATAGGTGGTCCAGATCACCGTGGGCAGCTGGATCATGCCGATCGGCCACACCCGGGTGGTGATCATCGGCATGCCTGCGGGGAAGCATTCGCCGATGCTGTCACGGTAGGGCTTGCCGGCGGCCTGGGCCGCCTTGGCCTCCTTCATCGCTTGCTGTCCGGCGTCGTAGAATTCCGGGTAGGGCGGGCCGAACATGAAATCGGTGAAGTGCTTGCGCAGGTCCACGAACCAGGTCCCGGTCAGGTCGAAGGGCGCCCTGGGCCGCTTTTTTCGCAGGTTCTCGGGCGCCAGGGCGCCGTAAACGCCGTCATGCTTGTGGGCGAGCTCGTCCATCATCGACTGGCTGAGGCCGCCGCTGCGGCCGCCGGGCGGCGGCGCGCTCGGCGCCGGCTTGGCCGGCGCGGCCTGGGCCAACGCGGACGCGCCCGCGAAGGCGACGCAAAGAGCGGCGACCGCCCCGCCGAGGCGGCCCATCATCCTGGTCCTGGTCATTGTCCCTCCTGCCCAATGCGCCCGGCCTTGGCGGCCGCGACGCGTCTTGTCGTCTACCCGATACGGACCCTATGCCGGTCGGGGATAGCCGCGCCATGCCTCAATTGAACTGGGTATCGCCCTTGTCGTTGACCGGGTTGCGGTCGTTCTCGGAGCATTCGAACTCGAGAAGCTGGCCGTAGCGGTCGCGGTGGAAGGTGGACGTCGTCGTATAGGGATGCTCGAGCGCATCCGGATCCTCCACGGTGATCTCGTCGATCAGGGTGTCGGGATCGCCGCCCTTCAGGTGGATGCGTTCGACCACGTGAAGCTTGTCCGAGTGGGCCATGCCCATGCCGAGCGGCACGCTGGCCTTGATTCCGATGGTGTCCGCCACGAGGGTGTCGCCGTCCCAATGGCCAGTGGAATGGCCGAAGTATCCAGGCTCGGGATCCTCCGGGTGCGGACGGCCGTCGGTCCAGATGTGCCGGGTCTGCATCCAGGCTTCCTGGTTGATTGTCACCCTGCCGGGCGTGAACAGGAACTCGTAGGGGTATTGAGGGATGCCCATGATCATCGGCATGCCCGGCGGCCGGCAATAGGAGGCCGTGCTCTTGACGACGCCATTGTTCGCCTTGGCCTCCAGGCGCCAGGCTTCGAATTGCGCCTTGTACTTGCCTTTCAGCGGCGGGGGAGGCGGCGGCGCGGGCCGCGCGCCGCCCGTGGGCATGGCGAAGGTATAGAGCCAGACGCCGCCCCAGTCCGGCAGCTTGTCGAGGTCGCGGTAGCCGCCTTTGGGGAACGGCGCGCCGGTTCCCGCCTTCAGGCCGTCCGGGATCGGGGTTGCGATCACCGCGCCGACCTGGGCGAGGCAAGGCGCCGCCGCGGCCCCCGCAAGGAGCCCGGCGGTCAAGGCGACGAAGCTGTTCCTGAACGTCATGTCGAGGTCCCTCCCTTTTTCCGCGCGCGGGGCCGATGCAAGCCGAGGCCCGTTTGCGCTGTCCATGCGAATGCGGCCTGGACGGGACGCCCGCGGACGATTGTAATGGTCAATGTATCGTGAGGCATGGAAGCTGAAAGTCGAAACATGAAAATCGCGGCCAAGATCGCCACCCTGACCCTCATCAGCGCTGCAGCGTGCGGCCCGGCCGGCGTGGCCTTGGCCCATCACTCCTTCGCCATGTTCGATCAGTCCCGGCAGGTGACAGTGGTCGGGACCGTCAAGGAATTCCAGTGGACCAATCCCCACGCCTTCATCGAGGTGGTCGACGCCTCGGGCATGGTCTGGTCGGTGGAGCTGAACAGCCCCAACAATCTGATTCGGCAGGGTTGGAAGCGCCAGGCCCTGAAGACCGGCGACAAGGTGACGGTGATCATCAATCCCTTGCGCGACGGCAAGCCCGGCGGTCTCTTCAACGCCGTCACGCTGCCGGACGGCACGATTCTCGGTAATCCCAAGCCGACCGGCCCGATCAACGTGCCGACGCCTTAAGCGGGGAGCGCGGCCGCTTAGTGGATCGCGCGCCGCATCGCGCGGGCGGCCGCCTCGTCGTCGGCCGTGTTGGACCAGATCTTGGACAGGAACTCCGTGTAGGGATCGTCGCCGATTTCGATAAACGCCCTGATCAGGCCGCCGTTGGGCATGGCGAGCGCCGTGGCGATGTCGTTGAAGGTCTCGGTGGCGGGTCCGCAACGGGCCGGGTCGGGCGATCGCACATCGCTGAGCAGATTGGCGATCTCCATGGCGCCGCGCATGCCCATCGGTCGAATCTTCTCCAGCGCCGGGCCGAAATAGACCCAGGCCAGGGCCTGGTTCTGGGCGTCGATGATCGCGTCGAAATTGATGTTGGTCCTCATCGAGACCTGAACCGGGTCGCAATAGGCGAGCTGGGCGATGGTCGAGATGTCGGCGGACGCCAGCCTGTCCGCCACGATCTGATCGACGCCGTCCAGGTTCTTGACCTGACTCTGGTCCTCGGACGTGCCGATCTCCAGACCCAGCTTGTTCAAGGACCGCCGGAACAGGAGCTGGATGACGTCCAGCGGGAAGGCCCCCAGCGCGAAGGCGATGAACGGCCCGAAATGTGGTCCGGCGAGGGCCGCGACCGCGTAGCCGAGCGGCGCGGCGATGGCGAGCCGCAGCGCGCCCGTGAGGATGACTCCAGGGGGCAGGTCATAGTGGGTGGCGCCGGAGATGAAGACCACCACGACCCAGGTATAGGCCCCCGCGATCGAGGCGGCGGCGGACTGCGGATATTTGACCACCCCGCCATAGTGCGCCCCCAGGCTGCCCCAATGGCCGTCCGCCCTGAACAGCAGGTGCGCGAGGGCGGTTTCCGACAGGAGGAACAGCAGCGGAAACGAGATCAGGACCAGGATGATGTAGGGCGGGATGAGCCGATGGCGCCCATACCTGAACCGGTACAGCTTATCGAACGCAGCGGACGGATCGCTCGGGGAGATGTCCTGGAACGTCTGCAGGTAGAGGGCCTTCGACCGCTCATCGAGGCTGCTCATGACGTCCTGGCGCTTGATGTGCCAGCCCCTCCGCCAGAAGGCGAGGACCGGCTGGCTGCTGAGCATGATCAGGATGGTCGCCGCGCTGGCGGCGAGGAGATGGATGGCGGAGGTCCCGCCATTGAGCAGGACCCCGGCGAAGTCGAATTGATCGAGCCAGGCCACGAAGCTCTCCACGAGCCTGTGGCCGGGTGTCTGGATCACGGGCGCTGGAACGGGAGGGCCCGCCGCAGGCGTTGAGGAGGCCGGCGGAGCGGGCGCCAGGGACGTCGGCGGCGGCGTGGGCGCAGCCAGTCTTGGCGGCACGGCCGTGGGCGGGCCGTCGCCTGGCGCACGAGCCTGGGTCGGACAGGCGCCCAGCGCCAGGGCGAAGACGAAGGCCGCCGCGATGGAATAGAGTCCGCTCTGTTTCATGACCGCCCCTGGTCGGCGCCGCCGCCGGAGCGCAATTCTCCCACAGGTTGTCGATAACGCAATCCAGGGTTTGCGCCGCGGGCGCGGCTTCGCCTTCAGCCCAGATCGGCGCCGGCCGCGGGCTCCAGCCGGGCGGCCTCGGCCATGGCCAGGACCTCCACCATCCCTCCGATCAGTGAGGCGGCGGTGACAGGTTTGGAGATGTGCAGGTCGGCCCCAGCGGCCTTGGCGTCCAGGCGATGCTGGCGCATCGCATTGGCGCTCAACATCACGATCGGCGTGCGGGCCAGCGCGCCGGTCAGGCGTTCGTGCTCCCGGATGGCGCGGGTGGCGGCCAGGCCGTCCATGACCGGCATCTGCATGTCCATGAGCACCAGGTCGAAGGTTGCCGACTGGAACGCTTGCAACGCCTCAGCGCCGTCGTGGGTCAGCGCCAGTTCCACCTCCAGCGGTTCCAGGATCAGCTGCACGACCCGCCGGTTGATCGGATGGTCCTCGGCCAGCAGAACGCGAAGGCGGCGCAGCCGGTCGACCGCGGTGTCGGACGCCTCTACCGCCGAAGGCGGCGCTTGCGCGCTCAGCTCAGTGTCGTAGTCGGGCAGGGAGCGGCTTCTCGGCAGGGGGATGGACACCCGGAAGCAGCTGCCCCGACCCGGCTGCGAGTCCGCGCCCACCTCGCCGCCCATCAGCTCCACCAGCGCCTTGGTGATCGAGAGACCCAGGCCCGAGCCGCCGAACCGCCGCGTGATCGTCGTATCCGCCTGGTTGAACCGGCCGAACAGCTCCGCCATGAACGCTGGCTCCATGCCGACGCCGGTATCCCGCACTTCGAGGTTCAGTATCGCCGGCAGGTCGCTGCGCCCGGGCTCGCGCACGTCGATAGCGACGCCCACCTGTCCTTCGCGTGTGAACTTGATGGCGTTCGACAGCAGATTGGCGATCACCTGCTTGATCCGAACGCTGTCGCCCAGGAACAGGCCTCGCGCGCCAGCGCCCTGCTCGACCGGGAAATCCAGGCCCTTGTCCTCGGCGCGCCCCCGGAATACCTCCACGATGCTGTCGATTTCAGCGCGCAGGTCGAATTCGCGGATTTCGATCTCCATCCGACCTGCTTCAATCTTGGAGACGTCCAGGACGTCGGAAACCAGCCGTTCCAACGTCACGCCGGACCGTTCGATCAGGGTCACCATTTCGCGCTGGTCGGAGCTCAGTTCGGTCTTGGCCAGCGCGGCCACCACGCCGATGACGCCGTTCAGGGGTGTGCGGATTTCGTGGCTCATATTGGCCAGGAACTCGCTCTTGGCCTGGTTGGCGGCGTCGGCGGCCTCCCGCGCCGCAGCCATTTCCTCCTGCACCGCCAGCTTTTCGGTCACGTCGCGGGCCAGGCCGAACACCAGATCGCCCACCCGCCGGGCGCGCCACTCCAGGCTTCGATAGCCGCCGTCCTTGTGCCGGTAGCGGTTGGTGTAGCCGTCGACCTCGTCCTCAACCCGCATCCGGGTCATGTGTCCAGTGGTGTCGCCGAGATCGTCCGCATGGACGAAATCGATCATGCGGGCGCCTTCGAGTTCCTTGACCTCGTAGCCGAGGACCTTGGTCCAGGCCTGGTTCGCCCTGACAAACCGACCGGCGCTGTCGCGGATACACAGCAGGTCCAGCGACGCCTCGAAGAAGGTGGTGAACTGGCTGGCCATCTCGCGTTCGGTCCGCGCGGCCGTCAGCGCATCGGCCTTGCTCCGGGCCAGGTCCTCGTCCGCCCTCTGGCGTCCGATGGCGATCGCCGCCAATTGGGAGGCCGATTCGATGAAGGCGATGTCCTCGGGGTCCGGTTCGCGGATATCGCGGTGATAGATGCCGAAGGTGCCGAGCGCCTCGCCGGCGGGGCCGCGGATCGGTTGGGACCAGCAGGCGCGCAGACCAGCGGCGGCGGCCAGCTCCTTGTAGTCGCGCCACAAGGGATGGACCTGGATGTCCGAGACGATCACGCGCTCGTTGCGGAACGCCGCCGCGCCGCAGGACCCGACGTCCGGACCGATCGCTATGTCCTTGACGGCGTCGGTGTAGTCGCCTGGCAGGCTGGGGGCGGCGGCGAGCAGCAGACGCCGCGCGGTGGGGTCGATAAGGTAGATGCTGCACGCGATCGCAGGGTCTTCGGCCTCAACCGCCTGGACGATCGCCTCCAGCACGTCGTTCAGCGGCGTACCGGCCGCAATGAGCGTCATCGTGCGGCGAAAAGCACTGTGCGCCGACGTCCGGCTCATAGGCGATGCCAAGCTTCAAGAGCGTGCATGGGGACTCGGATACCGCTCAACCTGGCATCATTGCGTTAACGCAGCTACGTCCCCTGGCGCGGCTCCGGGCTCGGCGGTTTCGGCGCCCAGGTCAGCGGGTCATGGCGGTTGGTTCGATCGTCGCGGCGCTTATGACGCAACCGCAGACAGGCGCGATCGTCGATCCCGCCAGGAGCGGGGAAACGCCCGCCCGGCCGACATGACCGTCGCCCCGCACCCTGATGAACCGATCGACGGCGGCCTGGGCCACGCTGCGGCCGTCCACCGGCAAGTCGATGATCGCGCCCTGGAATCCCTTCGCACTAATGCTCACGACGAGCTGATGTGCGCCGGCTTCCAGCGCCGCGGGAGATTGCAGCTCGCTCAGGTGATCAACGCCCCCCAGCGGATTGCAGATAAAGGTCGCTCGACCCTGGTCGAGCAAAAGGCCCTGACCGCCGAAATGGTCGCCCAGCACGGGGCCGTTCGCGGGTGATCCGTCCACGCCGATCGACGCTGTGGTGCGCCAGCCGGGGCCTGTCGCCGTTCCGACCGCCTGATCCGCGCGAGCGCTCAGCTGAACAGCGAGGTGTTTCGTTTTTGTTCTCGCGCTACCGTTGGAGATATGCAACCCTGGAGACGTCAGCTCCAGAGGCGTCCTTTATGGATTGGTGGTTGCCGAAACACGCCGGGTGAATCACCGGAGCGGTCGCAGCCGCCGCCGGCGGTCGAGGTTTGTTGACGGGCGACACGGATGGCCGCCGCTGAGAGCGATCGGTCGCGGACCGATGGAGGGGATCAACTGTGGGAATTTCAGCGTCGTGGATTGGGATCAAGGGACGTAGCAAACCGGACGTGCTGGCCGAACTCGACCTGACGGACACCGGGAATCTCGACCCGGAGATGCAGGCGAGGTTCTGCTGCGCCGAGCGGCCGGAGGGCTGGCTCATCGTCTTTTCCGATGACTTCGAGTTCGCTTCGCCCAGGACGATCGCGGACCTGTCGCAAGGAGGCCTCGCGATCGGCAGCGTCATGGAGGAGCATGTGATGTTCAGCGGCCTGCGCGCCTATGGGGATGGCCAGTCGCTGTGGAGCGTGACGCATGACCCGGAGGAAGGTCTGCGTAGCCTGAGTGTCACGGGAACGCCGCCCGAGGTCCTGGCCTCGATCCGCGATGACGCGGTGCGCCAACAGGAGGAAGCGGGCGGCGAAGGCGCCAACGTCGATTTCCTCTTCGACGTCCCCATGGACCTCGCCAAGGCGCTCACCGGGTTTCGGCACGACGAGGACAACTCGAACTCGCCGACATTCACGGTGCTCGAACGCGCGGGCCGGACCCGGCGAAACGACGACCCTGGCAAGGGCGGCTGGCTCGCGACCCTTTTCGGGCGAAAGCGATAGGCTGACGACCATCGGGCCTGGTGCGGCGAACGGGATCCGCGGCGGGGGAACGACAGCGCCTGACGAAGGCCTCCTAGTTGTGGTGCTCGCAGCTCACCCTGTGGGTGACGTGAAACCACTTGACGGTATCGTCGTAGTTGGTCTGCAAGAAGCCTGAGCGCCCGGCGTCATAGTAGTCATGACCGTGGCCGTTCGTGAAAATGCTGTCCTCAGTGAATATGTCATATGGGTCTATGTTGACAGTTGTATTGTCGGAATACCTGAAACAGGAGTGATCGTTTTCATATTCCGACGCACCGACCTTTATATAGCTCATATATGAGCCATTGGTCGAAAGGCGGACATAGTATTTGTGAAAGACGTCGGCGCGTCCGGGGAAATGCGCCCAGTCGGTGAAATTGTAGAAGGTGGACATCCCTCCGATGTGGACCGGAACGACATAGCGGGTGGTCTGCACGCCCTGCGCGCTGCGCTGGGTGAGGATGAAGGTGATCTTCGGTTCCTGTTCAGGGGGCGGAAGGTCCCAGGAGTTGACCGTCGGCGGCTCCACCTGAGGGCCATTGAAGGTAAGGTAATCCCATTGCTTTTCCTCGCCCGCACCGAGGTGGAGGCTCGCCGCCCCTGTACCGGCGACCGTCACGCCTGGGGGGAGCGACGCCGTATCCACCGTGAGGGTCGCATCTCCCGCGACGCCGGTGTTGGACCAGTCGAAGTAGACCGGGAACGTCGCCTTCGCCTCGGCATAGACGCGAGGCTCGTCCATGGCCACGCCGATGCCATAGAGCTTGCCGGCGACGGTCGCGCGCAGATCGACCCTTCGCTCCGCGGCATCCTGGCCGCCCTGCAGACTCTCCGGCGGCCTTACTTGCAGGGCCGCCCCAGCCGGGCTCGCGGGCCCGCCGCCCTGCGTGACGGACACCATCAGGCTCGTCTCGTAGGGCCTTGGCGATCCGTCGAAACCGTCCTGTAGGCGGGGGGTGAACTCCACCAGGACATCCGCCGACTGGCCCGCCTGCAGCTCGAGCCCATGAAACACCGTCTGGCTCTCCAGGCGGCCCGGGCGCGTGTTGAGGGTGGCCGGACCTGACTCCAGTTCACCGGCATGCGGCGCGACGCTGACCACATGCACAAGGGACCCCGGCGCGGCCCGAACCGACAGGACGCCGTCGACGAAGGAGATCACGCGGAAGCCCGACCGCATGTGCTGTCCCACCATGACCGAACCCATGTCGATGCGACCAGGGGTGATATCCAGTTCAGCGATATGGCTCATCATCGTGGCGGCGGCCGTGGAGACCGGGAGCCGTGTCTCGCTCAGTCGCCCGGGCGGCGCGCTTGTTGGAGCGGACATCTCCAGTCGCATCCGATCCTTCAACCCTGAGGCCGGCGCGGTCTGCGCGCACGGCGGCGCGTCCCGCTGGGCAAGACGCGCGGTGTCCGCGCCCGCGATCGCCCCTGGGCTTCGGGCCATCGACAGGACGGGAGACCAATCCTCCAGCACCACCCGCCTGACCAGTTCAGGGCTGCCAAGGTCCGCCAGGGCGTTGGCCGGCAGCCGTCCCTGGCGCACCGACTGCGCCATGGCCGCGATGACTTCAGGGGCGTGCACACGGATGTAGTCGAGGGTCACGCGCTGAGCTGCGTCCAGCCGGACCGATCCCGTGACGATCGCCGCGCATCCGCCGACGCCGGCGGGCGAGGAGGGGGCTGGCATGGGCTGCTCGGCGGGCCGCTCTTCGATCCTGGACGGACGCGTCGAACCGATCGCCGGGCGGCCGACGCGAACCTGGGCGTCAGCAGCGCCTGCGGCGATCACCAAGGCCAGAAAGCACGTCGCCGCTCCGACTGCCCGTCGCATCATCGCCGCCCTCTTCGCCAGTCCGAAACCCGTTGGCCAGACCGACACTACGCCGGTCGATTGCGGCGTGAGTAGGTGCAATTCACGGGTTACGCTTGGGCGCCTGGAAATCATCGGCCGGAAGCCCGGCGAGGCAGGTCCCCGGCACGCCATTAAGGGTTCCTACAGCGAGGCGTGGTAAACGGACGCCTCGCTGTGGGTGGCCAAATGATCGCTTTCCTCAAGACCTTCGTCCGGGACGAGCGCGGCGCCACGGCGATCGAATACAGCCTTGTCGCGTCCCTGATCGCGGTGGTCATCGTCACGGCTCTGATGTCCGTCGGCACGCAGCTGACCGCAAAGTTCGCGTCGGTCGCGACCCTGGTTCATTAGCGGGACGGCGTTTCCCGCTGCGCCCTGGGGCTCCGCCGCAGGAGTCTGGCGCACTCAGTCCCTGCTCGTCCGGTCGGCGATCCAGGCCCACAGAAGGAACGCCGGCGCCCAATAGGGAAAGGCGCGGTAGAATGTGTCCGACACCGAATGGGAACGCCCGTCGGCCCACCGAGCCCCGCCATGCGGCGGTTGTCGGCAAGAACGAGGCGGCTGTCCCTTCCGCGCATTGAAGGCGCGGGGTCGCGCCCTCGCGATTTCAGACGAACGGGACGGTGGGGTCCAGGCCGAGTTCGACCCGGCCGGCCTCCTCCATCATGACCTGCTGCATGGTGATGTGGCAGCCGACGGCGTTGACGTCCCGCAGCGCCTGCTCGAACGGCCCTTTCTCGAACAACGCCGACCCGCCGGCCGCGCGGTAGCAGAGCTGCACAGCCTCGAGCGCGCACTCCGCGGCATGGACGTAGCTCCCGCGCGTCCTGCCCCGCATCTCGAGGGTCACCGGCTCCCCCGACGAGAGGGCGTTCCAGATCGCGCCAAAGCAGTCGCGCACATGCAGGCGGCTGGACCTCAGCAGCGCCTCGGACTTGGCGACGGCGTACTGGGCCTGGGCCTGGTCGCGCAGGCCCCTGCGCGAGACCGCCGAGACCTTGCCGGCCGCCAGGGCTTTCAACCCGTCCACGGCCGGCCGCGCGATGCCGAGGGCGACTCCGCACAGGCCAAGGCCGAAGAAGGTGAAGGGGAGGCGGAAGATCGGGTCGGGGTGGTTCGACTGGCCGTTGAAGGCCTGAACCCACATCTCGTCGGACGTGAAGACGTTCTCGCACGCATAGTCGGTGCTGCCCGTTCCCCGCATGCCGCCCACATCCCACACGTCGAGCAGGCAGCTCTGGTCCTTCGCCAGGAGAAACTGCCTTGTATCGGGGGCGCCGTCGGGCTTCACGACCGGCTCGCCGTTCTCGTGGACGAACGCGCCAAGGATCACCCACCTGGCCTGATGCACGCCGCTCATCCAGCTCCAGCGGCCGGTGAGCCGCCAGCCCCCATCCACCTTCACCGCCTTGCCGGAGGGGCCGACGGTGCCCGCGATCGCGCAATCGGGTTCGGCGAAGAAGGTCTTCAGGCGCGCCATCGGAAGCATGCCGACCAGCGGCGAGGTGGTGGACGCCAGGGCGAAGTTCCAGCCCGTCGAACCGTCGTAGGAGGCCAGCTCCAGGCAGAGGTCGAAATAGCTCAGGGGATCGAGGCCCGCGCCGCCGAGGTCGGTCGGCACGAGGATGCGATAGAGGTCATGTTCGAGAAACGCAGCGGCGACGGCGTCCGGCAACCGCTTCAGCCGCTCCGCCTCGGCCCTGTTCGCCTCGATCAGAGGCCTCAGCGCGCGCACGCGTCGCTGGATATCGCGCAGACGGTCAGTCATCCGGCGTTCCTCCCATGGCTATTCTGGCAAGCTGACAAGCCGGCGAGGTCGATCAAACGGCGGGCCGGCTCAGTTCAGCCGGTCGTGCACCACCTTGCCGTCCACCACGGTCAGCACCGAATGGAGCTTGCGGATGGCGGAGTCCGGGACGCGCCGGGCGTCGAAGTAGTCGTCGCTCAGCACCACCAGGTCACCGAACTTGCCCGTCTCGATGGAGCCCAGCTTGTCCTCTTCCTTGAGGAACCAGCCGTTGTCGGCCGTGTAGAGGCGCATCGCCTCCTGGCGGCTGATCTGCTGGCCCGGGTTCACCAGGTTCCCGCCGGCGTTCCGTCCGGTGACCATGTAATAGATCATGTTCCACGGATTGAGCGTCGAGATTTGCGCCGAATCCGAGCCGGCGCCGGCGTGGACTCCGCTGTCGATGATGTTCCGGGTGGGAGGACCCGCGCCCGGCGCCGTGGCGTTGGAGAGGTATTCGTACGGGTGCACGGCGATCCCGACCCCCAGCCGCTTGGCCGCCGCGAGGTTGGCGTCGGTGATTTTCGGCGCGTGGGCGATCGACCAGCGCAGGTCCGCGATTGGCGTTTTGGCGTTGACGGCCTCGAAGGTCTTGATGATGCAGTCGTCCTCGGCGGCCGACAGGCTGTGCTGCTGGAACGGCCAGCCCCGGTCGGCCACGATCTGCAGCGCCGCCTGGAAGTTGGGCGGACACCCCCCGCCGAACAGGAACGGCCAGCTGGTGGCGAACTCGCCTATTCCGGACACCCGCATCATGTCGTCGCCGAAGTGGCCGAAGGCGTTCAGCACCCGCTGGGTGGTCATCGGCGCGTCGGGGCTCTGGTCCATGGTCAGGAAGAAGACGCGCAGCCGTGTGGTCAGCTTGCCCTCGCGGTCGAGCGTCAGCGACGGCTCATACATGGCGAAGGGATCGCCCGAGGCCAGGGTGTCGAAGGTGAAGGCGTTGTCGATGTGGGCCGTGCCGGGCTCGATGAACTCGCCCATGTCGACATTGGTCGTCACCCCGACGGACGCGGAATAGGCCATGGCGTCTCGTACGCCCTGTTTCTTGTCCTCGAAGGTCTGGATCGCCTGCAGCGCGTGCAGGGCGCCCATCGACGGCGGGCCGGCGGCGATGCTTCCATCCGGACCGACCGCGACGCCGTGCGCCGAAAGGTACGCCTTGCCCGGGGTGTTGGCGGCTGAGGGCCCGGTGAAGCTGGTGAAGACCAGCACGGGGTGGCGCGGGGCGGCGGCGTCCAGCTCCGCCAGGGTCGGAAGGCGGTTCTCGGCCAGCTGGCCGGGCGTCCAGCCGCCCATGGAGGTGATCCATCCGCCTGCCGGCACCGTCGACGCGCGGGCCGCGATGATGGCTTTGACATCGGCGATGGAGGCCGCCGTCTCCAGGCGCGTGTCGTGGCCCGGGCGCATGCCCAGGAGCACGAAGTGGTTGTGATTGTCGATCAGCCCCGGAACGACCGTGCGGCCCTTGACGTCGATGATCCGGGCGCAGGGACCGGCCCCTGCGTCGGCCACGAACCGGCCCTCGCGGATGGTGACCTGGGTGACGATGGAATCGCGGGCGTCCATCGTGTGGATCCGGCCGTTGACGATCCTGAGGTCCCGCGATCCAGCGCAGCGGCCGCCTGGCGTCGCGGCGAACGACGGGGCCGAACTCGCCATCCCGCAGACGACGGCGAGGCCGAACAGAATCGAATGGTGCAGGTTTTTCACGGCGCGCCTCTCCCAGCGGGTCTTTTGCGGCCAGAGGACCACAGAACGCTTCCGGCGTCGAACCCGCAGGGCGCCCGGGCTTCGAACGGCGATCCGCCCCGTCAGCGCTGATCGCTGATCGACACGACGGTGACCGACTTCGGCGGCAGATGGAGCTGGATCCGCCCCCCCACGGCCTGCGCCGTGATCGGACGCGGCTCCACCACGTCAGGCTTCTCGAAAGTGTTGACCGCGTCGACCCGGTCAGCCGTCAGCACTTCTCCGGTGACCGACCGCGCCTTGACGCCTTCGATCGCCACCGAGATGTCGGCCGGCCGGTTGGGGTCGATGTTGGTGACCGCCAGCCAGACGCCGCCCCGCTTGTCGCGCGCGGCGATCGCGTCCACCCGCGCCATGGCGAGCGCGCCCTGGCCGTAGACGCCGGGTTCGAAGGTGGTCGAGATGAGCTGGGCGTCCTGGAAAGGCGCGTACATCCTGTAGACGTAGTAGGTCGGCGTCAGGAGCATCCTGGGACCGTCGGTGACGATCATCGCCTGCAGCACATTGATCATCTGGGCGATGTTGGTCATGCGAACGCGATCGGCGTGGCGCGCGAAGATGTCGAGGTTCAGGGCGGCGATGACCGCGTCGCGCAACGAGTTCTGCTGGACGAGGAACCCCGGGTTGGTTCCGGCGGTCGGCGCGAGCCAGGTCCCCCATTCGTCGACAATGAGCCCCACCTGCTTGTTCGGATCGTACCTGTCCATAATCGCCGTCGTGTTTGCGATCATGGCCTCCATGCCCAGCGTTTCCTTGACGAGCGTCGCGTAGTCCTTCTCGGCGAAGCCGGTGGCGGCATAGGCGGGCGGCCAGCCGCCGGTCGTGTAGGAATGCAGAGACAGCCCCTCGATGCTCCAGCTCCAGACCCGGTCCTTCCAGGCCTTCATCACCGCCTCGGTGTAGTCCTGCTTGGCGCCGTCCGGTCCGACCGCGATGCGCTGCATCGCCAGCGGGCCGCTTTGCGCCGGGTCGAGGTTGCGCGCGAACCGGGCATAGACCTTCATGTGCTCGACGTAGTCGTCGGGCGTCATGGCGCCGCCGCACCCCCAGCTCTCGTTGCCGATTCCGAGGTATTTGACGCGGTAGGGCGCCTTGTGGCCGTTGGCCTCCCGGTCCTTCTCCTGGGTGGTCGGCTTGTCCGCGGTCATGTAGTCGAGCCACTCGGCGGCTTCCTGAGGGGAACCCGAGGCGACGTTGACGGTGATGTAGGCTTCGCTGCCGATCTGGCTGACGAAATCCATGAACTCGTCCGTGCCGAAGGTATTCGGCTCGATCGCGTCGCCCCAGTTCGAATTGATCGTCGAGGACCGCTTGTCCACCGGTCCGACGCCCTGGCGCCAATGGTATTCCTCGGCGAAGCAGCCGCCCGGCCAGCGGACGACGGGCGTCTTCAGAGCCCGCAGCGCCTTGACGACATCGCTGCGGATGCCTCGGACATTGGGGATGCTCGAGGACCTCCCGACCCAGACGCCGTCATAGATCCCGTGCCCCAGGTGCTCGGCGAACTGGCCGAAGATGTCGCGATTGATGATCGGACCGGAGCGATCCGCATGGATCGTCAGCGGTGTCGGCGGCGCGCTCGCTGGCGGCGTCTGCGCCACGGCGTTCGTGCCGACGACCAGACCCGCGGCCAGCGCCATGCGCGCGGCGAGCGCAATCAACAAGACTCGTTCCCCCCTCGGTCGCAGTAGCATCGTCATCTGTAGACGGCTCAAGGGCCGAGAGAGTCAAGGTCAGCCCGAGGCGAGGCGCGCCGTCACCGGAATTGCACCGAAAACGCCGCGGTTCAGTTGAATTGCACACCCGGCGATGGGGCGGGCGGCGCCTCGGCCGGCAGCGGATCCGGCGCGCCGCGCGTCGATCGTTCGGCCAGCAGGATGACCCCGGCCGCCACGCCGTAGGCGAGGGCCAGTACGGGCGATTTCCCGACACCGAGTTCGGCGCTGTGCATCAGCCCGAACCAGGTGAAGGCCGCCCCGATGGCGCAGAACGCAGCCGCCGCCTTGAACCGGCGTTCGATCACCAACACCGCCGTCGCGCTCAGCACGATGCCGGTCAGCACAGCACCCTGCCCCACGACGTTCAGCGCTGACAACAGCACGCCCTGATCGGCCAGCTTGGCGCTGAGTTCCGGCGTCACCACCCCGACGCCCGCCGCCTTGAGCGTGTCGGAGATCAGTTCGGACCCCCAGTGGGCCAGGTGCGGCAGGATGCCGAGGACGATGGCCGGGGCGTGCCGCGCGGGCGTTTCACTGAACGCCTGGGCGCCGATGATCAGGGCGATGAACAGCAGGATCGGGTAGACCGCGACCACCGGTACGGCGGCGAGCACCAGCGGGACGACGCCGAACAGGCAAAGTCCCATGATCATCAGTCCGCTGGCTGCGCTGTAGCCGATCCGCCCGCCCATGGCCTTCCAGCCGGGCTGGCCGACATAGACGACCAGCATGAAGGGATTGCCGAGCAGCGAGCCGATCATGCTGACGACGCCATCAGCCGTCAGCACCCAATAGGTCGGATAGCTGTCGCCCGCGCCTGCGGCGCTCTCCACGTTGTCGATCGCCTCGATGACGTCGTAGACGCCGAACGGCACGGCCGTCATCAGCAGCAGGCCGAGATACTCGAAACCGGAAAACACGTGGTGGAACGCTGGGATCGGGACCCTGAACCCGAACTCGGTGAGAGATCCGGTCAGTCCCTCCAGGGCGAGGCCGCCGAAATGCCATCCTAGAAGGTTGGACCCCCAGGCGATCGCCGCGCCGAGCAGGAGCACCACCACGCCCGCGGGTACGCCGCGGAAGAGTCGCGCGCCGCCCAGCCAGTCAAGCAGCACGATGACGAGGCAGAGCAGGCCGATCATCGGCGTGAGGTAGATTTGCGCCAGCGGCGTGATCGCGATGTAGGTCAGGGCGATGCCCGCCAGCGCGGACAGCAGCGCCGCGCGGGGCGTGACCTTGCGGATCCAGTGACCGGCGAACCCGCCGACGACCATGACCATGCTCTGCAGGAAGACCCACGCCATCCCGGCTTCCCAGGCCTTCACGTAGTCGCCGGTCATGACCTTGATCGGCAGCATCACCACGAAGGTGACGATGAAGATGTGCCCCACGCCTGGGCCCGACGGCAGGGCGCAGACGTCCGTCCGTCCGGTGCGCCTGGCCAGGACAAAGGCCAGCCAGCTGTAGTATGCGCCCGACAGGAACATCATCACGCCCACCCCTGGCAGGATGTGCTCGAAGATGAAGTCGGCGGGCATGCCGACGACGAACTGCAGCATCCCGGTCAGGCTGAGCAGATTGACCAGCAGATTGCTGCCGTAACCGAAGAAGGCGTTCCAATCTCCAGGCGCCCACAACGGCGGACCCATGGCCTTCGGGGAGCTGACGGACACGCGGGGATTCCTCAGAAGAGCTAGAGCGGGTTGAGGTGAGATTGAATCGCCTGCGCCGCCGGATTTTGTCGAACGGGCAGGAGATGGGCGCAGGCCGTAGCGGGGCTACGGCCAAGGCCGTCGACGCCCCCGCTCGGCAAAAGCCGACGGCCCGGAGGGTTGGCCCGGGACGGCCGTCCACGGCGTCGCGCCGCTCGACCGATGTCCCACATCGCTCTTCGCGTCGCTCCTGGCGGAGCAACCGTCCCAGACCAACGCAGGCGGT
>FTHA01001769.1_pt1 | contig 42483 bp, 32 predicted proteins | sample 1640771 | NCBI WGS metagenome assembly FTHA01 (sample SAMEA3914789, study PRJEB12502) | metagenome | biome: forest; material: soil | place: Canada | collected 2011-07-03 | depth 0.3 m | reverse complement strand
GACCGGCGCCATCCAGCTGGGCGGCCAGAGCACCGGCTCGGGCGGCGTGGTGACCGTGACCAACTCCAACGCCCTCACCACGCACGGACTGGAGTCATACGGCCTGATCGCCCAGAGCGTCGGCAGCGGCGGCGGGATCGCGATCTCGAACTCGATCTTCGACAACGTCACCTTCGGATCGGGCAGCGGCAGCGGCTCGGGCGGCGTGATCAACGTGACGAACAAGGCGGCCATCGCCACCACGGGCTTCGGAGCCTTCGGAATCTTCGCCCAGAGCGTCGGCGGGGGCGGCGGCTTGGTGCTGAGCGAGACGCCGCAGACCAACAACTACCTGAGCGGCCTTGGCACGCCCCTCCTGCCCATAATCTCCCCGGGCGGTGCGGTGAACGTGAACGTGGCCGGCCCCGTCAACACCAGCGGCGTCGACTCCATCGGTGTCTTCGCCCAGAGCGTCGGCGGCGGCGGCGGCTATGGCGGCAACTCCATCGCCTTCAACAAGGTTGGCGCCAGCCAACTGGGTTTCGCCGGCAGCATCGGCGGCGGGGGCGATGCCGCCGCCGTGACGGTCAGCGTCAGCAAGGCGGTCAACACCACGGGCGCGACCGCCGACGGTCTCTTCGCTCAAAGCATCGCCGGCTCGGGTCACGGCGCCAACGTCACCCTCAACATCGGTGCGAGCGTCGTCGCCACCGGAGCGGGCTCGGACGGGATCGTGGAGGAGAGCCTCGGCGGGGCAGGCAACGGACAGCTGATCATGTCCGTCGGCTCTGCTTCGATCGTGAAAGGCGCCAACTACGCCGTGAACCTGATCGGCGGCGACGCCAATGTCGTGAACAACGCCCACGCCAACAAGGTGACCAATCTCGGGACGATCACCAACGCCGGTGGCGCCGGTGGCGTGGCCGTCTTCGGCTCGGCGGTGATCACCAATGGCGGCATCCTCAGCGGCAGCCTGATGGGTGGCGATTTCACGGTCAGCAACCTCAGCACCGGGACCTTCAACACCGGTCCCAGCATCGTCGGCGGCGTGACGACGCTCAGCAACGCGGGCAAGGTCTCGCCTGGCGGCGACAACAAGGTGGCGACCACATCCCTCAGCGGGCCCTATACCCAGGCGGCGACGGGGACCCTGTTCGTCGACGTGGATGTCTCGACCGCGACGGGCGACCTGCTGGCAGTGGCTAAGGCCGCCCAGGTCGGCGGAACGCTGTTCGTCAATCCGGTGAACGCCGGCCTGGCCAAGCCCGGGGACAACAGCGTCACGGTCCTTACAGCGGCCGGCGGCCTGACCCCGACCGCGCCGGGCGGGACGGGCGCCCTGGTGCTCGGACGGCCGGCCTCCTCGCTCCTGACCATCACCTTCGCCACCACCCCGACCTCGATCATCGTGACCTATGGCGTCGATTTCGCTCCGGACAGCTTCGGCCTTTCGGGCAACCACTATTCGGTCGGCCAGGCGCTGGACGGGCTGCAGGAGTCGGGCGCCTCGGCGACCTTCAACGCCATTGCGCCGGACTTCTTCCTCGTGGGCGATGACGAGACGCTGGCGCACCAGTACGAGACCCTTTCGGGCGAAGGCACGGCGGCCGCGCAGTCGACGGCCTTGCACTCCGCCTCGCTCATCGGCGATACCGCGCGTGAGCAGGTGCAGTCCTTCCTGTTCTCGACCCCGCTTTCGTCCTCCGGCGGCGAGGTCAGCGATCCGGCGCTCTGGGCCGAGGCCTACGGCGGGTTCGGCGGGCTGAAAGGGTCGGCGGCGGAACAGACAGCCGACGTGAACTCGGCCGCGGCCGGCCTGGCAGGTGGATTCTACCAGACCGTGGGCGACCATTGGCTGGTGGGGGCCATGGCTGGTTTCGACCGGTCGAGCCTCGATGTCCCGGACCGGCTGACCAACGGCCAGGTGGATGGCGTGCACGTGGGCGGCTACGCGCTCGGCAGGGCTGGACCGCTCTACGGCTTCGGGTTGGTCACCGGCGACGTCTTCCACAACGCGCTGAACCGCCAGGCGATCGCGGTCGGCCGGTCCGAGGCGCTGCGCTCGAGCTTCTCCAGCCGGGCGGTGACGGCGCGGTTCGAAAGCGGCTGGCGCTTCGCCTGGGGCGGGACCCAGGTGGCTCCTTTCGTCGGCGTCCAGGCCGGCTGGCTGCACACCAATGCCTATTCGGAGCAGGACGCCGCCGGTCCGGCGTTGTTCGCCCTGGCCTTCCCCTCACGCATGACCCGTTCGGTGCAGTCCGATCTCGGGGTCAGCCTCGCCGGCGAATGGAAGATCAAGGACGGCGCGACCCTGCAACCCCACCTGCGGCTCGACTGGCGCCACGAGTTCTACCGCGACCGGCTGGTCACCCCGTCGTTCTCAGACTTCGGGTCCGACAACTTCCTCGTCCAGGGCGCGTCGCCACCCGCCGATGTGGCGCGGATCGAAGCCGGGCTGAACTGGGCCGTGGGCCACGGCATGTCGGCCTTCGTCGGCTACACCGGACAATTCGGCGACCGGATCTTCGCCGACACCGCGACGGTCGGCTTCCGCAAGAGCTGGTAGAGAGACGCTCGGCTCAGCGATCCGGGTGGATGCGGGTGATCTTGGAGCCTTCCAGGCTGACGCCAGCCATAAGCCCCTTCTGGCCGAAAGGAATGGCGTAGACATCCTGGGTCAGGTTCGTGGTGTCGAACGTCTTGGCCGCGCCGGCGTCGACCACCACCACCGTGGGGCCCGCCCCGATCGCCCAGCCCTCGCTTTTCTTCAGATAGTTGAGGGCCGACGGGGTGATGAAGAACAGCGCATAGCCGAATTGCTGAGCCCCGGCCTGGAAGCCGAACGATCCCGCGGCGATGCCGTAATAGCCGGTGGTCTTGCCGCGCTCGCGCATGACCCCGCTGCCGCCCTGGCCGCCGACGATGAACCCGGCCTTGGTGATCTTGGGGAAGATCAGCACCGCCTTGGAGCGGGCGGCCAGCTGGCGCGCTTTGGGACTGTCCGCATAGAGCTTGCGCAGCGCGGCGCTCGCTGAACGGTCGAGATCGGCCGCGCCCGCGCTGGCGGTGGACACGCCGACGACCGAGGCGCCGGCCAGGGCGAGGGCGGCGGCCAGCGCCGTTCGCCGGGTCAGGGCCAACAGTGGGGTTCTAGGGTCAGTTCGGGTCATCAGCCTGCTCCGCTTGCCTCGATGCGAGCCATCCGCCGGGGAACTCTCAGGGCGCGGCGCCGATAGATCAAGTGTCAGTTTCGCCTAACCCAGGGTCACGCATTCGCAACCTGGATGCGCTAATGACTGGGCGCTCGGCATCGGAAGACTTTGGAGGGCTGCGACGCCAGTGGGTCGCGCCCGGCATGGGATCCCGTGCTAGGTGGCGTTCGGAGCCGCGTTGTCCATGGTCCGGATTATTGTTGCTTTGTGTCTCGCCGTCGTCGGCGCCGCCGTCGCTGGGCCTCGCGCCGTAGCGCAGGCGATCCAGCTGGATGGCGGCGGGGTGGGCCTTGCGCTCAAGGCCGACGCGCGCACGCCCGCCTCGCCCACAGTCGAAAGCCAGGCTGAGCTGACGACAACCCTGCGCGACCTCCAGGCCAGCCTGCAGATGTCGCTCCAGGCCGGGGCGAGCGGCGCCGACCAGACCCCTTCCTGGTTCCAGCTTCCCTTTTCCCCGGCGCCGGTCAGTTCATGGGACAGCCGGCGTCTCGGTCTGACCGCCGCCTGGACCCCCTACCCCCGCGCCAAGGTCGAGCTGAGCGCCAGCGAGGAGTCGCGCAGCGCGTTCAGCCGGGCCGACCCCTACGCGATCGGATCGGCGGACCACGCGACCCGGTCCCGCCAGGATCATGCGGCGGCGGCCATCGCCCTCGATCAGCTGGAGCCTCTCCACCTGCAGCTGGGCGCGGAAGCCGCCCTCGAGGCGGTGGACGACATCGACCTCACCCTTCCCGGGGCGCCGGTCCCGACCACACTCGCCACCGGCACCCGCCGCGCCTTCGCCACCCTGCGCTGGAGCCCTCTGCCGAAGCTGAGCCTGGAAGGCGGCGGCGCGCTCGATGGCGTCCAGGTGTCATGGCGTGGGACGGGGTCGAACGCCGCATCCTACGGCTATCTGCGGCCGCAGTTGAGCGGGACGTACACGCCATGGACCGGCGGCCAGTGGCGGGTCAGCGTCGAGCGGGCGGTGTCGCCGCCGAACCCGGGCGCCTTCGCAAGCTTCGTCCAGGCGATCGACCGGCCGGCCGGCGCCCTGTTCGAGCCCGATCATGAGTGGCGCTACCAGGCCAGCCTGCAACAGGCGTTCGCCGGCGGAGGCTCCGTCTCGGCGACTTTCACCCGATCGGTGCTGCAGAGCGTGACGGAGTTGGGGCCGGCAGGCCTGATCCAGGCGCCGATGAGCATTGGCGGCGGCGATCGGCGACAGGTCGATCTCGCCCTGAAGGCGCCGCTGCTGCTACCGCTGTCCGGCCTGCCTGCGCTCGATGTCACCGGCAAGGTCGCGTGGCGGACTTCGCAGGTCACAGATCCTTTCACGGGCGAACGCCGCCCGGCTTCGGGTGAAATCCCTTATGAGGCGGAGGTTGGCCTCGACCAGTCACTCAACGCGCGCCTGCGCTGGGGCGTGAAAGGCCAGGTCGTCGGAGCGCGCCGGCTCTATCAGATGAGCCAAGTCACTACACTTTCGCCGACGGCCGGCCTCGGCGGCTACCTCGCCTTCACGCCGGGCGCCTTCGCCATTCGGCTCCAGGCGGACAATTTCATCGGCGGTGGAGGCGCCACAACCGACGTCTTCTTCGTTGGCTCGCGCGCCGCGGATGCGATCGATCGGGTGAACCAGTCGCACAATCTGGACCGATCCGTCACGATCTCGCTCAGCAAGCCGTTCTGACGCGCCTGGGCCAGGGCGGGCAGGCGCCTTCGCGCGATATTGGCGACGCTCTCGTCCGCCACTGCAAGCGGAGCTTGAACACAATTCGCCGTAATCTAGACAAAGAAACGCCAGATCCAGTCTAACCTGAGCAGTCGGTGGGCGAAATACTCATATCAAGGTCGAAATTTCGCCATCTATAGCGACCTACTGCCTCACATGCTGATTTCTGCGGCGAAACTTGGAACCTGGTCCAGACAGGCGAGTTCAGACGTTCGCAGTCATGCGAAGTTGGCTTCGGATTTACTCGGCGGGGCGGGAGTTTCGGAATTGGCGTGTCCTTGGGTGAAGTGCGGCTCACGGGGACGCGTCGGCGCCGGAACATCGGGCGAGCCGACCTGAATGCGCCGCCGCGAACTCCTCATGGCCCTGGGAGGAACGCCCTGGATGCTCGGGGGCGTGGCCGCCGCCGCAGCGCCGGAGGCCTTCAGCGCGGACACCGTCGCCCTGCTCGCGAAGGCGGCCTCGCGCCAGCCGTTTCAGGCGCCTACCCGGCGATTGCCGGCGGCGCTGTCCCAGATCAGCTATGACGCCTATCGCGCGATCCGCTACCGGCCGGAGCGGGCCCTGTGGCGCGACCGGGCCCTGCCCTTCCAGGTCGAGCTGTTTTTTCGAGGCCTGTATTTCCCTGAGCGGATCGACCTCTACGAGGTGGACGGTGGCCGCCGGACCTCGCCGATCGCCTACGACTCCGGGTGCTTCGAGTCCGACAAGCTTTCGCTGACCACTCTTCCGTCCGACCTGGGGTACGCCGGGTTCCGGCTGCACGCTCCGCTCAACCGTCCCGACTATTACGACGAGGCGGCCTCGTTCCTGGGCGCGAGCTATTTCAGGAGCCTCGGTCGCGGTCAGACCTACGGCCTGTCTGCGCGCGGCCTGGCGCTGAATACGGCGGCTCCGGGGGGCGAGGAATTCCCCGTCTTCAAGAGCTTCTGGATCGAGCGGCCGGCGGCGAACGCCCCATCGATCGTGGTCCACGCGCTGCTGGATAGCCGCAGCACGACCGGCGCCTACCGCTTCTCCATCCGCCCCGGGGACTGGACGGTGTTCGACGTCCAGGCCCGCCTGTTCCCCCGCGTCGGCCTCGACAGCGCGGGGCTGGCGCCCCTGACCAGCATGTTCCTGTTCGGCGAGGCCAGCGCCCGGCGGTTCGACGATTTCCGCCGGGCGGCCCACGATTCTGACGGACTGCAGATCGCCAACGGCGCGGGCGAGCGCCTGTGGCGCCCGCTGAGCAATCCACTGACCGTCCAGGAGAGCGCCTTCAAGGACCACAATCCTCGTGGATTCGGCCTGATCCAGCGAAGCCGCACCCTGAGCGACTTCGAGGACCTGGAGGCGCGCTATGACCTCCGGCCCAGTCTCTGGGTGGAGCCCCAGGGCGACTGGGGACCCGGGGCGGTTCACCTCATCGAGTTCCCGGAAGCCACCGAGCACGAGGACAATATCGTCGCCTTCTGGCGGCCCCAGGCCCCGTTGGCGCCGGGGGTCGAGCACGCCTTCAATTACCGGCTGAGCTGGGGCCCCCCGCCCCCGGCGTCCGCAGGGCTCGCTCAGGTGGCCCAGACCCGTGCGGGCGCCGGCGTTGCGGGCGGAGCCCGGCAGTTCGCGATCGACTTCGCCGGGGATCGCCTCGACGGCGCACAGCCCAGGGTCTGGAGCTCCGCCGGCGACCTTTCCACCCCGACGCTGACGCCAAACCCTCGCACCGGCGGCGTCCGGCTGGATTTCCAGCTGACCCCTGGCGCTGCCCGGGTGATCGAGTTGCGGGCCGAGCTGCTTCGGTCGGGCACAGTCGCTTCTGAGAGCTGGATGTACCGATGGACGGCGTAGATTTCGCGACCCTGCCCGGAACCGGGCCCCGTGTGAGGCGTGACGACACCCTGGAGCCGTGGCTTCCGCGCGAGGCGCCCCTGGCCATGCCGGCCCAGTCGCTACGCCAGTCTCCACCAGCCCCGACCCGCCTGGCGACCTCGCCACGATGGCTGCCGCTGCGGCGCGCGGGGTTCATCGGGTCGATCATGACGATGACGGGGGCGGCGGGCTGGACCACCTTCCGGGCGCTCGCCATCGATACCCTGGGGCCCCTTGATATCGCCATCCTGGCCGTATTCGTCTGCCTGTTCGGCTGGACCGCCTCGTCCTTCGTCACGGCGTTGGCAGGCCTGTGGGCTGGCGCATCCGGCCAGGCCGACCCGCTTGGGATCGGCCAGGACCATTCGTCGTCGCGCCTGTCGAGCCGCACGGCGATCCTCGCGCCGATCTTCAGCGAGGAGACCCACCTGGTCTTTGGCCGGCTTCAGGCCATCTGGGAATCGGTCATGGCGGCCGGCGACGGCGGATCCTTCGACCTTTTCGTCCTTAGCGACACCAGTGACCCATCGCACGCGATCGCCGAGGAACGGGCGTTCGAGGGACTCCGCCAGCGGACCGGACGGCCCGGGCAGCTGTTCTACCGCCGCCGGCTGGACAATCTCGGCCGTAAGGCGGGCAACATCGCCGACTGGGTCCGCCGCTTCGGCCGGCGATATGACTTCATGGTCGTGCTGGACGCCGACAGCCTGATGGAGGGCGAGACGCTGATGCGCCTGGCGGCGGCGATGGAGCGCCATCCCGGCGTCGGCCTGATCCAGACGACGCCCGCGATCACCAACCGCCTCAGCCTGTTCGGTCGGCTTCACCAGTTCGCCAGCCAGGTCTACGGGCCGATGATGGCGCACGGCCTGGCATGGTGGTCGGGCTCCGAGGCAAACTACTGGGGCCACAATGCGATCATCCGCGTCAGGGCGTTCGCCGCTCATGCGGGCCTGCCCTGCCTGCGCGGGCGCAAGCCGTTCGGGGGCCACATCCTCAGCCATGATTTCGTCGAAGCGGCGCTGATCCGGCGCGCGGGCTGGGCGGTGCACATGGCGCCACAGCTGGGCGGCACCTACGAGGAGTGTCCGCCGACCCTGGCCGGGTTCCTGGTCCGCGATCGCCGCTGGTGCCAGGGCAATCTGCAGCACTTGCGGATCATCACCGCCCGGGGGCTGCACTGGGTGAGCCGACTCCACCTCCTGAACGGCGCGCTGACCTATCTGACCGCGCCCCTCTGGCTGGCCTTGCTGGGCATGAGCGTCCTGCTCCCACTGGACCCGCAACTGGGGATCGCGCCGTCGCGGGGTGTCCAGCCATCGTCGGCCGCACACGACCTCGTCGCGGCGACCTGGGTGTGCGGGATCTCCTTCGCGTTTCTGGTCGCGCCCAAGCTCATTGCATGGACGGTCATGATCGCCGACCCATCCATCCGGCGTCGGCAAGGCGGAGCGGCTCCAGCGGCCGCCAGCCTGTTCCTCGAGATCCTGACCTCGAGCCTGATCGCGCCTGTGGTCATGCTGAGCCAGTCGGGCATGATCGCGGATCTATTGTCGGGAAGGGATTCTGGCTGGCGGCCGCAGCGGCGCTCGGAGGGCTCCCTCGGACTGGTGGAATCCTGCCGGAGCCACCTGTGGCACACGGCCGTCGGGGTAGGCCTGGGCGCGGCGGCCCTGGCGGCTTCGCCGACGGCGCTGCTGTGGATCTCGCCGGCCATCCTTGGTTTGGTGCTGTCGGTTCCGCTGGCGAGCGCCATCGCGCGGCGGGACCTTGGCCAGGCGGCCAGGCGCCTCGGCCTGCTGCTGACGCCGGACGAGATTTCGCCGCCCGCGGTGGGGCTCAGGGCCAGCGCCCTCGCGGGCGAATACCTCCGCGCTGATCCGCCTGCGCACAAGGCGCACGTTCTGCCGAGGCCGCTCATTGGCGAACGGCGAAGCTTTGATCCCCGGCCGTCGGCTCTGGGATCTGTTCTCGGCGCGTTGGCCAACGTAGCGCCGGCGCACGGTTCCCCGGACGAGGGCGCCCTGGCCCACAGCGCTCCAGGGTCGGCGCCGGTCCTGCAGTAGGCCCGGAGGGGGAGTTTAGCTTGCCAGGGGTTCAGCCGCAGATTCCATGAGCCATCGCCAGAAGCTCGCGCGGTGGCTGCGCAGCACAGCGATGTGATAGGCCGAAGCTGTCTGCCAGAGGATCGCGCCCATGTGTGCGACCTGGGTCACGCCGACGCTCTCAAGCCCGAACGCCGCCGGATGAAGGTCGATCGGAACGCCCCTGGCGAGGACGTCCCGCGCCGCGAATCCCTCGATGCTGAAGACCACATAGCCGTCGCCCTGGTCGCAAACGGACGCGAGGCCTGTGAGATCCAGCGCCAATGACGCCGACAGAGAAGGAAATCCTGCGTCCGCGATGGCAAGCCAGCGATTGGGACCTACCCCCAGGAGGGCGACCCCGTCCGCCCATGCCCGGCGTGGTCCTCGCGGCGCGGCTATCCCGAGCCTGACCCGAAGTCGTTCGACGACCTCGTCGGCGGCGCCACGCCGCGCGACGATGCTGGTGATCTGCAGTCCGTCAACCGAGGACATCGCCAGGTTCGCTGAAGCTGCGACATAGGGCCCAGGGCTCGAAGCTTCAGCCACGGAGCCTGCCTCCGTCCGGATCCACGAAGACCGGCGAACACACCTCGACCTCGAGATCGCCCGCGCGGACAGGGTCGAAGGCGCGCACGCGTTCGCCATGACGCGCGGCTCCGCGCTTCAAAAGACCCAGGCCGATCCATTGGCCGAGGGCAGGTGAGAATGCCGCGGACGTGACGTGCCCCTCGTCGTTCTCCGCCGCAGCCCCTGCGCCGATCGGCAGGAAGTGTGCGCCGGCGCGCAATCGCGCCGACGGGTCGACGGGCTTGAGGCCGACAAGCGCCGGCCGATCCGGATCGACCAGACCGGCCCGACGGGCCATGATCCGCCCGATGTAGTCCTTCCGAGTCGACATCATCCGTCCCAATCCCAGGTCCCGGGCGGTGGTTTGGCCGTTCAGCTCCGGGCCGGCGGCGTGACCTTTTTCGATGCGCAGGATGGCCAGGGCTTCGCTGCCGTATGGCTCGATGCCGAAAGGCTCGCCGGCTGCGATGATGGCGCGGATCAAGGCGTCGCCTTGGCGGGCCGGGACTGCCAGCTCATAGGCCCGCTCCCCGGAGAAGGAGACCCTGAACAGGCGGGCCGGCGTCCCCCCGCAGACGGTCAGGGACCCGGCCGCCATGTAGGGGAAGGCCTCGTCGGAGAGATCGAACCCCTGGTCCGCGAGGGCGGCCACGACCTGCCTCGAGTGGGGTCCGGCGACGGCGTACTGCGCCCACTGCTCGGTCACCGAGACCAATTGCACGTCCAGCGTCGGCCAGAGAACCTGATGGCAGAACTCCAGGTGCTGCATCACCCGCGCTGCGTTCAGAGTCGTGGTGGTCATCAGGTAATGTTCGTCGGCGAGGCGCGAAACCGTGCCGTCATCCAGGACGAAGCCGTCTTCGCGCAGCATCAGCCCGTAGCGCGCCTTCCCCACGCCGAGGGACGAGAAGGTGTTGATGTAGATCCGATCCAGGAAGTGTCCCGCGTCCGAGCCCTGGACGTCGATCTTGCCCAGGGTCGAGACGTCGGTGACCCCCACGGCGCTGCGCACAGTGGAGGCCTCGCGCGAGGCGCTGGCCAGCCAGTCCCGTTCCCCGGGCTTGGGAAACCACTGCGCGCGCAGCCACTGGCCGGTCTCGGTGAACACGGCTCCCTGTTCCTCGGCCCAGCCATGGGCGACGGTCAGGCGAAAGGGCCGGAAATGGCTTCCCCGGTGGGAGCCTGCGAAAGCGCCGATGGCCACCGGGACGTCTGGACGCCGCGCGATCGGGGCCCCTGCCTGCGACATCGGCCTGCCAGTCAGCTCCGCCATCAAGGCCTGGCCGATGATGGCGCCGGACTTGCCCTGGTCGGTGGCCATGCCGAGCGTGGTGTAGCGTTTGAGGTGCTCGAGCGAGCGGAACCCCTCGCGCGCCGCCAGCTCAACATCCTTGTCGGTGACGTCGTTCTGAAAGTCGACGAACGCCTTCCCCCGGGATCCCCGCGAACGCCAAAAAGGTGAGAGTCCGGCCAATGCTTGGCTCGACTTCGGCGGTGACGCCGATGCTGCGAAGCCGGCCGCCTGCGCCGCCAGCGCGCCGGCCGCCGCCCCGTCGGCGAAGGCCCGGGGCAGGGTGAATGACCCTGCGACCGCGCCCGCGACCGCCATTCCTGGCGGAAGGTCGCCGGGCAGGAACGCGCCGGCCGCATCGTCCCAACGGGGGCGCGATCCCAGGTGCGAGGTGAGTCCCAGAGCCGGATTGAAGCCTCCCGAGACGGCGAGCCCACCGGTCCGCACTTTCAGATTTGAGCCGTCGTCAAGGCGGACGTCCAGGGCCCGAACACCCGTCGCCCCGTGGACAGCGGTGACCTCGGCGCCCAGCAGCACCCTGACGCCGGCCCGTTCGGTGGTCTCCCTGAGGGTCGCGGCGACATGCGGGCGCGGGTCCACCACGGCGTCGACGCCTACGCCGGCGGCCTGCAGGTCTGCGACCGTGGCCCAACCTTCGTCCGTGCAGGTGAAGACACTGACGCTGCTCGCCAGCGCGACGCCGAAGCGATTGAGGTAGGCCCGCGTGGCTGACGCCATCATCACGCCGGGCCGGTCGTTGCCGCGAAAGGCGATCGGTCGCTCGACCGCGCCAGTCGCCACCACGGCGCGCCGGGCGACAATCTTCCAGAGCCGCTGGCGAGGCGTGTGAGGGGAAGGCTCGGGCTGGTGGTCGCTGACCCGCTCCAGGGCCGCGTAGGTTCCACCGTCGTAGGTCGCTACGACAGCCGTCCGCGGGAGAACGGTGACGCCCGGAAGCGACCGCAGCTCGGCTTCGACCGCGGCGACCCAGTCGACAGCGGGCCGGGCGTCCACCAAGAACCGTTCCGTCAGGAGGCGACCGCCGAGGCGGAAGTCGTCCTCGCACAGGATGACCCGGGCGCCACTGCGGGCGGCGGTCAGCGCCGCCGTCAGTCCCGCCGGTCCGGACCCCGCCACCAGAACGTCGCAGAAGGCGTGGACCTTCTCATAGGTGTCGGGGTCGGCAGCGCCACTGGCCCTGCCCAGGCCCGCCGCACGACGGATGAGGGGCTCGTAGACCTTCTCCCAAAACGCCTCAGGCCACATGAAGGTCTTGTAGTAGAACCCGGCGACGAAGAGCGGCGAGAGCAGTGAGATCGCCGACAGCAGGTCCAGTTCGAGCGACGGCCAGCGGTTTTGGCTCGCGGCCTGGAGGCCATCGTAGAGCTCGACCGCAGTGGCTTTGGTGTTGGGCTCGCGCCGGGCGCCGGTCCTCAGCTCCACCAGGGCGTTGGGTTCGTCTGATCCTGCCGTCATCACCCCGCGCGGCCGGTGGTATTTGAACGATCGTCCGACCAGGCTCACGCCGTTGGCGAGCAGCGCAGATGCAAGGGTGTCGCCGGCGAAACCTTCGAGCCCGCGTCCATCGAATTGGAATGCAAGGGGCCGCCCGCGATCGATCTGTCCGCCGGTCGCGAGGCGGCTTGGCCGGTTCCCTGTCATGGCGCCGCCATGGCGACGGAGAGGATCTCGTGGTTGCGCGTGTCGCGCACGACCAGGAGCCAGCGCCGGCAGCCCGAGGCGTGATACCAATGCTCCCGGTGGGGTCCGGCCGGATTGTCGCGCAGATAGACGTGCTCGAAGAAGCGGGCCTCGGCATCAGGCGCCTCAGGATCGGGGCGAGGCGGGGCGGCTTCGCCCAGGATCGAGAACTCCTCAGCGTCGCGCTCGCCGCAGAATGGGCAGGTCAGCCGCATCGCGACCTCAATGCAGGTTCGCCTGGGCGCCCAGGCCGTTCTCGTCGATGAGATGGCCCGTGGCGAAACGGTCGAGGCGGTAGGCGGCGGCGGCCGGGTGCGGCGAGTCCCGCGCGATCAGATGGGCGAAGCACCAGCCGGCCCCTGGCGTGGCCTTGAAGCCGCCATAGCACCAGCCGCCGTTGAAATAGAGGCCGTCGACCGGGGTCCGATCGATGATCGGCGAGCCGTCCATGGTCATGTCGACGATGCCGGCCCAGCTGCGCAGCACCCGCAAACGTCCGAGCATGGGCATCACGGCCATGCCGCCCTCGCAGACGTCCTCGATCACAGGCAGGTTTCCGCGCTGGGCATAGGAATTGTAGGCGTCGATATCTCCGCCGAAGACGAGCCCGCCCTTGTCCGATTGGCTGATGTAGAAGTGGCCGGCGCCGAAGGTGATCACCCCAGGCAGCAACGGCTTGATCCCCTCGGTGACCATCGCCTGCAAGGCGCAGCTTTCGATCGGCAACCTGAGACCCGCCATGGCGGCCAGGCGCGACGAATTGCCAGCTACCGACAGCCCGACCTTGCTCGTGGCGATGAAGCCTCGGGAGGTCTCGACCCCGGTCACCCGGCCATCCTCGATGCGCAGCCCGGTGACCTCACAATTCTGGACAATGTCCACGCCGCGGAGATCGGCCCCTCGGGCGTAGCCCCAGACCACCGCGTCATGGCGCGCTGTGCCGCCGCGCCGCTGCAGCAGTCCGCCCTTGATCGGAAACCGGGCGTCCTCGAACTCCAGGAACGGTGCGAGCTTGCGGACGCCCTCCGCGTCCAGCAGCTCTGCATCCGCGCCATGCAGGATCATGGCGTTGCCCCGGCGGGCGTAGGCGTCGCGCTGTGCGTCGGAGTGGCAGAGGTTCAGCACACCCCGCTGGCTGACCATTACATTGTAGTTCAGCTCCTGCTCCAGGCCCTCCCACAGCTTCATCGACCACTCGTAGAAGGGCAGGTTCCCGGGCTCCCGGTAGTTCGAGCGGATGATGGTGGTGTTGCGTCCGGCATTGCCGGAACCGATCCAGCCCTTCTCCAGGACCGCGATCCTGGCCAGCCCGTGTTCCCGCGCCAGATAGTAGGCGGTGGCCAGGCCATGGCCCCCGCCGCCGACGATGACGATGTCATAGGCGGGCCTCGGCGCCGCGTCGCGCCACGCCGGCTTCCAGCCCTTGTGGCCGGTCAGGGCGTTCGCCGCCAGGGTCAGCAGGGAATAGCGCATCGACGGTTTGGGCCCGCGCTAGCAGTCGAGCGTGGCGTCCCGCTCCCACTCGGTCAGATGGCGTGCGTAGTCGTTCCACTCGGCAGACTTGAGCTTGACGTAGGAGCCGGCGAACCCTTCGCCCAGGCCGTCCTTGAGGACCTGCGATCCTTCGAAGGCGCGCAGGGCGTCCAGCAGGTTCAGCGGAAGCTTCTTCACCCCGTCGACCAGGTGGCCATGCGTGTACATGTTGATGTCCAGCCGCTTGCCCGGGTCCTTGCCGTTCAGCATGCCGTCCAGCCCCGCCGCCAGGATCGCGGCCTGCAGCAGGTAGGGATTGGCGGCGCCGTCGGCGAGCCGGAACTCGAAACGCCCGGCCTCCGGGATGCGGATCATGTGAGTCCGGTTGTTGCCGGTGAAGGTGGCCGTGTTGGGCGACCAGGTCGCGCCCGAGACGGTCACTGGCGCATTGATGCGCTTGTAGGAATTCACGGTTCCGTTGGAGATCGCGCACAGCCCCTCCGCGGCGCCGATCACCCCGGCGATGAAGCTGTAGCCGAGCTTGGAGAGGCCGAGCTCGTCGGCCTCGTCCTCGAACAGGTTCTGATCCCCCTTCCAGACCGAGACATGGGTGTGGCAGCCGTTGCCGGTGAGCGTGGAGAACGGCTTGGGCATGAAGGTCGCCCGCAGGCCGTGCTTCTCGGCGATCGACCGGGCCATGAATTTGAAGAAGGAGTGGCGGTCGGCGGTGACCAGGGCGTCGTCGTACTCCCAGTTCATCTCGAACTGGCCATTCGCGTCCTCGTGGTCGTTCTGGTAGGGCTTCCAGCCCAGCTCCAGCATGGCGTCGCAGATCTCTGAGATCACGTCATAGCGGCGCATCAGTGCCGACTGGTCGTAGCACGGCTTGGTCTGGCGATCGGCTGCGTCCGAGATGGCGGTCCCGTCCAGATTGATCAGGAAGAACTCGCACTCCACGCCGCACTTCATCTGATAGCCGTGGCTGGCGGCTTCGGAGATCACCTGCTTGAGCACGTTGCGGGGGGCGTGGTCGACCGGCTTGCCGCTCATCCAGGGATCGCCGGCGAACCAGGCCACCTCGCGCTTCCAGGGCAGCTGGGTCACGCTCTCGGGATCGGGGATGACAAACATGTCCGGATCGGCCGGCGTCATGTCGAGCCAGGTGGCGAAGCCGGCGAACCCCGCGCCCGTCTTGGCCATGGCGTCGATCGCGGCGGCCGGAACCAGCTTCGAACGCTGGCCGCCGAACAGATCGGTGAACGAGATCAGGAAGTATCTGACGCCCCTGTCCTTGGCCCATGTCTCCAGGTTCGCCGCCATCAGAAGTCTCCTCAGGGTCCGTTCCGGCCCGGAATCCAGTTGGTGCCCGCAAGCGGAACCTGCGCCATGGCCGCCGCCTCGACGGTCAGGGCCACCAGGTCTTCCGGCTCGAGGTTGTGAACGTGGCTCTTGCCGCAGGCCCGGGCGATGGTCTGGACCTCCAGGGTCAGCACCGACAGGTAGTTGGCGAGCCGGCGGCCGGCCAGGATCGGGTCAAGCCGTGCGGCGAGCGCAGGATCCTGAGTGGTAATGCCGGCCGGATCGCGGCCTTCGTGCCAGTCGTCGTAGGCGCCGGCGGTCGTTCCCAGGGCCTCGTACTCGGCCTGCAGGCGCGGGTCGTTGTCGCCCAGCGCGATCAGCGCGGCCGTGCCGATCGAGACAGCGTCGGCGCCCAGCGCCAGGGCCTTGGCCACGTCCGCGCCGGTCCGCACGCCGCCGGAGACGATGAGCTGGACCTTGCGGTGCATGCCGAGGTCCTGCAGCGCCTGCACGGCCGGCCGGATCGCCGCGAGGATCGGCAGGCCGACGTTCTCGATGAACACCTCTTGCGTCGCGGCCGTCCCGCCCTGCATGCCGTCGAGAACCACCACGTCCGCGCCCGACTTCACCGCCAGAGCCGTGTCGTAGTATGGCCTGCTGGCGCCGACTTTCACGTAGATCGGCTTTTGCCAGTCGGTAATCTCGCGCAACTCCTCGATCTTGATCTCGAGGTCGTCCGGCCCGGTCCAGTCCGGATGCCGGCAGGCGGAGCGCTGGTCGATGCCGGCCGGCAGGGTGCGCATTTCAGCGACCCGGTCGGAGATCTTCTGGCCCAGCAGCATTCCGCCGCCGCCGGGCTTGGCCCCCTGTCCGATTACCACCTCGATGGCGTCGGCGCGGCGAAGGTCGTCGGGGTTCAAGCCGTAGCGGGAAGGAAGGATCTGGTAGACCAGTATCTCGGAGTGCCCGCGCTCCTCCTCGGTCATGCCGCCGTCGCCAGTGGTGGTGCTGGTGCCGAGCGCAGTGGCGCCGCGCCCGAGCGCCTCCTTGGCCTGGGCCGACAGGGCGCCGAAGCTCATACCGGCGATGGTGATCGGAATCTTCAGGGTGATCGGCGTCTTGGCGAAGCGCCCGCCGAGCACGACGTCTGTTCCGCAGCGCTCGCGATAGCCTTCCAGCGGATAGCGTGAAATCGAGGCTCCGAGGAACAGCAGGTCGTCGAAGTGTGGCATCCGCCGCTTCGCGCCGCCGCCACGGATGTCATAGATGCCTGTCGCCGCCGCCCGCTGGATCTCGGAGATGGCGTAGGGATCGAACGTCGCCGAATAGCGGGGGATCGTCCGGAGGGAAGGGGGCTCCATCGGCGGTCCTCAGTACTGATCGGCGTTGTCGACGTGGAAGTGATACAGCCGCCGCGCCGAGCCATAGAGGCGAAACTCATCGGGCCGTACCGACCCGTTCACGCCAGCGCTGGCCAGCACGCCCTCCAGGATCGCCAGGTCCTCCGGCTCGACCGGCTTCTCGATGCAATCGGCTCCCAGGCTCTGCACCGGGCCGCGCACGAACAGCCGCGCCTCGTAGATCGAGTCTCCGAGGTTCTCTCCCGCCCCGCCGAGCACAACCAGGTTGCCCGCCTGGGCCATGAAGGCGCTCATCGGCCCGATCGAGCCCTTCACCAGGATGTCGATGCCTTTCATCGAGATTCCGCATCGCGCCGAAGCGTTTCCGTCGATGATCAGCAGCCCGCCGCGGCCCGTGGCGCCGGCCGACTGGCTGGCGTCTCCCGCCACCTGCACGCGCCCCGACATCATGTTCTCGGCGACGCCCACGCCGGCGTTGCCCCGCACGACGACCGTCGCGCGCTTGTTCATGCCCGCGCAGTAATAGCCAGCGTTGCCCTCAATCTCGACGGTGATGGCCGCGTCCAGGCCGACGGCCAGGGCGTGCTTGCCGTCCGGGTGCTCGACGCGCCAGAGGGTCTCGTTGGTGTCCTCCGGCAACTCGTGCAGCGCCGCGTTGAGGTCGCGCACGGCCGTCTCGGCGAGATCGATGGTCGGCATCAATGCCGTTCCCAGGCGTAGACCGTTGCAGGCTCGGGCTCGAACATCCGGGCCGCTTCTATGCCGGGCAGGCCGACCAGGGCGCGGTACTCCGAGCCGAAGGCCACATAGTCGTCGGTCTCGGCCATGACCGCCGGCTTGCAGGCGATGGGATCGCGCAACACCGCAAAGCCGGTCTCTGTGCCCACCACGAAAGTGTAGAATCCGTCCAGGTCCTTCAGGCTGGCTTCGAGCGCCTCCTTCAGACTCGCGCCTTCGCGCATGCGCCAAGTCAGGTAGCCCGCCGCGACCTCGGTATCGTTCTGCGTCTCGAAGCCCAGGCCCTCGCGCTGGAGCCGTCGGCGCACGTCGTTGTGGTTGGACAGCGAGCCGTTGTGGACCAGGCACTGGTCCGTCCCCGTCGAGAACGGATGCGCGCCGTCGGTGGTGACCGACGATTCCGTCGCCATGCGGGTGTGGCCTATGGCGTGGCTGCCACCCATGCCCGCCAGCCCGAACATCCGGGAGACTTTCGCCGGAAGGCCCACTTCCTTGTAGAGTTCCATCCGGCGGCCAGCGCCCACCACATGGACCTCCGGATGCGCCTCTGCCAGCCACTCCCGGACTGCCGCTTCCATCGCGGCTGGCAACGTCAGCACTGCGTGGGAGCCGCGGATCATCAAGTCGGCCGGGACTTCGAAGGCCGCCTCGAACTGCCCGTACAGGGCCCAGGCGGTCTCCCGCTCGTCGCGCAGCGTGAGCTTCACTCGATCAGCGTCGCCCGCGCCATAGACCGCGAAGCCCGCGCTGTCGGGGCCGCGGTCGCTCAGGACGACGAGCATGTCTGAAACCAGCGCGCCGAGCCGGGGCTCCAGCCGCTCATTCTTCAGGAACAGACCGACAATCCCGCACATTCCACGCCGCTTTCGACCCGACAGAACCTGACCGCAAACTAGGGCAGCGCCTCGCAGCGCGTCAACTACGAGGAAAACTATTTTCCTTAAAGGAACATATCGACATTTGCCTTACCGACCTGTTCTCGCGCCGACGAGGATGATGCACGTCCCCAGCAGGCTGACCGCCACGCCCGCGACGTCGAACATGGTCGGGCGAACGCCTTCGACGACGCGCAGCCAGACGAAACTGGCCAGGATGTACACCCCTCCGTAGGCGGCGTAGGCGCGGCCGGCGGCGGCGCTGTCGATGCGGGTCAGAAGGAAGGCGAACATGGCCAGGGCGGCCATGCCAGGCAGCAGAATCCACGGCGAGTAGCCGTCGCGCAGCCAGCGCCAGTACGCGAAGCAGCCGCCGATCTCGCACAGCGCGGCGACGGCGTAGATCGCCAGGTCCCTGGTCCAGGCAAGGTTCATGAACTGGCTCTCAGGCGTCCTGCGACCGCTCGCGCGGATAGACGATGATGGAGAGATAGGTCATCGGCTTGACCACCAGCTGCTCGGGGCCGTGCGGGGCGGCGGAGTCGAACAGCAAGGCGTCCCCCGCCCGCAGATGGTAGGACTGGTCGCCGTGCCGGTATACGACCTCGCCGGTCAGCATGTAGATGAACTCGCAGCCGGCGTGGCGGAACGCCGTGTGGGGCTCCGCGTCGTCGTGCAGCGTGATCAGGTACGGCTCCATCACCACGGGCCCGCCCAGGGCGTGGCCCAGCAACCGATACTGATGCCCGACCTTGGTGCCACGCCGCTCGATGACCACCCCCTCGCCGGCGGGCACGAAGCAGCAGTCCCTCTGCTCCTCGAAGGCCGAGAACAACTGGGTCAGCGGCACGTTCAACGCCTTGGCCACGGCTTGCAGGGTGGCGAGCGACGGTGAGTTCTGCCCGTTCTCGATCTTGGACAACATGCTGGTCGAGATGCCGGCCGAGGCGGCGAGCTCGGTGGCGGTCAGGTCGGCGCGCCGCCGCAGCGCGCGGATCTGCGCGCCGATGGCCTGTTCCAGCGTCTGTTCGCCCACTGGTTCGGCAGACGACACCGTCGCCATGATCTGTGACATGCAAGAACGCTCTCACGCCAGATTCGGAATGGCCCGGGACCCCGGCGGCCAAGCCTGATACGCCCCGCTTCGCCGGATCCGGGGCGCTCGTGGCGATAGAGCCGCGCGGGGACGGACGCAAGCCGGCCAATTCAGTCGACCGCCAGGGCGACCGGAACGCGAGCATGTGCGACGACGCGGTAGGGCTCATTCGCCCACAAAAGACCGGCGAACAGCCCCGGTGGACCTGGGTCGGCGCCCATGACGATCGCCTCGGCCTTGATGCGGCGCGCCTCCGCGGCGATCCGGCCCGCGGCGTTGCGGCTGCTCACGACGCCGCCTTTCGCTCTGACTCCCCGCTCGGCCAGCGCGGTGATCGCCCGTTCGACGTGCTCGCGCTGGGCGTCCCACTCCCGGCGCGAGGGCATCAGCCACGGATTGGGAAAGCCCAGGGCTGTCCCCCAGATGCGGGCGACGCTGAGGACGTCCACGACCTGCCCCGGGGCGGCGAGCGCGGCCGCGCGCTCGATCGCCGCCGTTGAGAAAGCCCGACCTTCGGAGGCCAGCAGGACCCTTTCCACCGGCGCCTGGGGCGCCGGTGGAGCTTTGCGAAACAGGTCGAACAGCGCCATGATGATCGGTCCTAGGCGCTGGGTTGAACCTGGACGGTCGCAGGCATTCGCTTGTCCTCGATGTACACGCGATACCAGTAGAGCGGCAGGTAGCAGAGCAGCACGGCCCAGCCCGCCCAGTAGTAGACCTCGGCGTGGCCCATCTTGGAATAGACGATCCCGCCGTAGGACCAGATCGCGAAATAGAAGGCCGCGAGGGCCAATGCGACCCATTTCATGAATTCCGGCAGCTTGAACGGTCTTGGCGCATTCGGCTGGTCCTGGCGCAGCAGGAAGTAGCCGATCAGCACCGGGATGAACGAAGCGGTGTAGCCGACATTGGAGAAGGTGTAGATTTCCACCGCGCCGCCCATCAGCACCACGATCAGCGAGCAGGCGACGTTGAAGGCCATCGCGTTGCCGGGCACGCCGTGTTTGTTCAGCTTCTGGAACCAGCGCGGAAACTCGCCGTCGAGCGACATCTGGTAGAGCGCCCGTCCGCAACCCATCACCGCATTCAGCGCGGAGAGGGCCAGGGCGATGATCAGCATGGCGGCGATCGCCCATTCAAGGATCGCCCCGCCCATCGGGAACAGCTTGCCGGCGAAGTTGACGAAGATTGTCTTCGGATCGGCCAGGCTGGTGTCCGAGAGGGCCTTGGCGCCCAGCACCACGACGAAGGCGATCGGGATCAGCGTGTAGATGAACACGCCGTACCCGCCCTCGAGGTTCAGGGCGATCTTGGCGTCGCGGCCGGGATCGGCGCACTCGCCGATGTAGCAGGCGGCCGCTTCCATCGCGATCACGTTCCAGGTGAGCAGGAACGAGTAGCCGACATAGACCGAGATCCAGTCGAACCCGTTCATGCCGGAGAAGAAGCTGGTTCCATCCAGGTGCTTGAAACCGACGAGCTCGTTCAGGTGCACGGCTGAGGGCACGAACATCCACGCAACCGCGATGAAGGTGAGCGGAATCATCGAGAGGATCGCCAGCACCGCCGCGAAACGGGCGCCGAAGCGCACGCCCAGCCAGGAGGGGATGAAGAACAGCAGCATGCCGACGAACGAGATGCCCAGCGTCCACCAGGCGATGGGGGTATGGATCGGTGTGAAGCCGCTCTTGGTGTCCAGCCCGAACCTGTCGGCCAGGTAGAACGACGCCAGGATCATGTTCAGAGGTCCGACGGGAAACCAGCCGAGCCAGTACATCCAGGCGGTGACGCCGTTGATGTGCTTGGAGAACCGCGGCCAGCGGGCCCTGAAGGCAGGGTAGGCGTAGGACGGCGCGCCGCCGGTGCGGTCCGGCATCATCGCCGACAGCTCGGCCAGGAACAGGCAAAGCAGCCAGCCGGTCAGGGTGATGACGATGGTGATCGGAATCGAGGCGGCGCCCAGCGTGGTGACCATCACCGGCGCTATGCCGGTCACCAGGATCGTGCCGGCCAGACCGATCACAAACGCACCGATCCAATTGGTTTCGCGCTTCAGACTGTGTGTGATGTATTCCTTCCCGTTCCCAGCTTCCGGATCGGCGGGACTTGGGGTCGCTGGCGTGCTCATTGTCTGACGGCCTCCCTGCGCAAGGCGCAGCGGACGGGGGCTGTCCGCCGCTACCCCCTAGGAGGAAAATTCATTTCCTCTGGCGCAAGAGTCAACGGGTGCATCGTCCCGAGCGCCAGGAAATTGCCCTCGAAGTGACCTGACCGTGGCAATCCCTGCCGGAAATCGCCCGCGGATTGAACATTCGCGCCGCTGGCGCGCTGCCGAGGCTTTACTCCGCCGCCTCCAGCTCGACTGGGCCCCCAGCCCTCGCGAGGGGCGGATAGTCCACATAACCCTCCGCGCCGGAGGCGTAGAAGGTCTCGGGATTGGCTGGGTTCAGCTTCGCCCCGGTGCGCAGGCGTTCGGGCAGGTCGGGGTTGGCCAGGAAGTCCTTGCCGAAGGCGACCGCATCGGCCCAGCCGGCGTCCAGCGCCGCCTGTCCGGTCTCGCCGGTGAAGCGCTCATTGGCGACATAGACTCCGCCGAATGCGGCCTTGAGCCTCGGGCCGAGGCTGTCGGGACCGATCGCTTCACGGGAGCAGAGGAAGGCGAGCTTCCGCTTGCCCAGTTCGCGCGCCACATAGGTGAAGGTCGCGGCGAGATCGGTGTCGCCCACATCATGGGCGTCGCCGCGCGGCGCCAGGTGCATGCCGACCCGGTCAGCGCCCCAGACCGAGATGGCGGCGTCGGTCGCTTCCAGCATCAGCCGGGCGCGGTTTTCGATGGAGCCGCCGTATCGATCTGTACGCTTGTTGGGGCCGTCCTGGAGGAACTGGTCCAGCAGGTAGCCATTGGCGCCGTGCAGTTCGACCCCGTCGAACCCTGCAGCCTGGGCATTCTCCGCACCGACGCGGAAGGCCTCGACAACGCCGGCGATCTCCTCGGTCTCGAGCGGGCGCGGCGTCACGAACGGGCGCTGGGGCCGCAGCTGGCTGACGTTCCCGGAGGGCGCGATGGCGCTAGGGCCGACCGGCAAGGCGCCGTTGTGGAAGAAGGGGTCGGATACCCGGCCGACGTGCCAGATCTGCATGAAGATACGCCCGCCCGCCGCCTTGACCGCCCGGGTGACCCCCTTCCAGCCTTCCACCTGCTCCTTCGACCAGACGCCCGGCACGCCGATGTATCCGACCCCCTGCGGCGAGACCGGCACACCCTCGGAGATGATCAGGCCCGCTGAGGCCCGCTGGGCGTAGTATTCGGCCATCAGCGCGTTGGGGATCTGGCTGTCTCCGGCCCGCAACCGCGTGAGCGGCGCCATCAGGACCCGGTTCGGCAGGGTGAGATCGCCCAGGACGATCGGGTCGAAGAGCGTGGGCATCGGCGAGGTTTCCTTGCAGCGCGGCTGAGCTTGGGATGTGGCGTGCGAACGCCGCAGCGCAACCAGTTGCGGGCGCCGGTTTTTCTGATGGCCGCCTCAAGGAATCTGCATGCGGTTCAATCTCATCTCAACAAGCCCTAGGCCGCGGTCTGCGCCCTTCGCGCGGCGGTGTGGCGGTTGGCCGCGAACGGCAGGCCGAGGTTTTCCCGGAAGGTTCCGCCTTCATAGTCGTCGCGGAACAGGCCGCGGGCCTGGAGGATCGGCACGACCTGATCGACCAGGATGTCCAACTGGCCCGGCAGCGACTCGAAGATCACGAACCCGTCGGCGGCTTCGTTCTCGAACCATTGCTGGAGCCGGTCGGCCACCTGTTCGGGCGTCCCGACGAAGTCGCCGCGCGGGGTGGCGAGGCGCTGGACCACCTGGCGCAGGGTGAGTTCCTCAGCGCGCACCTGCGCCAGGATGCGGTTGGAGGCGCTCTGGTTGCTGTTCCTGCCGATCGCCGCGACGTCCGGGAAAGGTCCATCGAGGTCGTACCGCGAGAAGTCGTGGTCGCTGAACGAGCGGGACAGCATCCCGAGGCCCGTCTCGAGTGATCCCAGGGCGGCGAGCTCCCGATACTTCTCTTCGGCTTCCGCCTCCGTCGAGCCGACGACCGGGCCGATGCCGGGCAGGACGTATAGCTCGGAGGGGTCCCGCCCGAAGCCCCGGGCTCGGGCCTTCACGTCCCGATAATATTCCTGGGTCTCCTCCAGAGTCTGGCCGCCGGCGAAGATCGCGTCCGCCCGCCTGGCCGCGAAGTTCCGGCCGTCGTCCGAAGCGCCGGCCTGGAAGATCACCGGCTGGCCCTGACGCGACCGCTTGATGTTCAGCGGCCCCCGGACCTGGAAGAACTCACCCTTGTGATCCAGGCGGCGGAGCTTGGCGGGGTCGACGAACACGCCGCTCTGCTTGTCGCCAACGTGGGCGTCGTCTTCCCAGCTGTCCCAGAGGCCCTGGACGACGTCGAGGTATTCGGCGGCGATGCGGTAGCGCACCTCGTGCGCCGGATGTTCGGTCCTGCTGAAGTTGGCGGCCGTCTCGCCGAGCCAGGATGTGACCACGTTCCAGCCGGCGCGGCCACCCGAGATGTGGTCGAGCGAGGCGAACTGCCGCGCGACGTTGAAGGGCTCGGAGTAGCTGACCGTCAGCGTGCCCACGAGGCCGATGTCTGACGTGACGGCGGCGAGCGCCGACAGGATCGTGATCGGCTCGAAGCGGTTGAGGTAGTGGGGGCTGGACTTCTCGGTGATCGACAGGCTGTCGGCGACGAACAGGAAGTCAAATTTTCCGCGCTCGGCCAGCTGCGCCTGGCGCGCGTAGAAGGCAAAGCTGGTGCTCGCCTCGACGTCGGCGACGGGATGGCGCCAGTCGGTCCAGCTGCGGCCGACGCCGTGGAGGATGAAACCGAGCTTGAGTTTACGCGACGCGGCCATGGGCTCTTTCCAAACGATAGAAGAGCCGGGAGACCTATTGGATCGGCGAGCGCCGACAATCGCCGAATTCCAATAAGTCTATTGAAAAATATCAATATTTGCGCTGCGCGTCAGCCGCCGCCGTGAGCCGTGAGCAGGTCCAGCATGTCACTGGCGTGCTCTTCCTCCACCTCCAGGATGCCCTCGATCATCAGGCGGGTGGTGGGATCGTCGTCGCCGAAATAGCGGATCAGCTCGCGGTAATGGTCGACGGCGATGCGTTCGGCCACCAGGTTTTCGCGGATCATCGCCACCAGGTCGGCGCCCTCGGCGTACTGCGAGGCGGAGCGACGGGTGAGGCTCTCGGGATTGAAGTCGGGAGTCCCGCCGAGCTGGTTGATCCGCTCTGCGACGGCCAGGGCGTGTTCCTGCTCTTCCTTGGCGTGCTGCTTGAATTCGGCCTTCACGCCTTCGCTGGCGAGGCCGGTCGCGACGATGGCGTGCTGGGTGTAGCGCAGGACGCAGACGAGCTCAGTGGCCAGCACCGACTGCAGGATGTCCACCGCGACCTTGACGTCGCCGCGATAGGTGCCCGTGACCGCGCCGGTCTCCATGTTCTTCCGGGCCCGCTCGCGCAGGGTCTTCACGTCGGTAAGGAAAGGCTGTTCGGATTTGGCGAGCGCGGCCATGGGGAGTCTCCTGGATTGCTCTGCGCAGAACGCCCCGCTTGGCCGTTTGATCCCCGGCCTCAGGCCTGAAGCAGCCTCGCCAGCAGGGCCGCCATGCTGGCCTGGCCGGCCTCGTTGGCGATCAGGTCCTGCCGCACCTCAAGCTCGAGATAGTCCAGGCCGCGCCCCTGGGCGTGAACCGGGACCGTGTAGTCGATCCCATCCATGGCGTAGGGCTGGTTGTCGCCGATGCACAGCCCGTCCTCGGCCTGGAGCAACGCCAGCATCCGCTTCGACAGGGCGGAGTCCTGCTGATGAAGCACGCCCACATGCCAGGGACGTGCGAGGCCGTTCATCGTCGGGGTGAAGCTGTGCACCGAGACCACGGTCGCGATCCGGTCTTGGCCGGCGCGCGCGTCGAGCACGGCTGCCAACCCCGCATGATAGGGCGTGTGGATCGCAGCGATACGATCCTGCATGGCTTCCGCTGAAAGGTTGGCGTTGCCCGGAACGACCGTCCCGTCCGACACAGCCGGGATCAGGTCGTCGTGTTCAGGGCCTCGATTGCAGTCGACCACCAGCCGGGAATAGGCCTGCCGCACCACACAGGCGTCGAGCGCCAGCCCGAGTCTGGAGGCCAGGGCGCCGGCGCCGATATCCCAGGCGATGTGCCGATCGAGATCCGCCGGAGCCAGGCCGAGTTGGTCGAGTCGGCGCGGAATGCGGCGTCCGGCGTGATCGCAAACCAGCACATGCGACGATGAACCGCCTGCATTCTGGACGATCAGCGGCTCGGGATCCCCTGGCGAGAACAACCGACTCAGACTCTCGCTAGAGGAGGCGTCTAGCTGAGCGGGTCCATGCAGGTCTTCCGAGTCAGACATCTCACCCGATACCGTTATGCCCGGCCCGTCCGGTTTGGCGAACATCGCATGATGCTGCGTCCGCGCAATGGCGTCGACCAGCAGCTGCTGCTCGAACACCTGCAGATAGAGCCTGAGCCGCGGACGCTCAGCTTCGAGCAGGATGCGCTGGGCAATTGGATCGGTGTTGCGCGATTCGAAGGCGGCGCCAGGGTGCTGAGCTTTGTCAGCGAGGTCCAGGTGGCGCGCCTGCCGGTCGACCGACCAGTCGAGGCCATGGAGTGGGGCCCTGGCCTCCCGTCGGCCCCGGCCGTCGATGATGAGGTCGCGCACTGGGCGCGGGGCTTCCTGCCGCGGGCCAGGGCCGCCCCCTGCCTCGAGGTGATTGCCGCCATGACCCGGGTGATCCACATGGGTTTTCGCTATCGGCGCAGGCTGGAGCATGGCGTCCAACGGCCAGCGGAGACGCTGGCGCTGCGCTCAGGCGCCTGCCGCGACTTCGCCGCGCTGATGGTTGCGGGCGCCCGCGCCTTGGGCCTGCAGGCCCGTTTCGCGTCTGGCTACGTGCATACGTCGGACGCCGCGAACGGCCAGCGCCGGGCCGGCGGCGGGCACACCCATGCCTGGGCCAGCGTCTGCATCCCCGGCGGGGGATGGACCGACTTCGATCCCACCTCCGGCGGCGTCGGTTCCGAAGGCCTCATCCGGGTGGCGGTGACGGACGAGCCCGATCAGGCCGTTCCCATCCACGGCACGTATTTCGGCGGCGCCGCCGACTTCCTCGGCATGGATGTGGAGGTCAGCGTCGAGGCGACGCCGTCGTCGCTCGCGCCGATCGCGCGAGAACCCGAATCGATTCCGCGCGTTGCCTGGAACACCGCATAGGCTGGAGCCGGAGGACCGCATGATCATTCGCACGGGCTACGAAATCACGTTCGATTGCCGCGCGCCCACGCCGATGATCCTGATGCTGAGCGTCCGGCCCGAACGTTTCGGCGATCTGGTCATGCCCCAGGCGCTCAAGGTCACGCCGCCCACGCCGGCGCGCGAGTATCGCGACAGCTTCGGCAACGTCTGCCATCGGCTCACGGCCCCCGCGGGGCGGATCGTGTTTTCGGCGGACTCCCTGATACGAGACAGCGGGCTGCCTGACGAGATCGCGCCACGCGCTAAGCAGCACCCCGTGGACGAGCTTCCCGACGAGACCTTGGTCTACCTCCTGGGCAGCCGATACTGCGAGACCGAGGCGCTCACGGACATGGCATGGTCCGAGTTCGGGACCACCGAGCCGGGGTGGCCCCGGGTCCAGGCCATTGTCGACTATGTCCACGAGCACCTGACCTTCAGCTACGCCGCGGCCCGGTCGACCCGCACCGCCTTCGAAGCGCATCATGAACGTCTGGGGGTGTGTCGCGACTTCGCCCACCTGGCCATCACCCTGTGCCGGTGCATGAACATCCCGGCGCGCTATTGCACAGGCTACCTGGGCGACATCGGGGTGCCGCCTAACCCGGCTCCGATGGACTTCAGCGCCTGGCTCGAGGTCTTCCTCGGCGGTCGCTGGCGAACCTTCGATGCGCGCCACAACCAGCCCCGGGTCGGGCGGATCTGCATGGCGCGCGGCCGTGATGCAACCGACGCCGCAATCACCACCGCCTTCGGACGGGCGGACCTTGTGGCTTTCAAGGTGATCACCGAGGAGGCGCCGCTGGCGGTGGTCGGGTCCGAGGCGCGCCCGGACGGCAGTGGCGATCGCTACGCGCCGCCACAGCAACCCGAACTCCGCCAGGCCTAGGCGAGCGCGCTGACGGCGGCTCGATAGCGCGCGTCGATCCTGTCGCGCAGGCGATGGCGGCCGCCCTCCACGACCAGCCGCCCGCCCGCATAGACCCGGTCCACCAGCCGCCGGCCGTGGACGAACACCCAGGCGTCGAGCAACTGGTCCTGGGATCGCCCTTCCAGGTCCGGGTGGGTATGGGCCAGGCAGACGAAGTCGGCGCGCGCTCCGGGCGCGATCGAGCCACCAACGCCCAGGGCCTGACCTCCGCCGGCCAGGGCTCCTTCGAGCAGCGAGCGCCCGGTGCTGGCGCCCTCTCCCGGCGCCAGGACATTGCGGCCAAGGCGCGCCAGGCGCTGAGCGTATTCGAGCTGCCGCAGTTCCCCTGCAGCGTCGATGCTGATGTTGGAGTCGGTCCCGACCCCCCAGCGGCCGCCGGCTTCCAGGTACGTCGCGGCCTCGAACACCCCGTCTCCCAGGTTGGCCTCGGTGATTGGGCAGAGCCCTGCCACGGCCTGTGAGCGGGCAAGGCCGTCCAGCTCAGCGGGCGAAAGGTGGGTGGCGTGGACGAGGCACCAGCGGGCGTCGATGTCCTGGTGGGCGAGCAGCCACTCGACGGGGCGCTGGCCTGACCAGGCCAGGCAGTCCTCCACCTCTTTCAGCTGCTCGGCCGCGTGGACGTGGATGGGGCCGCCGTCCGCCAGGGCGACCACCTGCGCCAGCTCCTGCGGCGTTACGGCTCGCAGGGAATGGGGCGCGACGCCGACCGTCGTCCCGGGCGCTGCCCGGCAGGTCTCCAGGATCCGGCTGAACAGGTCGATGTCGGTGATGAACCGCGCCTGCCCCGGCGTCGGCGCAGTCCCCCCAAACCCCGCGTGGGCATAAAACACCGGCAGCAGGGTCATGCCGATGCCGGTCGTCGCCGACGCCGCCAGATGCCGGAGCGCCAGCTCGGCCGGCTCGTCATAGAGGCCGCCATCCGCGGCCCGGTGCAGGTAGTGGAACTCCCCGACGCGGGTGAAGCCCGCCTCCAGCATGTCGGCATAGGCGTAGGCGGCGACCGCCTCGACCATGTCCGGATCGAGCCGGCCCAGGAACCGGTACATCACCTCTCGCCAGGTCCAGAAACTGTCGTGGTCAGGGCCTCGCCGCTCGGCCAGCCCGGCCATGGCGCGCTGGAAGGCGTGCGAATGCACGTTCGGAAGGCCCGGCAGGGCCACCGGCTCGCGCAGGTCATCCGGCTGCGCGGACGCTTCCGCCTCGACCGACGTGATCCGGCCGTCGTCGACGCTCACCCGCACGCGCGGGAGCCAGCCCTGTGGCAGCAGCGCTGTTTCGAAGAAGAATCCACCCTTCATCCGGCCTCGTCGGGTTTCGGCTTGCCCGCGGATTGACTAGACATAGCTGCAATTGCCCAGGCTGAAGAGAGTCACGCAATGCGGTTCGACAGGCTGTGGCGGGGCGGGGTGCTGGCCACCCTGGCGCCGGCCCGGCCCGGGCTGGGGCTGATCCCGGATGGCGCGATCGGCGTCACCGACGGGCTGATCGCCTTCGCCGGCCCGATGTCCGAGCTGCCGGCCGACGCGGACGCCCGGGAGCTGATCGCGCTGGAGGGGCGGCTCGTCACCCCTGGCCTGATCGACTGCCACACCCATCTGGTCTTCGCTGGCGACCGCGCCGACGAGTTTGAGCAGCGCATGGCCGGAGCCAGCTACGAGGCGATCGCGGCGGCCGGCGGCGGCATCGCATCGACGGTGCGCGCCACCCGGGCAGCCAGCGAGGAGGACCTCCTGGCCTCCGCGCTCGGGCGGTTGGACCCGCTGCTTGCCGAGGGCGTCACCACGGTGGAGGTCAAGTCCGGCTATGGTCTCGAGCTGGAGGCGGAGCTGAAGATGCTGCGCGTGGCGCGCCGGCTCGGCGGCGAACGTCAGGTGGAAATCGTCACCTCAATGCTGGGGGCGCACGCCCTCCCGCCGGAATACCGGGACGACCGGGCGGGCTATGTGACGCTGGTCGCTGACGCGATGATTCCCGCCGCCGCTTCGGCGGGCCTGGCCGACTTCGTGGACGCCTTCTGCGAGGCGCTGGCCTTCAGCCCCGACGAGGTGCGGACAGTCTTCGCCGCGGCCCGCAAGGTTGGGCTCCCGGTGCGCCTGCACGCTGACCAGCGCACCGCCGGCGGCGGCGCGCGGCTGGCCGCCGAGCTTGGGGCGCTGTGCGCCGATCACCTGGAATGGACCGATGCCGAGGGCGCCGACGCCATGGCCAGGGCGGGGACGACGGCGGTGCTGTTGCCGGGAGCCTTCTACGCCCTGCGCGACGATCGCCGCCCGCCGGTGGAGCTGTTCCGTTCCTATGGCGTGGGCATGGCCGTGGCCACCGACTGCAACCCTGGCAGCTCGCCGCTGGTCTCGATCCTGACGGCGATGAACATGGCCGTGATCCTGTTCGGCCTCACCGTCGAGGAGGCGATCGCCGGCGCAACGCTCCAGGCCGCCCGCGCGCTCGGCCGGCAAGGGACGATCGGGTCGCTGGAAGTCGGCAAGCGCGCCGATCTGGCCGTCTGGAACGCCTCGCGGCCGGTCGAGCTGGTCTATTGGCTGGGCGCGAGTCCGCTCCACGCGCGCGTGTTCAAGGGCGAGCCGGCGCCGTGACGCACGACTGGCTCACTGTCCGGCGCGGCGAGGCGCCCCTGATTGTCAGCGTCCCGCACGCCGGGACCGATCTGCCCGCGGCCATGCAGGCGCGGCTCATGTCGCCATGGCTCGCCCGCAAGGACGCCGACTGGTGGGTGCAACGGCTCTACGATTTCGCCGAGGGGATCGGCGCGACGACGGTCAGCACCGCCGTCTCCCGCACCGTGATCGACGTGAACCGCGATCCGTCCGGCGTCTCGCTCTATCCCGGCCAGGCGACGACGGGCCTCTGTCCCACGACGACCTTCGACGGCGAGCCGCTCTACCGCGACGGCGAGGCGCCGGACGAAGCCGAGATCGCCGAGCGCCGCAGGGCCTTCTTCGACCCCTACCATGTCGCCCTGTCGGCGGAGGTCGAGCGGCTGCGCGAGCGCCACGGCCAGGTCGTGCTGTACGAGGCCCACTCGATCCGCTCGCAGATTCCCCGCCTGTTCGACGGGGTCCTTCCCCACCTCAACATCGGGACCAACAGCGGCTTCAGCTGCGATTCGGCGCTGACATCCGCGGTCGCGGGCCTGTGCGCCGCCTCAAACCTGTCACTGGCCGTCAACGGCCGCTTCAAGGGCGGCTGGACCACCCGGCGGTACGGGGACCCAGGCGCTGGCGTGCACGCAATCCAGATGGAGCTGGCCTGCCGCGGCTACATGCGCGAACCGATCGGCCCGCCGTCACCCGACAGCTGGCCCGCGCCCTATGATCCCGCGACGGCGGCGCCCATGCGCGCCATGCTGACCCGGATCCTCGCCGCCTGCATCGCCTTCGCCGACCCGAGCTGGAGCCCACCATGACCCGTCTGGACAACAGCCGCCTGATCCGCGCGCCGCGAGGCCCGGAACGTTCGGCCAGGAGCTGGCTCACCGAGGCGCCGCTCAGGATGCTGATGAACAACCTCGATCCTGACGTCGCCGAACGGCCGGAGGAACTGGTGGTCTATGGCGGCATTGGGCGGGCGGCGCGGGACTGGGAGAGCTTTGACCGGATCGTTACGGTGCTGAGGCGCCTGGGGGACGAGGAGACCCTGCTGGTCCAGTCCGGCAAGCCGGTGGGGGTGTTCCGCACCCACGCCGACGCCCCCCGCGTGCTGATCGCCAACTCCAACCTGGTGCCACGCTGGGCGACCTGGGACTGTTTCAACGAGCTCGATCGCAAGGGGCTCATGATGTACGGCCAGATGACCGCCGGTTCATGGATCTACATCGGCGCGCAGGGCATCGTTCAGGGCACCTACGAGACCTTCGCCGAGCTCGGCCGCCAGCACTACGGCGGGGACCTCTCCGGCCGCTGGATACTCACCGGCGGCCTTGGCGGCATGGGCGGGGCGCAGCCTTTGGCGGCGGTGATGGCCGGCGCCTCATGCCTGGCGGTGGAATGTCAGCCCTCGCGGATCGAGATGCGGCTGCGCACCGGCTACCTGGATGAGATGGCCACCGATCTGGACGAGGCGCTGGCGTCGATCGAGGCGGCGCGCGCCGCCGGGACGCCACGCTCCGTGGGCCTGCTGGGGAACGCGGCGGACGTGTTCCCAGAGCTGTTGCGCCGCGGCGTGCGGCCTGACGCCGTGACCGACCAGACCTCGGCCCACGATCCGATCAACGGCTACCTGCCGCAGGGCTGGACGGTCGCCGAATGGGAAAGCCGCCGCCAGAGCGAGCCCAAGGCGGTGGAGGCGGCCGCCAGACGCTCCATGGCGGTACAGGTGCGCGCCATGCTGGGGTTCCAGCGGATGGGCGCGCCGGTGGTCGACTACGGCAACAACATCCGCCAGATGGCCAAGGAGGAGGGGGTCAGCGACGCCTTCGACATTCCGGGCTTCGTGCCGGCGTATATCCGCCCCCTGTTCTGCCGCGGGGTGGGGCCGTTCCGCTGGGCCGCCCTGTCCGGCGATCCGCAGGACGTCTTCGCCACGGACGAGCGGGTCAAGGCGCTGATGCCGCACGACGCCCAGCTGCACCACTGGCTCGACATGGCGCGGGACCGGATCAGGTTCCAGGGCTTGCCGGCGCGGATCTGCTGGGTCGGGCTGGGCGATCGCCATCGCCTGGGCCTGGCGTTCAACGAGATGGTCGCTTCGGGCGAGGTGAAGGCGCCGATCGTGATCGGCCGCGACCATCTTGACTCCGGCTCGGTCGCTTCGCCCAACCGGGAGACCGAGGCGATGAAGGACGGCTCGGACGCCATCTCGGACTGGCCGCTGCTGAACGCCCTGCTGAACTGCGCCTCGGGCGCGACGTGGGTCTCGCTGCACCACGGCGGCGGGGTCGGCATGGGGTTCTCCCAGCACGCCGGTATGGTGATCGTCTGCGACGGAACGCAGGCCGCGGCTCGGCGGATCGAGCGGGTGCTGTGGAACGATCCGGCCAGCGGGGTCATGCGTCACGCCGACGCCGGCTACGAGACCGCGATCGAGTGCGCGGGACGCTTTGGCCTGGACCTCCCCAGCCTCGAAGTTCTAGGGTGATCGACGACCGCACGGCGTGGCGTGCCGGCCTCATGAGCCCTATTTCGTTCATGGACGCTGGCGGGGCCCCGCCGTCGGGGCGTCACGCGCTTCCACAGTTCGCGCCGCGACGCCGTGTTCGGCAAAGGCCGTAAATCGGGGAACCGGGGTGATGACAGAGAAGACGATCGCGTCCAACGAAGGGGCGCTCCGCACGATCGAACAGGCGGTGCTGGAATATTATCAAGGCGACCTCTCCCAGCGCGAGATGATCGCCGAGATCGTCATGACGCTGGAAGGCGCCGGATATATGCGCGACGCGCATAGCGCCGCTCGGGTCGGAGTGGCTCAGGCCGTCTAGGCAGGATGGTGATCCGGCACGGGACGCCCGGTTCGCTGTTTCTGTAGTCCTGTTGATCGGTCGCGGCCGACTGCCCAGAGTCCGCAAGTTGACGCCGCAAGTTCCTGACATGACCCTCGACCGGAGCCTTGACGGCGCACGCGACGTTCTGCGCCGGACCTTCGGGCACGACGATTTCCGGGGCTACCAGGGGCAGGTCATCAGCGCCTTGCTCGGTGGGCGCAGCGCCCTCGCGGTGCTGCCCACGGGCGGAGGAAAGAGCCTCTGCTACCAGATCCCGAGCCTGCTCCGGGACGGTCTCGGCGTCGTCGTCTCTCCGCTGATCGCGCTGATGACCGATCAGGTCGCCGCCCTGCAGCAGCTGGGGGTCGCGGCGGAGCGGCTGGATTCCAGCACCGATCCCCGCGACAAGGACCAGATCTGGCGGCGCATCGGGGAAGGCGGGCTGGACCTGCTCTACCTGTCGCCCGAGGGCTTGATGCAGCCGGGCATGCTGGAGCGGCTGTCGAACCGCAGGATCGCGCTGGCCGCCATCGACGAGGCCCACTGCGTCAGCCAGTGGGGCCACGACTTCCGGCCTGAATACCGCATGCTCGGCCGCCTGGCCGAGGTGTTCCCGGATGTCCCGCGCCTGGCGGTCACCGCCACCGCCGACGCCCGCACTCGCGAGGACATCCGCCTCCAGCTGCGCCTGGGCGACGCCATGGAGTTCGTCGACAGCTTCGCCCGGCCTGAGCTGCAGCTGGCGGCCGAGCGCAAGCAGGGCCAAGGGCATGCGCGGGTGCAGGCGCTGGTGCAGGAGCGGGCGGGCCGCTCAGGCGTGGTCTACGCCGGCTCCCGGGACGGGACCGAGCAACTCGCGGCGCGGCTGTCCGATGTCGGGGTCGCGGCGATGGCCTATCACGCCGGCCTGGACAAGGGCGTGCGGCGCGACCGCCTGGCGAAATTCCTCGCCGAGGACGGCGCGGTGATGGTCGCCACCATCGCCTTCGGCATGGGCATCGACAAGCCGGACGTCCGCTTCGTGATCCACGCCGATCCGCCCGACTCCATCGAGGCCTACTGGCAGGAAGTGGGGCGCGCGGGCCGCGACGGCGCGCCGGCGGACGGGGTGACGCTGTACGGCTCCTCGGATCTCGCCTGGGCCCTGCGGCGCATCGACATGCGCGACGTCTCGCTCGAACACAAGCAGGTCCAGGTCCGCAAGGCGCGCCAGCTCTACGCCATGCTGGACGGCTTCGGCTGCCGAGCAGCGGCGGTGAGGCGCTACTTCGGGGAAGGTCAGGTGGAGCCCTGCGGCTGCTGCGCCCTGTGCCTGGCCCCGCCGGTCGGCCGGGACGCCACCGAGTCCGCGCAGAAGGCGCTGTCCGCGATCCACCGGCTGGGCGGCCGTTTCGGGCGGGGCCGGGTGGTCGACCACATGCTGGGCAAGACCAAGGATCCCAGTCCCACGGAAACCGCACTGTCGACCTACGGCGTCGGGCAGGAGCTGAGCGCCGCCGGCTGGCGCGACCTGCTGGACCAGCTGCTGTTCGAGGGGCTGCTGCGTGAGGAGGCCAACGACGGCCGTCCCCTGATCAAGCTCGGCGACGGCGAGGCCGTGCGACAGGTCTATCGCGGCGAGCGGCGGGTGCAGGTGCGCGAGTTCCCCAAGACCGCCGGCCGCACCTCCAGGTCCCGCACCCGCAGCGCCGAGCCCATCGCGGTCGGATCGGAGGATCGGACGCTGTTCGAGGCGTTGCGGGCCTGGCGGCGCGAGCAGGCGTCACTGCAGGCGGTGCCGCCCTATGTCATCTTCCACGACCGCACCCTCTCGGAGATCGCCCAGACGCGGCCGTCCAGCCTGGCGGTGCTCGGCCATTGCAACGGGGTGGGCGCCAGCAAGCTGGAACGCTATGGCGAGGCCATCCTGGAGATCGTCAAATCCAATCGGTGACGGACGGGCTCGCTGTTGACAGCGCTGTCAAATGGCGCGTAGCCTTGCGCTGACGCATCGGATCGGGGCGTTCTACGGATCAACTCAGGAGGTCTTCGTGCAGTCAGGCCCCGCATCCTCGACCGGACCCGCTGCGGCGGTCCCGCGCCAGAAGTCGCTGATCGCGCTGATGATGTCGCTGTTCTTCGCGTTCGGCTTCTGCACGGTGCTGGTCGATACCTTGATCCCCAAGCTGAAGGCGATGTTCGCCTTGTCCTACGCCGAGGTGATGCTGACGCAGTTCTGCTTCTTCCTGGCCTATTTCATCATCTCAGTGCCTGCTGGCTGGCTGCTCACCCGGATCGGCTATCTGCGGGGCGTGACCGTGGGCCTGCTGGTCATGGCGTTCGGTTGCCTGCTGTTCACCCCTGCGGCCTGGATCGGGAGCTATCCGGCGTTCCTGGCGGCCCTGTTCATCCTCGCCGCGGGCGTGACCACCGTCCAGGTCGCCGCCAATCCGCTGACCGCGCTGCTGGGCGATCCTCGCAAGGCGCACAGCCGACTGACGCTGGCCCAGGCGTTCAACTCGGTAGCGACCATGGTCGGGCCGATCTTCGGCTCTGCCCTGATCCTGTCCCACGGGCTGATCGCGCCTGACCCCAAGACCGCTCCGCCGCAGGTGATGGCTCTGTTCCGTCGCCAGGAAGCGCAGGCCGTGCAGCTGCCGTTCTTCGGCATCGCGCTCACGCTGTTGGCCCTGGCGGCCCTGTGCTGGGCGCTGCGCCGCTGGGCTCCAGTGGCCAAGGCCCAGGGCGTGGGCTCGTTCGGACGCCTGATCGGCAATCCGAGGTTGGCGCTGGGCGCTCTGTCGCTGTTCACCTACGTGGGCGCCGAAGTCTCCATCGGCAGCGCCATGGCCAACTACCTGATGCAGGCGAGCGTGCTGGGCGTGGCCATGAAGGTCGCCGGCGCGCTGGTTAGCGTCTACTGGGGCCTGGCCATGGTCGGCCGCTTCATCGGCGCCGCGGCGCTGCGTCGGCTGCCGCCGGGTCTCGTGCTTGCCGTCTGCGCGCTGGGCGCCGGCTCGATGGCGGCGATTTCGGGCCTCTCCGGCGGGATGGTGGCGGCGGTCACGATCCTGTCCGTTGGCCTGTTCAACTCCATCATGTTCCCGACCATCTTCACCCTGGCGATCGAGGAGTTGGGCGACGAAACCCCGCAGGCGTCGGGCATCCTCTGCCTGGCGATCGTCGGCGGGGCGGTGGTGCCGGTGGTCTGGGGGCTGGCGGCCGACCGGGTTGGACCGGCCACGGCCATGTTCGTTCCGGTGGTCTGCTACGGGTGGATCGGGCTCTACGGACTGCTGGCGTCCAACGGAATGATCAAGCCGGCGCCGGGCCGGGCGGCGGCCTTGGGCGAAGCGCTCGTCTGACGACGATGAGCCCTTCAGCGCACCTTGCGGATGGGCAGGACCATCATGCCGCCGATCAGGCAGAGGCCGGCGGCCAGCAGGAACAGCGACCTGAAGTCGGCCCGCGCCGCGCCAAGGAACCAGACGCCGAGCAAGGGCGCCACAGCCTGCGGCAAGGTGTTGGACAGGTTGATGATGCCGAGGTCCTTGCCGACGTCCCGCGCCGAGGGCAGCACCTGGGTGATCAGCGCCATGTCCACGGCGTAGTAACAGCCGGATCCGCAGCCATAGAGGACATAGGCGGCCATCACCGCCGGCCAGCTCGGGACCAGGGCCAGGATGGCGATGGCGGCGGCGATCAGCAGCGCCCCCACCACGACGAACACCTTGCGCCGGCCGATCCGGTCGGAGAGCACGCCGCCGACGATCGCAAAGATGACGTTGCCCACGGCGGCGATCGCCGCGAGCACCGCGAGCCCGCCCTCGGCGCGCAGGCCCGGAAACAGTCGGGCGTAATGCAGCGAATCCTGCAGGTAGTAGAGCATGTAGCTCTGCACGAGGCTGAAGGCGACGAGAACCAGGAAGCGTCCCGCCCAGGCGAAGGCGAAGTCGGGATGGGCGCGCGGATCGACCCACAGACCCTTGATGAAATCCGGCAGGAGGAACGGGGGCCGGGCGCGCAGCGGCGGGTCGTCAAGGCGCAGGGGGAAGGGGATGATGGCCAGGGCCGTCACCAGGCCGAGCGCGGCGAAACGCGCGCCCTCGCCCTGCAGCAACCCGCCCACAAGGGCGGTCCCCCCGAAGGTGCCCAGCGGCAGACCCAGCGCCATGAGGCCGGAAACGAGGCCCTTCTTATGGTCGGGCACGCGATCGGCCATCACCGCCAGCAGCGCGGCGAACAGGAAGTTGAACATCAGCTGGAAGACCAGGATCCCGCCGAGCAGCTCGGCGGCGGTGTCGGCGCGGAAGATCGCGCCATAGGCGGCCAGGGTCCCCAACGCGCCGACCAGCATCCAGGGCCGTCGCCGGCCGAAACGCGAGGCCGTCCGGTCGCTGATCGCTCCTGCCAGCAGGTTGGCGATCCCGGCGACCAGCGCTCCGTAGAGCGTCACCTGACTGAGCAGCACCGCCTTGTGGGCGGGGTCGATCTGCTCCGCCTTCAGCGGCAGCAGGATTTGGAACAGCGGGACGAAGCTGACGTAGGCGCCGACCTGGGCAAGGGTGAAGGCCGCGATGAAGCCGCTGCCGGCAGGTCGGGACGGCCGCGTCTGGTCGGCCATCGACATCGGTCCCTCCCCGGATCCGTCCCGGCCCGCGTTCGCGCGCCTCGATCCGGTCCGCCGTTCTGGGAGGCCGCGCCGGGGCTTTGCAGGTTCTAGGAATTCGCCCACTTCGGGCGTAGTTCATCGCGACAGGCTTGAAAAGGCGTGACGAGTTCATGGCGTCAGTGACGATCTATGATGTGGCCGCCCACGCCGGTGTGTCGATCAAGACCGTGTCGCGCGTCATGAACGCCGAGCCGAACGTGCGGCCGGGCACGCGCGAACGCGTCGCTGCCGCGGCCGAGGCCCTTGGCTACCATCCGAACCTGTCCGCCCGCAGCCTGGCCGGATCACGCTCGTTCGTCATCGCCGCCTTCGTCGACGCCGCCCTGACCATGGACCACTGGCGCAGCGAGCGGGGCGCCGACTACCTCACCCGGATCCAGCTGGGCGCCACCATCCAGTGCCGCCAGGCGGGCTATCATTTCATGGTCGAGCTGATCGACCACCAGACCCCAAGGGTCCGCCAGGAGGTCAAGAGCCTGCTGGCCGCACTGAAGCCGGATGGCGTGATCCTCACGCCCCCCAGCTCAGACGACGAAATCGTCCTGGAGCTGTTGCAGGAATCCTCAACCCCCTACGCCCGGTTGGGTCCGGAGCGCGAGGGCGGCGGCGGCCTTCGACTGCGCATGGACGATCGCGGCGCCGCGATCGGCATGACCGAGCACCTGATCGGCCTTGGCCACCGGCGGATCGCCTTCATCGTCGGTGAGCCTCGCTACGGGGCCAGCCGGGCCCGGCGCGAAGGCTTCCTTGAAGCCATGGCCGCCCACGGGCTGCCGGCGCCTGAAGCCTACATCCGCCAGGGCGACTTCACCTTCCAGTCCGGGATGGATGCGGCCCGGGATTTGATCGGATTGCGCGATCGACCCACCGCGATCTTCGCCAGCAACGACGACATGGCGCTGGGCTGCCTGACGGCGCTGGGGGAGGCGGGCCTGGCCACCCCGGAGGACGTCTCTGTCGCCGGCTTCGACGACAGCTCCAGCGCGCGCTTCAGCCGGCCCCAGCTGACCACACTGCGCCAGCCTTTGGTGGAGATGGCCACACACGCCGCCCGCATGCTGATCGGCGGCGAGGTCCCCGCCGACTGCGATGAGGACGCGGTCCTGGACCTTCCGCCTTTCGAGCTGGTCTGCCGACGATCCACCGCTGCCCCGGCGCGTCTTCACGCTGCCTGAAGGCTATCGCCCTGAAGGACAGACGGCGTCCCCTTCGTTGGAGACCAGGCGCAGCTCGCTGAAGGCGAGGGAGAACGCCGCGCCGGTCGAGACCTGGAAGGGCGAGGTGATGCGGTCCATCTGCGCGCCCGCAGCCTTGAAGCAGGACAGCTTGATCTTGGCGATCTTCCATCCGCCTCCCGCGGCCCCCGAGAACAGGGGGGTGATGTCGAGTTTCGAACCGCATCCGCCGCCGCAGGCCACGCTCAGCGCCACTGGCGCCGCGGGCGCCTGGTCGACCCGGTAGCGAAGCAGCAGCGCCATGTCGCCGGTAGTCTGGCGGGACAGGTCCACGGGAGCGCCGGTGACCGCTACGGAGCCCTGGCCTGTCCACACGGCCTGGCGCCCGCCTTCCTGGGCGCCAGCATCCACCGCCTTGGCGACGACCGCGCCTTCCAGGGCGAGGGTCCACGGCGGCAAAGTTCGGCCGGCCACAAAATAGCGGTCGATGTTGGCCGCCACGGTCACCAGGCCGGGTGTTTCCGGCAGTCTGGGGACGTTCGCCGGACGACGATAGGTCAGTCCGTAGCCATAGGCGAACTGCGGCGCAGTCCACGGCGGCGCCGGGCCGGCGCGCCGCGGCCAGGCGTAGGACAGGCGGCCGGAGAAATCGTGGTCGACCCCGCCGCCGGCCCGGCGGACCAGGACGTCGGCGACGCCGCCGCCCTCGCTTCCGGGAAGCCAGGCCGCCACGAAGGCGTCCGAGGCGTTGATCTCCGGGTTGGTCCAGAGCGGGCGGCCGGACAGGAACACCGCGACGACCGGGATTCCGGCTCGCTTGACCCGCTTCAGCAGCGCCAGGTCCCGCTTGTCGCCTGCCTGGTATTCCAGGGTGGGGATGTCTCCCTGGAACTCGGCGTAGGGGTTTTCGCCGAACACCACGATCGCCACATCCGGCCTGTGGCTGAACTCGCCGTCGACAGCGAGCTCAGTCTGGCCGCCGCCGGCCCTGACCGCCTCGGCGATGCCTGAATAGATCGACTGTCCATGGGGGAAGTCACTGTTCCGGTTGCCGGTCCCCTGCCAGCTGATGGTCCAGCCGCCGGACTGCTTGCCGATGTCGTCGGCGCCGTCGCCCGCCACGCCTACCCTCGCGGAGGCCCTGATGGGCAGCACTCCGCCGTTGTTCTTCAGCAGCACCAGCGACTCGCGAACAGCCTGCCGGGCCAGGGCCCGGTGGTCGGAAGCGCCGAGCCGCTCGAACTGTCCCTCCAGTGGCCGTGCGTCGGCGAAAAGACCGGCCTTGGCCTTCACCCGCAGGATCCGGCGCACGGCGTCGTCCAGGCGGGTCAACGGGATCTGGCCGGACCTCACCTGATCCAGGGTGTTCTCGTAGAGGCCCTTCCAGCCGTCCGGCGCCATGTACATGTCCAGGCCCGCGTTGATCGCCTGCGGGCAACTGGTGGACGTGCAGCCGGGAATCTGGCTGTAGGCGCTCCAATCGCTCACCACGAAGCCGTCAAAGCCCATCCGGCCCTTGAGCACGTCGGTGAGCAGGCTGTGGTTGCCGGAATGGCGGACGCCGTTCCAGCTGGAGAACGAGGTCATCACCGTCAGGATCCCGGCAGCGATGGCGGGGGGGTAGCCCTGGGCGTGCAGCCGGATCAGCTCTTCCTCGGAGATGCGCGCGTCCCCCTGGTCCTCGCCTCCCTCCGTCCCCCCGTCGGCGAGGAAATGCTTGGCGGAGCCGACGATGTGCGGCGGGGCCAGCGGCCTGCCGGCTATGAGGGGGCCCTGCAGGCCCAGGGTGATCGGAGCGGCGTAGGCGCGGGCCAGTTCGGGGCGGTCTGAGAACCCCTCGTAGGTTCGACCCCAGCGCGGATCGCGCGGAACGGCCAGGGTGGGTCCGAACGTCCAGTCCACGCCCGTCGCCGCCGCCTCCTCGGCGGTCGCCGCGGCGATGCGGCCGACCAGCACGGGATCGCGTGCGGCGCCCAGGCCGATGTTGTGAGGGAAGATCGTCGCCCCGATGATGTTGTTGTGCCCGTGCACAGCGTCGACCCCGAAGATCAGTGGGATCGGCGTGTGGCTGGGACGGGTCTCGGCGGCCACGGCCCGGAAGGCGCGGATCAGCTCGACCCATCTCGCCGCGGGGGCCCGATCGTCGCCGTACGGTCCCGAATTGCCGCCTGCGAGGACTGAGCCCAGGGGGTAGCGGCGCAGGTCGTCCGGGGTGATCGAGGAAATGTCGGCCTGGATGGTCTGGCCAACCTTCTCCTCCAGGGACATCCCGGCCATCAGGCGCGTGATCATGGCCTCGGTCGCGGTGTCGGTGATCGCGGCCGGACTGGATGTCTTCGGCCAGAGGGCGGGGTGGGCGACTGCGGAGACCTTTGCCGGCGAGGCGGAAACTGCTGCGGCGGGCGTGAGGGCGAGCACCGACGCCATGCAGAGCAAGACGGCGGGGCGGCGCTGGATTTTCATGAATGACCTGAGAGGAACAGCACGGAAGCGCCTCGGCCCATGGCCGGATGGTCAGGAGGAAGCGGGCGGCGCCAGGCAAGGCGCCGCCCCAGTCACGGGAGAACGCTAGAAATCGATCTTGAAGTTGGCGCCGAAGGTGCGCGGCGGCAGGTACTGGGAGGTGTAGATGTTGTCCGCCGTCACCCCCGCATTGGTCCTGATCCGGCCGTCTTCCACGTTCTGGACGTAGAATTCGAGGGACCAGCGCCGCTCGCCGGGCGCGTGGTAGGTCAGGCTGAGGTCGGTGCGGGTGTAGGCGTCCTGCATGTCGCCGGGCCCGTCGTTGAACACGCTGAGCCAGCTTGAGCTCTCGTAGTGGAAACTGACCCGCGGGGTCACTGTCCCCCCGTTCATCATGCGGAAGTCGTGCTCGTAGATGGCCTGGGCTGCGAAGCTGGGGGAGTGGGGGAGCTTGTGGCCGGTCACGTCCTCGCACGGATTGCTGATGGACGGATCGGGGCAGACCCCGAGGTTCGAATAGTCGTTGCTGCCGGCCAGCAGCTTGCCGAGCTTGGTGTGGATGAAGGCGGCCGAGACTTGCAGCACGTCGTCAGGCGTGGGCCTGGCGGTCAGCTCGGATTCGAAGCCGTAGACCTTGGCGCCCTCGGCGTTCGAGGTCGCCAGGCCCCGGTTGCCGCCGGCGAAGGTGACGGGCGCGCTGAACTGAAAGCCCTTGAAGTCCTCGTAGAAGAAGGCGTTGTTGAAGGTCACTCGTCCGCCCGCCAGGGTGTTCTTCGTCCCGACCTCGTAATTGGTCAGGGTCTCAGGACCGTAGGGAACGCCGCCGTCCTGCAATCCGCCTGACTTGTAGCCGCTGGAGATGCTGGCGTAGGCGAGGAAGCCCGGGGCGACGTCGGCGTCGATGCGCCCCAGATAGGTCAGCTTGTTGCTCGAATAGCGCCCGTCGTTGTGCTGGTAGGTGTTGAAGCACGACGGATTGATGCTCGGGGACAGGGGATTGGTCCCCGGATCGAGCGGGACCTGCGGGCAGGCCGAATTGTAGGACCAGGCGTTGTTGGTTCCGCCCTGGTTGGTGCGGACATCGTCCGTATATCGTAGGCCGCCGGTCACTCGGATCGCATCGGTCAGGTGGTAGGTGGCCTGGCCGAACACGGCCTTGGATTCGACGGTCTCCTTGGGCTGGATGAACGAGCCCTGCCAGGCGACCGTGCCTTCCTGGGTGCCGTTGAAGATCGGGATGTCGAAGCGGATGCTGTTGTCTTC
>FTHA01000561.1_pt1 | contig 43804 bp, 40 predicted proteins | sample 1640771 | NCBI WGS metagenome assembly FTHA01 (sample SAMEA3914789, study PRJEB12502) | metagenome | biome: forest; material: soil | place: Canada | collected 2011-07-03 | depth 0.3 m | reverse complement strand
TGCGCGAGCGCTCGCGCAACATGGCCCTGGTGCTGGAAGCACAGCAGTCGTCCGAGCGGGAGGTTCCCGACTATCTCGAGGTCGACGCCAAGCACCTGTCCGTGAAGTTCGTCCGTCAGCCGGAACTGGCCGAAGTGCCCTATCCGGTGAAGATGGAGCCGAACCTGGTCGTGGAATACTACGCGTCCTGACGCTCTGGGGGCTTCGGCCCCCACCCGTCGCTCGACAAGACGTCAGTCAAGACCCGTCAGCGCCGCCAGCTTGCCCCGGGCCTCCTCAAGCACGCCTCGGGGAGCCGCGCCCGCTGGCCGGGTCGGCCGCGCCCGCCAGTCTATGCATCGGATCTGGTCCACGAGCACGGCGCCGGCGATCGCGGAGTCCTGCGGCAGCAACACTTCAAACGGCCAGTTCCGGATCCGGCTCGTGATCGGCATGACGAGCGCACGGCCGGAAACGACGTTGTAGCCTGCGTCGGACACCACCAGGGCGGGCCGGCGCCCGCTCTGTTCCGTACCGACCGTGGGCGTGAAGTCGATCCAGACCAGATCGCCGGGTTTCGGCGCCTCAGGCGCAGTCACCACTCTTCGGATCCAAGAGGGACGTCGTCCAGGAGCGGCGGCGCATCCCGGCCACGAATGGCCGACACCATCTCGCCGATGTCCCACCGCCGGCGCCGCAGGACGATGGCGTCGTCCTCAACCGTCAGGTCGACGATCACGCCTTCCCGAAGGCCCGCCGACGCCGCAGCCTCCCGAGGCAGGCGCACCGCCAGGCTGTTTCCCCACTTGGACAGTGTTACACGCATCGCGGCTCCTTGTAGCCACAATGTATATCCGAGACCCGCGCGCGACAAGCCGCGCCAGGCTGATCAGGCCTGCAGGACGCCCTGCTCGAGCAGGAAGGTCTTGAGTTCCCCGGCCTGGAACATCTCCTTGATGATGTCGCTGCCGCCCACGAACTCGCCCTTCACATAGAGCTGCGGGATGGTCGGCCAGCTGGCGTAGGTCTTGATGCCCTGGCGCAGCTCGTCGCTCGCCAGCACGTTCACCGTGGCGTAATCGACCTCCAGGTGGTCCAGGATCTGGACCACGAGGGCGGAGAAGCCGCACTGCGGCTGCTCGGCGCTGCCCTTCATGAACAGGACGACGGGGTTTTCCGCCACTGTCTGGGAAATGAAGGCGTGGACTGGCGAAGTGTCTACCGATGCGGCGCTCAAGGCCGGATCCTCTCAAACGGGAGACATGAGCTAGGCGCCCGCACCCGCCTGGTCAAGCGCGGCGGATGGTCTCCGGCCCTGCGCCCGGCCCAAAACGCTCCATTTCGATCTGGGCCGCCACGCCTGGCGGCATTTCGCGTTCGGTCACCGCGGAGAGCCGCTCCACCTGATCGATGGTGACCGACTCGACCTGGACCGACGCGAGGGCGGGTTCGGTGAGGGCGTAGGCCACACAGATCTCCTCGGCTGACCAGCCGTGGGTGGCGTCCAGGAATGCGTAGGTGCCGCAATCCGCCAACGGCTCGCGGCCGCGCCCGTTTTTGCCGGCCTTGGCGGCGGTCACCGAAGCGTGGAACGTCCGCGGATAGGGCTGGCGGCCGATGACGGCGATGTCGCGCGCCGCGGCGGCCCGCAGACGGTTGCGCTCACGCCAGCCCGAGGTGATGTTGAATTCGGTGACGAGGAAGTCGAACCCGCCCCGGGTGATCAGTTCGTCGATCCCGTCGCCCTCGCCGGCCATGCCGATGTGGCGCACCGCTCCGGACGCCTTCGCCTCGTCGAAGGCGCGGGCCGTTTCGGCCCAGATCTCCTTCGGATCAGGGTCGTCGATGACGATGGCGTCCAGATATTCCAAGCCGGTCCGCGCGACGGCCGCCTGGATCTGCATCTTGAGGCCGACGGGCGACAGATCCCGCGCGCCGGCCCCGTTGCGGCCGATCTTCCACGCGACGGACACCAGCCGCCGGTCAATGGCGGTCAGGGCCTGGCTCAATCCGTCGATCACCACCGGATCGTTGGCGGCGACCTCGAACGTGCAAACCCCGCTTTCCAGGGCGGCGTAGACGAAGGCCACCCAATCGGACGGCCGCGGACGCGAGGCGTCGGGCGTCAGGTTCAGGGAGATCACCGAGACGATCGCGCCGGAAGGGCCCATGGGTCGATAGCGCACGGCTCAGCCCTCGCCCTTGGCCAGGGTCTGCAGGGCGAGGGCGTGCAATTCACCGCCCACCGCCCCCTTCAGCCCGTCATAGACGAGCTTGTGCTGGCGCACCCGGTTCAGGCCGTTGAACGCATCGGAGACAATCCGCGCCCGATAATGGTCGCCGTCGCCGGCGAGGTCTTCAACGGCGATCTCGGCGTCTGGAAAGGCCTCGCGCAAACGGGCCTCGAGCTCGGCTTGAGACATCGGCATGGGCGGCCTTGGGCTGGGCGATCGTCCTTCGGATCACAGACGAGAATCCTTAAGAAACCTGTTCCGCCGGGGTCCCTGGCGGCCATCGCCCGCCGCGCCGAACGAAATTTTAAATGGCCGTCCGCATAGTGAGCCCAAACAAGGTGGGGACGATCACAGATGACGGCGGCGAGAGCCCGTAAGGCGCCTCATCGACGCAAGGCTGGCGCGACCGCCGGCGGCGCGCGCGCGGTTCCCCGCGTCGACGCCATCATGGCCTTTGTGGACAACGCCCCCACGGCGGTCGCCATGACCGACCGGGAACTTCGGTTCCTCAAGGCTAGCCCGGTTTGGCTGGCCGATTTCGGCATGAGCGAAGCGGAGCTGATCGGCCGGACGTCCTATGAACTCGCGCCCGAAACCAGGGAAAAGTACCAGGAGCTCCATCAGAAGTGCCTGGCCGGCGAAGCGGTGAGCAGCGCGCCTGAGCGTGTCGTCGTGCCCAACGGCGCCGAGCGCTGGATGATGTGGGACGCCACGCCCTGGCGCGGCGATGACGGCGCCATCGGCGGCCTCTTGATCACCTCTCGCGACGTGACCCCTCAGAAGGAGGTCGAGGAGGAACTGCGTCGGACCCGGGCCTTCCTGTCCTCAATCCTCGAAAACGTCCCCGCCCCCCTCATCGTCAAGGACGCCGAGAGCCGCGTCCTGATCATGAACCGGGCGATGGAGGAGCTGTACGGTCAGCCGCGCGAAGAGCAGATCGGCAAGCGTCTGGAAGATCTCCACAACCCGGAGCTGGTCGCCCGGATCGCCCGCGAAGACCAGGAGGTGCTGGCCAGCCAGGCCCCCCTCATCGTCGAAAACCTGCAGATGAACACCCTGCACAAGGGTCAGCGCGACGTGCGCAAGACCAAGGTCGCGATCCGCGATGGCGACGGGCCCGCCTACATCCTGTCAATCACCGAGGACGTGACCGAACGCATGCGCACCCAGCGGGAGCTGGAAAGCACGCGGGCGTTCCTGACGGCGATCCTCGAAAACGCGCCTTTGCCCATGGTCGTCAACGACGAGGACGGCCGGGTGCTGATGATGAACCGCGCCATGGAGGGACTCTACGGCGTGCGCAGCCAGGACCACGTCGGCCGGACCGTCGCCGAGCTCCTGGCGCCCGAGGCCGCCCGCAAGGTGATGGCCGAGAACGCGGCGGCGTTCGCCAGCGGAGGGACGTCCCTCATCGAGGAGACGACCCTGATTCCGGCGCGCGGCGAGGAACGGGTTCTGCTGAAGACCAAGGCGGCGATCCCCAGCGGCGATGGCCGCCGTCTGATGCTGTCGATCATCGAGGACATAACGGAGCGCAAGAAGACCCAGGAGGAACTGGAGAACACCCGCGCGTTCCTGAGCACCGTCATCGAGAGCGTGCCGATCCCCCTGGTCCTCAAGAGCGCGGTCGATGGCCGCATCGTGATGACGAACCGCGCCAACCAGGATCTGCACGGCGCGCCGATCGAGGAGATCCTGGGCAAGACGGCCGAGGAGCTGTTCGACCCAAGCGAAGTCGCACGCATGCGGGAGGAAGATGGCAGGGTCGTGCGCTCGGGCCAGCTTCACGTCAACGAGGACGTGCCCATCACCACCAGGCGCAATGGCCTGCGCCGCATCCGGCAGATGAAGATGCCGATCCGGGCCCCGGATGGATCGCCCTATATCCTGGCGATCTCCGAGGACATCACCGAACGCAGGCGCGCCGCCGATGAGCTGGAACGCACGCGCAACTTCCTGGAGACGGTGATCGACAACGTCCCGGCCGGAATCACCGTGAAGGACGCCAGCACCAACCGGGTGTTGATGGCCAATCCCGCCTCGCGATCCATCTACGGCTTCCGTTCGGCCGGCGAGAGCATCGGCACGCGCAACGAGGACGTCTTTCCCCCGGACCTGGCCGCCCGCTTCTCCGAGCAGGACCGTGAGATCATCGAAACCGGCGGCTCACGGCGCTACGAAGAGGAGCCCGTGCAAACCCCCCGCGGCCTGCGCTACATGAACCGCAGCAAGGTGCTGATCCGCAACAACGATGGGCCGGACTACCTGCTGTCGATCACCGAGGATGTCACCGATCGCAAGACGGCGGCCGAAGAACTTCTTCGCACCCGCGCCTTCCTGCAGACCGTGATCGACAACGTGCCCGCAGGCCTGACGGTTAAGGACGCCACCGACGGCCGCCTGCTGATCATGAACCCAGCGCTCGAAGACATCTATGGCGTCGTCCACGGCCAGAACCTTGGCAAGACAGGCGACGACGTCTTCCCTGCGGAACAGGCGGCGCGTTTCGCGGCCCAGGACCGTCAGGTGATCGAGTCGGGTCAGATGACGACATTCGAAGAGGACCCGGTGTGGACCGCCCGCGGCCTGCGCCACCTCAACCGGCGCAAGGTGCTGATCCGCAACGAGGAAGGCCCGGACTATCTGCTGTCCATCTCCGAGGATGTCACCGACCGGAAGATCGCCAAGGACGCGTTGAAGGAAGCGCTGGCCCGCGCCGAAGCGGCCAACATCGCCAAAAGCGAATTCCTGGCCAACATGAGCCATGAGATCCGCACGCCGCTGAACGGCGTGCTGGGTCTCGCCGACGCCCTGTCGCGCATGGACCTCACCGACCAGCAGCGCGACATCGTCGCGATGATCGTGGGCTCGGGCAAGGCGCTCACCGGCATCCTCAGCGACGTGCTTGACCTGGCCAAGGCCGAGGCCGGCCAGCTGCAGCTGCAGACAGAGACGTTCAGCCTGCGCGAGACCATCGGTCAGGCGGCCTTCCTGTTCGAGACGGTGGCGCGCGACAAGGGCGTGGCGTTCAAGGTGACCTTCGACGCCAACGCCCCGGACCGCCTGCTGGGCGATCCGCTCCGGATCAAGCAGGTCGTCTCGAACCTGATCAGCAACGCAGTGAAGTTCACCACCAAGGGGACCGTGTCGATCCGGGCCACCGCCGTGCCTGACGCCGCCGGGCACGCGGCCCTGAAGATCACCGTCAAGGACACCGGACCGGGGTTCACCCAGGAGGTGCGCGACAAGCTTTTCAGCCGCTTCCAGCAGGGCGACGGATCGATCACCAGCAAGTTCGGCGGCACGGGCCTCGGCCTCTCCATCGCCAACGCCCTGGCCCACATGATGGACGGCGAAATCTCCTGCAATGCGACCCCCGGCGCGGGGGCGACCTTCGTGTTCCGGGCGCGGCTGAAGATCGCCGAAGCCGCGGCCGCCGGGTCCCTGGACGACGCCCGCCGAGCGAGCGAGAGGGCGGCCCAGGAGAGGCCATTGCGGATCCTCCTCGCCGAGGACCACGAGGTGAACCAGAAGGTCGTGCAGCTGATGCTGGGCGCTGCGGCGGACCTTGTCATCACCAGCGACGGCCAGCAGGCGCTTGACGCCTTCAATGCGCAGCCGCCGTTCGACCTGATCCTGATGGACACCCAGATGCCCGTCATGGACGGCCTGACCGCCATTCAGCGCATCCGCGAGATCGAAGCGCAGTCCGGCCGGCGCCGCACGCCCATCGTATCCCTGACGGCCAACGCCATGGCGCATCAGGTGCAGGCCGCGCTGGCTTGCGGCGCGGACGTTCACCTGGCCAAGCCCATCACGTCCGACGGCCTCTATGCCGCGATCGACCAGGCGCTCGGCGACACCGATGCGGCCGACCGGCCCGAGAGCCAGGTGGCCTGAGGCTTGCCGTACGGCCTCGTTTGGCCATGTCATCCACGCAGCGGTCGCGCTAGCATCTCCTCGCGGGGGCGGGCGCAGACATGGCACTTCTGACGGTGAAACGCCTCGCGGCGGCGGCCCTGGTCGCGGGTCTCGGCGGCTGCAACATGGTCTATTCGGAGCAGCCGCTGTTCACGGCCGCGGACGCGGCGGGCGCGGCGCCGCTGAAGCCGGGGCTGTGGCTCAGCGACGACACCAAATGCCGGGTCAGGGAAAGCCAGCCGGTCCAGACCTGGCCGAAGTGCGCCAGCTGGACGGTCGTGCGCGCCGGCCAGCTGCTGGAATTCAAGCCGCCGGCCTGGACCAGCACCGACTTTGTGCTCGCGTCGGGTGAGCCGCGCGTGCTGCAGGCGCCCGTGACGGCCGAGTCAGGCGCGGCGTTCATGTATGCGGGCCTGGAGCCCCTGCGGACCGACCCGGAGGGACGCATCACGGCGTTCCGGACCTGGTCCGTCCAGTGCGGACCGCCCCCGCCGGAGCCGCCCGCACCGCCGGCCGGTCAGAACGGGCCTGAAAAGCGCAGCGTCACCACCCAGCCCCTGCCGGGCCTTGAGATCAAAGGCGACAACTGCATCGCGCGCGAACAGGGGCCGGTGCGCGCCGCGGCAAAGGCCAGCAAGGCGTGGGAGGCGAGCCCCTCCAGCGCCCACTGGGTGCGCGACGCAGCGCCTTAGCGACGGGCCATGTAGCCTGGCAGCCAGGCCTCGTTCGCGGCCCGCAGTTCGTCCAGAGGGATGGAGAAGAGGCCGGTCGAGGCGAACGCGTCGCCGCTCGCATGGCCCGCGATGGACGCGTGCACGCCCGCCGATCGCGCGGCCGCCAGCAGCGGCTCCGCATCCGCGACCCCGACGAGGTAGCGGCCCTGGTCCTCGCCGAACAGATAGAGGTGGGCGTGCGTGTGCGAGGTTGCGTTCAGCTCCACGCCGACGCCCGAGGCCATCGCCATCTCGGCCGCCGCGCAGACCAGGCCGCCGTCGGAAAGGTCATGGCAGACCGTGAGGCGTCCCGACCTGATCAGTCCACGGATGAAATCGCCATTGCGACGCTCGGCCGCCAGGTCCACCGGCGGCGGCGCTCCCTCCGCCCTGCCCTGCAATTCGCGCAGATAGAGGCTGCAGCCGAGCTCTCCATGGGTTTCGCCCACCAGCACGAGCACGTCCCCAGGCTTGAGCCCACCGTACCCGGCGCGACGGTCGTAGTCGGGAATCAGGCCCACAGCGCCGATGGTGGGGGTCGGCGGGATCGCCGCTCCATTGGTCTCGTTGTAGAGGCTGACGTTGCCGCTCACGACTGGGAAATCCAGGGCCCGGCAGGCCTCCGCCATGCCCTCGATGGCCGCGACGATATCGCCCATCACGTCCGGGCGCTCAGGGTTGCCGAAGTTCAGGTTGTCGGTGACCGCGATGGGATCGGCGCCGACGGCGGTCAGATTCCGCCACGCCTCCGCCACCGCCTGCTTGCCGCCCTCGAAGGCGTCAGCGGCGACATAGCGCGGCGTGACGTCCGAGGTCAGGGCCAGGGCCTTGCGCGTCCCGTGCACGCGCACGAGGGCGGCGTCGGCGCCGGTGGAGGAATCCGCGATGGTGTCGGCCATGACGTGGTGGTCGTATTGCTCCCAGAGCCAGCGCTTCGACGCGACGTCGGGGCAGGCCATGAGGGTCAGCACCGCGGCGCGCCAGTCGGCGGGCGCCGGCAGTTCATCGACATGCAGGCGCGGCGGCGGCGTGCGCCGCTCCTGGGGGCGGTCATAGAGGGGGGCGTCGTCCGTCAGGGGCGCCAGCGGCAGGTCGCACACGACCTCACCTTTGTGCCGCAGGAGCAGACGGCCCGTCTTGGTGGTCTTGCCGATCACGGCGGCGTCCAGGCCCCACTTCTCGAATACGCGATAGGCGTCGGCTTCCCGCCCCGGCTTGAGGATGGCCAGCATGCGCTCCTGGCTCTCCGACAGCATCATTTCATAGGCGCTCATCCCCTCTTCGCGCTGGGGCACGGCGTCCAGATCCAGCTCCATGCCGAGGCCGCCCTTGCCGGCCATCTCCACCGAGGACGAGGTCAGGCCTGCCGCGCCCATGTCCTGGATGGCGGCCACGGCGCCCAGGCCCATGAGCTCCAGCGTCGCCTCGATCAGCAGCTTCTCGGCGAACGGGTCGCCGACCTGCACCGTCGGGCGCTTGTCCTGCGAGGCGTCGTCGAACTCGGCGGAGGCCATGGTGGCGCCGTGGATGCCGTCACGCCCGGTCTTGGATCCGAAATAGACCACCGACAGGCCGGTCGCCGGGGCGGCGGAATAGAAGATCTTGTCGGCGTCGGCCACGCCCACGCACATGGCGTTGACCAGGATGTTGCCGTTGTAGCCCTTGTCGAAATTGGTCTCGCCGCCCACCGTCGGCACGCCCACGCAATTGCCGTAGCCGCCGATGCCGGCGACCACGCCCTCCACCAGCCGCCGTGTCCTGGGGTGGTCGGGATCCCCGAACCTGAGGGCGTTGAGCAGGGCCACCGGACGCGCGCCCATGGTGAAAACGTCGCGCATGATGCCGCCGACGCCGGTCGCGGCGCCCTGGTAGGGTTCGATGAACGAGGGGTGGTTGTGGCTCTCCATCTTGAACACCGCGGCCTGGCCGTCGCCGATGTCGACGACTCCGGCGTTCTCGCCGGGCCCCTGGATGACGCGCGGCCCGCTCGTGGGCAGCTTGCGCAGGTGCCTGCGGCTGGACTTGTAGGAGCAGTGCTCGCTCCACATCACCGAGAACACCCCAAGCTCCACCGGGTTGGGCTCGCGGTTGAGGCGCTGCACGATCAGGGCGTATTCGTCGGCCTTCAGGCCATATTCCAGGGCGAGGTCCGCCGCGGATTTTCCAGCTTTGGTCATGCGCCACGAGTTAGCGGATTCACGCGCCCGTGTCAGGCGTCCAAAGGGATCGCGATGGCGGAGAAACAAGCTCAACCATTGGGACGCCGCGCCACATGAACTCGCTTCACCTTGTTAAGTAAGGCTCCCTTCTAATTAATCGTTGCAATGGCCACTGCTTTTGTCGATGTTTCGGCCATAACGACGGGGAACGCAGGCTTTCGGCGGCTTTCTGACTGGTGACGCGAGATCGCCGGCAGAATTTGGTTCATTCGAGCCGCGCGCCGTAGGTCGTCGCCTCCCTGAACGCTGACACAGGGAGGACTGAGATGACCAACCGGACATCACTCGCATTGCGCCTGCTCGTCACGACGGCCTTCGCCGCGCTGGGCCTCGGAAGCGAGGCCTTCGCTCAGGACAACAACCAGGCGACCCCGGCGAAGCCCGGCGCCGTGGCTGAGGTCATCGTCACGGGGTCGCGCGTCGCCCGCAGCACCTTCACGGCGCCGAACCCGATCACGGTGATGAACGCCCAGGACATCCAGCGGCTGGGCATCACCAATGTGGGCGACGTCATTGCGCAGATGCCGCAGAACTCCAACTTCTTCGCGGCGAACAACGTCGGGCTCGGCAACTTCAATGTCGGCGCCCAGCTCGCCAACCTGCGCGGCCTGAACCCCTTCTTCGGGACCCGCACCCTGACCATGGTCGACACCCAGCGGGTCGTCCCGACCACCACGGGCGGCGGGGTGGACCTGACCCTGATCCCATCATTACTCGTCGCGCGCACGGAGACGGTCACGGGCGGCGCCTCGGCGGTCTATGGCTCGGACGCGGTGGCGGGGGTGGTGAACATCATCCTGGACACCAAGCTGAACGGCTTCAAAGCCCTGGTCGACTACAGCCAGACCTCCCGCAGCGACATCAATGACTGGCACGGTGGGGCCGCCTTCGGGACCGCATTCGCGGGAGGCCGAGGACACTTCATCGTCGGCGGCGAATACGAGAAGAACGACGCCGTCGGCATCTGCTCCAAGGTCAGGGACTGGTGCGCATCGAACGTCGGCCTGTTCACCAACTCCGGCTACAACACCCCGGGATCGAGCGGATTTGGCCTGGCGCACTACATCATCGGGCCGAACGCCACGACCGCGAACCAGAGCCTCACCGGCGTCCTGACGTCGTGCGATATCCCTGCCCCGGTCTGCATCACCTTCCACCCGCAGCAGCAGTTCAACACCGCCGGAACGGCGCTGATGCCCTACGACCCGGGCAAATACGCGGACGGGGCGGGATTCTTCGGATTCAGCCAGGGCACGGACCCGGAGTCCGCGGGCGCCTATGACTCGACGACCATGCGGCCGGCGGTCACCCGATACACGGGGATGTCCCACCTCAACTACGACCTGACCGATCACATGCAGGCCTTCCTGGAAGGTTCGGTCGCGCGCAGCGAGGCGGTCAATCCCGTCGCCAACGGCGCCATCGGCCCCTATTCGCTGGAAGTCGCCCCCGGCGTCTTCGTGGGGTCCCACATCAAGCCCGACAACGCCTTCCTGCCGGCGGGCGTGGTCCTTGGTCCCTTCGGGGCCGAGATCGGCCGGGACATGCTCAATGTCGTGACGGCGGAGAATCTCACCAACAACACCACCTGGCGCATCGTCACGGGCGCCAAGGGCGATCTGTCATCCACCTGGAGCTGGGACGCCTACGCCGAGTACGGCAAGAACATCAACGACCAGGCCCTGCTCCACAGCGTCGTCAACGGCAGCGGCGCGGGGTACGACTTCCTGGGCTTCGCCCTGGACGCGGTCCATCAGACGCCGGGCGACGCCACGAGCCCGATTGTCTGCCGGGCCACGGACGCCGCCTACGGCGCGGTCAATCCGCTGGCCGCGGGCTGCGCGCCGCTGAACGTCTTCGGCGCGCACAACGCCAGCCAGGCCGCGGTCGACTACGTCTTCAGGCCTCTCAGGGAGTTTTCGACCTACACCCAGGAGGTCGCATCCGGAAATCTGAGGGGTGACCTGTCCCAGGGCTGGGGCGCGGGTTCGGTCAAGTTGGCCACGGGCCTGGAGTACCGGCGTGAGCACGGCAACGTCACTCACGACCTCGCCAACCAGCCCTATTACGATCAGTATGTTCTCAGCTACGGCCTGGACTACGCGGGCACCATCGAAGTGATCGAAGGTTATGCGGAGTTGAATGTCCCACTGCTCAAGGACGTTCCGCTGGTCCACTACGCTGAACTGGACGCCGCTTTCCGCGAGACGCGCAACAGGGCCACGAACCTGACGATGCCGTCGTCGCTCGGGGGGAACGGAGCGCCGTACGGAGCGTCGAATACCCGGTACTTCAACAGCTGGAAGATCAGCGGCGTCTGGGATGTCACCGACTGGCTTCGCGCCCGCGCCACGCGCTCGCGCGACGTGCGGGCGGCGCAGTTCCGGGAGCTGTTTGAATCCTACGCCGTGGGCGCTGGTCCGTTTGGATCGGTGTCCAATCCCTGGCCCGGGGGCTCATCGTCGGATCCCGCCGTCATCACCAGCGGCGGCGACGTCAATCTGAAGCCCGAGAGCGCCGACACCACCACCGCCGGCATTGTCCTTTCACCCAAGTCGGGACCGCTTCATGGTCTGCAGCTCTCCGCCGACTGGTACCAGATCAAGATCAATGACGTGATCGTGGGCCCTCCGTTCGGCCTCGGCGCCCAGAACATCGTCAACGAGTGTTTCGCGGGGATTCAGGCGTTCTGTGACAAGATGACCGGCGAAGGCACGTCCGACATCGTGACGATCTCCAACACGGCGGCGAATCTCGGCGCGTTCATCACCCGCGGCGTCGACTTCGAGGGCAGCTACACCCTTCCGCTGGACCAGCTCGACAAGGGCATGAACGGAGACCTGCGCTTCCGGGTCATCGCCTCCTACCTCTACAACATGATCATCAACGCCGGCTTCGGCGCGGCGCCCCTGGACTACTCCGGACAGTCGGGCCCGACCGGGGCGTTCGGCGGCTTCAACACCTCGCCCAAGTGGCAGGGCAACGCCTTCATGACCTATAGCAACGGCCCGTTCGCCGGCACCGTGCAGCTCCGCTACGTGGGTCCGGGCAAGTTCCTGGCGGTCAGCGCCGCCGGGGGGCCGGCCGTCGGGCCTGGCGATCCCGGATACGCCACGACCAACCGGAACAGCATCAGCAACAACCACGTCGACTCGGCCGTGTACGTGAACCTGTCGGCCTCCTACAAATTGCCGTTGAAGGTGGGCGGCGAGGGTTCGGTGGCGCTCTTCGGGTCCATCAACAACTTGTTCGACAAGGCCCCCCCGGTGGCCCCGGGCGGCAATGGCTACCCGACCAATCCTGTCTACTTCGACACCTATGGCATGACGTGGAAGATGGGCATGCGGATGCAGTTCTGACCTGAACACCACCATCGCCTTTGGATGCCCGTATCGCCTCCCCCGTCCGCGGGGGAGGCGATTGCGTTTCAGATCACGCCCATCGCACAAGGCTTGCAGGTCCCCGCCGGTCCTGCCGAGATCGCCACAGACCTCTGCATTATCCTGACCCGTTCCACGCAACGTCGGTCCGCGCGTTCCTCTCGGCCTCGCCGAGAATTCCGGCAAGTCTCTCTGCGCCTTGGTCGGGCCCTAGCGCGGATGGCGCAGGTCGATGATCGCCCCGGCGTGGCCGTCTGGCTGGTAGAGCGGTGCTCGTTCCACTTTTCCCAGACTGCCAAGCTCCACCGGGTTGGGCTCACGGTTGAGGCGTTGCACGATCAGGGCGGATTCGTCGGCCTTCAGGCCATGTTCCAGGGCGAGGTCCGCCGAGGATTTTCCAGCTGTGGTCGTGCGCCACGCGTTAGCGGATTCACGCGTCCGTGTCAGGCGTCGAAGGGCGGTCGGACAGGCTGGAATGCAAAGCATGGCGGGATTAGCCGTCGCTCTGACCCGATCGGCCTCGTCAAGGCGTCGAGCTTCTGCCAATCTTCGAGGTTCAGGGAGGGTCCGGAATGAATCGTCTGGCGTTGACCGTTTTCACTACAGCCTTGGCGGGGGCGCTGCCGATGACAACGCCGGCGCGGGCCCAGGACACGACGTCGCCGTTCTGGCATTCGCTGGTGCGGTGCGCCGACATGACGGACCCGGACAAGAAGTTGGACTGCTTCAACGACGCCATGCAGGCGGCCGGCTATGTGCGCAACCCGCAAGTCGCGACCGCCGAGCGCCACAAGACGTTTGGCCTGGAGCTTCCGGGCCTGCACAAGCGTGCGGAGAAGCCTGCCGCGAAAGCGGCCCCACATCAGGCGGGAGCGCCGGCGGCGGCAGGCGAGGACAAGGACAGCATCACGGTGCAGATCGTGGAGGTCGCCTATACCCAGCCGTTGAACAAGCTCATGATCGTCACCTCCGACGGCGGGGTGTGGGAACAGGACGACACCATAGCCTTGACGTTCACACCCCGGGCGGGCCAGTCGATCGAAATCCGCAAGACCCGGTTCGGCGGCTATTTCTGCCAGTTCGATCGGACGAACGCCGTGCGCTGCGTGCGCAAGAACTGAGCCTGTCCCCCAATTAGTGGGGGCTCATCGCGTTGCCGCTCGGGATGTTGGTCCCGGCGTGATCAGCGGCGTCCTGGAAGTATTGCCGGGTCTGCTCTTCCTGTTGATCCCACTGCGCCTGTGTCATGCACTTTCGGGTCTGCAACCTGGTGCCGACCACGTCCTCGGAGCGGCAGACGAGCTTGTTCGGATGCACCGCCGGATTGTCGGCCTTTGGTGGGGCGGAGGGGGGCTGAGAGGCGGCTGGCTGCCCTGCGCCGGGATCGGCGGCCGCGAGAAGAAGGGCGAGAACGAGCGGCGCCATCGGAGTCTCCCTGTACTTCTGGCATCGAGCATAACTCGACTTTCGTGCGCAAGGTAGCCTGTCGCACAAAACGAAAAGGGCGAGCCCGAAGGCTCGCCCCTGAAGTCCTACGCTGAAAGCCTGAACTAGAACCGGGCCTTGAGGCCGACATAGAAGCGGCGGCCGATCACATCGTAGTTGCCAGCGTAGGTGATCCCTTGGCCGGACGATGGAAGCGTCCCCGGGATGCCTGGCGTAGCCCCGGAGATCTCCGGCTGCCTGTCGAGCAGGTTCTCGACGCCGGCCCGCAGGATGTAGGCCGAAGTGACCTTAAAGGTGCCCGTCAGGTCGAAGAGGTCGTACGAGCCCGTCGGGAACGGGTTGTTCGCATTCGTCGGATTGGTGACCGCCGAAGCCGACACGACCCCAGGCATATGCTGCCAGCGCAGCATCAGGCTTGCCGGCCCCACGGCATAACCAACGGTGGTCGTGGTCCGGTACTTGAACAGCGGCTGGGCGAGGCCCTGGGTGAAGGTGCCGTCCCCACCGGACCCTGCGAAGTCCACGAAGCTGGCCTTCGAGTTCACCTGGGTCTGATAGTCTCTCAGCCAGTTGAGATAGAAGTTCAACGTCAGCTGGCCCGGCACGGCCGACAGGCCGAGGTCCTGGAAGTCCGAGAACCAGTTCAGCTGCACATCGACGCCGGACGTCTTGATGCCGCCGAGGTTTGAGTAGAGCGCGTGGACGGTCTGCGGGCCGCCGTTGAAGTTCGAACGGACGATCAGCGAGCAATAGAAGTTATTCGGATCAAGCGTTGGATTGTCGCCGGTTGCGTTGAAGCACTCGCGATAGATTGTCTGGCTGGTCAGCACCCCGATCGCCCGGGAGATGTCGATATTGTAGTAGTCGGCGCTGACAGTCAGGTGATCGACCGCCGCTGCATGCCAGGGAGACTTGACCACCGCGCCGGCCGTCCAGGTCTTGGCGCTTTCCGAAGTCAGGTTGGGGTTGCCTTGCTGGTCGTCCAACGACAGGTTGAAGGCCGACTTGGCGCCATAGTTGCCGGTGATTGGGAAGCCACCCGACAAGGTCGTGCAGAGCGATTGAACCTTCGCCAGGTTCGGATTGCCCGCCGTATTGCCGTAGGTGGTCTGGCCGTTGGCGCAGGGGTCTCCGTCAGGCCAGAAAATGACCTGGGTGTTGCCGCCCTGGAACAGCTCGGCCGTGTTCGGCGCTCGGTTGGCGACCTGGTAGCCGCCGCGGAATTGCAGCCAGTCGACGACGGTCCAGTCGCCCGTCGCCTTCCAGGTGCTGACGCCGCCGACGCCGGACAGATCGTAGCTCGAATACCGGTAGCCGGGGTTGATGGTGATCGACTTGGCGAACGGCAGGTCCTTGACCAGCGGGATAAAGGCTTCGCCGTAGCCCTCGAACACAGACGAGGCGCCTTTCGACGGATCGGCGCCGAAGATCCCGACGGTCGAGCCCAGGATGTTGTTCTGCGACATCGTGGGATCGGGCCGGAATTCGTAGGAGTTGCGGCGATAGTCACCACCGAAGGCCACCCTCACCTCTCCCGCCGGCGCGTCGAACAACTTGCCTTGGAAGTTGGCTTCGACGACGTCCTGGGTCACGTCGGTGGTGGTCGTGATCGGCGCGTTGATGATGCCGATGCAGTCGGCCGAAACCGGCGTGTTCGAGAACGGATTCACACCGCTGGTGCAGTGCGCGACCGTCCCGCGGTTGCCGATGAAGAAGTCAGCGCCGGCGCCGTAGTTCGGCTGATTGATCAGCGCCTGGTACTGCTCGAGGTTGGCGAAGCCGATGTAGCGAGCCTGGATCGCCGTGTTCCCGTGCGATCCGTAGATGTCATAAGTCCAGTCCATGATCGGCAGGTCGCCCTTGATGCCGCCCAGGATCTGATAGGTGTTGAAGTTCTGATCCTGCGACCGCTCGCCGAGGGAGAAGTCCAAACCCCGGCCGAGCTCCCATGGTGCGTTGGGGTCCGCACGCGAGTTCAAGAGTGTCGCCAGTTGGGCCGGCACCGGGTGCGGCGACACTATGGTCGTGGTCAGGCCGGTGTTTACATTGGTGGTCTGGATCGTCGCGGCGGCCCCGTTTGTGGCGGAGTCGTACGGGATGAACACGCCCCACTGGTTCACGGCCGGATTGCTGCCCAGGATCGTCGTGGTTTCATCCTCGACGAAGTTGCCTTGCAGATAGGCCGTGATGTGATCGGCGATGTCGTAATGGGCGCTGGCGAACATCGAGTACCGCTTCAGAGGAAGCGACAGCTCGGTGTTGACGGCGTTGGTCGCCAGGCCCTGGTGCAGGCCGGCGAAGCCGAAGCCCTCGTTCACCTTCTTGTAGAAGGGCTGGCCTGCGACCGTCGTGTTCCAGCCCAAGAACCCGGGGGCGACCGTGCCGTCTGTTCCCTGGCCGAGGTAGTACAGCGTCGCGTTGGCCGGATTGGCGGCCGGATTGATCCCGATGGTGCCGCCGAAGCCCGCGGTGATGCCGGTGAAGAAGGCGTTGAAGGCGGTGACCTCTCCGGGGCCGAACACGGCGTCAACCGCCGCTTGAGTGTAGGGCGTCGGCGTGAAGGGGGTGCCCGACAGAGAGCTGGGCCCTGAGAGCGTCTCGATGTCGGGGAAGAAGTCCCCGGCCACGCTCGGATCGGTATAGCCCTTACTGTAGAATGGGCGGTCCCTTTGCATCACGGCGCTGCGGGTGGCGTAGCTCATGCCCACCATGGCGTTGCCCTTGTTGTCGGCGAAGTTCGAGCCGACCAAGGCGCTGACCTTGAACTCGTTGTCGTCGCCGCGGAAGGACGAGCCGTACTGGGTGTCGAGCTCGACTCCGTGGAAGTTCTTCCTGAGCTTGAAGTTGACGACGCCAGAGACGGCGTCCGAGCCGTAGGTCGCCGCCGCGCCGCCGGTGATCGATTCGACGCTCTCGATCGCGGAATCCGGAATAGTATTGATGTCGATGTCGAGACCGGCGTCGATCGGCTGCGCCCGGCGTCCGTCCACCAGAACAAGGTTGCGATTGGCGCCCAGGGCGCGAAGATTCAATGTCGACGCGCCCGGCGTCGACAAGGCGGTCGATTGGACGTTGGGCGCCCCAGTGAACTGGTTCGCGCCCTGGCCGAACTGAGGCAGCTTCTGCAGCGCCTGCTCGATACCGACGTTCGAGGTTGTCTCGAGAGTCTGCTGGGTGACCGTGACGATCGGGCTTTGGGAGTTGAAGTCACGCTTCGCAATGCGCGAGCCTGTGACCACGACTTCATTGACGGTGCTTGAGGCGGCTGGCGCGGCGGCCGCAGCCGCGGCGGCGTTTGCAAAGGCGAAGCTCATCGTCATCGCAGTCGAACCAACGAGGACGGCCTTCAACAACCGACCGGACTTCGGACTTTGCATATGATCCCCTCCTAAGGACAGATGGCGTCAGCTCGTTCGCTGACCTCAATGCTTATGCAGGGCTTTCGCCCCATCAAGGTTACGCTGCGTCGCCTTCGTGGTTTGTACGAACTCGCCCTGAATCCCCCCATTAGAGCGGATTTGGAATCGATGCGCTACATGGCGTGGCCCAGCATGCCACACTTTGGGGGCCAACCAGGGGCCGCTGAGCGGTATCTTTCCTGTCCATGTGTCAATTCTGCCACCTTGGACAGGTATTATTACTGCCACCTTGGACAGGTATGAATACTGCCACCTTGGACGGGTATTAATACTGCCACGCTGACTAGACCTCAGAATTCCCCTGCCCGGCCCGACGGCCATATCGCCTCCCCTCAGCGCCGGGGGTGATTGGGTTTCAGATCACGCCCTTCTCACGCAGGACCTTCAAGTCGCCATCGGTCATGCCGAGTTCGGCGCCGTAGACCTCCGCATTGTCCTGGCCCACCTCGCGCGGCGCGGGCCGGCGCACGGCGCCGGGCGTCGCAGAGAATTTCGGGAAGACATTCTGCATCTTGATCGAGCCCCAGCGCGGGTGGGGCACGTCGATGATCGCCTCGCGGGCGGCGAACTGCGGATCGGCCAACATCTCGGGGGCGCGGAAGATCCGGCCCGAGGGTACGCCCGCCTCGCTGGTGAGGGCCTCCAGCTCGGCCACGGTGCGGACCTGGCTCCAGGTCTCGATCAAGGCGTCCAGCTCGGCCTGGCGCTCGCCGCGGGCGGTGTGGGTGGCGTAGCGGGGGTCGTCCGCCAGCTCTGGCCGCTCCATGGCCTGGCAGAGCCGCCGGAACACCGTGTCCTGATTGGCCGCGATCATCAGTTCGCCGTCCTGGCAGCGATAGACGTTGGACGGGGCGAGACCTGGGAGCACCGAGCCGGAGCGCTCCCGCACATAACCCATCACCGAATAGTCCGGGATCAGGCTCTCCATCACCTGCAGCACGGCCTCGTATATGGCCGAATCGACGATCTGGCCCTGGCCGGTCTGATCGCGGTGGCGCAGGGCCGCCAGGGCGCCCACGCAGCCATAGCTGGCGGCCAGGGTGTCGCCGATGGAGATGCCCATGCGCGACGGGGGGCGGTCGGCCTCGCCAACCACATGGCGCCAGCCGCCCATGGCCTCGCCGATGCCGCCGTAGCCGGCGCGCTGGGCGTAGGGGCCCGTCTGGCCGTAACCGGAGACCCGCACCACGATCAGCCCGGGATGCTGGGCCCGCAGCTGATCCGGCGCGAGCTCCCAGCGTTCGAGCGTGCCCGGCCGGAAGTTCTCGATCAGGATGTCGGCGCGCAGGATCAGTCGGCGGGCGATGTCCTGGCCCTCGCGGGTGCGCAGGTCCGCCGAAACGCTCTTCTTGTTGCGGGCGATGACCTCCCACCACAGGGGGTGCTCACCCCTGCCCCACTCGCGCATGGGATCGCCCTTCCCTGGCGGCTCGATCTTGATCACCTCGGCGCCGAGATCGCCCATGAGCTGGCCGCAGAACGGCCCAGCGATAAGCTGACCGATCTCCACCACCTTCAGACCCTTCAGCGGCCCGGTATTGTGGTCCTGCACGCCTGAACTCTCCTCTCGTCGCGCGGCGCCAGCCGCACGACGCCTAGGCCTTGGCCGCGGCGATGTACCTGCCGATCACGCCTTCCAGCACCGTCAGGGGCATGGAGCCCATCTGCAGGCCGGCGTCGTGAAAGTCCTTGATCTCGAACCGGGGTCCGAGCGCCGTCTTGGCTTGGTCGCGCAACCGGGTCCAGACCGTGTGGCCGACCTTGTAGCTGCAGGCCTGGCCCGGCCAGACACAATAGCGATCGATCTCGCGCTCGACGCGCCCGCGCGCATAGCCGGTCGCGCCGACCATGTAGTCGACGGCCTGCTCGCGGCTCCATCGCCTGAAGTGCATGCCGGTGTCCACCACCAGCCGCACGGCGCGGAACAGGAAGGACTGCAGGAAGCCGGCGCGCCCCAGATCGTCGCCTTCATAGAGGCCGAGCTCGTCCGCAAGCTGCTCGGCGTAGAGCGCCCAGCCCTCGCTGTAGGCGGAAATCAACGCCGTCCGCCGGATCAGCGGAATGGACGTCGACGCCTGCTGGATGGAAATCTGCAGGTGATGGCCAGGGATCGCCTCGTGATAGGTCAGGGTGGGCAGGCCGAATTTCGGCCAGTCGTGCGTGTCCTTCAGGTTGATGAAGTAGATAGCCGGCCGCGACCCGTCCAAGGCGGCCCTCTGGTAGTAGCCGTTGGGGGCGCCGTCCTGGATGACGGGCGGCACGCGCTTCACCGTCACCTTGGTCGCCGGGACGTTCCGGAAAGCCAGCGGCAACTTGCCGTAGACCCGCTCGATCTGGGCGTTCAGCTGGTCGATCAGCGCCGTACGTCCATCGTCCGTGTTCGCGAAGAGCTGGCGCGGATCGTCGTTCAATGCGGTGAGGCGTTCGCAGACCGTTCCGGTGGTCAGGCCCTGGCCCTTCAGGATGGCGTCGATGCGGCCGGTGATCTCCGCCACCTGGTCCAGCCCGAGCTGATGCACTTGGGCCGGGGTGAGCGTGGTGGTGGTCGCCGACGACAGGGCCGCGGCGTAGTAGGCGTCCCCGTCCGGCAGGCGCCAGACACCCGCCTCGTGCGACGCCTTGCCCTTCAGGCTTTCGACAAAGGCGATCTGGCGATCAAGAGCAGGATTGATCTCGCTGGCGACGATGGCCTGCGCGGGGGCGGCGAAGTCCTGGTCCAGGCCGGCGGCCCTGGCCTTTCGGACCAGCGATTGGACGAGCACGGTCTGGTCGACGGGGGCGCCGCGCAGGGCTCTCAGCTGGCCAAGCGCCGTATCCACGGCGAAATCCGGCGGAATGACGCCGGCGCCGACATCCGCCCGGGCGCGGTCGAGGTCCTGGTCCAGGACGACCGCAAAGGCGTGAAGGCGCGCGAGCCAGGCGTCCGCGTCCGCCTTGGCGTCGATACGGTGCTGGTTGTCCAGGAAGTCCGGCACATCGCGATAGGCGCCGGACAGCTGGCTGATCACATAGGGCGAAAAGCGATTTCCCAGGCTGCCGTAGGTGAAGCGCTCGCCGCCCTCCACCGCCGTCCGCAGCTGATAGTCGACCACGTCGTAGTCGACCTTGCCGGCCTCGCCGAGCGTCGCTCGATCGATGGAGTGCAGAGTCTTGCGCTGGTCCCGCGCCTTGGCCAGCAGCCGCGCTTTTCCAGCGGCCGATCGATCGTCCAGGCGGCTCTTGAGCGCGGCCCGTTCGCCCTTGTCCAGCCCCACGGTCGTGGCCTGCTGGGGGCTGTCCTCAAGGCCGTCGTAGAAGACGCCGTCCAGCAGCGCGGCGAGCCTGGCGTCCGCGGTCGCCTGACCGAACGCCAGGCGCGGCAGGCCTGAACCGGCCGCTACGGCGGCGGTGGAGAGGAGCAGTCGCCTGCGGTCAAACATGTCAGGTCCTCCAGCGCGACCTACTGGAGCACAACTTCGACGGATCGTCTCGCGCCCGCCGCGCACGGCCGGAGTCTAGGCCCTGTTCGCCGCGATGAAGTCGTCGATGCGGCGCTCAAGCACGTCCAGGGGCATGACCCCCGCCAGCAGTACGGCGTCATGGAACTTGCGGATGTCGAACCGGCGCCCGAGCGCCTTGCGGGCCTTGTCGCGGACGCGCAGCAGGGTGAGCTTGCCGATCATGTAGCTGCAGGCCTGGCCCGGCCAGACGCAGTAGCGTTCGATCTCGGTGATCGCGCCGGACTCCAGGTCGCCAAGGTGGTCGACATAGTACTTCACGGCTTGCTCGCGGCTCCAGCGCCGGGCGTGCATGCCGGAGTCGGTCACCATCCGCACCGCCCGCAGGATGGCGTCGTGCAGCTGGCCGATGTGACCCAGCGGATCGTGATCGTACATGCCCATCTCGACGGCGAGTTGCTCGGCGTAAAGGGCCCAGCCTTCGGTATAGGACGAGTTGCCCAGGACTTTGCGCAGCATGGGCAGGCCCGTCGCCTCGCCCGCGATGGCGCGCTGCAGGTGATGGCCGGGGATGGCCTCATGGTAGGTCAGGGTGGACAGGAACCAGCTCGGGTTCTCGCCGGCGGCGCGCAGATTGATCCAGTAGACGCCGGGCCGCGAGCCATCCAACGGCGGGGAGTTGTAGTAGCCGCCAGGAGCGCCGGCCTCGATGGCCTTGGGCACGCGATGGATCTCGACCGCCGCCTTGGGCAGGACGCCGAACCACTCCGGCAGCTTCGGCCGGATCGCCGCGAGCTTCAGGTTCAGGTCCGCGATCAGCCTGTCCTTACCTTCGTCCGTGTTCGGATAGAGGTATTTCGGATCGACGGTCATGGCCCGCAGGCGTTCGCCCACCGTGCCCTTGGTCATGCCTTGGGACGTCATGATCGCGTCGGCCTGAGCCCCCAGGCTGGCGACGAGGTCCTGCCCGGTCTGGAAGATCTCGTCCGCCGTCATGCTTGAGGTCGTGTATTGCCGCACGCCCAGCTCGTAGTAGGCCGCGCCGTCCGGCAGCCGCCAGACGCCCGCGTCGTGGACGGCCCCCGCCCGCCAGCCCTGGACCAGCGCCGCCTGCCGCTCGAGCGCCGGGCGCACGGTCTCGTCGTAGAGCTTCGAGGCCTGTCCGGCCCAGTCGCCCGCGATCGCCTTGTCCCGCGTCCTGCGCACCAGGGAGGAAACCACCGTCGTGTCTGTCGTCGGCTGGGCCAGGAACGACCGCATCTGCTCCAGGGTCTTGTCGACAACGAAGTCAGGCGGGATGACGCCGAGGCCCGCGTCATGGCGGGCCAGTTCCGTCTCCTGGTCGATCTGGCGGCCGAAGCCCTCGACGCGCGCCAGGTAGGCGTCAGCGTCCGCCCTGGTCTCGATGGCGTGCCGGTTGTCGAGGAAGTCCGGCACCGAACGATAGGCGCCCGTCAACTGGCTCAGGACATAGGGTCCGCCGCCGCCCGGCAAGCCGTAGGCGAATTTGCGGTCGATCTCCTCAGTCACCGCCAGGCTGAACTCCACCGTGTCGAAGTCCACGGCGTCCATGCCCGAGAGGGCGGCGCGATTGATGGCGTGCAGCCGCTTCAGTTCATCGGTGTTGTCGGCTCTGTTCAATTCGAGCGCCGCCGGGGCTTCGTCGCTGAGCAGGGACTTGGTCCAGGCGAGGTCGCCCTTGTCGATCCCCAGCGAAGAGGCGGTCTCCGGCCCCCGGCGCAGGAGGCGTTGCATGATGTCGTCCATCAGCGCGTTGAGCTTGCCGGCCTCCGCCGGATCGGACGCCGGGACGCCCGCGGACGTCGCCGCGGCGCCGTAGGCCATGGACGCGACCGAGCCGTAGCCGGCGGCCGAGGCCGCTCCCGCCAGCAGGTGACGACGATTGAGCATGACGATGGCCCTGATGCTGTCTGGAGATATGCCTAGGCCCGGGCCGCCGGCCCGGTCGAATTACAACTTTGTCACGGGCAGACCCCCGCCTACGGCAGCTCCCTCAGGAAACGGCGCACCGCCGCCGCGGAGTTGTCGGCGGCCAGCTGGACGAACAGGGGGAATTGATTGGCGCCGGGATCGCCGCCGGCCAGGTCGGACAGACTGCGGAAGGCGATGAACGGGACGCCGTCCACATAGGCCACGTGCGCCACCGCGGCCGTCTCCATGTCCAGCACCTCGGCCTTGAAGGTCGAGAAGGCGTACTGGCGGAATTCGGCGTTGTCGACAAAGGCGGATCCGGACACGCCCGAGCCCCCCACCACGATCCGGGGTGCATCGGCGAGGCAATGTTCGCCGGCGCAGCGCTTCAGCTCGACGCCCGTCGCCGCCGTCCGGGCCGCCCGCAGCATCGCAGGATCGGCCGGGAACCAGATCCGATGCTCGGCTGCGCCGGGCCGCCGCTGCACCGTCACAGGGGCCGGGGTCATCATGCCGTAGCCGGCCGGTCCTTCGCCCCGCGGAAGGGCGAATCCGTCCGCGGTCTTGCGCGCGAAGGTCATCTCCAGGTACTCGGCCCACTGGTCCGGGACCACGACATCCCCGACGTGCAGGGCGGGATCCACCCCCCCGCCCACGCCCGAGAACACGATCCGGCGCACGTTGAAGCGGTCCAGCGTCAGCTGAGTGGTCATGGCCGCATTGACCATGCTGACCCCGCTCAGCAGCAGGACGACCGGCTTGCCTTCCAGCCGGCCGGTGACGAAGACCGCACCGCCCCGTTCATATCGATGCTTGTGGACGGTCTGACGTTCGAGCGCCGCCAGTTCCGGCGCGAAGGCCGAGATCACGGCGATGCGCGGCGCGTCATCGATTCGCCCGGCGGCGTGGGCCGGCGAAGCCGCGGCGAGCACGAGGAACAAGAATACGGCGAGACGGCGCATGCGGCGCTCCCTGCGACGGAGAAGGCTTGCCCCCGCTCCTGGGGCCGTTATGTCTCGACGCCTGGCGCTGGCAAAGGGGGCCCCGCGTGCTGGATCGACTGTTCGGCCTGACCGCCCGCGGAACCACCGTCCGCACCGAGGTGATGGCGGGCGTCACCACCTTCCTGACCATGGCCTACATCGTAGCGGTCAACCCGAGCATCCTTGGCCAGGCCGGCATGCCCGTCGCGGCCGTGGCCGCGGCCACCTGCCTGACCGCTGGCCTTGCCAGCATCCTGATGGGGCTGATCTCCAACTACCCCCTGGCGATGGCGCCCGGCATGGGGCTGAACGCCTATTTCACCTTCACGGTGGTCAAGGGCATGGGCGTGCCCTGGCAGACCGCGCTGGGCTGCGTCTTCATCTCAGGGGTTCTCTTCCTGCTCCTGACCTTCAGCGGCGTGCGCAGGCTGATCGTGGAGGCGATCCCCCGGCCCCTGTTCGCGGCGGTGGCGGCGGGCGTTGGGCTGTTCATCGCGTTCATCGGCCTGAAGGACGCCGGGATCATCGTCGCCGATGCGGGGACCACCGTGGCGCTGGGCGACCTGACCCAGCCGACGGCCGCCCTGGCGATCCTGGGCCTGGTGCTGATCGCCGCCCTGCAGGCCTGGAAGGTCAAAGGCGCCATCCTGATCGGCATCCTGGTCACCGCCGCGGCCGGCTGGGCTGCCGGCCTCGTCCATCTGCAGCCCACGGCCTATCGCCTGGAAGACCTGACCTCGACCGCCTTCAGGCTCGACATTCCCGGGGCCCTGAACATCAAGGGGAACATCGGCCTGGCCCTGATCGAGATCGTTTTCGTCTTCCTCTTCGTGGACGTCTTCGACAACGTCGGCACCCTGGTCGCGGTGACCCGCAAGGCCGGCCTGCAGGCCGAGGACGGCTCGATCCCCCGGCTGAACCGCGTGTTGCTGGCCGACTCGGCGGCGACCATGGCCGGCGCCCTGGCCGGCACCTCCACTGTGGTCAGCTACATCGAGAGCGCGGCCGGCGTCACCGCCGGCGGGCGCACGGGCCTGACCAGCGTCGTGGTCGGTGTGCTGTTCCTGGCCGCCATGGCCTTCGCGCCCCTGGCCGGGGCCATCCCGAGCGCGGCCACGGCGCCGGCGCTGATCCTGGTGGGCGCCATGATGATGTCCGGCCTTGGCGAGATCGACTGGAGCGAGCCGGAGGTCGCGGTCCCGGCGTTCCTGACCGTGATCGCCATCCCCCTGACCTATTCCATCGCCAACGGCCTGGCCTTCGGCATCATCAGCTACGCCGCCCTGCGCCTGCTGCGCGGCCACGCCCGCCGCGGGGACTGGCTGCTCTACCTACTGGCGTGCCTGTTCGTGGCGCGGTTCGTCTACCTGGCGAAGAGCTGACGTCAGCCCGCGGCGCGGTTCAGCGATCCCGGCTTGATCGCACACAGAACGACGGAGCGGTAAGCGATCCGCACGCCGTCCGCAGACAGGTGCGCGCCCATTCCCAGCGAATCATGCTCGACGCTGCGCTCGATCAGAGTCTGGAGACCCGAACGGTCGTCGCCCTCCGGGAAGGACGCCGCCACGAGGTCCGCGGCACTATAGGGCACCTGGAACATCCGAACGTCCGGCTCGCCCAGCCCCGCCTCGACGAATAGCCGGCAGAGGTAGTCCTGGCGCCGGAATTCGACCGTCGACGGGTCGCGAAGCCGCTCCATCTGGTTGAACGCGAGCGCCTTTTCCGGATCGTCAGAGACGACCCCATCGCACAGGACAATCCGGCCGCCGGGCGCCGCCAGGCGGACCATTTCCGCGAAGGCCCGAGGCGGGTCCTCGAAGTGGTGAAAGGCGAAGCGACAGGTCACGGCGTCAAACGAACCATCTGGGAAAGGCGCCGCGTAGATGCTGCCCTCCCGCCATTCGATGTTCGCGGCGTTCCGCTGTCCGGCGAGGGCCCGAGCCTGCTGGAGCATCGCGGGCGTCGCATCCAGCCCGACGACACGGGCCGCGTGATTGGCGAGCCCGCAGGCCACGGATCCAGGACCGCACGCCAGATCGATGGCGGCGTCGCCAGGATTGAGCGCCGCGGCACTGACGATCAGTTCCACGACATCATCCGCATGCAGTTGTGGGTTGGCCGCGAATCCCGCCGCCTGGCGCGAGAACTGGTCTGCGATCTGGCGACCATGGATGGGATCTTCGGCGTCGCTCACGGTGTCGATCTCGCCTGAAACCACGCCGGCGGCGGCCTCGATGGCGCGGTGGCGGGCCTCGACCAGGCCCATCATGTGCGGGTGGGTGATCACCCAGAAACGGCCGGCCTTGACCGCATCGACAGCCTGGGCGGCGACGTCGTCGGGCAGGGCCCAGTCGCGCGGTTCGACGGAGGCCCGGAAGGCCTGCTCATGAATGTCGGGCCCGGCCGCGGCCGGCGCAGCGGCGGTGTATTGGGCGCCGCGGTTGCGACTGCTGGTCCCGATGTTGGTCCGCACCGGCCCGGGACAGAGGACGGTGACGCCGACGGTCGATCCTTCGCCCTCCAGTTCAAGCGCCAGGGTCTCGCTGAAGGCGGCTACGGCGTACTTGGTCGCGGCGTAGGCGCCCTGGGAGCGGGTCGGATAGAGGCTGGAGAGGGAAGCGGTGTTCAGGATCCACCCGCCCTCGGGGTTGGCCTTGAGCAGCGGCAGGAAGGCGCGCACGCCGTTCACCACCCCGAACAGGTTCACGTCGAACAGCCAGCGCCAGTCCTGGGCAGTCAGCCGTTCGATGGCCGCCATCCTCGAGACGCCGGCGTTGTTGCAGAGCAGGTGCACGGCGCCGAAGCGGGCGATGACAGCATCCGCGAGGGCCTTGAGGCTCGCCTCGTCGCGGACGTCCGTGCGGACTCCAGGCACGCCGAGCGCCGCGGCGGCCTCGTCCAGGGCCGGCTGCTCCAGGTCCGCCAGGACCACCTGCATGCCCTCTGCGAGAAGACGCCGGGCCAGGGCGAGGCCGATCCCCGACGCGCCGCCGGTGATCACCGCGACCTTGCCGCGCAGGTCCGTCAAGGCCATGGGCGTTCCTCCGCACCCGCGTTCAGGACCGTGGAGACCTGGCGCGAGCTTGTGTGTTAGAGAGCCTCAGCTCGCCCCGGGACGGGACGTCCGCTCCGGGTCGCGACCCCCTTCTGTCTCACCTCAACCCCGATCGGAAGAGCATCATGCCGCTATCGATGTACCAGGCGTCCGTTCCCATGTTCACCCGGATGCTGAACAACCTGGACGCCATCCTGACCAAGGCCGAGGCCGACGCCGAAGCCCGCAAGATCGATCCGTCCGTGTTCGTGAACGCACGCCTGGCCCCGGACATGCATCCCCTGGCCCGCCAGATCCAGATCGCCACCGACGGCTTAAAGGGCGGCGGCGCGCGCCTCGCCGGCGTCGAGATCCCCAGCTTTCCGGACACCGAGACCACCTTCGCCGAGCTGCACGAGCGCATCGCCAAGACGGCAGCATTCCTGGCGACCCTGACCGCGGAACAGATCGACCCCAGCGTCGACAAGACCGTCACCCTGAAGCTCGGCCCCAACGAGATGACCTTCCCGGGCCCGGTCTATCTGTTCAACTTCGTGATCCCGAACTTCTTCTTCCACATGACCGCCGCCTACGCGATCCTGCGCCACAACGGCGTTCCCGTCGGCAAGATGGACTTCCTGGGCCGGGCATAACGGCGAAAAAAGCGATTGGCCAACCTCTCCTTCCCCGCTCGCGGGGAAGGGGAAGACTCAATCCTTCGCGCGTTCCACGTAGGAGCCGTCGGCGGTCATGATGACGACCTTGGTGCCGGTGGTGATGTAGGGCGGGACCATGGTGCGCACGCCGTTGGAGAGCATCGCCGGCTTGTAGGACGACGACGCTGTCTGGCCCTTGGTCACCGGCTCGGTGTCCACGATCTCAAAGGCCAGGCGGGCGGGCAGCTCGATGGAGATCGGCACGCCCTCGTGGGTCGACACCGACAGCATCATGCCTTCCTGGATGAAGGGCGATGAATCACCGACGATCTCGGTCGGCACCACGATCTGGTCGTAGTTCTCGGGGTTCATGAAGTGATACCCCTCGGCGTCCTGGTAGAGGTAATTGTACTCGCGCTCATCCACTAAGGCGCGCTCGACCGTTTCGGTGGTGCGCCAGCGCTCTGAGATCTTCACGCCATCGGAGATGCGGCGAAGGTCGACCTGGGAGACGGGCGTGCCCTTGCCCGGGTGGATGTTCTCGGAGTTCAGGACCACGTAGAGGCGCCCGTCAATGTCGACGGCGTTGCCTTTCCTGAGCGAGCTGGCGGCGACTTTCACGGATCTCGTCCTCGATGCCCGCGCGGGCCGCGGCGGCCGGCGCGAGTCTGCTGGGTATTTGCGTTGAGGCGCTCCTATAGCGATTAGAGCCAAGTTCGCCAGTCGTCTTGGCGCCGCGCAGGCGCACAGACGGCCCTGATCCGACCCGCGAGGCAGGTTTTTCGTGCAGACCCCGACCCCTTCTCCCTGGTGGCGACCCGAGGCCCATTCCGAACGCCGGCCCCGGCTCCTGGCGCGCAACCGCATCACCCGCGCGGTCCGGGACTGGTTCGAGGCCGAAGGCTTCACCGAGGTGGAGACCGCCGCCTTGCAGGTCTCGCCGGGCAACGAGGCGCATCTGCACGCCTTCGCCACGGAAGCGGTCAGCACGGCCGGGGAACGGGCGCCGCTCTATCTGCACACCTCGCCGGAGTTCGCCTGCAAGAAGCTCCTGGCGGCCGGGGAGCGGCGGACCTTCAATCTCGCCAGGGTCTGGCGCAACCGTGAGCGGGGTCCCCTGCACCATCCGGAATTCACCCTGCTGGAATGGTACCGGGCCGGGGCCGGCTATGAGGCCTTGATGGCCGATTGCGGGGCGCTGATGGCGCTCGCGGCCGAGACGGCGGGGGCCAGGGCCTTCGTCTTCCGGGGACGGACGACCGATCCCCTCGCCGAGCCCGAACGGCTGACCGTGGCGGAGGCCTTCCAGCGCTTCGCCGGCATGGACCTCTTGTCCACCGTCTGGCCGGACGGCCTGACCGACCGCGAGCGACTGGCGGCGTCGGCCCTGGCGGCGGGCGTCCGGGTTGCCGCGGACGATTCCTGGTCGGACGTGTTCAGCAAGGTCATGGTCGAGAAAATCGAGCCGAACCTCGGCCTCGGGCGCCCGACAATCCTCTGCGAATACCCCGCGCCCGAAGCGGCGCTGGCGCGGCTGAAGCCCAACGACCCCCGCGTGGCCGAGCGCTTCGAGCTCTATGCCTGCGGCGTGGAACTGGCCAACGCCTTCCGCGAACTGACCGACGCGGCCGAACAGCGGCGTCGGTTCGAGGCCGAGATGGCGGAGATGCAGCGCGTCTACGGCCAGCGCTATCCTATCGACGAGGACTTCCTGGCGGCCCTGGCCCTGATGCCGGAGGCCAGCGGCGCGGCGCTGGGCTTCGACCGGCTGGCCATGCTGGCGACCGGCGCGTCGAGGATCGAACAGGTGCTGTGGGCGCCGGTCGCCGAGGTCCCTTGATCCCGGGGGCGCCTCGGTCCACTGGGGCGCCCATGACGATGCGACAGACCCTCCATAGCCCGGCGGCCCTGGCCGACGCGGGCCTTCTCCCGTCCGATCACCGCGCCGCCATCGAGCGCGTGGCCGCCCAGTATGCCGTGGCCATCACGCCGGCCATGGCGGAGCTGATCGATCGCGACGCCCTGGACGATCCGATCGCCCGCCAGTTCATGCCCCGCGAGGTGGAGCTCGACACCCAGCCCGGCGAAATGGCTGACCCCATCGGCGACGAGGCCCACTGCCCGGTGGAGGGGATCGTCCATCGCTATCCGGACCGGGCGCTGCTGAAGATCACCCACGTCTGCGCGGTCTACTGCCGCTTCTGCTTCCGCCGCGAGATGGTGGGTCCTGGCGCGGTGAAGGCGCTTTCGCCCAAGGCGTTGGAGGCGGCCATCGCCTATATCGAGGCGCGGCCGCAGATCTGGGAAGTGATCCTCACCGGCGGCGATCCTCTGGTCCTGTCGCCGCGCCGGCTCGCCGCCGTGATGGACCGGCTGGCCGCCATCGACCACGTCAAGGTGATCCGCCTGCACACCCGCGTCCCCGCGGTCGACCCGGACGCGGTCACGCCTGAGCTGGTGGCGGCCCTGAAACGGCCCGGCAAGGCCGTCTACGTCGCCCTGCACGCCAATCATCCGCGAGAGCTGACCTCCAAGGCCCGGGCCGCCTGCGCCCGCCTGGTGGACTCCGGCGTGCCCATGCTGGGCCAGACCGTGCTCCTGGCCGGGGTCAACGACGACCCGGAGGTCCTGGCCGCCCTGATGCGGGCCATGGTGGAGACCCGGATCAAGCCCTACTACCTGCACCACGGCGACCTCGCGCCCGGCACGTCACACCACCGCACCAGCATCGCCGAGGGCCAGGCCCTGATGCGCCGCCTGCGCGGGCGGTTCTCCGGCCTCTGCCAGCCGACCTATGTGCTCGACATCCCCGGCGGCTTCGGCAAGGTCCCGATCGGGCCGGGTTACCTCAGCGATGAGGGCGCGCAGGTTGAGGATCCGAACGGCGTCCTGCACGCCTATCCGCCCGCGTGCGCCGCACAAACCCAGACCGTCACCCCCGCCCTCGTGGCGGGGATCCCTGCCGCCGTCGCACCGGCGCCTCTTCAGGATTCGGAGCGACCGCAAGAGGGATCCTCGGCACGGAGCCGAGGATGACGGACGTGGGCTGCGCGATGACGGCGGGCCTCGACGTCAGGCCGCCTGGAGCTGCTGCTTCACGCGTTCGGCCAGGGACTTGATGTCGATGGGCTTGGCCAGGAAGGTCACGCCGGGTTCGTCCTCCAGGACGTCGGAGAATTCCGCTTCGGCGTAGCCGGAGATGAACACCACCGGGGCCGAACCGAGGAATTTGCGGGCGGCCTTCAGCAGGGTGGGCCCGTCCATTCCCGGCATGATGACGTCGGAAATCAGCAGGTCGATGTTGCCGGCGTTGGCCTCGGCCAGTTCCAGCGCCTGTTCGCCGTCGGCGGCCTCGATCACCTCGTAGCCCCGGGCGCGCAGGAGGCGGCAGGCTACGCCGCGCACGGCGTCCTCGTCTTCCACGAACAGGATCCGCCCGGCGCCAGAAAGGTCGCGCGCCTTGGGCTTGGCCCGCACCGGCTGCACCGGAGGCGCCTCGGTGACCGCCGGGGGATGGAAGACCGGCAGGAAGATGCGGAAAGTGGCGCCTTCTCCCGGCGTGCTTTCGGCGTGGATCCAGCCGTCCGCCTGCTTGACGATGCCGTAGACGGTCGACAGGCCCAGGCCCGTCCCCTCGCCCACCGGCTTGGTGGTGAAGAAGGGCTCGAAGATCTTGGCCATCAGCTCCGGCGCGATGCCCGGGCCTGCGTCGGTCCCTTCGATCAGGGCGAACTCGCCCGCCGGCGCCACCGTGTAGCCGAGCGCGTGGGCCTCGTCCTGGGTCACCCTGAGGGTGCGGATGCGGACGACGCCGCCGCCCTTGCCGCGCATGGCGTCGCGGGCGTTGACCGTGAGGTTCATCACCGCCGTCTCGAGTTGGGCCTTGTCGGCGCGCACCAGCGGCAGGTCGCGGCCGTACTCGGTCTCGAGCTTGACGTCCTCGCGCAGAAGGCGGCGCAGCAGCACCTCGAACTCGCTGATCAGCTCGCCCAGGTTCAGCGTCTCGCGCTGGAGGGTCTGCTTGCGGGAGAAGGTCAGGAGCTTCTTGACGAGGTCGGCCGCCCGCAGGGTCGTCTGGCGGATCTCGTTCAGGCCCTCATAGGACGGGTCGCCGACGGGATGGCGGTTGAGCAGTTCGTCCAGCCTGAACTGGATCGCCTGCAAGAGGTTGTTGAAGTCGTGGGCGACGCCGCCGGCCAGCTGGCCGATGGCCTGCATCTTCTGGGCCTGGGACAGCTGCAGCTCGAGCTGCTTCTGTTCGGAGACATCGACCAGATAGGCGATCAGCACGCCGTCCGCCCGGGACAGATAAAGCTGCGCGACGCGAGCGGGCTCGCCCACGAGCTTCACCTCGACCGGGCCGTCCGTCAGGGCCAGCTTGCCGGCGGCCTCGGCGCGGGAGGCGGGATCGATGAGATGGGCGAGGGAATGGCCGATCAGCTTCTTGCCGCGGGCCATGGCTTCCAATGCCGGATTGGCCTGGACCACCTTGGCGGGCAGGGGATCGGGCCCGGCCAGCACGGCGGCGCCGAAGGGCGCGGCCGCAGCCAGCACATCCATCGCCTGGCCCCGGGGCTGGCCGGTGACGGTTTCCGCACGCCCCTTGGCCCCGGCCGCGGGCGCTGGCGGGACCGGCGATGCGATCGCCTCCGGCGTGGGCGCCAGCTCGTCGATCGTCGCGAGGAACAGCCGTCCGTCCAGGGCCCCTATGCGCAGCGTACGTTCGGCGCCGGCGAGTTCCAGCTGGACTTCGCCGGGATCGCCGCGGCGGGCGGCGGCCATGGCGGTATAGAGGCCCGATCCGCCGGGCATCCGCCCGGAGGGGCCCATGAGCGTGCGCCAAGCCGCATTGGCCTCCACCACCCGGCCATCCACGGACACGGCCGCGGACGGACCGTCTAGCCCGCCCACGCGATCGACCAGACTCACGGGGGCGCCAGCCTGATCAAACCGCTTGAGCAGCTTGAGCAGTCCGCCGGACTTGCCCCGCGACGGGGGTTTTGGACGCAACGTCTCGGTCATTCGAGACGGTCCTTATTCGAATCAACGGAGGACACGATAACTCCAAAGCTCAATGTCACTAACGTGCGCGTCGCCGTTTGGCCGCGCCCAGCACGAACCCGATCACTTTCGCGACGGCTTCGTAGTGCTGCAGGGGGATGGACTCATCCACATCCATGGTCGCGTAGAGCGCCCGCGCCAGTGGAGGGTCCTCGACAATCGGCACCTGATTCTCCTCGGCCACGGCCCGAATCCGCAGGGCGAGCTTGTCGAGTCCCTTGGCCACGCACACGGGGGCCTCGGTCTCGCCTTCCACATAACGCAGGGCTACGGCGTAGTGGGTCGGGTTGGTCACCACCACGGTGGCCTTGGGAACCTGCTGCATCATCCGCCGCCGGGCGCGCTCGTTGCGGATCTGCCGCTGGCGCGCCTTCACGTGGGGATCCCCGTCTGATTGGCGGGCCTCTTCCTTCATCTCCTCGCGGCTCATGCGCATGCGCGCGGAGAACCGCTGGCGCTGCCACATCCAGTCGATGATCGCACCGAAGCCCATGACCACGACGACAGCGATGACTAGGTCGCGGAGCATCTTCGCCGTCACCGGCAGGATGGCCGCGGGGTCCAGGGCGTAGAGGCCCTCGATCTCGTTGAGATGCGGCTTGACCGACCACCAGGCGACGCCCCCGACGATCGAGATCTTCAATATCGACTTCAGAAAATTGACGAGGCCATCGAGGCCGAACAGGCGGCCCAGGCCGCTCAGCGGATTGAGCTTGGCCAGGTCGGGCTTCAGCTTGTCCGGCGCCCACAAGAGGCCGTGCTGGACGAGGTTGCCCGCGGCGCCGGTCACCATGCCGGTCACCAGCACCAGGATGAGGATGGGCGCCCCCGCGTTGATCGCCAGGTTGGCCACGGCGACCGCCCCGCCGTTCTGCAGCGGCATGGCGTCCGGGTGCTCCAGGAAGGGCAGCAGCCGCAGGGCGAAGTCCCGGGTCATCCAGCCGCCGGCGATGGCGACCGCGCCCGTGGTGCCGGCCAGGGACGCCCATGACGACAGGTCGGCGGACTTGGCCACCTCGCCGCGCCGGCGCGCTTCGTCCAACCGTCGTGGGGTAGGTTCTTCGGTTTTCGATGCGGCGTCGTTTTCCTCGGCCATGGTTCACCCGCCCATCAGGTGAACAGCCGGAGGAACTCGCCGTAGCGCTCGATCCAGAGCAGCATGCCGCCGCCGAGGGTCATGGCGAAGAGCGACAGTCCGAACAGCAGGGTCAGGGGCGTGGACGCGAAGAAGATCTGAAACTGCGGCATGACGCGTCCGACGAGGCCCGTCGCCACCTGGAACACCAGCGAGAACACGATGATCGGCGCCGCCAGTTGCACGCCAAGGGCCAGGCAGGATCCGGAGACGCGGATCGCCAGGGAGACCCCGTCCTGGATCAGCACATGCTTGGCCGGCGCGAAGAGGGTGTAGGAGCGGACAATGGCGCCGATGAAGAGGTGATGCAGGTTGCCCGCAAAGATCATGGTCACGCCCAGCAGAGACATGAAGCTGGAGACCGCGGCGCCGGGCTGCGCCTGCAGTGGATTGGCGGTCTGGGCGAACGCCAGGGTGGTCTGAATCGACATGATCTCGCCGGCCACGGCCAGGGCAGAGAGCATCATGCGCAGGAGGCCGCCCAGCATCAGGCCGATGATCAGCTCCTTGAACACCTGCCCGCCGAAATCGCTCATGCTGGTCGGCAAGGCCGCCAGGGACGGCGCGGCGATGGGGGCGATGCACAGTGACAGCAGCAGCGCGAAGGCCAGGCGAATGCGGGGGGGCACGAAGCCCTCGCCGATGCCCGGCAGCAGCATGACCACCGACCCCACACGCAGGAACACCAGGCCGACGGCGTGGATCTGCGCAGGAAAGGCGAAGGCGTCCACTCTGTGGCCCTCGCCTACATGCCCGCGATGCGATCGGCGATGTGATGCATGAAACCGCTCATCAAGGCGCCCATCAGGGGCAGGGTGATCAACAGGGTCACGAACACGGCCAGGATCTTGGGGGCGTAGATCAGCGTCGCCTCCTGGATCTGGGTCAGCGCCTGCAGAAGGCCGATCACCACCCCCACCACCAGGCCGACCAGCAGGATGGGCGCCGACAGCTGAATGGTGAGCCAGATGGCGTCGCGCGCAACATCCAGGACCTGTGAGCCGTTCATTGGGGTACACTCTCCTCGCCGCAGCCAATGACCGCCGACCCGGCGAGAATTGCCGCCTTTATGGTTAACGAAACTCTACGCTGAGAATGGTCCCCGACATGGACGACATTGATCGCGACGACACCTTCGACCGGGCGACCCTCGCTATCCAGGCCGGAACGCCGCCGCCGCACCGGGACGACGCGCCCGGACTCCACCAGCGCCCGTCCCAGGCCGAAGCCGAGGCCGCCGTGCGAACGCTGATCCGCTGGGCGGGCGACGACCCCGGCCGCGAGGGGCTGGCCGAGACGCCGGAACGGGTGGTCCGCAGCTACCGAGAGATGTTCGCCGGCTATGAGGTCGAACCGCGCGAATACCTGGAGCGGACATTCGAGGAGGTCGGCGGTTACGACCAGTTGATCGTGCTCCGCGACATTCGCTTCGTCAGCTTCTGTGAGCACCACATGCTGCCCGTGATCGGCCGCGCCCATGTGGGCTATCTGCCGACGGACCGGGTGGTGGGGATTTCCAAGCTGGCCCGAGTCGTGCGCGGCTTCGCCCGCCGGCTCCAGATCCAGGAAAAGATGACGGCCGAGATCGCCCGGGCCATCGACGAAGTGCTGAAGCCGCAGGGCGTCGGAGTCGTGATCGAAGCCGAGCACAGCTGCATGACCCTGCGGGGCGTCAACTCGCCCGGCAGTCTTCTGACCACGTCGAGCCTGCGCGGCGTGGTGCGCGACGACCCCAGGACCCGCGAGGAGTTCCTGCGCCTGGCGCGCGGCGGCGGGCTCTGAACGCGCCGTCAGATCTGCATGCGCATGATTTCCTGGTAGGCCGACAGAACCTGGTCGCGCACGGCCATGACGGTCTGCAATGAGGCCTGGGCGGACGAGATGGCGGTGACCACGTCCACGAGGTCGGCCTTGCCCTGCAGGCCCGCCATGATTTGGGATTCGGCCGAACGGGAGGACTGTATCGTGTCCCCCATCACCCCTTTCAGGACGTCGGCGAAGTTGGCGCCCTGCGGTCCGGCCGCCGCCGCCGCGGCTGGATCCTCAAGGCCCTGGGCCTGCTGGATGGACGCGTAGGCTTTTGCCGCCAATGCCGGGGTGATCATCGCCTAGGCCCTAGTTCTTCAACAGATCCAGCGTGCGCAGCTGCATGGCGCGCACGGATTCGATCACATTCAGGTTGGCGTCGTAGGCCCGCTGCGCCTGGCGCATGTCCATGGCTTCGACCAGGGGCTCGACGTTGGGAAGTTTCACATAGCCGTTCTTGTCCGCGGCTGGATGGCCCGGATTGAATTCCATCTTGAAGGCGGTGCTGTCGGGAACGGCCCGGGCCATCTTCACCCCCTGGCCCCCGCCGTCGACCTTGGTCGGCTGGAACACGGGCGCCTGGCGGCGATAGGGATCCCCGTTCGCCGTCCTGGCCGTGGAATCCGCGTTGGCGAGGTTTTCAGCGATGATCTTCATCCGCTGCTGCTGCGCCTGGAGCGCGGAAGCGGCGATGTTCATGATGCCGGCGGTAGAGTCAGCCATAACTTAGTTCCTTTGAATTACTTTGGCGGCGTCGCGGCCAGTCTGAGCATCTCCAGCGACTTCTGGTAGAACCCGATCACAGCCTCGTAGTCGAGCCGCGACTGGGTCATCTTGCTCATCTGGTCCTCAAGCTCGACCTTGTTGCCGTCCAGCTTGGTCTCCGAATCCGCGGTCGTGATGGTCTTCCACTGGCCGACCGCCGCGCTGGCCGGGGTTAGAGGAATCTGGGACGCGCCGCCGGTGGTGACGGGCTGCGCCATCTGCAGTTTCCCGCCGCCGCCGCCGGCCGCGGCGTCCCGCAGGCTGAAGGCCTTCAGGTCCTTGGGCGCATAGCCCGGCGTATCGGCGTTGGCGACATTCTGGGCGATCAGCTTCTCACGCTGGGTGATGTAGCTCATCCGTCCTTTCATCATGGAAAACAATGGGATGTCGTTCAAATTCATGGCGCGCAGGGCCTTCACTTATTGCCCAAGGGTGAATGAACAGGGTTAACCGGACCTTTCCCGTCAACGGCTTATGGTTAATCGCTCGTTAAGAAGCGCAGCGCAGATCAGGGACTCCGGCCGCTTCGGCCCCAACCCGTTCGCCAAGTTCCGCCCTTCCGCCCTCATGGACGTCGCAGACATCGCCCGGATGATCGCCGCCCTGGCCGTAACGCTGGGCCTGGTTGGTCTGGCTGCCGTGGCCGTACGGCGGTTCGCGCCGACCGCGCTCCTGCGGCTGAAGACTCCCGCGGAGCGCAGGCTGAAGGTGGTGGAGAGTCTCATGCTTGATCCCCAACGCCGGCTTGTGCTGGTGCGGATCGACGACGAGGAGCGGCTGATCCTGCTGGGCGAAGGCCGGCTCCTGTCGGGCGGTCCCGCTCCAGGCAGCCCGGCCGCGTCGGCGGCGGAGTCATCCTTCTGATGCCAAAACTCGCAAGCCGCATCGCCAGGATCGTCTGGCCGACGAACGCCGAGGATATGCGCCAGGCGCTGGCCATTTCCCTGCTGTCGGCCCTGGCGGGTCTGGCCTTTCCGGCCATCGCCCTCGCCCAGGCCGCGCCGACCCTGGCCGTCAACCTCGGCACGGGCGCCGGCCTCACGGACCGGGTGATCCAGCTCATGGGCCTGCTGACCGTGTTGTCGCTGGCCCCGTCGATCGTGATCATGACCACATCCTTCGTCCGGATCGTGGTGGTCCTGTCGCTGCTGCGCACGGCGCTCGGCCTGCAGCAGAGCCCGCCGAACTCGGTGATCATCAGCCTGTCGCTGTTCCTCACCGCCCTGGTCATGGCGCCGACGTTCCAGGCGTCCTACGCCGCCGGAATCAAGCCGCTGCTGGATCACAAGATGGAGCTGCCGCAGGCCTTCGGCGCCACCGCTCAGCCGGTGAAGGTGTTCATGCTGAGCCAGGTCGACCGGGACGACCTCGGCCTCTTCGTGCGTCTGTCCAAGACCCCAAAGCCCAAGAGCCTGGTCGATCTCCCCCTGCAGGTGGTGACGCCGGCCTTCATGATCTCGGAGCTGAAGCGCGCATTCGAAATCGGCTTCCTGCTGTTCGTGCCGTTCCTGGTGATCGACCTCGTGGTCGCCAGCGTGCTGATGAGCATGGGCATGATGATGCTTCCACCCGTGGTGATCAGCCTGCCGTTCAAGCTGATCTTCTTCGTCCTGGTGGACGGGTGGCGGCTGGTCTGCGGCAGCCTGGTGGAGAGCTTCATGCATGGTCCGGGGACCGGTTAGCCGGGCTAGAATGGCGACAGCGACTCGGCGATCGCCTGGCCGGCGGGCGTCTTCTGCACCCGGCTGAGGTCGCCGCGGCCGCCGTAGGAGATCCGGGCCTCGGCGATCTGGGTGTGATGGATGGTGTTGCCGGAAGAGATGTCCTCAGGCCGCACGATGCCGCCCACGGTGAGCTCCCGCAGTTCGTTGTTGGCCTTCACCTCCTGGCTGCCCTGGATCACCAGGTTGCCGTTGGGCAGGACGCGCGTGACCACCGCGGCGACGGTGAGCGAAATCTGCTCCTGACGATTGAGGCTGCCCGATCCCTGGGAGTTGGTGGTGCCGCTCTGATCGATGGCGCTGGCCGGATCGAAGCCCGCCGGCATGATGCTCTTGGCCGCCGTTTCCAGACCGAAGAAGTGGGCGACGCCGCCCTTGGTGGCGTTGGTGCGCGAGGAATCGGTCGAGTTGGACATCTTGGCCGAGTCGTCGATGGCGATCAGGACGGTCAGGATGTCGCCCACGCGGCTGGCCCGCTGGTCGATGAAGAAGGCCCGGGCGCCGGGCCTCCAGAGCGAATTGGCCGACGGAACCGGCGTCGGCGACGCGGGCTGGGCCGAGAGGCTGGACGCGATCACCGCCGGCGACGGCGTCTGGGAGGCGGCCAGGGCCGGCGGGCTGATCGGAGTCAGCTTCGGACCATGGACGGCGTCGCTCACCGACCCGCAGGCGGTAAGGGTCAGTCCCAGGCTGGAGACGGCGAGCAGGGCGGAAACGCGCATGATGCTAAAATCCTTCAACGCAGGGAGGCGAACAGCCGGGGATCGGCCTGCAGGGCGGCGCGGATCCGGTCGGCTTGCGGTCCCACCACGGCTTCGCCAGGTCCGATGGCCACCGCCTGGACGACTTTCTTGGATCCGGGATTGACGACATTGAACGTCTCGCCCGCCGCCGCGGCGGTGACCGCCTTGGCCTGCAATATGAGCTTGATTCCGCCGGCCTCGTAGGCGACCGCCACGATGTCGTCCTTCTTGATCACCTGGGGTGCGGAGACGTCCTTCAGCGAGACCGGCGCACCGGCGCGCAGGGCCCGCTTGGCGGCCTCGCCGATCACCGCGCGGGAGTCGTGAGGGGCGTCGGAGGGCGCGCCGGCGAACGACTTCGACCACATCACGTCCTCGGGCTGGACGATCTCGCCGGTCTGGAAATCCCGGGCATAGACCAGCACTTCCGTCACTCTGTCGCGCGAACCCATGGGGCCGGCGGCGGCGGGCGAAAGGCCGGCGCGGGCGATGACCCGCTGAAGGCCCCGGCTGTTGGCCCAATCCAGGCCGTGCAACTGGGCGATCATCCGCACGCGCCCGGCGTCGAGCACGAGGTTCGCGCCCGGCGCGCCGCCGGAGGCTACCACCACAGCGCCCTGAGGTCCGGCGTCGTCGAACAGGTCCGCCAACGTGACCTGGCCGTCGTGGACCGCCACGTCGGGGCGAAGCTCCACGATCTGAGCGGCGAAGGCGGGGGCGGCGGCGGCAAGGACCAGGGCGGCGGCCAGGGCCCGCAGGCCCGGCGCGAACGAGGGGAGCTGGGTCATCTCAGGTCTTCAGCTGGGAGGTGGCGGCGAGCATCTGGTCCGCCGTGTTCACGACCTTGGAGTTCATCTCGTAGGCCGTCTGCGCGTTGATCAGCGACGTGATCTCGGTCACCGCATCCACGTTGGACGCCTCGGTGTAGCCCTGCTGCAGGGTCCCGAAACCGGTCGCGCCCGGATCGCCGGTCACCGCCGTGCCCGAGGCCCCGCTCTCCATGAAGAGATTGTCGCCCGTGGCTTCCAGACCCGCCTCGTTGGTGAAGGTCGACAGCTGCATCTGGCCGACCACCGTGGGGGTCGTGGTGCCGGCCTGGGTGACCTGCACCTGGCCCGTCGGTGAGATGGTGACGTCTGTGACGCCCTGCGGAATGGTGATCTGCGGCTGGACCAGGTAGCCCTGCGGCGTGACCAGCTGGCCATCCTGGTTGAGCGACAGGTTGCCCGCGCGGGTGTAGCCCGTCTCACCCGAGGGCAGCAGCACCTGGAAGAAGCCGCGGCCGTTGATGGCCACGTCGAACTTGTTGCCGGTCTGGGTGATCGAGCCCTGCTCGGTGATGCGGTAGACCGAGCCGGCCTTCACGCCGGCGCCGATCTGGATGCCGGTGGGCACGATGGTGCCGGACCCGGAACTCTGGGCGCCCGCCCGTTCCACGTCCTGGTACAACAGGTCCTGGAACTCGGCGCGCTGCCGCTTGAAGCCAACCGTGTTCATGTTGGCGATGTTGTTGGAGATGACTTCGACGTTGAGCTGTTGGGCGGCCATGCCGGTCGCCGCGGTTGAAAGTGCTCTCATCTAACTATTCCTCAACTGAGCCGGCCGAGCCGATCGACGGCCGACTTCGACAGATCGCTGGTGTTGACCACCATCTGCGAGATGCTCTCGTAGGCCCGACTGACCTCGATGAGACGCGTGATCTGGCTGATGGGATCGACGTTGGAGCTTTCGACCATCCCCTGCCGCACCTTGGCCGTGGTCACGGCCTGCGGCTGGAGATTGGAGACGTTGCGGTAGAGGCCGTCGCCGTCCTTGGCGAGGCCGGAAAGGGACGTGAAATTCACCAGAGCGAGTTTGCCGAGGGTGTTGGTGTCCTGGCTGACCGTGCCGTCGGCCGCGATCTTCAGAGGGCCCTTGGTGGCGTCCACGACGATGTCGCCGCCGTCGCCCTGGATCGGCTGGCCGGACTGCGTGCTGAGCCGCCCCTGGGCGTCGAGCGAGAAGCGTCCGTCGCGGGTGTAGCGCTCGCCGCCGGGGGCGGAGACCTTAAAGAAGCCGTCGCCCTGGATGGCGACGTCAAGGGGGGCGCCGGTCTGCTTCAGGGCGCCCTGGCTGAAATTGCGCGCGACACCCTGGTCGAGCACGAAATTCACGATCGGCGGCGATCCGTCGCCGCCAGGCAGGGCCTCGGCGTCCGTCTGCACCATCAGGGATTCGACCTTGAATCCGGCCGTGTCCACGTTGGCGACATTGTTGGCGACCACGTCGAGCTCGCGCTGCAGCGTGAGCTGCCTCGACAGGCCGACGTACATCGTATTGTCCATTGGAGGGCTCTCTCAGGGTGGACGTTTCACCGCACCCTGATGCAAGCGGCAGGCCAAGAAATTCCCTTGTAAATTCAATAGGCAACAAGGTTAACGAAAAGTACCGGCCCGATCTCGCCCGGCAAAAACTGCAGGGCGGACGCCGCTTCAAAACCCATCCTTAACTATTGGAGCCCGATGGAACGGACAGAGCTTTAGAACCCCGCGCGCGCGTGGGGGGTCGGCCACGCGGAGCGACGATGGCGCTGTTCAAGAAGAAGCCGAAGAAGGGCGAGGCCGAGCCTGAGGCGGAAGCGCCCGAGGAGGCGGCCGCGCCAGCCGTCGAAGGCGAAGACGGTGAAGCCGCGCCGGCCAAGAAGAAGGGCCTGCCCATCAAGCTCATCGCCATCGCCGCGGCGGGGGTGCTGGTGCTGGGCGGAGCGGGAACGGGCGCGTTCCTGATGTTCGGTCCCAAGCCGCCGCCCGGCGCGGCGGCCCACAAGGCGGCCAAGGCGAAGAAGAAAGACGAGAAAGGTGACAAGGCCGGCGACAAGAACGCCGCCCAGGTCGCCGACGGTCCCGACGGGGTGGTGTTCTACACCCTGCCCGACGTCGTCGTGAACATGCAGACCGCCGACGGCAAGCCGACGTTCCTGAAGCTCAAGCTGACGCTGGAGCTTCCCGACCACGACACCGTGGACGTGCTCGAACCCAACCGCCCGCGTCTGCAGGACATGTTTCAGACTTTCCTGCGTGAACTGAGACCCGAGGACCTCGCCGGCAGCCAGGGCAGCTATCAGCTGCGCATGGAAATCCTGCGGCGGGTCAACCTCGTCATCGCGCCCGCCAAGATCAATTCCGTGCTCATCGAGGAGATGCTGATCAACTAGGCCCCCGGCCTGGAGGATCCAAAGCTCATGTCCGACCTGCCCTCAGACTCGATGATCCCAGAAATCCCGACCGACGACATGGGGCTGGACCCCGGCCTCGACCCGGGCCTAGGCGCGTTCGGCGACGGTGGAACGGTCGGATCGGAACGGATCCTCGATCAGGCGGAAATCGACAGCCTGCTCGGCTTCGACCTCGCCCAGGACGAGACCGCCGAACGCACCGGCATCCGCGCGATCATCAACTCGGCGCTGGTCTCCTACGAGCGCCTGCCGATGCTGGAGATCGTCTTCGACCGCCTGGTGCGGCTGATGACGACGTCGCTGCGCAACTTCACGTCCGACAACGTCGAAGTGAGCCTGGACAACATCTCGTCGATCCGCTTCGGCGACTACCTGAACTCGATCCCCCTGCCGGCCATCCTGTCGGTGTTCCGCGCCGAGGAGCTGGACAACTACGGCCTGCTGACCGTCGATTCAAACCTGATCTATTCCATCGTGGACGTGCTGCTGGGCGGTCGCCGGGGCACCGCCGCGATGCGGATCGAGGGCCGCCCCTACACCACCATCGAGCGCGCCCTGGTCCAGCGGATGGTCGAAGTCGTGCTTCACGACGCCAAGGTGGCGTTCGAGCCCCTGACCAAGGTGTCCTTCAACCTGGACCGGCTGGAGACCAACCCCCGCTTCGCCGCCATCGCCCGTCCGGCGAACGCCGCGATCCTGGTGAAGCTGAGGATCGACATGGAGGACCGCGGGGGACGCATCGAGCTCTTGCTGCCCTATGCAACCCTCGAGCCCATCCGGAAGATGCTGCTGCAGCAGTTCATGGGTGAGAAGTTCGGGCGCGACAACATCTGGGAGAGCCACCTGGCCTCCGAGCTCTGGACCACCCAGCTTGAGGTCCGCGCTGTGCTCGACGAACAGCAGGTGCCGCTGCGCCAGGTGCTCGAACTCAAGACCGGCGACACCCTGTTCCTGAACGCCACGCCCGAGAGCCTGGTGGAGCTGCGCGCCGGCGCGGTCACCCTGACCCGGGGCCGCATGGGGCGGCGCAATCATTCCATCGCGGTGAGGGTCGAGGCCCCCCTGTCGCCCACCGCGAAACACGCCTTGCAGGACTCCCTATGAGCCCGATCGCCGTCACCATCGAGATGATCCTCGCCATGCTGCTGCTGGCCGCCCTGTTCGTGGGCATCCGGCTGGACCGGCGGCTACGCGCCCTCAGGGATGGGGAAGCGGGCTTCGCCAAGGCGGTGGCCGAGCTGAACGTCGCCGCCCTGCGCGCCGAGGGCGGCCTCGCCGAGCTGAAGGCCGCCACTCAGGAGGCCCAGATCACCCTCTCCGACCGTATCCAGGACGCCAAGGCCGCCACGGTCCGGTTGCAGCACAACCTGGCCAAGGCCGCCGAGACCGCCGACCGCCTCGACGCCTCAGTCCGCGCCGCGCCGGCCCGCCCGGAGCCTGCGCGACCGGCTCCCGCGCGCGCAGACGCCGACGCCGACGTGTTCGATCTCACCGCCCAGGTCCGGGCCTTCGACCGGAGCCTGCTCAGCGCCCGCCATCCCGCGCCCGCCGCCGAGGCGCCCCTGCCCCATGCGGCGTCGGCCTTCGCCCGGGCGACCCGGGCGGGCATCGCCGCCGCCCACGACTCCGATCCGACGGTCAGGTCCCGCGCGCGCGTGGATGACGAGCTCTTCGAGACCCCCGAACCGATCGTGAACCTCGCCACCGGAGGCCGCCGATGAGGACCCCTCGACTGCTGCCCCTGATCGGCGTCGCCCTCGGCGGCGTCCTCGCCGTAAAAGCCCTGACCGGCGTCACCGCCCTGCCCGATCTCGTCCAGGGCGCCAAGGCCTTCGCTGAAGGCGCGGCCAAGCCAGCCGCCGCTGGCAAACCGGCGCCTGGCGGCGTCGACAAGAGCGGGGCCCCGGTCCTGCCCCCCGGCCTGTCCCTCGCTCCGGCCCCCGCCGCCGCGGCCGCCGCGGCGGCGGGGGCCGGAGCGAGGGACAGGCCGGGGGGCAGGACCGGGG
>FTHA01000554.1_pt1 | contig 44162 bp, 35 predicted proteins | sample 1640771 | NCBI WGS metagenome assembly FTHA01 (sample SAMEA3914789, study PRJEB12502) | metagenome | biome: forest; material: soil | place: Canada | collected 2011-07-03 | depth 0.3 m | reverse complement strand
TATGTCCGACATCCTTGAACGCGTGCGCAAGATCGTGATCGAACATCTGGACGCCGATCCGGAGAAGGTCACCGAAAAGGCGAGCTTCATCGACGACCTGGGCGCTGACAGCCTCGACAATGTCGAACTCGTCATGGCCTTCGAAGAAGAATTCGACATCGAAATTCCCGATGACGCCGCCGAACACATCCAGACGGTCGGCGACGCGGTGAAGTTCATCGAGGAACGGGTCAACGGCTAAGCGTCGTCCGCTGACTCCATCGTCCGTCATCCTGCGCCTGCGATCGCCAAGGCGTTCTGGCGGGGAAGCCTGATGTCCGAACGTCGCGTCGTCATCACCGGTATCGGCCTGATCACCCCTCTTGGGTACGGGCGCGAGATCAGCTGGAAAAACATCCTCGCCGGCCGTTCCGGCGCGGGACGCATCACTGCGTTCGATCCTACGGATTTCGCCTGCCAGGTGGCGGCCGAGGTCCCCAGGGTCGACGGGCGCGGCGGCGGCGGTCCGGACGTCGAGGGCTCGTTCGATCCTGACAAGCTGATGTCGCCGAAAGAACTGCGTCGGGTGGACGACTTCATCCTGTACGCCATCGCCGCGGCGGAAGAGGCCGTGCTTGATTCAGGCTGGGCGCCCGTAAGCGACCACGATCGCGCGCGGACCGGCGTGGTCATCGGTTCCGGAATCGGCGGGCTCTCGCCCATCGCCGATACGGCGATCGAGCTGCATGAAAAGGGCCCTCGCCGCGTCAGCCCGTTCTTCATTCCGTCGTCCCTGATCAACCTGGCCTCGGGCCACGTCTCGATCCGTCACGGCTTCAAGGGGCCCAACCACTCCGTCGTCACGGCCTGCGCCACCGGCGCCCACGCGGTCGGCGACGCCAGCCGCCTGATCCAGGCCGGCGACGCCGACGTGATGATCGCGGGCGGAGCCGAAGCAGCGGTCTGCCCCCTGGGAATCGCAGGGTTTGTCGCCTGCCGGGCCCTGGCGACCTCCTTCAATGACATGCCGCAAAAGGCGTCGCGCCCCTATGACAAGGACCGTGACGGCTTCCTCATGGGCGAAGGCGCCGGCATCCTGGTGGTGGAGGAATATGAGCACGCCAAGACGCGCGGCGCGAAGATCTACGCCGAGGTCAAGGGCTACGGCCTGTCCGGCGACGCCTACCATATCACCGCGCCGGCATCTGACGGCGACGGCGGCTTTCGCGCCATGCAGGCGGCGCTGGGCCACGCCGGGCTGACCGCGGCTGACATCGACTACATCAACGCCCATGGCACATCCACGCCGCTCGGGGACGAGATCGAACTGCGCGCGGTGGAACGCCTGCTGGGCGATCACGCGGGGCGCGCGACCATGTCCTCGACCAAGTCCGAGATCGGCCACCTCCTGGGGGCCGCGGGCGCCGTGGAGGCGGCCTTCACCGCCCTGGCCATTCGCGATCAGATTGCGCCGCCGACGATAAACCTCGACAATCCGTCGGTGGAAACGGCGATCGACCTTGTGCCGCATACGGCGAAGCGGATGCCCATCCGGGCGGCCCTGTCCAACAGCTTCGGCTTCGGCGGCACCAACGCGGCGCTGGTTCTGACCCAGGTCCCGTGAATACGCGCCGGCAAGACCCGCGGTCCAGCTCGCCGCCGCGGCTGCCGCTGGCGCGCCGGCTCCGGGTGATGGCGAGCAGCGGCCTCGCCACCTTCATCGCCGCCCTCTGTGTTGTCGCCCTTTGGGGCCTCTGGGAATACGCACGGCCTGGCCCGACCGCGCGCCATGGTCCCGAAACCACGGTGATTCTTCGCCACGGTGCGGGTCTGCAGGAGATCGGCGCCAACCTCGAGGACCAGGGCGTGGTGCGCTCCGCCTCCCTTTTCATGACCGCCGCGCAGGTGACCGGCGCCGCCAGGGGCCTGAAAGCGGGCGAGTACGCCTTTCCATCGCGTCTGCCCCTGGGCCGGGTGATCTGGCTGATCCAGCATGGCCGGATCGTGCACCATCACGTCACCATCCCTGAAGGGGTCACGGCCGAACAGGCGATCGCGATCCTCGCCGATGCGGATGTGCTGGTCGGGTCGGCGCCGGTGCCCGCCGAAGGCTCCATCCTGCCCGACACCTATGACGTCATACGCGGCGCGGACAGGGCCGCTGTGCTCCAGCGCATGGTCGGCGCCCGCGACCAGCTGGTGGCCGAACTCTGGCCGCACCGGCGCGCGGACCTCCCGTTCAAGACCCCCGAGGAGGCGATCATCCTGGCGTCCATCGTGGAAAAGGAGACGGGCCTGGCGTCCGAACGCCCCCGCGTCGCCGCAGTGTTCGTCAACCGGCTGCGCAAAGGGATCCGTCTGGAGTCCGACCCGACCATCATCTACGGCTTGACCCGCGGTCAGCCGCTGGGCAGGGGCATCCGGGAATCCGAGCTGCAGGCGGCGACCCCCTACAACACCTACAGAATTGCGGGCCTGCCGCCGACGCCGATCTGCAACCCGGGGCGCGCGGCGATCGCGGCCGTGCTCGATCCGCCTCAGTCCGATGACCTCTACTTCGTCGCGGATGGCGCCGGCGGGCACGCCTTCGCCGCGACCCTGGCCGACCATGATCGCAACGTTCAGCACTGGCGGCAGATCGAACAGCAGCGCGCCGCCCACCCCCAGGCCGCCGCCCCGCCGGATCGTTCCCTGCGAGGAGAGGTCCACAATGGCCGCTGAGGCCCCCCGGAGCCGGCGCGGGCTGATGCTGGTGATCTCCAGTCCATCCGGCGCCGGCAAGACCTCCCTCAGCCGCCGGCTGATTGCGGAGTCCGCGGGCCTGAAGCTCTCGGTCTCATGCACCACGCGGCCGCCCCGGCGGGGCGAGCAGGACGGCCGCGAATACCACTTCGTTTCGCCCGATCAGTTCGAGACCATGGTCCGGGAAGAGGCCTTCCTTGAATACGCGCTCGTGCACGAGAACCACTATGGGACGCCGCGCGGGACGGTGATGCAGGCCCTCGCTGAAGGCCGGGACGTGCTGTTCGACGTGGACTGGCAAGGCGCCATGAGCATCGCCACCGGCGCGCCCGGAGATGTGGTGCGGGTCTTCATCCTGCCCCCCAGCCTGGCGGAGCTAAAGAAGCGGCTGCACGGGCGCGCCCAGGACCCCGAGGACGTGATCGAACGGCGCCTCGGCCGGGCGCGCGACGAGATCCGGCACTGGGTGGAATACGACTACGTCATCCTGAACGACGACTTCGAGCGCGCCTATGCGGAGCTCGCGGACGTCTACAAGGCCGAGTGCCTCATCCCCCGACGCAACCACTGGATCGGCGGCTTCGTGGAGACCCTTCTGGACGAGGAGCCCTAAGGCGCCAGCGTGGCCCGGGCGAGGGCGACGAAGTCGCGCACCGGCAGGGCTTCCGCCCTGAGGTCGGCGGCGATCCCCAGGCCTGCGCACAGCGCCTCACCGCCCAGGAGCTTCAGGCTGGACCGCAGCATCTTGCGACGCTGGCCGAAGGCCGCCTGGGTGACCCGTTCCAGCGCCGCGAGCAGGGCGGGGGACAGCTGGTCGGCGTGAGGAGTCAGGCGGACGACGGCGGACTCCACCTTCGGCGGAGGCGTAAAGGCCCTGGCCGGAAGGCTCATCACGATCTCGCCGTCGGCGACGGCCTGAGCCAGCACGCTCAGGCGGCCGTAGTCGTCGTCATTGCAGGGCGCGACGATGCGTTCGGCGACCTCTTTCTGGAACATCAGGGTCAGGTTCTGGAACCGGGCGGCCTGCCGCAGCCACTTCACCAGCAGCGGAGCGCCGACGTTGTAAGGCAGGTTGGAGACGATCCTGACCGGCAGGCCCGGGGCGTGGGTCGCCAGGAGCTCCTGCTCATCGACCTGGAGCGCGTCGGCCTGGATGACGATCAACCGCCCCTCAGCCGCGGCCGCTATATCCGCCAGGAGGGGCGCGAAGCGATCGTCCCGCTCCACGGCGATGACCACGGCGCCGGCTTCCAGCAAGGCCCGGGTGAGGCCGCCGGGGCCCGGTCCCACCTCGATCACGGCTGACCCGTCCAGCGGCCCGGCCAGCCGCGCGATCTTGCGCGTGACGTTCAGGTCCAGGAGGAAGTGCTGGCCGAAACTCTTTCGCGCCAGAAGGCCATGGGAGGCCAGGGCCTCGCCGAGCGGGGGCAGCTGGGAGAGGTCCACGGCGCGGTCCTATCCGCGAGTGGTCGCGAAGTCAGCCCGGCGGTCGGCGATCTCCGCCGCAACGCGCAAGGCCGCGATCAGGCTGTCAGGCCGGGCCAGGCCACGTCCGGCGATATCGTAGCCAACGCCGTGATCGGGCGACGAGCGCACGATGGGCAGGCCCAGGGTGATGTTCACGCCGCCCCAGAAGTCGAGCATCTTGACCGGGATGAGGGCCTGGTCGTGGTACATGCATACGGCCGCATCGTAGGTGCGCCGGGCGTCCGGGTGGAACAGGCTGTCGGATGGCGCGGGGTTCGTGCAGTCGATACCCATGCGCCGCAGCTCGACGCTGGCGGGTCCGATGATCTCCAGTTCTTCCCGGCCGAGGGCGCCGCCTTCGCCGGCGTGGGGGTTCAGGGCCGCCATCGCCAGGCGTGGGTTCGAAAGGCCAAAGTCCCGCGTCAGGGCCTCCGCCGTGATCGTCGCGACCGCCACGATCCGATCCGTGCTGAGAAGCTGCGGAACGGCTGACAGGGGCTCGTGGATGGTCACCAGGGTCGTGCGAAGGCCGGGCGCGGCCAGCATCATCACCGGCCCACCGGAATTGCGCCCGTCCTGCGGCCGGGTCAGCTCGCCCAGGTATTCGGTGTGGCCCGGGAATTGGAAGCCGGCCTCATACAGCGGCGCCTTGGCGATCGGCGCGGTGACCAGCCCCGAAACGGCGCCTGATAGCGACAGGCCAGCGCCGGTCTCGATCCAGCGGATCACCGCCTGGGCGTGGGCCGGCGAGGGCCTGCCGGCCACGACCGGGCCCTGCAAGGGAATGTCGAGCACAGGAAGGGCGTTGGCGAAGACGCTCAGTGCGTCGTCCGGCGCCGCGATTCTGCGCAGCGTCACACCGCCTCCGGTGGCGGCCGACTTCAGCAGATCGAAATCGCCGATGACCAGGAAGGCCGGTCCCTGGGCGCGGAGCGCCTGCCAGGCCTTGACAATGATTTCCGGCCCGACACCGGCCGGGTCCCCCATGGTGACGGCGAGGGCGCGGTCCCTCACGGCGTCTCTATGGTCGCCGAGTTCCTGAGATCGCGCAGATAGCGGCGCGACAGCATCGACAGCTGATCGGCGTAGAGACGATTCTCGATCTCGTCCTTGCTTGGCGCCGGCGCCTTCTTCTCCTTGCGGCTGCAGACCATGATCAGGTGCATGCCGACGGGCGTACGCACGGGGGTGCTGAACTGGTTGAGGGCCAATCCCTCCTGGGCGGCGCGGAAGTCCGGCGTGAGGTCCGCCACGTCCGATTCGCCGAGGTCGCCGGCGATCAGATCGGGGAAGGCGGCGGCCTTGGCCTCCATATCCGTGCATGTGGCTCCGGCGGCGCGGAAGGACTCGAGGGTCTTGCCAGCGGCGTCAACCTTGTCCTGGGGCGCATCCTGCGCCAGCCGCACGGCCGCCTGCTTGAGGGCGACGCTGATGCTGCCGCCCCCGGCGCGCTTCTCCCGCAGCTGAATCACATAGACGCCGTCGCTGACCGGGATGGGCTCGGAGATCTGTCCAGGCCGCATCTGTTCGACCGCCGCGGCGAGCTCGGGCGACAACTCGGCGCCCGAAACCCAGCCCATGTCTCCATTGTTGGCCGCCGTTGGGGCGCTGGAGAACTGGCGGGCGACCCGCCCGAACGGGGCGCCCTGCTGAACCTGGTTGATGATCTGGCGCGCGCCGTTCACGGCCTCGCTCAAGCCGCCGGCGCGGGAGGCGTCGATGAAGATCTCGCTCACCAGGTACTGCGGCTTGCTCGAACTGGCGCGCGCCCTTTGCTCGACCATGTTGACCTGGTTGGGGCCGATGTGCACGCGGGTGCCATACCGGCCGGAGATCATGCGGTTCCAGCTGATCTGGACGCGGATCTGGTCGCGGAGTGTCTGAACGTCGAGGCCGACACGGGCGAACTGCTGCTTCAGGTCGTTGAGCGTGCTGTTGTTCTCACGCGCCAGCTGCGACAGCGAACTGTCGACGTCCTTGTCGTCGGCGATGACGGAGAATTTCTGCTGTTTTTCGACCTTTTGCAGCTCCTGCATCTGCAGGTGCTCGTCGATCAGCCCGCGCAACGCCTCCTGCTGGATCTGCGGCAGATTGTCCTGGGTGGGCGGCACGCCGGCGGTCACGATCAGCAGCAGAGCGCGCTGGCGCAGGTCGTAGGTCGAAACCACGTCGTCATTGACCAGGGCGGCGACCCCGCCGCTGAGCGGCGGCGCCGGGGGGGCGGACGGGGACGGCGCCGATGCGTTGGTGACCGTCGCTGGTTGCGCGGCCTGGGCCCACGCCGCCATTGGGGCCATCCAGACGACCGCCATCGCCACGGCGACGGAAATCGTCGCGACATGTTTCACGCAACGCGCCGGACTCATCGGTGAAGCAGTTCCTTCTCTCGCAGGCGCACCTCGATCAGCGCCCGTCCTGGTCCCTGTACCCTTGTTCCCCCAGTGTGGCGAGGGTTAGGCGCAACTGAACGGAGTTGGACGGGCCGCCCAGGCGGACGAAGGCGGCTTCGTGGTGATAGACCACCTCGATCCGCGCGCATTCGTCCTGATAGACGAGCCCAAGGTCGCGGCGGGCCCATACGCCTTTTTCCAGATCGCGCTGGCCGTAGAAGACGAAACCCCAGTGCTTCGTCACGAAGACGTCGGCGGCGCCTTCGATATCCCGGGTGACCTTCGACGGGTCAGTGGAGTCGCGCAGGTAGCGGGCGTACCCCCGCACGAAGGGCAGGATGAAGTTGGCGCCCAGCTCCGCCCGGCGCAGAGCCATGTTGTCCCCGTCGAGTTGGGTGCGGCCATAGAGCGACAGGCCGTGCACCGGGCTGGCGGAGGCGGCGAAGATCCAGTCCGACGACTTGCCGCTGTAACCGCTGATGGCGGGGATGAGAGGGTCGTCCTGGGAGCGAAAGCTGCGTCCGATGAACCCGACCGCCTGCCGTCCTTCGCCCCAGTCGATTGTGCCGCGACCGCCGACATTGAGGCGGGCGCCGCTGTCGTAGGTGTCGAAACCGGGTGCGCGGTTGGAATCGAACAGGTTGGTTTCGTCAAAGACGAAGTCGACGCCGTCCAGGTTCGGGATGTTGGGATTGAGCCGGCTCGTCGGGGAAATAGCGGCTTCGGCCAGGGGCTCAAGCACGATGGTGGTGTCGCCTGACCTGCGGATGAAGGGCATCGACAGGTCGACACCTGCCGTGCCCAGGGCGCGGTTGCTCGTCTGGGTCGGCCCGCCGGGGGTCAGATTGGACACGCTGTAGAAGTCGAAGCGGGCGGCGCCGAACGGCTCGATTCGCAGTCCATCGGGCAGGGTGAAGGCCCGGCGCCACTCGGCCTGGCCGGTCGCCCGGCGACTGTCGATCCCGGGTCGACTTGGGTCGCCCAGAGCCTGGTTGCGGGTCAGCACCGCGGCGCTGCCGGACATTTGCAGACGACCGCCCAGGATCTGCTGGTCCGGGGCGTAGCGGGCCTCGATGAGAGGGGCGACGATCGGCAGGGCGGAATCCACGTCGCCGATCCGCAGGCCCTGGAAATCCATGGCCGAGATCGACAGATAGGACTGCTGGTCCTCGCGGACGGCGTAGATCTGCGACAACAGCCGGCGCGAGTCCGTCTCAAATAGCCCGCGGCGCTGGTACACGCCCTGGATGTCGTACCGGTCGAACAGCAGGTCATCCGAGACGCGCTCGGCCGCGAAGCCCCACTTCCACACGTTGCTCAGATCGAACGCGCCGTGGGCCAGCACATAGCTGCGCGACGTCAGGGCGGAGCCCGGGATGGGCTCGCCGGAATTGTCGAACTCCCGCTCATAGGTGTAGCCGAAGCGCGCGTCGATGGCGCCCGAATAGAAGCGCCGCCGCCAGTCCAGATTGAGGAACGGATTGATCTTGCTGTTCAGGATGGGGCTGACGATCAGGTCCTGCGAGGGCGACAGGACCAGCAGGTAGGGCTGTTCATAGGAAACGCCGCGCTTCTTCGAGACCTGGATCAGCGGGGTCAGAAAGCCGGACCTGGCCGCGACATCGGCGTCGGGATGCCAGAACACAGGCGTGAACAGCACCGGCACGCCCAGGACCTGGATGACGGCGTTACGGTAGTAGACGATGTGGCGCTTCTTATCTTCGACCGCCTTCTCGGCGCGGATCGACCAGGTCGGCGGCTTTGACGCGCCGCTCTTGGCGCAGATGTCGCAGGGCGTGTAGATCGCCTGGTTCAGCTCGGTGATGTCGGCGTTGGCCCGGGCGAGCGAGGCCGCCGCCAGCTTGACGTTGTCCTTGAGCCGCGCCGAAAAGCCCAGGGCCACGCCCGCGGTGAGGTCCTTGTCGAGGGTGATCTCACGGGCGAACTCCGCCGTGCCGTCCGGATTGACGATGACGACGTCGCCCTTGGCGGTCACCACCCCTGTCACGGTGTTGTAGACCACCGACTGCGCCCTCAGCGTGCGGCCGCGGTAGCGGACCTCCACATGGCCTTCGGCGGTCGAGACCTTGGCGGAGTCGTCCTGGGTGACCGAGTCGGCCTCCAGGTAGAAGCCATTCTGGTCCAGCCCATCGGCCGATGGCTGAGGGGCAGGCGAGACGGCGGCCCCCGTCGTTTCCGCCAGCGCCGGTCCCGCGACCAGCATGAGGAAGGCCGCGCCCGCCAGGCGCCGCTTCAACCGCCTTCGTTCGCCACGGGGACGGACTTCACCGATCACGCAATCCATCCTTCGCCCGCGCGTCCGATCCCGGAGGGGTTGGCGCCCGTCTTAGCCGTCTTCGGTGTAGAAGAGCAGCGTGAATGCCGACAGAAGCGCGAGAATCGGCGGAATCCAAGCCGCCGCAAATGGCGGTACGGCTTCGGCCCGCGCCAGCGAAGCGCATAACTGATTGAAAAAGAAGAAGGCGAAGCCGCTCGCGACCCCCGTGCCCACCAGCAGCGACACCCCTCCGAGCCGGGTGAGCTTCAAGGAAAACGCGGCGGCCAGGATCGACATGGCGGCGAACAGCAGGGGAGTCGCCAGCAGCTGCTGCAGCCTCAACCTGTAGCCCACAGCCGAGAATCCGGCCTCCTCGATTCGATCGATGGCGCTTGGCAGGGTCCAGAACGACAGGGACTGGGGTGAGGCGTAACGCTCCAGGGCGGTCCGGTCGTCGAGATTTGAGGGGATGGAGAGGGTGCCGTAGCGCATGGCCTTGGCGCCCGGCGTCGCCTCGCGCGCGTCCGTCAGTCGCCAGAATCCCTTCATGAGCCGCGCCTTGGCGGCCTCGATCCGCCGGCTGAACTCCGGCGCTCCATGCTCGTCGACGGTGTAGATGAACAGCGAGGTGTCCTTCAGAGACACGCCCCCGGCGCCCGTCCGCGAAGCAGCGCCGATGACCACCTGGGTATGGGAGTCGCCCTGCCTCAGCCAGATGCGGCGCGAACGAAGGCCGTCGTCGGGCGTGATGGCCGACCGGGCGCTTTCGAACGCCGAGTTCATCGCGGCGGCGGCGGGATTGAGCAGGATCAGCGCGGCGAGGCCCATGACGAAGGATGCGGCCGCGGCAGGCAGGATGAATCGCCAGGCCGAAACGCCCGCCGCCCGGATGGCGACCAGCTCGGAGTTTCGGTTGAGGTTGATGTAGGCGCCCAGCACGCCGAACAGGAAGATGAAGGGCGCCAGCTGCAGGATCACCGAGGGCGATTTGAGGAGCGCCAGGCCAAGTTCGGTCAGAAAGCTCACATCCGTACGCCCGCCCAGGGTGCGAGACAGATCGACGAAGTCGATGAGAGTCACCACCGCCGCCAGGAGCGCCGCCGCGGCGCCCACGCCCGCCAAGGTGCGGCCCAGGACGTAGATTTCGATCCGCGACAGGCGGTGGTTCATGCGCTGGCGCCGACCAGGACGGCGGCGCTCCGCGCTCCGCGCCTGACTTTCGGACCGCCGAACACGATGCTCAGGGCCACGCCGGCGACCGCCAGCGGGATGAGGTACTGCAGCACGTTCAGCCACACCTGGTGGATGGCGAAGGCCTGTGCGGCGAAGCCCAGGATGCGCACGGCCGCCGCCAGCGCCGCGCCCGCGGTGATCCGGGCGCTGTAGCCCAGCTTGTTGAAAGGCCCGCCGACGACGGCGGCCAGGGCGATCGCCATCAGGGCGATGCTGTAGAGCGGCGAGGCGATCCTCGAATGCGCCTCGGAGATCATCTTGCGAAGATAGGGCCGCTCCCAACGCTGGCCGGGATCCGGGAACAGCAGCTCATGCAGGAACCGGTCGCTGGTCTTGAAGTGGACCTCATCGTCCCGGGCCAGGAAGGGCGAGAGGTCGAGGGCGTATTCGTCGAACGACAGGTAATTGAGGACGCCGGAGGTGCTGAACTCCTGGCTGGAACCCTGATGCATGATCAGGAAGGGCGCTCCGTTGCGCTTGGTGATCTGGCCGACGCGGGCGTTGAAGGTGGTGGAGCCCGTGGTGCGCTGCTGGTGCACGAAGAGATTCTTCAGCGCCCCTTCGGGACTGGCGCTCTGGGCGTAGACGGTCAGGCCGGGGGCGGGCTCGGTGAATTCACCCGGCCGCACCAGGCTGGCGGCGATGTCGGCGCGCGCCCGGGAGATTTCCCGGCGCATGGCCTGGGAGGCGGGGGGCGCGATCCAGAGATTTAGGATCAGGGAGGCCAGGGTCGCTCCCGCGGCCAGGCGCATTGCGGGCCCGATCACGTCCCAGCGGCTCATGCCTCCGGCGAAGCACACGACGATCTCGTGCTCCACGTGGAGTCTGTTGAGGGAAATGACGGCCGCGACGAAGACCGCGATCGGCAGAATCAGGCTGATCAGTTCCGGGAGGGCCAACAGGGTGACCCTCAGGAACACGTCCCATCCCTGGCGCTGGTCGACGATCAGGTCGAGGGCGCTAAGGCTCTGGCTGAGGAACGCCACGATCGTCAGGGCCGCGAGCGCCAGGAGCGTGGGCGCCAGAAGCTGACGAAGCAGGTAGCGTTTGATAAGGATCATGAGGCCGCTTGGTCGGCGTTGCGGCCCCGTGTCGGGCGCGCCATCTTCTAACCACCCCGGTCCCGCGCCGGCAAGCAGCCGGCGGCTGTGCGGAACCTGGTCAGTCCACCGTCCCGAGGACGCCTCTGCGTCCGAGCTGCAGGAGATCGCATGGAGATCGAGTTCGTTTCGTTGGCGGCGGTGGAAGGCGAACCGCTCTCGGCCATTGCGATTCCCGTGTTCGAAGGACCCACCTTGACGGCGGTCGGCGAGGCCTTGGACAGCTCCACGAGCGGGGCGCTTTCGCGCGCGCTCGCCAGCGGCCGGTTCACCGGCGCGAAGGGACAAACCCTCGACCTTGTCGCCGCGTCGGGCCTGCACGCGGCGCGCGTCGTGCTGGTCGGGGCGGGGCCAGGCGACTCATTTGCGGGTCTGGGCGCCGAGGGCTTTGGCGCCGCCGCCTACCAGGCGGTCAAGACCACGGGGGTCAAGGCCCTGGAGCTCAGGCTGACAGACCTTGGCGACGACCTCTCCGCGCGGGCCGCCTTCGGTGCGCGGCTGGCCGCCTATCGCTTCGATCGGTACCTGACCAAGGAGAAGCCGGAAAAGAAGCCGTCGGTCACCTTCGTCCGCGTCGCCTGCGCCGATCCGGTCGCCGCGCTGTCGGCCTATGAGCCGCTGGCGGCCGTGGCGGACGCGACCATGTTCGCCCGCGACCTGGTCTCCGAGCCGGCCAACATCCTCTACCCCGAGGAATTCGGACGCCGGGTCAAACGGCTTGAGGAACTCGGCCTCGAGGTCGAACTCCTGGGCGAGGCCCAGATGACGGAGCTCGGCATGGGCTCGCTGTTGGGCGTGGGCCAGGGCAGCGTCCGGGAAAGCGTCCTGGCGGTCCTGGTCTGGAAGGGCGCGGCCGATCCCAAGGCGGCGCCGATCGCCTTCGTCGGCAAGGGCGTCTGTTTCGACACGGGCGGCATCTCCATCAAGCCCGCCGCGGGTATGGAGGAGATGAAGACCGACATGGGCGGCGCGGCCGCTGTGGCCGGCGTCATGCATGCCCTGGCGGGCCGCCGAGCCAAGGTCAACGCCGTGGGCATCCTGGGGCTGGTGGAAAACATGCCGGGCGGCGACGCCTTGCGCCCCGGCGACATCCTGACGTCCATGTCCGGCCAGACCATCGAGGTGATCAACACCGACGCCGAAGGCCGGCTGGTCCTGGCTGACGCCCTGTGGTTCTGCCAGGAGCGGTTCAAACCCCGCGCCATCGTCGATCTGGCGACCCTGACGGGCGCCATGATCGTCTCCCTGGGCCACGACTTCGCAGGCATGTTCGCGAATAACGACGGCCTCGCGTCCGAGCTGCTGGCGGCGTCTGAGGCCGAGGGGGAGCTGCTCTGGCGGTTGCCGCTGCACGCCGGCTACGAGAAGAACGTCGACAGCTCCGTGGCCGACATGAAGAACCTTGCCGGCCGCGCCGGCGGCGCCATCAATGCGGCGCTCTTCCTGAAGCGCTTCGTCAAGGACGTCCCCTGGGCGCACCTCGACATCGCGCCGGTCGCCTGGCGGGAGTCCGCGGGCGGGCCGACCCAGCCCCAGGGTGCGACGGGCTTCGGCGTACGTCTGCTGGACCGGCTCGTGGCCGACCACTACGAGGACCGGGAAGAGGCGTGACCGCCGCCTGCGAGGTCTGGTTCTACCACCTGGAGCGGACGGGGCTGGATCAGGCCTTGCCGGAGCTGCTCCAGAAGACCCTGGCGCGGGGTTGGCGCGCCCTGGTCCGCTCGCCCAACCGGGACCGGGTCGAGCACCTGGACGGCTGGCTGTGGAGCTTCCGCGACGACGCCTTCCTGCCCCACGGCATGGCGGACGAGCCCCAGGCCTCCCGCCAGCCGGTGCTGCTCTCCGCCGCGCCGGAGAACCTGAACGACGCCCACGCCCTGTTCCTGATCGACGACGCTGAGCCAGGCCCGCTGGACGGGTTTGAGCGTTGCATTGTCCTGTTCGACGGGCGCGACGAGTCCATGGCCGCCGCGGCGCGGAGGCGCTGGACCGAGTTCAAGACGGCCGGATGCCCGGTCTCCTACTGGCGCCAGAACGACCAGGGACGCTGGGAGAAGCAGGCCTAGGGCTGGCCGCCGCTCCGGGACCCGATCATGGACTCATAGGCCTCGGCGGCTTCCATCCACGCAGCTTCCGCCGCCGCCAGCGCGGCCTGGGCCGCGGTGTGCTGGCGCGCGAGGTCGGCCGCCTTGCGGGGGTCGGCGAAGACAACTGGATCGGCCAGGGCGGCGTCGATATTGCTGAGGACCTGCGAGGCGCGGGCGAGCGCAGCCTCGGCCGCCTCGGCGCGGCGACGGGCGGTTCCGGTGGGGACCTTGGCGCGGGACGTCGGCGCGGGCGGGTCCGGTTCGGGCTCAGGCGCCGCGATCTGGGCGGGCGCAGAGGCATTGGACTTCGCACGGTCGAGAACGAACTTGGCGTAGTCCTCCATGTCGCCGTCGAAGGGGGTGATGGAGCCGTCGGCGGTGAGCCAGAGCCTGTCTGCCACCAACTCCATCAGCGAACGGTCGTGGGTGATGAGGATCCCCGCGCCTTCATAGTCATTCAGCGCTTCCAGCAGGGCGCGGCGGCTGTCGATGTCCAGGTGGTTGGTGGGCTCGTCGAGGATCAGCAGGTGAGGCGCCTCCATGGCCACGAGGTTCAGCAGAAGCCGGGCGCGTTCGCCGCCAGACAGGTTCGCCACCGTGGTCTCGACCTTCTGCGCGCCCAGGCCGAACTGGGCGAGGCGCGACCGTCGCTGAGCCTCTGACGAGTCCGGCCAGACCCGCCGGATGATCTGCAGGGGCGTGTCGTCCGGGTCCAGCGCCTCGATCTGGTGCTGGTGGAACCAGCCCGCCTTCAGCCGGCGGTCCCGGTGCAGATGGCCCGCCGTGACTGGCAGGGCGCCGGCCAGCAGTTTGGCGAAGGTCGATTTGCCCGCGCCATTGACGCCCAGAAGGCCGATGCGGTCGTCGACATCGAGCCGCAGGTTGAGATTCCGCAGGACCGGGGCGCCGCCATAGCCGACCGAGGCGTCTTCGAGCTGGACAAGCGGAGGGGCCAGGGGACGTGGGGGGGAGGGCAGCAGGAAGGGGGCGGTGTGGGCCTCGATCACCGAGCTCATGGGCGGCAGCTTGGCCAGGCGCTTCAGGCGGGACTGGGCCTGGCGGGCCTTGGTGCCGGCGCGGAAGCGGTCGACGAAGGTCTGCATGTGGGCCCGCTGCTCCTCGATCTTCACACGGGCGGATTCCTGCAGCCGCAGGCGCTCGGCCGCCTGGCGCTCGAAATCGTCGTAGCCGCCGGGATAGAGGTCGAGCTTGCCGTCGTGCAGATGCAGGATGTGGTCGACCGAATTGTTGAGCAGTTCGCGGTCGTGGCTGATCACCACCGCGGTGTGGGGATACCGGCGCAGGCGGGCCTCCAGCCAGAGGGCGCCTTCCAGGTCCAGGTAGTTGGTCGGTTCGTCCAGCAGCAGAAGGTCCGCCTCCGCGAACAGGGCGGCCGCAAGGGCGACCCGCATGCGCCAGCCGCCGGAGAACTCGGCCATGGGCCGGCGCAGGTCGGCTGTTGAGAATCCGAGGCCGCTCAGGATTTCCGCGGCGCGAGAGGGCGCCCGGTCCGAGCCGATCTCCTTCAGCCGCGCATAGATCTCTCCAAGCCGCTCCGGCGGCGCGTGTTCGAGTTCGTGCAGCAGGGCCTCGCGCTCTTCATGGGCGGCCAGGACGGTGTCGATCAGGGGGATCGGTGTGGCTGGGTGCTCCTGGTCCACGGTGGCGATGCGGGCGCGCTTGGGCAGGCCGATCTCGCCGTCGCCGGCGGTCAGCTGGCCCAGGATCAGCTTGAACAGGGGGGACTTGCCCACGCCGTTGCGGCCCACAAGGCCAACCTTGGCGCCGATGGGCAGGCTCGCGGTCGCGTGGTCAAAGAAGCGGCGGCCCCAGGCGTCGAAGACCAGATCGTAGATTTGAAGCATGCGGGTCTATGAACGAAGGCGCGCAAAGCCGAAAGGGGGCAGAGCAGGTTCCTCGCTGCATTGCGGAATCCATGCCTTGGCGGGGACGGGCCGCGCGGCTATAAGCCCGCGACTTCCCCACAGACAATGACCAGACCGAAACGGACCATGGCCGAGCGCACCTTTTCCATCATCAAACCCGACGCCACCGAGCGGAACCTGACCGGCAAGGTCAACGCCGTCATCGAGGACGCGGGTCTTCGCATCGTCGCCCAGAGGCGCATCAGGATGAGCCGCGCCCAGGCCGAGACATTCTATGAGATCCACAAGGAGCGGCCATTCTTTGGCGAGCTGGTGGACTTCATGATCTCGGCCCCCGTCGTGGTCCAGGTCCTGGAAGGCGACAACGCCGTGGCGCGCTATCGCGAAGTCATGGGCGCCACCAATCCCGCCCAGGCCGCCGACGGCACCATCCGCAAGCTCTACGCCAAGTCCGTCGGCGAGAACTCGGTGCACGGCTCCGACAGCGCCGACAACGCCAAGATCGAAATCGCCCAGTTCTTCACCGACACGGATATCGTGGGGTGAGGAGCGGCCGCTGCGCAGCAGCGGCATGCGATCGATCCAGTGGATCGATCGCCGCGACGAACGCCCGCCCCTTACCGCAGCCTCACTGCAGGGCCTGTCAGGTCCGCCGCCTCGGCGACGGCCAGTTAGGCGTCGTGAGGATGTATTCGGCCGTGGGCGCCCAGCGCGGCGCATAACGGTTCGGCGGCCCGTACCAGCCCTGGTACGGAACCTGGGGCGGCCCGTTGTTGGCCTCCGGGTTGAGGCTCTGAACCTGCACGGCGGTTAGGGCGTTCAGCTGCGCCGGGGTCATGGCCGCGAGGCTGGCCGCCGACAGCTGGCCGACCTGGGTGGTGGAAAGGCCGGGGATCTGCGTCGACGCGATGCCGGCGACCTGCGCGGGCGACAGGTGGCCGAACATGGTCGGAGACAGGGCGTTCAGCTGAAGGGCGGTCATGGCGCCGATCTGCGCCGGCAGGAGACCCGCGACGCCGGTGCTGGAGAGGACCGCGACCTGGGTCGGCGTGAAGGAGCTGACCTGCGTCGGCGACATGACCCACATGACGGCCCTGTTCAGGCTGTGGACCTGATAGGGCGTCAGCCCCCCGATCTGGGTCGTGGTCATGGCCGAGAGTTCGGACGCGCTGAACGACGCCAGGTCCGCGTTTGAAAGCGAACCGATCTGGGTGGCCGCAAAGGCCGCGATATCCGTGGCGCTGAAATCGAGGAAGTCCTTCACGCTCAGGCCGGACAGCTGATCCGCCGTGAAGCCCCCGATTTGCGTGGTGCTCAATCTCCAGACCTGATTGCGGCTCAGCGCGGAAAGGTCCGAGGCGTTGATGGCGCCGATCTGGGTGACGCTGAGCGTCGCGAGCTGGGTGTCGGTGATCTTGGCGAAGTCGGCCAGGCTCAGGCCGTGCACCTGGGTGTCGGACAGCGCCTGGACCTGGGTCCCGGTCAGGCTGCCGGCCTGGGCGGCGATCAGCGTGGACAGGTTGGTGGTCGAGATCGCGCCGAACTGGGTGTTCGAGAAGGCGCCGACCTGGAGCAGGTTCATTTCGCCGAAATCGGTTTTGGACAGGCCGCTGACCTGAGCCGTGGTCAGACCGCCGACCTGGGTGGTCGTGAGTTCGGAGACCTGTGTCGCGTTCAGCGCCGACAGGTTTGTGGCCGACAGTCCGCCGAGCTGGGTCGGGGTGAGGGCCCCGATCTGCGTCGGTGACAGATTATGGATATTGGTCGAGGTCAGTGCGCTGAGCTGTTCGCCAGAGAAGGCGGCGATCTGGGTTGGGGAGAACTCCGCGATGTCCGTGGTGGTGAGGCCCGCCATCTGGGTGTCGGTCAGGCCGCTGAGCTGGGTGGAGGTCAGCACCGCGACCTGGGCGCCGGTCAGGCCTGAGAAATTCGTCGCGGACAGGGCGCCAAGCTGGGTCGACTGCAAGGCGCTCAGGTCCGTCGCATTGAGCGCGGCCAGTTGCGTGGATGTCAGGGCGCCCACCTGGCTGCCGTTGAGCACGAGCAGCTGATCGATATCGAATTTGATCGATGCCGAAAGGTGGGGGATTTGCGTCGTCTGCAGACCGCCGACCTGGGTGGAGGTCAGGGCCGCGATCTGGGTCGCCGAGAGCGTCTCGACACCGCTGGCGTTGATTCCGCCCACCTGGGTCGACGACAAGGTCCCGATCTGGGTGGTCGTCAGGTGCTGGATCGTGGTCGTGGGCAACCGGTGGAACTGAGTTGCCGTCAGGTATGAAATCGGCATGGCGACACCTTCGTCATGCGCTCAAACGGCGATCAGCCATTCGACACGCCGACACGGACAGGCGCAACCTCGCAGTTGTTACCTTACCCCACTCAATTGAACCCATCCCTGAGTGTCATGATGTATTCGATTCGCCTTGTTTCGGATACTCGGCATTACGTGACGACGCGCGCCTTCAAGTTGCGCGCAATCCTGAGTATTGCGCCGTAATTGAGGTTCAGGGCTGAAGGTCGGCCCAGGTCGCGGTCAGGGACACGAGGGCGCCGGGCGCGACGACGCTCTTGCGGCCGTCTGAGCTCATCAGCTTGCCTGCCTGTCCGTTGATGTCGCCGGCGCAGGTCGCGCTTGCGAAGACGCACGTGAAGTCCAGAGTTGTCGGGTGGGGCTGGCCGGGCGCGCGGATGGAGACGAGCAGGTCAGCATCCGCCGAGCGCTCGTCGATGACTTGATAGTGCAGCTCCAGATTCGGTTGGGATCTGGGCGCGAACATGATCGTGGTGCGCCCAAGTGTGGTGATCCACCGGTGGCGCTCCGCCGCTTCACGGTAGGGGCGCTGGCCCGGCGGGCCATTGATCCGGGAAATCTGACCGGCGAAGGATTGACCATCGTCGTGTGCGCCCTGGACCTGGCGGGTGACGAGCATGAACACCCGATCGCCGTCGATCGCATGCCGGACCATCGCTGGCTGAGGCGGCGCGGGGATGGTCGAGTCATAGAGCCCGGCGCTGAGGGGGTCGAAATACTTGCGATCCCGGAAGGTGCGGACAACGCCGCTCTCGGGCTTCTGCGCGGCCCATCGGACCGCATAGGCGGAGAACTTGAGGAAGCTGTTCCCGGAGAGGTCGCCATTCCAGTGTCCGTCGACGTGGTCTGGATCGGAGCTGAAGGGGACCACCCATTCGGAGATGTACAGGGACGCCTGCCGGTCACGCGTCACCAGGGCGCGCTCGGCTGCGCTGGCCTGGTAGCCCTTTACGGCCTTGACGAATGCGGCGTTCGGTCCTCCCGCCCAATCCAGCATGTTGGCCGTCCACTGCAGCGAGGCCGCATAGGCGTAGACATAGGCCTGGGGGTAGTTCGGCCGGACATAGGAGTCGTGGTTCATCGCCGCCGGTGGTCCTCCTGAATATCCCCCGTGCTGAGGATGGCCGTCCGCATTGTCGGTGAAACAGTTCCTGTAGAAGCCCGTCGTGACGTTCGTCGACGGCCGCGGTGCATCGAACCACGAGCTGTAGGCGAAGACGTTCGGGGTCCGGGCCTCGACCCAGTTCGAATGGGAATAGAAATCCTGGACCACGTGCAGCGTCATTCCGAGCACCACGAGGAAGCCCACAGGGTCATTGGCGGCGGCGCGCTGCCTCGCCAGTTGCTGTGCGTTGGTGGTGAATTTCGCCCAATAGGCCGCGACGTCGTCAGTGGTGAAGACATCGTCGAAGTGGAGCTTCTGAAGGCTGCAGGACGCGTATAGCGGCTGGGACGTGTAGTAGTCCGTCAGCCAGTTCGACAGCTGCGCGGCGTTCTGTCCGTCCTGGCTGAAACCCATCCGGCCCAGCGCATCCAGCGAAATGCTCGCATGCGGGCCGGTGTCGAAGGCCAGTGTGGCCCGCGGCGCTCCGAACAGCAGGCAGCTACCCATGACCACCGCCAGCGCGTGCCGGCGTAACCGGCCATCCGAACCTTGCGGTCCCGTGTCGTGTCGCATGGCCCCACCCCCGGGTCGGCTCTGACGTCCGCAGGGCGAACGGCCGCCCGGCGCGAAGCTCTCACGCAACAGCAATTCAAGGAAACGCCCGGAGCCTAGAGCACGATGCGATCAGGCGGAATCGTCTGATCGTTGAATCGTGCTCTCGATTCGAGAGTTTGAGCGCGTTCTTACCGCAAAACCGGGTTCCACTCTTGCGGTACGCGCTCAAGGTCAGGCGCGCGGTGAGCGTCAACGCCACGTCCGACGTCAGGCCTGGATCCACCCGACGAGCGCCTGGGTCACGGCCGTGGGCTGCTCCAGCGTGGAAAGGTGGCCGCAATCGGGGACGACCATCAGCCGGGCGCTCGGGATCGCCGCGGCCATTTCGCGGGCGCGGTCAGGCGGGGTCAGGGCGTCGCCGTCGCCGACCAGCACCAGGGTTGGGCAGGAGATGGCGCTGAGGTCCGGGCGGGAGTCCGGGCGGCCGATGATCGCCGCCTCCTGGCGCGCGAAGGCTTCCGGGCCGGTCTCATCGCCCATCTGGCGGACCAGGCCCAGCAGCGCCGCGTCCTGGCGATGCGCCGGGTGGACAAGGTTTGGGAAGAGCTCGTCCACGACCTCCGCGAAGGCCCCTGCGCGGGCCCTCTCGGCCAGCTGCCGCCGGCGAACGCTCTGCTCGGCCGTGTCCGGCTGCGCCTGGGTGTCGAGCAGGGCGAGCTTGGCCACTCGCGCGGACGCCTGGCGAAGGATCTCGAAGGCGATGTATCCGCCCATGGACAGGCCCGCCAAGGCGAAGCGGGGCGGGGCGTCGCGCAGGATCCGCGCGGCGATGGCCGCCAGGCTGTCGTCCCGGGTGTGGTCGGCGACGGTGACGGGGCCGAAGCGCCAGAGCGCCGGCGATTGATCCGCATAGAGTCGCGGGGACAAGGCCAGTCCTGGGATAAGCAGAACGGGCAGGGCGTCAGCCATCGGCCTAGGTCCGCACCAGCTCGCCGCAGACAAAGGGGGCCTCGCCGGCGTTGAGCAGGCTCTCCAGCACCGCCTCGATCGCGTCGGGCGCGACGATCAGGACAAATCCGACGCCGCAGTTGAAGGTGCGCCGCAGCTCGCGGTCCTCGACGCCGCCAGTCCTCTGAAGCCACGAGAACACGGGCGGCAGGGCCCAGGCCGACCAGTCTAGGTTCGGAGCGAGACCCGGGGCGACCGCGCGGGGCGGGTTTTCGATCAGTCCCCCTCCGGTGATATGCGCCGCGCCCTTGACCAGGCCGCTCTTCAGGAGCGGCAGGAGGCTTTTCACATAGATCCGTGTCGGCGCCATGAGCGCCTGCGCCAGGGTCTGTCCGTCGGCGAAAGGCGCGGGCGCGTCCCAGGCCAGACCTGAAAGCTCCACGATCTTGCGGACCATGGAATAGCCATTCGAATGCGGCCCGGATGAACCGATCCCGACCAGCAGGTCGCCCGGTCTCTGGGCGTCCAGCCGGGGCAGGACGGAGTCGCGGTTCACCGCGCCCACGGAGAAGCCGGCCAGATCATAGTCGCCCGCGGCGTACATCCCGGGCATTTCCGCCGTCTCACCGCCGACCAGGGCCGCGCCCGCCAGCTTGCAGCCCTCGGCGATGCCCGCGACCACCCGCCGGGCGACGTCCACATCCAGCCTGGCGGTGGCGTAGTAATCGAGGAACAGCAGGGGCTCGGCGCCCTGGGCCAGGAGGTCATTGACGCACATGGCCACGAGGTCGATTCCGACCGTGTCGTGCATGCCTGTCTGGATCGCCACCTTCAATTTGGTGCCAACCCCATCCGTGGTGGAAACGAGCAAGGGGTCGTCGTAGCCGGCCGCCTTCAGATCGAACAAGGCGCCGAATCCGCCGAGCGCCGCATCGGCGCCGGGACGGCGGGTCGCCTTCGCCAGCGGCTTGATTGCGTCAACCAGGGCTTCGCCGGCGTCGATGTCGACTCCGGACCCTGCGTAGGTCAGACCGTTTCGGCCTTCGGTCATGGATCTCTTTTGGACTAGAAAGTTGGACTGAGGAGTGCGAGTCCCGCGCCAGGAGAGGCGCCTACGGACTCGCCATTGCGTTGGGCTATAGCTAACCGATGAACATGATCACCGCCAACGCGGAACTTGAAGCGTTTTGCGTCCAGCTCTCGGGTCAGCCGTTTATCGCGGTCGATACGGAGTTCATGCGCGAGACGACCTATTGGCCCAAGCTGTGCCTGATCCAGGCGGCGGGGCCCCTGGCGTCCGCCGTAATCGATCCGCTCGCGGACGGATTGGATCTGGCGCCGTTCCTGAAGCTGATGGCCGATGCGACGATCGAGAAGGTGTTTCACGCCGCGCGCCAGGACGTGGAAATCTTCAACAACCTCGGCGTCCTGCCCAAGCCCCTGTTCGACACTCAGGTCGCAGGCATGGCCGCGGGCTTCGGCGAGCAGATCGCCTACGACGCCATCGTCCGCCAGATGCTCCACATCGACATCGACAAGTCGAGTCGCTTCACCGACTGGAGCCGCCGGCCCCTGTCGCAGGCCCAGCTGGACTACGCTCTGGCCGACGTGACCCACCTGGCCGATATCTATCCCAAGCTCAAGGAACGGCTCCGCCGCGAAGGACGCCTCGGCTGGGTCGAGGACGAGATGGCCGATCTGATCGACCCGGCCAATTACGATCTCAGCCCCGAGAACGCCTGGAAGCGGCTGAAGCCGCGCCGACACACGGGCAAGTATCTGGCGGTCTTCAAGGCGGTGGCGGCCTGGCGCGAGCGGACCGCCCAGACCCGCGACCAGCCGCGCGGCCGGATCGTCAAGGACGACGCCATCGACGAGGTCGCGACCCAGGCGCCCACGGATGCGGACGCGTTGAATCGGCTGCGTTCGGTGCCCAAGGGCTACGCGGCTTCCCGTTATGGACCGGAGTTGCTGGCGGCGGTGCGGGAGGGGCTCGCCGATCCGGAAGCCCACGCGCCACCGACGGAGCGACCCAAGCCCGCGCCCTCCAACCAGGGCGGCAGCGCCATCGTCGAACTGCTCAAGGTGCTGTTGAAGGCGCGCGCCGAAGAGGCCGGCGTGGCCTCGAAGCTGATCGCCACGGTATCAGACCTGGAGAAGATCGCGGTCGACGACAACGCCGATTCCGCCGCGCTCAAGGGCTGGCGGCGGGACGCCTTCGGCTCGGATGCGCTGCGGGTCAAGCGCGGCGAGCTCGCCCTCGTCCTCGACGGCGGCCGAGTTCGGGCCGTGGAAGTCCGGCGGGCGCCCAAGGCGGAATAGGGGTCCTAGAGCGCGATGCGATCAGACGGAATCGTCTGATCGTTGAATCGTGCTCTAGATTCAAGAGTTTGAGCGCGTTCTTACCGCAAAACCGGGTTCCACTTTTGCGGAACGCGCTCTAGTCAGCCCTTATCGTCAGGGCCTTGCCCAGCAGCGCGGCCAGGGTCGAGGCGCGCTTGGTGGTCTGTTCGCCGAGCAGCAGGTCGGACCCGCCGCGATCGGCGCTGAGGGTCAGGGACTCACCCTGCAGGGTCAGGCGGGAGCGGGCCAGGAGGGGCGGGCTGCGGCCGGAGATGTCGCAGCCGAGGCGCAGGGCGGCGCCGAGGGCGCGGGCGCGCTGCAGGCGCTCGTAGGACAACAGCCGGCCGAGGGTTTCGGGATCGCGGATCACGTTCGCGGCGGTGTGGCGGGCGAACGCCACGGCCGCCAGGAACGCCCGCTCGCTGTGGTTCATTCCCGCGATCGGGGCGCGCAGGACCTGGTCGAAGACGAGGTCGGCGCGATGGTCGGGATGCAATGGGGCGCCGAATTCGGCCAGGCGGCACGCCGCCGCCGTCAGCACCGCGTCGCGGCCGGGTTCGAACAGCGGCGGCAGCCGGGAGAACACCGGCGCGATCCAGTCCTGCAGAGCCGCTCCCAGGATATCCGCCTGGCTCTTGCGGGCGCCCAGGGAGGCGCAGCCCTCGATCAGCGGGTCCAGTGCGATCACTTCACGGGGTACGGCTTCGAGCAGGAGTCCCTCGCGAAGGCCCCAGGCCGACATCACGATCCGTTTCAGGTCGAGCCGCTCGATGAGCGCCTCCATGACCACGGCCGCGTAGGGGAGGGATTCGGCCCGCTTGCGCGACAGTCCCTCGATGCGCTCAAGCGAGCCCTTGGACTGGCTGGCGACGAAGCGGGCCGCTTGGAGGGCTTCGCGGGCGCTCATTTCGTACTGTTGGACGATCTGCAGCGGATAGTCGCTGAGGCGCATGTGCAGAAGGGCGAGGTTTCGCCAGGCGCCGCCGATGGCATAGAGGGTGTCGGCGTCGAAGGCGCCTGTCAGGGCCGTCAGACGGCGGCGGGCTTCCTTGCGTAGCGCCTCCGGATCGAACGCCTGGCCCGACCCCAGGGCGAAAGGCCCGAGCGCGAGGGTGACGCCCTCTCGCGGCTCGCCATGGTCCATGCGGATGAGTTCGAGGCTGTAGCCCCCGAGGTCGCCGGCGATCCCCGTAGCGTCAGGCACGCCGGCGGCGACGCCCAGGGCCGAGAAGTGTGCTTCCTCCTGGCCGGTCAGAACCCGGACGGAGAGTCCGGTGTCGGCCTTCACGTCGGCGACGAACGCCGCACCGTCGCTCGCCTCGCGCACCGCCGCGGTGGCCGCGACGAAAACCTGGGATGGCCGCACCGAATCCAGCACGGCCTTGAAGCGGCGAAGGGCGGCGCGGGCCGCCTGCACTCCCTGGGGCGACAGCTTGCCGGTGGCCAGCAGGTCGCGGCCGAGGCCGGCGAGCACCTTCTCGTTGAACACCGTCCAGATCGCCCGCCCCTCCAGCCGGTAGAGGACAAGGCGGATCGAGTTGGAGCCGATATCGATGACCGCGGCGTCGCGCGGCCCGTTATCGACGCGATCCAACATGGTCGAAGGCGCGGGGCATGTCCTTTACGCGCTGGCCGCGGCCAGAGAGACTGGGGTTAGTCATGAAATACTCGTGCGCCGAAAAGGCGGCGGGCTCCTGCCAGGCGCGGTCTCGCCTGTAGCCGCCCGATGCGTCAAGCCACCACGTCTGGGCCTGATCCTTCAGTGTCGCGACCATGATCTGCTGCAACAGCTGTTGATGCACCGTCGGGTTCTCGATGGGAACCAGGGATTCGACGCGGCGGTCGAGGTTGCGCGGCATCCAGTCGGCAGAGGAGATGAACACGCGGGTCTTGGAGCTGGGCATGGGCTCGCCGTTGGCGAAACAGACGATGCGGCCGTGCTCCAGGAAGCGGCCGATGATGCTCTTGACCCGAACGTTTTCCGACAGGCCTTCCACGCCTGGCTTCAGGCAGCAGATGCCGCGGATCACCAGGTCGATCTGCACGCCCGCCTGGCTGGCCCGATAGAGGGAATCGATGATCACCGGGTCGACCAGGGAATTCATCTTGGCCCAGATCGCGGCGGGCTTGCCCGCGCGGGCGTTGTCCGCCTCCTGGGCGATCATGCGCAGCAGGTCGTCCTTGAGGGTGACCGGCGAGAACGACAGCTTCTCCAGCCGCTCGGGACGGGCGTAGCCGGTGATGTAGTTGAACAGCCGCGCCGAATCCCGGCCGAGCGCGGGGTCGGTCGTGAACAGCGACAGGTCCGTGTAAATCTTGGCGGTGACCGGGTGGTAGTTGCCGGTCCCGAAGTGGCAGTAGGTCCGGAGCAGATCGCCTTCCCGGCGCACCACCAGGGAAAGCTTGGCGTGGGTCTTGTACTCCACGAAGCCGAAGACCACGTGCACGCCGGCCCGTTCCATCGCCCGCGCCCAGGTGATGTTGGCCTGTTCGTCGAAGCGGGCCTTGATCTCCACCAGGGCGGTGACGCTTTTGCCGTTGTCGGCCGCATCGATCAAGGCCGCGACGATCGGGCTGTCCTTGGAGGTGCGGTACAGCGTCTGCTTGATGGCCAGGACATTGGGGTCGGCGGCGGCCTGGCGCAGGAACTGGACCACCGCGTCGAAACTCTCGAACGGGTGGTGGACCAGGATGTCCTTTTCCCGGATCGCCGCGAAACAGTCGCCGCCATGATCGCGGATCCGCTCGGGGAAGCGCGGTTCGAAGGATTTGAACTTCAGGTCGGCCCGGTCAGGCGGGATCAGCTGGTCGAACTGGGCCAGGCCCAGGACGCCGTCCACCAGGATGACATCCTGCGGCTCGGCGTGGAGGCTCTCGACGATGAACTCGCGCAGCTCGCCGGGCATGGAGGCTTCGATCTTGACCCTGACGACGGAGCCGAGACGGCGCTGCTTCAGCAGGGCCTCGAACTCGCGCACCAAGTCCTCCGCCTCTTCCTCGATTTCCACGTCGGAGTCGCGGATCAGGCGGAACAGTCCCTTGGCGTGGACCGCGCAGCCTGGGAACAGGTGGTCGAGGAACAGCGACAGCATGCTCTCGAGGGCGATGAACCGGCGCTGTCCGGGGGCGGCGCGTTCGCCATCGGGCGCCGGGAGCTCCCAGAACCGCGCCATCTGGCCAGGGATGGGCAGAAGCGCATAGAAATCCTTGGCGTCGCCCAGGCGCTTCAACTTCAGCGCCAGGCAGAACCCCAGGTTCGGGATGAACGGGAAGGGGTGCGCCGGGTCGATCGCGAGCGGGGTCAACACGGGGAACAGCTGGCTGAGGAAGACGCCCTCCAGCCACTTGGCCTCGGCGTCCGTGGTTTCGTCCGGCTCCACGACACAGAGCCCCTCCACCGACATCTCGCCCTTGATCTCCCGCCAGAGCCGCTGCTGGAAACCCATCAGCTCGGCGGCGGCGGCGTTGACGCTCTGCAACTGCTCGGCCGGCGTCAGGCCGTCCTGGCTGACCACGCGCACGCCTTCACGCACCTGGCCCTTCAGGCCGGCCACGCGCACCATGTAGAATTCATCGAGGTTGTTGGCCGAGATCGACAGGAACCGAAGCCGCTCCAGCAGCGGGTGGCGCGCGTTGGCGGCCTCTTCCAGGACCCGTTCATTGAACGCCAGCCACGACAGCTCGCGATTGAAGAAGCGGCTCGTGGACTCAATCAGCGCCTCATCCAGCACCAGTAGCGGCTCTGGTGGGCGCCGACGGCGCACGGTCGCCGGGACGATGGCTGTGGCTTCGCTCATGGGACGGATTTGGCCAATCTGTTCAACTCTTCTCTCGCGAAGAGGCCGGGTTCGCAAGTGGAGTCGCGAATAGATCGGCCGTTCCAGGTCCATCTTCGAGGATCTGGCGCGCCAGCGCCCGCGAAACGGGCCGATGTTCAGCGTCGGCCGCCTCGTCCAACCTCTCGACGATGGCCAGTGCTACAGGAACAGACCTTTCCATTCGACGAATGAGGTATGAGAACAGGTCATCCGAAGGCCGAATATTCCGTTCCCGGAAGAATTTATTAAGCACCGCTTCGAGGATGGGATCGTCAGGCGGCCCGATCTCCGCCGTGGTGAGGGCGTTCAGGCGCGATCGTAGATCCGGAAGATCACAGGTCCATGACGCCGGACGAAGCCGCGAGGTCAGGAGGAGCCCGCCGCCGGCCTGACTGGCCAGGTTGATGAGGTGAAAAAGGGTCTCCGACGGGGCCTGGTCGGCGTGTTCCAGCAGCACCGGGCGACCGTGCAGGTCCTGCAGGTCCGCCATGCTCACCGCGGGCTCGACGCTGACAGCGCCCGCGCGGTCCAGCCAGACCTGGGCGAGGTGGGTCTTGCCCGCGCCGGCGGGCCCGACCAGGGCCAGGGCGGGGCTCGGCCAGGCGGGCCAGCCGTCGATCGCGCGCGCGGCTTCGGCGTTCGTCTGAGAGACGATGAAGTCGCCCCGTCCATAGACGGGCGGCTGTTGCAGTTCCAGGCGCAGTTGGCGACTCAAGCGACGTGACCGGGCGGGGCGGGGCGGGAAGGCCAGTCATATCCCATTTCCGGACGGGATGTGCAGCGCATCCCCGGGACGATGACCCGCGCGGCGGTGGATAGGGCTGTGGGTCGCGCCGGGCCGCGCGTCCGTCTATACCGGCGCTCGCCCCGCGTCATGGGGCCGGACATCTCGCCCTTGCCACGCCCTGAACCGCGCCAGCTCCTGAAGATCTCCGGGACGGTCATCCTGGCCCTGGTGCTGGTCGCCGCCCTGGTGTTCCGCGATGACGTGCTGAGGGCCTCTCTGGACCCGAAGACGCCCTACCAGACCTACCGTCCGCCGCCGGCGCCCGACTACGCGCGCCGATCGAGCTGGGCGCTGCTGCCCCCCGACCCCGTCCATCCGAACGGCGCCGAGCCCGCGGCGGACGTCTTCTTTGTCCACCCGACCACCTACAACGGCGGCGGGGAATGGAACGGCCCCATCGACCATGCCCGCTCTACGCGCCAGCTGGCTGAGGTGATGCTGCCCAACTACGCGGGTCCGTTCCAGAGGGTCGGGCGCCTGTTCGCGCCGCGGTACCGCCAGGCCAGCGTCTACGCCATGGTGTCCCTGCGCGACGATGCGCGGGACGCCCGCAGGTTCGCCTACGGCGACGTGCGCGCCGCCTTCCGGCAGTTCCTGGCCGGCTTCAACCGCGGACGGCCGTTCGTGCTGGTGGGCGTGGAGCAGGGGGGTGTCCTTGCGGCCCGCCTCCTGCGGGACGAGATCGCCACCGATCCGACCCTCGCCAGCCGCATGGTCGGCGCCTATTTCATCCAGACCCTGGCGCCCGCGGACGACTATGGCCCCCAGAGCGCCACGCCGGCCTGCGTCCGACGGGGCCAGGCCCGGTGTGTGGTCGCCTACATGGCGGAACCTGAAGGACGCATGGGCGCCGGCCAGCGGGCCCTGCGGCGCGCCACGGCGTGGGGGCCAGGGGATGAGCTCTATCCCCTGGGAAACCGGGCGCCCCTCTGCGTCAATCCGCTCGTCGGCGCCCGGACGGACACGCCGGCCTCCGAACACGACAACCTGGGCGCGGCCAATGCCTCGAAGCTGGAATGGGGCCTCCGTCCCGCCTTCCTGCCCCACCAGGTCGGCGCGGCGTGCCGGGCGGGCCTGCTCTGGGTCAGCCGCCCGAAGTCGGCGATGCTGAAGTCGACCGGCGGCTGGGTCGACCGACTAAAGGCGCCCGGATTCAATCTGTTCTATGCCGATCTTGAGGCGGACGCTGAGGCGCGCCTCGCCGCTCTCGAAGCCACGCAGGGCTTCCACATGCCCGCCCCGCCGATCACCACCTCGATCGATGTGCCCCGGGCGAGGATCATGGGGCGGTGACCCTCAATCCGTCGGGACCGCGGGTTTCCAGTCGAAGAGTTCGCTGAGGATATTGAGGGCGCGGCCGCGGTCGCTGGTCAGGTCGGCGTCGCGCGCCAGGATCAGGCGGGCGTCGTCGGCGGCCGTCAGGATCAGGTCGCGATGGACGATGGGGTCGGCCAGGCGATAGGCCGGGAAACCGCTCTGCTTCAGGCCCAGCGGATCTCCGCCGCCCCGCAGCTCGAGGTCCTTTTCCGCGATCACGAAGCCGTCGTGGGTCCGGCGCAGGATGTCGAGCCGCTTCTGCGCCGTCTGCGACAGGGGCGGATCATAGAGCAGCACGCAGGAACTCTCCTTGGCGCCGCGGCCCACCCGCCCGCGCAACTGGTGCAGCTGGGCGAGGCCGAAACGCTCGGCCTGCTCGATCACCATGATGCTGGCGCCAGGCACGTCGACGCCGACCTCAACCACCGTGGTGGCCACCAGCACCTTGAGCCGCCCCTCGGCGAACTCGGTCATCACCGCGTCCTTTTCGCTGGCTGCCATGGCGCCGTGGACCAGCCCCACGCCGGGGCCCAGCGTCTGGCGTAGCGCCGCGGCGCGCATTTCGGCGGCGGCGAGGTCCACCAGCTCGGATTCCGACACCAGGGGGCAGATCCAGAAGGCCTGGGCGCCGGATGCGATCGCGGCCCTGAGGCGCTCGACGATCTCGCCCAGGCGCGCCATAGGCGCCGCGCGCGTCTCCACAGGCGTACGGCCCGGCGGTTTCTCGTCGAGGCGGGAGACGTCGAGGTCGCCGTAGAGGGTCAGCTCAAGCGTCCTTGGGATGGGCGTAGCGGACATGGCCAGCAGGTGGACAGCCTCGCCCTTGTCCTGCAGCCGCCGACGCTCATTCACCCCGAACCTGTGCTGTTCGTCGATCACCGCCAGGGCGAGCGCCTGGAAGGCGACGTCGGTCTGGAACAGGGCGTGAGTGCCGACCGCCACCTTGGCGGCGCCGCTCGCGAGGGCATGCAGCTTATCCGCCCGGTTTGAGCCCTTGTCGCGGCCCGTGAGGAGAATGGACTCAACACCTTGATTCAACAATGGTCCGCGAATGGTCTCATAGTGCTGGCGGGCCAGGATCTCGGTGGGCGCCATGAGCACGGACTGAAACCCCGCCTCGGCCGCGTCGGCCATGGCCAGCATGGCGACCACCGTCTTGCCGGCCCCCACGTCTCCCTGGAGCAGACGGCTCATCCGCTCACCGGACGCCAAGTCGCCGCCAACCTCCGACAGGGCCCGCACCTGGGCGCCGGTCAGGCGGAAGGGCAGGGCCGCCTCGATGCGCCGCGCCGTGTCGCCAGACGGGATAGCCGGCGCTGAGTCCCGGCGGCGGGCGGCCTTGCGCTGGGCCATGGCCAATTGGTGGGCCAGGAGCTCGTCGTAGGCCAGCCGGCGCCGCCAGGGTGTCAGGAGGGAGGTATCGTCCTCGCCGCCCGGCGAATGCAGTGCGACCAGGGCCTCACGCCAGCCCGGCATGCCCTCCCTGGCCTTGAAGGCGGGATCGAGCCATTCGGGCAGGTCGTGGGCCCGGGCCAGGGCCTCCAGCGCCAGCTTTCGCACCGTGCGCGGCGGCAGGCCCGCTGTGGCGGGATAGACCGTCTCGATCGCCGGGATCTCGTCGATCCGGTCGGCGGGAATCAGGTAATCGGGGTGGGTGATCTGCAGTTCGACGCTGTAGCGCTCCACCTTGCCGCTCAGGGCGCGCATGGCGCCCACCGGATGTTGCCTGATAAGATGATCGCCGAATACCTTGAAGTACTTAAGGAACAGGAATCCCGTCTCGTCAGCGACCCGGATGGAATAGGGCGCCTGGGCGGTGCGGCCGGGCATGTGGGCGTCGATCCGGACCAGGAAGGTCTGGATCTCGCCTTCGCGGGCGTGCTCGATGGTGGTGCGATGCCGGCGGACGATCCCCGAGGGCGCCAGGAACAGGACGTCGCGCACCAGCGGCCCGGCGAGGCGCTCGACGAGGGGCGCGATCCTCGGCCCGACCCCCTTCAGGGAGGTGGATGGCGCGAAGAGCGGAAAGAGAATCTCGGGCCGCATGCGCGCAGCATAGACCAGCGTCGGGTTGGACGACGACCAGGCAAAGGCGTGGTCATTGAGACCCCCGGTGCGCCGGGTCAGGGACATGCCGTCGGAGCGGACGGCCAATGGGGCCGGACTGATCTGGATGCTGTCCTGCCGGGCAGTCGACCGATTTCGCGTTCAATGGCTGGCGAGCCCCGGCGCGGGCCTCTATATCGGCGCCTCTCTCCAGGACCGTCCCATGAGCGACCCCCGCGTGAACAAGCTGAGATACCGCGCCTGGCGACGCGGCATCCTTGAGGCCGACCTGATCCTGGGTCCGTTCGCTGACGCCTGCCTGGACGACCTGGACGCCGCCGCCCTAGATGAGTTCGATATCCTGCTGCAGCAACCCGATCCCGATCTCTATGCCTGGATCATCGGCCAGGCCGAGACTCCGGCGGACTTCGATAACGCAACCATGAACCAGATCAAGGCCTTCAGGATTTCTGCGCATGCGACGCGTGAAGCAATGAGCGCACGGGAGCGCTGATCCTGGCCACGCTGAACGACCTGAAGCGGATCGCGGCCGCGCCCGGGCGGTTCGACCTGACCGGCGCGCCGGAGGGCTTCGACGCCCTCGCCATGGCCGATATCGCCAAGGCGCGCCCTGGCCTGTCCGTGTTCGTGGCGCGGGACACCGCGCGCGCCACCGCCTTCATCGACGCCATCGGCTTCTTCGCCAAGGAGCTGGAAATCATCCGGCTGCCGTCCTGGGACTGCCTGGCCTACGACCGGATCGGCCCTTCGCCGGCCGTAGCGGCCCAGCGCATGGCGGTGCTGAGCCGCCTGGCGCATCCCGCCCCGGACTCCAAGCCGCGTCTGCTGGTGGCGGCCGCGCCGACGCTGCTGCAGCGGGTCCCGCCCCGATCAGCGCTGGGCGCCTCGACCTATCTGGCGCGGGTCGGCCACGACGTGGATGTGGGGGACCTGGAGCGCTATTTCGCCGTCAACGGCTATGTGCGCGCCTCCACGGTGTCGGAGCGGGGGGAGTTCGCTATCCGCGGTGGGGTGATCGACGTCTTCGCGCCGGGCGCGGACGAGCCAGTGCGGCTGGATCTGTTCGGCGACACCCTGGAATCCATCCGCGCCTTCGATCCGGAGACCCAGAGGTCCACCCGGCAACTGAAATCGGTCGATCTGCTGCCCGTCAGCGAGGTCCTGATGGACGCGGCCAGCATTTCCCGCTTCCGCACCGGTTTTGTGGGCAAGTTCGGCGCCCCGGGGGACGATCCGGTCTACGCCGGCGTCAGCGAGGGCCAGCGGCGCGCCGGGGTCGAGCACTGGCTGCCGCTGTTCTACGAGCACCTGGACACGGTCTTCGACTATCTGGGACCCGACGCCCTGATTGGCGTCGACCATCAGGTGCACGAGGCGCTGAACGAGCGCATGGCCCTGATCCACGACGCCTATGAGGCGCGGGTGGAAAACGGCAAGGCGCGCGCGGGGGCCTATAAGCCGCTGGAGCCGCAGGCGCTCTACCTGAGTGTCGAGCAGTGGGACGAGAAGGTCGCCGGCCACCCGAACCGCTGGTTCACGGCCTTCCAGCGCGAAGGCGCCAGCGTGCTGGACCTGGGCGCCAGGCAGGGCAAGACCTTCAGCGCCGAGCGGGCTCAGGACAGCGTCCACCTGTTCGAGGCCGCCGGCGCCTATGCCGACGCCCAGATCAAGGCCGGCAAGCGGGTGCTGTTCGCCTCCTGGTCGGAAGGCTCGTCTGAGCGGCTGGGCGCCATGTTGGCCGACCACGGCCTGAAGAACATCCGCTTCGCCCCCTATTGGGACGCCGCCCGCTCGGGCGATCCGAAGCTACCGCAGCGGGTGGTGCTGCCGCTGGACGCGGGGTTCGAGACCGATTCCCTGGTGGTCATCTCCGAGACCGACATCCTGGGCGACCGCCTGGCGCGGCCCCGCCGCCGCCGCCGCGCGTCCAACTTCCTGGCAGAGGCCACCGCCCTGACGCCGGGGGACCTCGTGGTCCACATCGACCACGGCATCGGCCGCTATTCCGGCCTGACCACCCTGCAGGTGCAGGGCGCGCCGCACGACTGCCTGGAATTGCACTATGCGGCGGAGTCCAAGCTCTACCTGCCGGTCGAGAACATCGACCTTCTGACCCGCTACGGTTCGGAATCCGACGGCGTGCAGCTGGACAAGCTGGGCGGCGCCGCCTGGCAGTCGCGCAAGGCCCGGGCGAAGGAGCGGCTGCGCGAAATGGCCGAGGGCTTGATCGCCATCGCCGCCGCCCGCGCCCTGAAGTCCACGCCCGAGCTGGAGCCCCAGCACGGGATCTTCGACGAGTTCTGCGCCCGGTTCCCCTACGAGGAGACCGAGGACCAGCTGAACGCGGTCGCCGACATCCTGACCGACTTCGCGGCCGGCCGGCCCATGGACCGGCTGATCTGCGGCGACGTGGGCTTCGGCAAGACCGAAGTGGCGCTCAGGGCGGCCTTCGTGGTGGCCATGGGCGGCGAGCAGGTGGCCGTCGTTTGTCCGACCACGCTGCTGTCGCGCCAGCACTACAAGACCTTCACTGAACGCTTCGCCGGCTGGCCGGTGAAGGTGCGGCAGCTGTCGCGCATGGTCGGGACCAAGGAGGCGGAGGAAACCCGCGTCGCCCTGGGCAAGGGCGAGGTGGAGATTCTGGTCGGCACCCACGCCGTCCTCTCGGAACAGGTGAAGTTCCAGAACCTGGGCCTTGTGATCGTTGATGAAGAGCAGCACTTTGGCGTCAAGCACAAGGAGCGGCTCAAGGCCCTGCGCGCCGACGTGCATGTGCTGACTCTCTCAGCCACACCGATCCCGCGCACCCTCCAGATGGCCCTGTCCGGCATCCGCGAGATGTCGATCATCGCCACCCCGCCGGTCGACCGCCTGGCGGTGCGCACCTATGTCACCCCCTTCGATCCGGTGGTGATCCGCGAGGCGCTGCTGCGCGAGAAGTATCGCGGTGGACAGGTCTATTTTGTCGCCCCGCGCATCGCCGACCTGCCGGACCTCGAGAAGTTCCTGCGCGAGCAGGTGCCGGAGGTGAAGATCGGCGTCGGCCATGGCCAGATGTCGCCGACCCAGCTGGAAGACGTTATGGGCGCTTTTTACGACGGCAAATTCGACGTGCTGCTCTCCACCACCATCGTGGAATCAGGTCTGGACATCCCCACGGCCAACACCCTCGTCATCCACCGGGCGGACATGTTCGGCCTGGCCCAGCTCTATCAACTGCGGGGCAGGGTGGGGCGCTCCAAGGCCCGCGCCTACGCCTATCTGACCACGCCTCAGGAAAAGCAGCTGACCCTGTCGGCCGAGAAACGGCTGAAGGTGATGCAAACCCTCGACTCCCTCGGGGCGGGGTTCCAGCTGGCTTCCCACGATCTCGACATCCGCGGCGGCGGCAACCTCCTCGGCGAAGAGCAGTCCGGCCATATCCGCGAGGTGGGGGTGGAGCTCTATCAGCAGATGCTCGAGGACGCGGTGGCCGAGCTGAAGGCCGGGGGCCTGGGCGAGATCGCCGACGCGCGCGGCTGGTCGCCGCAGATCAACACCGGCGCGGCCGTCTTGATCCCCGAGGCCTATGTGCCCGACCTGAACGTCCGCCTGGCCCTCTACCGGCGCCTGTCGGAAGCCGAGAAGCCGGAGGACCGCGAGGCCCTGGCCGCCGAACTGATCGACCGCTTCGGCCCCCTGCCGGAAGAGGCCGGGGCCCTGCTGAAGGTCGTGGCCATCAAGGGCCTCTGCCGCCAGGCCAATGTCGCCAAGATCGACGTGGGGCCCAAGGGCGCGGTCATCTCCCTGCGCGACGACAGGTTCGAGAACCCCGCCGCGCTCGTCGGCCACATCCAGCGCAACACGGCCTTCTGGAAACTCCGCCCCGACCAGAAGATCGTCGTCATGGGCGACTGGCCGACACCAGAGCACCGGTTGGCGGCGGCGGAACGGATCCTGACGGACCTGGCCAAGCTGGCGAAGGGGTAGGGGGTCCCATTCCTGACTGGTCGTCGAAAAGACCAACACTTCCGGAACATCAATAGATTGTCATCCCGGACGGCCGGAAGGCCGAGCCGGGATCCCGGCTCTACGCCCCCGCTACCGCGGGCGCTCCGGCCGGGATGACATTGATGAGGACCAAAGGAGAGGTCAGGCCGCCGAAGCGGACGTCGCCTAGCCGATCTTGATCGCGAAAGGATCGGCCGGCCGGCGGCGGCCCATGGCGCGGGCGAGGGCTTCGTCCCTGACCGGGGGATAGGCGGCGAGGATCTCGTCGAAACGCCCGGCGGTCCAGCCTTTCAGTTCGCCGTGGGTGGCGATGTAGAGCCTGTCTTCCAGGATGCCGTTCAGCACGTCCTGGCCGGCCTCCAAGGGATCGCGCCAGAGCGGGGAGTCCATGGGGCCAATCGGGACTCCGGCAGGCGCCGGCGGCGCCTCACCCTTGCGGAACTGCGCCGGACGGTTGCGCTCGGCCTCGTGGATGTTGGTCCGGTAGAAGCCGGCCAGCAGCACCGAAACCCCGACGCCCAGGTCGGCCAGCTCCTCGCGGACGCCCTCCGCCATGCCCACCAGGGCTGACTTGGCGGTCGCATAGATGGCGGCGTTGCGCGGCGATGGGCTGACGCCGGCTTGGGAGGCCACCATGACGATGTGGCCGCCCTCGCCATGGGCGCGGATCCTTGGCAGTAGGGTGACAAGTCCGTTGACGACGCCGCCGAGGTTGACCCCGAGGCCGAAGTCCCAGTCGGCGTATCCGGCGTCAGCGATCGGACCGCTTATGCCGACCCCGGCGCTGGCCACGAAGACATGGATCTTGCCGAACCGGCGTTCCGTCTCCTCGGCGGCCGTCTGGAATCCGTCCCGATCTGTGACGTCGAGCTCGATTGCGTCGAGCCGGCCTTCGGCTCGCGCCTCGACCAGGCTGTCCAGGGTCTTGGCGATGTGGTCGGGCCGCAGATCGGCGATCATCACCTTCATGCCGGCGCCCAGCAGCGTCCTGACGACGCCCAGGCCGATGCCGCTGGCGCCGCCCGTGACAAAAGCGACCTTGTCCTGAACCGACTTCATCCCCGCTCCCCAACCCGGCGCTTGCGCAATACGTCAAGTCGAGGCGCCGCCAAAGCGATCCGTGGCTGATCGAACGCAAGAAGCGGAATGCCGCGCGCGCCCTTCCGTGAGACGGTTGCGGGCGTGGGCGCCGGGCGGCGGATCAGGAACACACCGGATGAGACAGCTCGATCCAGGCGCGATGACGGGCCCGATCGATTGGGAGCGGGCGTCTGATGATCTGGACGCGGAAGGCTGGACACGACTGCCAGGACTGCTTGCGGGCGTCGACTGCGACGCCCTGGCCAGCCTCTATGATCGCGCGGAAGCGTTCCGCAGCCAGGTGGTCATGGCGCGCCACGGCTTCGGGCGGGGCGAGTACAGGTACTTCAGCTATCCGCTGCCTCCGCTCGTGCAGGCCCTGAGGACCGGGCTCTACCCCCGGCTCGCGCCGATCGCCAACCGCTGGCACGAGCGCCTGGGCCTTGAGGCCCGGTTTCCAGCCGCTCACGCCGATTTCCTCGCCCGCTGCCACGAAGCGGGCCAGGGCCGGCCGACGCCGCTGCTGCTGCAGTACGGCCCCGGCGACTACAACTGCCTGCACCAGGATCTTTACGGCGCCCACGTCTTTCCGCTGCAGGTGGCGGTGCTGTTGTCACAGCCGGGCGTCGATTTCGACGGCGGAGAATTCGTCCTGACCGAACAGCGTCCCCGCATGCAGACCCGCGCCGCGGTCGCGCCGCTGGGCAAGGGCGATGCGGTCCTGTTCGTGGTCAACAGCCGGCCTGTGAAAGGAAAGCGCGGGGACTACAGGGTCAATATGCGCCACGGCGTGAGCAAGCCCCGGTCCGGGCGCCGCCACACCCTCGGCGTGATCTTCCACGACGCCGTATAGCCTCCAGAACTCCCGACGACGTTGACGAGGGCCCTGCCGCGCGCCCACATCCGCGATGAACCGGAGCGCTGACCATGATGGCCGAATCCCTTCAGCTGCGGACCCTGGTCAAACCGGGCGGCGAACTGGAGCTGTCGCTTGCGCAGGTTCCCATGCCGGAGCCCACCCCGGACGAGGTCTTGGTCCGGATCGAGGCGGCGCCGATCAATCCGTCGGACATCGGGCTGCTGTTCGGGGCCGCCGACATGAGCACGGCGCGGTCGTCTGGCCCGCCCGACCGGCCAATTGTCACCGCGGTCATTCCGGAGCGAGCCATGACGGCGATGGCAGGGCGGCAGGGCCAATCCCTGCCGGCGGGCAACGAGGGCGCGGGGGGGGTGATCGCCGCCGGCTCCTCCACGGAAGCTCAGGCGCTGATAGGCCGGACGGTCGCCATCATGGGCGGGGCGATGTTCGCACAGCATCGCTGCATCAAGGCCGCAGACTGTCTCGTGCTGCCGGACGACGTGACGCCGGCGCAAGGCGCGGCCTGCTTCGTCAATCCGCTGACAGCGCTGGGCATGGTCGGGACCATGCACCTGGAGGGACATAGCGCCCTGGTCCATACCGCCGCCGCGTCCAACCTTGGCCAGATGCTGAACCGGGTCTGCCTCGAAGAGAAGATAGGGCTGGTCAATATCGTCCGCAGCGCCGAGCAGGCGGCGCTGCTGCGCGGGATGGGCGCGGCGCATGTGTGCGACTCGACCACGGCTGGTTTCATGGACGATCTCACCGAAGCCGTTTCGGCAACCGGCGCCACCCTGGCCTTCGACGCCATCGGCGGCGGCGCGCTCGCCAGCCAGATCCTGACCGCCATGGAGCGCGCCGCCAACCGGACCGCCCAGGCCTACAGCCGGTACGGATCGTCGGTGCACAAGCAGGTCTATGTCTACGGCAGTCTGAACACCGGCCCCACGGTCCTGGAGCGGGCCTACGGAATGGCCTGGGGCTTGGGCGGCTGGCTGTTGACGCCCTTCCTGATGAAGATCGGACCGGACGGGATCCAGGCGTTGAAGGGCCGCGTCGTCGCGGGCCTCAGAACGACCTTCGCCAGTCGTTACACCCGCACCGTATCGCTGACGGAGGCGCTGCGCCTGGACGTGATCGCCGCTTACTCCCGCCGCGCCACCGGCGAGAAGGTGTTGATCAATCCTCGCCTCGACGCCGGCGCCTGAGCGGGCGGACCGTGGCGTTCAAAGTTCCGGTTGTGCTCGACGGCTGAACCGGGGAAATGGGAGGGCTGGAAGAGAGGTTCTCCATGTCTGGTCTGTCTCGACGCGCGATGCGCGCCGGTCTTGTCCTCGTTGCGGCCCTAAGCATCGCTGGGTTGGCCGCCGCTCAGGACGCGCCGAGGTGGATAGTCGATCATAGCCACTCGCAGCTGACCTTCGACGCGGCCGCCGAGGGGGTCGCCTTCACCGGCCGGTTCGCGACCTGGGACGCCGACATCCACTTCGATCCCAAACAGCTGGCCAAGTCCAAGGTGGTGGTGACGATCGAAACGGCGTCAGCCCTCACGGGCGAGGGGAGCCGGGACGATAGCGCCCACGGCCCCGATTGGCTCGCCTCCGCCATGTTCCCCAAGGCGACCTTCACGACCCGGAGCATCAAGGACCTGGGCAGCGGCAAATACGAGGCCACTGGCGACCTCACCATCCGGGATGCGACCCAGACCGTGACCTTCCCCTTCACCCTGGCGATGACCGGCGACGATGTGACGGTGACGGGTCAGACGGTGATCGACCGGAGCAAGTTCGGCGTCGGCCAGGGGGAATACGGCACGCCCGAAGTCGTGCCCTTCGATGTCACGGTGAAGGTTTCACTGGCCGCCAAACTGGCGAAGTAGGAGCGGGGCTCGCTTGTTCGACCCGTTGCGTCCAGCCGAAGGGCGTGACTTCATGGGCCCGGAGGGGTGCGTCATGACAAATCGACGGCGGTTCATCGGATCGGGCCTCGCGGTGTCTGTGGCGGCGTCCGCACTCCCACGAATGGCCGGCGCCGCTCCGGAGGAGCCACTGAGGCTCGACTGGTTCGTCTTCGATCACCGATTCCCTGAAAGCGCGGAGATCGCCCGGCATGTCGCGCGTCAGGGCGTTCGTGTCGCCGGAATCGAAGGCGATCTGACGGACCTCTGGTACGATCACCTCGACCTCGCGTGGAAGGCGCAGCCCCAGGCCCTGGCCGGGGTCACCACGCGGGACGCCCTCTTCGTTCTCGAGACCCTCGCGGCGGATCACAGGATGCGGGTGGTCTATCGCGGCGAGCATGCCGCGCCTCTGGACGGGCGGGTCGCCCATGCCCTCAAAGGTCCAGCGAGCCTGATCCGCGCGGCGGACCCCGCGCGGGAGGGCGCACTATGGGGCCAGCTGCTGGCGTGGGCCATGACCCGCTGTCCACTTGGGGCTCCAAGCCTCGCCGCCGTCAGCCGAGTCACAGAGGCGCGGGCTTCGCCGGCGCGCGCAGCGCCACTGTATTCCTGGATCATCGCGCCCCGTTCGGCGGTCGCGCTGACCGTCTGACGCCAACGACAATGAACATCGGGGATGGAACATGGCGATCCTGCCGCCTGGAGTCAGCGCCGACGACTTCGCCTCGGCGTTGAGGCAGTTCGAAGCCGCGGTCGGCAAGGACTGGGTCTTCACCAGTGACGAGGACCTGTTCCCCTATCGGGACCCTTTCTCGATGCTCAAGGACCAGCCGAACGAGCTGGCTCCGTCTGCCGCCGTGGGACCGGACACGGTGGAGCAGGTGCAGGCGATCGTCCGCGCCGCCAACCGGTACAAGATCCCGCTCTATTCGATCTCGACGGGCAAGAACTACGCCTATGGCGGCGCCAGCCCCAACGTCCGCGGCAGCGTCATCGTCGATCTGAAGCGGATGAACCGGGTGCTGGAGGTGGACGCAGACCGCCACTTCGCGGTGGTCGAACCGGGCGTCTCCTATATCGACCTCTACCGCTACATCCAGGACCGCGGCCTGAAGGTCTGGATCGACACGCCGGACCCGGGGTGGGGCAGCCCCATCGGCAACTCCCTCGACCACGGCATCGGCTACACGCTGGGCTTCTACCGAGACCATTTCGGCGCCAGCTGCGGCATCGAGGTCGTGCTGCCGAACGGTGAGGTGATGCGCACGGGCATGGGCGCCCTGCCCAATTCCAAGAGCTGGCACGAATACAAGCACGGCTTCGGCCCCGATCCCTCCGGCCTGTTCGCCCAGGGCAATTTCGGCATCGTCACCAAGATGGGCTTTCGCCTGATGCCCGCGCCCGAGCACTGGCGCAACGGCCTGATCACCGTCCCTAAACGGCGCGACCTGATCCCCCTGGTCAACACCGTCAACTACCTCACCGACCTCTTCATCATCGGCGAGCCCTGGTACGGTAGTCCCCTGCGCGCGCTGATCGGGGACAGGGACTTCATCGCCGCCTCCACCCGTCCCGGCGGGGTCAATGACGACGAGTTGGACCGCGTCGCCGCCGCGGCGAACCTGCATTCCTGGCAGGTGGAGCTCCAGTTCTACGGCTCCGAGCGCACGACCCTGGCCAACTGGGAGTATGCCAAGGAACTCATCGCCCGGGCCGTGCCGGCGGCGCGAGCGGTTGACGGCGAGTCCCTGAAGACTCCGCTGACCCGGGCCCAGATCGGCAAGACGACGGGCCCCTATCCAACCCTCATGCGGCGCAACGTGACCCAGGGGGTCCCCGGCCTCGGCGTCTGGTACCAGACGGGCAGGACCGAGCAGGACCCGAACCATTGGAGCGAGACACACATCGGGCTGTTCTCCGTGGTGCCGAGGAGCGGCGAGGGGATCTTCGGCGCGCAGCACGCCTTCGCAGGCATCGCGGTGGAACTCGGCATGCCGACCAGCCCCTTCAACGCCATCGCCACTCCGGTGAACTGGTATCAATTCACTTTCATCATGGGCAACGGCTTCGGGACCATCGACGGCAATGACTACTCGCCGGAGGGCAAGAAGAAGCGGGCGGCGCTCCTGCGGCGCTTGCTGCAGGAGAACGCCAAACAGGGCTACGGTGACTATCGGGCGCCGCCTGTGCTCCAGGACGCCGTATCCGAGCAATATTCCTTCAACGACCACGCCCTGCGACGCTTCAACGAGACCCTGAAGGACGCAATTGATCCGAACGGGATCCTGTCGCCAGGCCGCGGGGGAATATGGCCAAAGGCGTTCCGGGCCATGAGAGGGAAACTCGAGACATGACCGTCCTCCGCATCGGGCGGTTGATCCGCCTCGCCAGCCTGTTGGCCGTCGTGGCCGCGACAACGGCCAACGCCCAGGACGCCGACCTGGTCTTGAAGGGCCAGGCGGTGTTCAAACACAGTTGCGCCCCGTGCCACGGCGTCGGCGCCGGAGACGACGGCCGCGCGATGCTGCCTGCCAGCCAGTCGCTGCAGTTGAAGTACCGGGGCGAAAAATCACAGTTCCTGGAGGACCGCCAGGACCTGCCTTATCCGGTGCTGAGGACCTTCGTGCGGCGCGGATCGTGGTCGATGGCGGGTTTCCGCAAGACCGAGGTGAGCGACGCGGACGTCGAAGCGATCGCGGCCTATCTGGCGCAGTCCGCCAGGCGCCCGCCCGGCACGCCAGGAACGGAGCGGTAGTCCATGCTGACGGTCGAGGAAGTCGCGGCGATTCCGCTGTTCGCGGACCTGGCGCGTGCAAGCCTGGAACGGTTGGCGCGGACCTCGGCGGACCTGCGCCTCAGTCCCGGGGAATTCGCGGTCCATGAGGGGGGCGAGCGCGCGCTCTATGCCGTGCTCAGCGGCAGGATCGAGGTTGTGAAGCGGTTCGACGGCGTCGAGCGGACGCTGGGCTGGCGGCAGGCCGGCGCCATTTTCGGCGAGGTGCCGATCGCGCTCGGCACGCCCTTTCCGGGAGGGTACCGCGCAGCTGAACCGTCGCGCGTCATGCGCATCGAGATGCCGGAATATTACACGATTGCGGCCGCGGCTCCTGAGGTCGCCCTCAAGGTCAGCGCCCTGGCGCGTGAACGGATGGGCGGGCTGCAGAGCCTCACCGCCGAAGCGCCCGCGCCGCGCGTCACCCTGGTCAGCGACCGCTGGGACACGGCGGGGAGCGATCTGCGGCGGTTCCTGGCGCGCAACCAGATCTCCTTCAACTGGCTGACGCCTGACGCCCCGGAATTGGCGGCGCAGTGGCCGGGAGGCTGTCCGTCCTGCCAGGATGGACCAGTGGTCAGGCTTGCGGACGGAGAGATCCTCGAACACCCCGACGCGCGCGAGCTGGCTGTTCGGCTCGGGTTGCAGACGAGCCCGGGCGCCGCAGAATACGACGTGGCGATCGTGGGGGGCGGACCCGCGGGCCTGGCGGCGGCGGTCTACGGCGCCTCCGAAGGGCTGCGCACCATCGTGGTCGAGCGTGAAGCGCCCGGCGGCCAGGCCGGGACCTCGTCACGGATCGAGAATTATCTTGGCTTCCCCAGCGGGATCTCGGGCGACGAACTGGCCAGCCGGGCGCTGCAGCAGGCCAGGCGGCTGGGCGCGGAAATCCTGGTGACGCGCACGGTGGCGCACATCGATCCGGAGGCGCGGGACGTGGGCCTCGATGGCGGCGACGTGGTGCGCGCGCGCACGCTGATTCTCGCCACCGGCGTCTCCTGGCGGCGCCTCGCGATCGAGGGCGTCGACCGATTCATCGGCAAGGGGGTCTATTACGGCGCGGCCCGAAGCGAAGTGGGCGCCGTGCTAGGTCAGGACGTCTACCTGATCGGCGCCGGGAACTCCGCGGGCCAGGCGGCGCTCTACTTCGCCAACCACGCCCGGCAGGTGATCCTGCTGGTGCGCGGGGACTCCCTGGCCAAAGGCATGTCGCACTATCTGATCGAACAGCTACAGGCGAAGGCGAACATCGCGGTGGAGCTGCGCGCCGAGGTTTCCGCGGTCCATGGCGACACCCACCTCACGGCGGTTGACGTCCGGGACGCGGCGAGCGGAGCGGTGAGCCGCCGAGCGTGCGGCGGGCTGTTCATCTTCATCGGCGCTGATGCCGAAACCGGCTGGTTGCCCGAGGATGTCGCACGGGACCCGCGCGGCTACATCCTGACCGGCGACGCCGTGAGCGGAGCGGGGCGGTGGTCGCACCATCGCGATCCCTATCTGCTGGAAACCAGCATTCCGGGAGTTTTCGCGTGCGGGGATGTGCGCTCCAGCCCGGTCAAGCGCGTCGCATCCGCCGTCGGCGAGGGCAGCATGGCGATCGCCTTCGTGCACCAGTTCCTGGCGTCGGAGCAGGCCGCCCGGAGCGCTTAGACCTCCGCCGGGGGCTCGCCGCGCGCATCGATGCGGTCTTCGAGATCGATGTCATCCACCACCACGCCGTCAGGGTCGGTCATCTCGAAAGGAACGCCGTCAGCGGTCAGTTCGCGCCACTTGGCGAGGGCGGCTTCTTCGGTGGGCGCCGTATAGGTCACTGACCGGCCCGGATGCTGGGCTGAGATTCTGTAAGCCATGGCTCATCCTACCTCGGGCGCGCTCAATTCGCGATGGCCGGAGCGACGGCGAGCCAAATGACGTGCCGGGCGCCGCGTCCGGAGGTGGTCGCACGGACCCGCGCCTCTTCGACGGCGTAGCCCGCCCGGCCAAGGCGGCGGGTGAATCCCGCGTCCGGCGCGGAGGACCAGACGCCGAGGACGCCCCCGGGTCGCAGGGCGCGGCGGGCGGCCAGCAGACCCTCGCGATCGTAGAGGCGATCATTCGCCTGGCGGCTGAGCCCCTCGGGGCCGTTGTCCACGTCGAGCAATATGGCGTCATAGGTAGACCGGCCAGACCGGATCAGGCCGCCGACATCGCCCTCGTGGATCGTCACCCGGGGGTCAGTGAGACAGGCGGCGGACAGGTCGGCCATGGGTCCGCGGGCCCAGGCGATGACGGCGGGGGCGATCTCGGCCACCGTCACCTTCGCTGCTGGTCCGACGGCCTGAAGGGCGGCGCGCAGGGTGAAGCCCATGCCGAAACCGCCGATCAGCAGCTGAGGCTGCGGTCGATCGGCCAGGCGGGCGCAGGCGAGGGCGGCCAGCGCCGTCTCTGAGCCGCTGACGCGGCTGTTCATCAGCTCGATCGCCCCCGACATGATCGAATACTCTTCGCCGCGCCGCATGAGCCGCAGGTCGCCGCCGCCGTCGGCCAGGGTGGTCGTGTCGATGAGAGTCCAGCGAATCATTGCGGCGGGGGCCCCGGCGGCGGTCTGAGATACACCGAACGCACCGTCCCGGGCCGCCGACGCAGGGACTATGGCTTTGGGCCGAGAGGCTGCCAAGATCAGCTTGGCCGAAACAACGGCCAGGGAGGCCATCGCCATGTACGTCGATCTGGACGGCGCGCGGATCTTCTTTGACGTGGTGGGGTCCGAACTGGCGATCGACGGCGAGCGCATGACACGGCGGCCAAGCCTGATCGTCATGCACGGCGGCCCCGGATTCGATCACTCCGGGCTCAGACCCTATTTCGACCGCTTCGCCGACACCCACCAGGTGATCTACATCGATCATCGCGGCAATGGCCGCTCGAGCGGCGAGCGGGACACCTGGACCCTGGCCCAGTGGGGCGATGACGTGAAGGCGTTCTGCGACCGGCTGGGGATCACCAACCCCGTGGTCTACGGCAATTCCTTCGGCGGCATGGTGGCCATGTCCTACGCCAGCCGCCATCCGGATCATCCTTCGAAACTGATCCTGTCGTCCACGGCCGCGAAGATGCGCCTGGACGTCACCTTCGCCATGCTGGAGGCCACGGGCGGCGCCCGGGCGC
>FTHA01001668.1_pt1 | contig 45671 bp, 48 predicted proteins | sample 1640771 | NCBI WGS metagenome assembly FTHA01 (sample SAMEA3914789, study PRJEB12502) | metagenome | biome: forest; material: soil | place: Canada | collected 2011-07-03 | depth 0.3 m | reverse complement strand
CCAGCGCTGGACCGAGGCCATCGCCGCCCGCCCGGCAGTGCAGCGCGGCCGCATCGTCAACCGCGGCTTCGGCGAACCGGCCCTGCGCGAACGCCACGAGGCCAGCGACATCGACGAGGCGCTGAAGCCGAAGCCGGCGGAGGCGTGAGCCAGGCCCGCGCCAGGACCGGTCGCGGACCTAGGCCTTGGCCGCCGCGCCTGGAATGACGGTCGACCGTCGCGTCAGCGGCCAGCGGAGCCTCCAGCCGAGCAGGCCGAAGCCCAGCAGCATGGACAGCCAGGTCGCCGGCTCCGGGATGGCGGTCAGGCCGTGCTCGGAATCGGATTCGCCGTCGCTCGAACCGGCCAGGGCGGACCGTCCTGGCTGGCCCACGACGGCGTCCCCGCTCGAGAACAGGCCGGTGGTGGTGAAGCCGTGGATGGGGTCGAACACGAAGGGCGAGGTGCTGAACTGCATGCCGGGCAGTTCGGCGACGAGGCCGTCGACGATGGTGAAGCTCTGCCCCAGGGTGAAGGTCGGCACGGACTTCAGGTAGATGGTGAGGTCCACCAGGCTGTAGAGGACATCTCGGTCGTCCATCAGCCCGTCATGGTTGGTGTCGGCGAACAGGTCCGGCACATAGACGGTGTTGTAGAGGCCGACGTTGTCCCGGATGGCCCCGAAGGAGTCCACCAGCCTGTACTGCTGGCTCGACGGGTCGAACTTCACCGCTTCGATCTGCAGCACGTTCCTGGCGGACGAGCCAGGGATCGGCCCGGGCTCCGTGTCGGCGGCGGCGAGCCCCTGCGGCGCCGGGCCCCGCGGCGGAGGCGGCGGGACCGTCTGGTCCCAGTCCAGCTTGGTCACTTCCTGCCAGATGTCGGGAAAGCCGGCCTTCTGCTCGACCACGAACGCAACCGCCTTCTTGGGAGTCTGGCAGTTCGTGGGTTGATGCTTGACGCAATAGGTGCCGCCGTCGCCGAGGTAGTCGAGGTCGAGAAAGGTGGCCTTGTCGCCATTCTCGTCGGTCCGCCACAGCATGACGTAGCCGATCTGGAATGTGGCCTTTTCGACCACGACGCCGTTGGCGGGAACGTCGAATACGAAGACGTCGTCCGCCGCCTGCGCGGCGCCCGCGCCCAGGCAGGCGAGTCCCGCCGCGGCGATCACCGCCCGCAGGACCGTCGCCCTGCCAAGACCCCTCATGCGTTCACGGATCATGTTTAATCCTCCACGTCGCTGCGCCGGCGGCGCCGTGAGGGCTGACCACCGGGCGGTCGGATTCGAACAGGCGATCACGAAATGACTGGCCGCCCGGTCAGACACGCGGGGCGGACATGGACCATGCCAGACTCCGCCGGGGTACGCGCCGGAATTCGGCGGCGGAAGGCGTTTCAGAAATGCGCGGTCAGTCCGCCGTCCACCGCGAGCACCTGGCCGGTGATGTAGGACGCCGCCGGCGAGGCGAGGAACAGGACCGCCGGCGCGAGTTCGGCCGGATCGCCCCATCGGCCCAGGGACGTCCGGGCCTTGAGCCATTCGGCGACCTGAGGATCCGCCGCCGCCGCCGCGTTGGGCTCCGTGCGGAAGAAGCCAGGGGCCACGGCGTTCACGGTGACGCCATATGGACCGAATTCGGCGGCGAGGGCGCGGGTCAGGCCGTCCAGCCCCGCCTTGCCCATGATGTAGGGCGCGTCCCCCGCGTCGCCGAGGACGCCGGCGACCGAGGAGATGTTGATGACGCGGCCGCCATGGCCAGCGCCGATCATCAGTCTGGCCGCCCGGCGGGCGAGCGCGAAGGGGGCGATGAGGTTCGCCTCCAGGAGGGCGCGGACCGCCGCGAGGTCGTAGTCGAACAGGGCGCGGCGATCGCGCATGCCGACGTTGTTGACCAGGATGTCGAGGCCCCCCTCCTCCTCGATCCGGACGAACGCCGCCTGGGTCGCCGCCTCGTCGGCGACGTCAAATGCGAGGACCGAGACGCGCCCCCCTTCAGCGGTGATGCGCTGGGCGGCGGCCTGAAGGACGTCGGGGGCGCGGCCGTTCAGCCAGACCTGGGCGCCGGCGAGAGCGAGCAGCCGCGCCGCCTCGAACCCGAGCCCGCGGCTGGACCCCGTCACCAGGGCCGCCTGGCCCGTGAGGTCGAAAGGCGATTGAGCCATGGAGCGCCTCCTGGAATGCGGCCGGCGGCGACATCCGTCCCGCACGACTCCGCCTAGGTCTGACCCTAGTTGAGCAGATTATCCAAGCCGCACGCTTGCCTTTGTCAGGCGCGTCATTTAGTTGAGTATGTACTCACTCATTGGAGCCCCACGTGGCCCGCCCGCTCAGCGACGACAAGCGTATCGCGATCCTGGACGCCGCCGCCGAGGTGGTGGCGAGCCAGGGCGTGGGCGCGACGACCGCGAAGATCGCCAAGGGCGCACGCGTCGCCGAGGGCACGCTGTTCACCTATTTCGACAGCAAGGACGTCCTGCTGAACCAGCTCTATGTGGCGCTCAAGCAGGACCTGGCGGCGGCGATGATCGAGGGCTTCCCGTCCGGCGCCAGCCTGCGCGAGCGCGTGCGCCACGTCTGGGGCCGCTATCTGGACTGGGGCGCCGATCAGCCGGCCAAGCGCAAGGCGCTGCGCCAGCTGGGCGTGTCCGACCGCATCACCGAAACCAGCCGCGCGCTCGCCGGGGACGGGCTGCGCGACATCCGGGCGATGATCGAGGAGAGCCGCGCGGCCGGCGTCCTGCGCGATCAGCCGCCCGCTCTCACGGCCGCGATCATGGAGTCCCTCGCGGACACGATGCTGGAGTTCATCGCCCGCGAACCCCTGAAGCGGGACACCTATCGGAACGCCGGGTTCGAAGCGTTCTGGAACGCCGTCTCGACGTCCTGAGCTTTACCTGAATAATGAGTGAGTGCTTGCTCATTACCTTGCCCAATCCCCTCTGAGGAGCCCGTCATGTCGAAGACCTGGACCGCAGCCGACGGCGTCCGCGGACCTTGCCGCGCCGCCGCCTCGATGCCTCGCCGCGGCGGCGCATCCCGAAGCTGGAGCACGCGCGACATCCCGCCCCAGAAGGGCCGGCAGGTGGTGATCACCGGCGCGACAGGAGGGCTTGGCTATGAGACGGCGCTGGCGCTCGCGGGCGCCGGCGCCGATGTCATGCTGACCGGCCGCAACGGGGCCAAGGGCGCCGCGGCCCTGGCGGCGATCCGCGCCGCGCATCCGGACGCGAGCGTCGCCTACGCCGATCTGGACGTGGCGAGCCTGGCGTCCGTGCAGGCGTTCGCTGAGCGCTTCATGGCCGAAAAGGGCGTGCTGGACCTCTTGATCAACAACGCCGGCGTGATGTCGCCGCCGACCCGGCACGTGACCCAGGACGGGTTCGAGCTGCAGTTCGCCGCCAACTATCTGGGTCACTTCGCCCTGACCGCGCAGCTGCTGCCGGCGCTGCGATGGGGCCAGTGGCCCCGGGTGGTGAACCTGAGCAGCGGCGCGCACCGCATCCAGGCGGCGATCCACTTCGATGATCTGGATTGGACGCGGCGCTACAGTCCCTGGCAGGCCTACGCCCAGTCCAAGCTGGCCATGCTGATGTTCGCCATCGAGCTGCAACGGCGCAGCGACGCGGAGGGCTGGCGGTTGATGAGCAACGCCGCCCATCCGGGCTTCGCCCTGACAGGACTGCAGAGCGCGGGCCCCGGCCTCGGCCTGAACCGTCCGTCGGCCTTCGAGCGCCTTTCGGGTCTGATCGGGCCGCTGGTCGCCCAGTCCGCCGCCGCCGGGGCCTTGCCCACATTGTTCGCGGCGACCTCAACCGAGGCCCGGCCGGCGGGCTACTACGGGCCGCAGGGTTTCATGGAGCTGAAGGGCCCGGTCGGTGAGGCGATCATCAGCGCGGACGCCCGCGATCCGGCGCTGGCCGCCCGCCTCTGGGCGGTATCCGAGAAGCTCACGGGCGTGAGATGGCCAGGAGGTTCGAGCTGATGCCGCCGCACGGCGGCGGGGCGCTTGACGCGGGTCTTCGATGAGCGGCACCACGGGCCGGACAGGTCTTGGGACGCGGAAGAGAGCAATGCTGAAGCTGCCGCCGCCAATCTGGTCCGTCGTCTATCTCCTCGCCGCCGCGGGCGTCAGCTGGGCGGCGGGATGGCCGCGGCTCGACGCCCTGTACAACCCGGCGGCCGGTATCGCCCTGTTCGTGCTGGGCTGGGCGCCGCCGATCTGGGCCGTGGCGCTGTTCAGGCGGGAAGCCACCGAGATCAACCCCACCTCGGCCGCCAACCGGGCGCTGGTCACGGCCGGCCCGTTCCGGTTCACCCGCAATCCCATGTACCTGGGCCTGGTGGTCATGACCCTGGGCGTGGCGGTATGGAGCGGCGCGGGGCCGATGTTCCTGGCGCCGATAGCGACCTTCGCCACGGCCAACTGGGTGCATGTGCCGTGCGAGGAAGCCAAGATGCGCCGCCAGTTCGGCGACACGTTCGAGGCCTACACCCGCAAGGTCCGCCGCTGGATCTGAACGTCGGCGCCTACCTGGTGGCGCCGCCGTGTCCCGAAAACAGCATGTCCGACCAGCGCCAGTCGCCTCCGCCCAGGACCAGGCGGGCGCTGCCCGGCGCGTCATTGAGCGAGATCAGGACGAGGCCGTGCATCCGCTGGCGGCGGCAGGCCTCCGGCGCGAAGCCGATCTCCCAGGTCATGGCCTCCCGAACCGCGGCGAGGCCCGCGCCGTCCTGGTCCAGATGGCGGATCCAGCCGCCGTTCCAGACAAGGATCGCCTTGCCGGGCTCGGCGTTGGCGACGGCGGCCCGTACGAGGCGGTCCGTGCGCAGGGCGGCCTGGATGCGACGGATCATGTCACAGGCGCCGCCGCCGCCGGAACCCGCCGTCGCCGCCCCGGCGAGCTCGCCCTCGCCCACCTCGGCGACTCCCGGAGCGCGCGGCCCCACGGCCGCCGGCAAGGGGAGTACATCCGGCGGCGGCGGCGCGGGCCGCGGCGCCTGGCGGCGCGCGGCGGAGGCGGCGGTGGGCGCCTTGACGGGTGATGGCGGCGCAAGGGGGACTGGCGGCGGCGCCGAGACCAGCTGCACGGTCACGACCTCTGGCTCAGGTCGCAAGGGGGTCCTGGACCAGGACCCCACAAGGATGACAAGCACAATCAGATGGCCGGCGAGGCTCAGGGCCGTGCCCAAGACGCGGCGTAGCCCCGAGCCGGAGGCCACCTTAAGCCAGGACGATCAGCACCACGCGGCGGTTGGCCTGGCGACCCTCGCGGTTGTCGTTGGGCATGACCGGCGCGTCGGGTCCATAGGAAATGGTGCCGATGCGGTTCAGCGCGACGCCGTGCTGGTTCAGATAACGGCGCACGGTTTCGGCCCGCTCCTCACCCAGCTTGTAATTGTGGGCCTTGGGACCCGTTGCGTCGGTGTGTCCCTGGACCTCGACGTAGACATTGCGGTTGTCGGTCTTGAGCTTGTCGACGAAGGCGTCGAGACGGGCCTGGGCCTCCGGCGACAGGGCGGCCGTGTCCACGGGGAACTTCATGCTGTCGTCCGACAGAACCTCTTGATAGAGGAACTTGCCTTCGTCCAACTTGCCGGCGGCGGTCGCCCGGTCGAGCGCGTCCTTGGCCGTGCCTTCGACGGTGCCGACGCGGGTTTCCACCGTGCCGACCCGGCCATCGACCGTGTTCACGCGGGAGTCGACGACCGCGACGTTATCGCGGACGAATTGCTTGGTGGCGCATCCCCCAAGGCTCGCCGCCGCCAACAGTGCGGCCCCAACCATGGTTACGCTTGAAGTACGCAGGATCATGTAAGTCTCTCCGTTATGTTGATCCCCCGACGTCAAGCTTCCACGACGAATTATTCATACTTGATATGGGCATTTTGTGGGCGAAGCTTGGCCATGACCAAGCTTGACTGAAAGCAATCCATTCCAAGCCCATGAATTGTGTGACATTTCGCGGCGCCTGATGAGCAACTGAGCAATCAGGGCCGCGTCACCGTTTCGAGTTAACGATCAGGCCGCCCCTGCTGGCCCTGACGTTTTCGTCGATCAACGTCAGGAGCGCCCGGTCGATCTCCGCCGGCGGCGGCATCTCGGGCCACCGCTAAGCGCTCAGGGCGTACGCCGCCCCGAGCCATCCCAACACTTCGGGATCAACCTCGGCCGGCGCGGTCAGCAGCATTTCGTTGTGCCAGCGATTGGCGGACACCCTCTCCAGTTTGCGGATGCGCGGGCTCTTTATCGGCTCGGCGGAACGGATAACCAGGAGGATCGCAGCTTTGCGCGGATGGACCCCCGCGAAGGCGGACTTCCGATTGAGATGGATCGAGGTCTTCTTCGGTTCTTCGACGAAAGGACCAAGGCCAGTGAGCGCTGTTGTGAGCGCACGGTAGGTCGCAAGCGCCTCGGGCGCCTTGCCTGAGAATATGGCCTGCACGCTGTCCATCGGATCGCCCTTGGCTTTGGGCTGGCGGCGCCGAGAGGCTCGCTGCTTTGCCCGGTCGCGCCCGTCGAGCTTCGATCTTCTCCGCAATATCTTCCATCGTCCAGCGCGTCCTGGAGATGCGGCGTTTTCTACAACGGCGTCAGCGTTCTTTCGCGGCGCGACGGCATCGTCGTGCAGGCCGTCGATGGCGGCGATATCAAGGGCTACAACGACGCTAACGAAACCCCCGACCGGGCGGAGACCGACAAGGCGGCGGCGAGGGCCGGTGACTATAGGGATCGCGCAGACGGAGCACGCTTTCCACCGGGCCAAAATGCAGCGAAGTGGTCCACCACATATCGGCGACAAGCAGGGCCGGGAAATCCATGCAGTTCCATCTAGACGGATTCAAGACCGGCGACCCGGAGATTTCCGAGCCGAGCCGGCAGACGCAATTGCTTCCGCAGACTGAAAGCGTCTCGCTGCCCCGGGACGTGGACGTGCTGATCGTGGGATGCGGTCCGGCGGGGCTCACGCTTGCGGCCCAGCTCGCCGCCTTCCCGGACATTACGACCTGCATCGTCGACCAAAAATCGGGTCCGCTGGACCTCGGGCAGGCCGATGGCGTGGCGTGCCGCACGATGGAGATGTTCAACGCGTTCGGCTTCGCCGAACGTGTGTTGCGGGAAGCCTATTGGGTCAACGAGACCAGCTTCTGGAAGCCCGGTGATGATGCTCAGGCCGGAATCATTCGCGCCGGGCGGATCAAGGACACCGAAGAGGGCCTCTCCGAGTTCCCACATGTCATCCTGAATCAGGCGCGGGTGCATGAATTCTATCTGGACCTCATGCAGAAGGCGCCCGCCAATCTGACGCCCCATTACGGGCGCCGCCTCACCGGCGTGCAGGTCGACCCCGCCGCTTCCGCGGGCGAAGGCGCCGTCGACTTCCCGGTCACGGCCAGGTTCGAGCGCACCGGCTCAGAGACGGACGGCGCGACTGAGACGATCAGGGCCCGCTATGTCGTCGGTTGCGACGGCGCCCGCAGCACCGTGCGCCATGCGATCGGCCAGGCGCTCAAGGGTGATTCAGCCAACCAGGCTTGGGGCGTGATGGACGTCCTGGCCGTCACCGACTTTCCCGATATTCGGCGAAAAGCCGTCATCAACTCCGCCGAGCAGGGCAGCATTGTGCTCATCCCGAGGGAGGGCGGATATCTGATCAGGATCTATGTGGAGATGGACGAACTCGAGGCGGGCGAGCGCGTCGCGGCCAGAACCATCGGCGCCCAGGATATCATCGCCGCGGCCCGACGCGTCTTCCACCCCTACACGCTCGATGTGAAGCAAGTTGCGTGGTGGTCGGTCTACGAGATCGGCCAACGTCTCTGCGACCGGTTCGACAATCTCGGGCCCGAAGCCGCGGATCAGTGCGCGCCCCGTATCTTCATCGCGGGCGACGCCTGCCACACGCACAGCCCCAAGGCGGGTCAGGGCATGAATGTGTCGATGCAGGACGCCTTCAATCTGGGCTGGAAGCTCGCCGCGGTGCTTCAGGGCCGGTGCCCGCCGAAAATGCTGCGAACCTACAATGACGAACGCCAGACAATCGCCAAGGAGCTCATCGGGTTCGACCGCGAATGGGCGGCGATGTTGAGCGCGCCCCTGAAATCGTCGCACCATCCGCAGGGCGTGGATCCGGCCGAAGTGCAGAATTATTTCGTCAGGAGTGGACGCTATACAGCTGGAACCGCGACACATTACAGCAAGTCGGTCCTCAGCGGCGGCGCTCTTCACCAGCATCTCGCGGCAGGTTTTCCGATAGGGAAGCGGTTCCACTCCGCACCCGTCATCCGCCTGGCTGACGCCAGACCGATGCACCTCGGGCATACCGTGCAGGCGGATGGGCGATGGCGGCTGTTCGCCTTCGCGGCGGAGGAGGATCCGCAAGCGGCGACTTCAGGCGTCGCGGCGTTGTGCGCCTTCCTGGCGAATTCGCCCAATTCGCCGATCGTGCGGTACACGCCCCTGGGCGCGGACGCGGATGCGACGATCGACCTTCGAGCGGTCTTCCCGCAGCCCCATCGCGACCTGAAGCTGGAGTGGATGCCGGCCCTGCTCCTTCCCAGCAAGGGGCCGTTTGGGCTTCGGGACTATGAGAAGATCTTCTGTGCAGATATCGAGTCAGGTGACGACATATTCGACATGCGCCGGGTCGATAGGCGCAACGGCTGTATCGTCGTCGTGCGCCCAGACCAGTACATCGCCCATGTGCTTCCGTTGGATGCCCATGGCGCGCTGTCGGCGTTCTTCGACGGTTTCATGCTCGACCAACGTTGAGGCCCCGGCGGATTGGGCGACCCAGCGCTGGGTCGAGTGGAAGGTATGGACGAGCGGGATGGGGAAGAAATTACGCGAGATGTTTCAACCGCGGGGCCACGTCGTTCGCCAGAAGCTCTAAAGACCGCCGCCAAGCTTCTGAATGTTCTATGTAATCGAAACCCAGCACCAGGAGCACGCCGAAGCCGCCGACCTGCTGGTGGACCGCCTCGATCTTGGCGGCCACGGTGGCCGGGGAACCGACGATCCAGTTGTGCTCGGCCATGTAGTCGATGTCGACATCGCTGTCGGGGACCGCCGGATCGTGCTTCAGGAAACCGGTCATGCCGAAGGTCTTCACCAGCTTGAGGGCGTAGTCTTCCTCCATCCGGCCCATGCAGCCTTCCTTGGCCAGCTTGATGGCCTCGGCGTCGGTATCGGCCACCAGGACGTTGCGTACGATGCGCCAGTCCTTGCGGTCGGCCGCACGGCCGGCGGCCTTGGCGCCCGCCTCCACCGCGGCCCAGTGACCCGAAAGGTAGCCGGCGTTGAGGTTCAGGCTCATGGGCAGGAATCCGCGCTCGCCCGCCAGCTTCAGGGTGTCGGAGTTGGGGCTGAGACCCGCCACGCCGATCGGCGGATGCGGCGTTTGCACCGGCTTCAGGAACGGACGGAAGAGGTCGCCCAGCACGGGCGCGGGCGAGGCGATCTTCCAGAACTGGCCTTGCTGCTTGAAGGGTTCCCTGGCGGCCCAGAGCTTCAGGATCATGTCCAGGGACTCGCGGGTCATTGCACGAGTCTGGGATCCGTCCACGCCCATCATGGCCTGGTCGGTGGGTATGGAGCTGGCCGCGATGCCGAAGTTGATCCGCCCGCCTGAGATGTGGTCCAGCAGGGCGATGCGGTTGGCCAGCACGGCGGGGTGGTGGAACGGCAGCAGGAACCCGCCGGGCCCCAGGCGGATGGATTTGGTCTGGCCGATGGCCTGGGAGATCAGGATGTCCGGCGCGGGGTTAGGCTCCCACTGAACGGTATGGTGCTCACCGACCCAGGCCTCCGCATAGCCCAGTTCGTCGAGCCAGCGGATGACCTGCAGGTCCCATTCAAACCCCTGGCGGATATCCCGCCCCGGCGGGTGGGCCGGCATGGCGAACAGACCGAACTTCATGGACCTGGTTCCTCTCTACAATCGTCTGGTCGCCTGGGGTCCCCCCCCCCCCGCACGGCGCACGGTCAGCCCTGCCGCGGCGGGCCCGAACGCGCCACCTTGATATGGCTGATCCGTCCGTCGGTGAGGGTGTAGACCACCATGACGGGGATATGCAGCACCTCGCCCTTCTTCAGCGGCATGGGGGCGAAGTCCGAAGCGTCCTCGACGGCGGTGAAGGTCGAGGTGATGTCGGCGCAGATGCCGTTGTCGGCCATGATCAGCTGATGCAGCGTCAGGTTCTCGCGCACCCGCGCGAACATGTTTCGATAGAAGCCGACGATGGCGTCCTTGCCGTCGAGCTTGATGGACGAAAGCTCCAGCTTCACATCGTCGGTATAGTAGCTGCTGAACGCCTCGAAATCCGCGGCGGAGAAGGCCCTGGCATAGGCGTCGTAGGCCTGGCGATGCCATGGCTGGCCGCCCAGCCGCGGCCCGGCGGGGGTCACGCCGACGCCCGGGGGCCATGTGGCGGTCTTGAGGTAGGCGACCTTGCCGTCGCGGGTCAGGTAGTGGGCGAAGAACTTGACGGTCAGGGTCTCGCCGGTCTTGAGCGCCCCGAACTGGAAGCCCGGCATGTCGCGGGTGGCGGTGAAGTCCATGTCGATCTCGACGAAGATGCGGTCGCCGTCCTCGACCACCGCCTGGGGCCGCATGGTCTCCAGGATGCCGTCGTGGACCCGGTTCAGGAACCCCATCATGCCGTCGTGGCCGCGGAAGATGTTCGGGCCGCTCTGCATCACGCAGTCCTCGGTCCAGAAATCCCGGATCAGGGCGGCGTCGTCGTAGCGATTGAAGGCCGCCATGTAGTCCGAAAAGCGCATGGGATGTCCTCGCCCTGGAGTCGGTCCTGCGGCGTCCGGGCGGATTGGGCGCCTCGAACGACCGACTGTCTGGTAACCGCGTCTTCGCCCGCCGACCAGCGTTCGGGCGGCAGTTGCAGCCTCGCTCAAACAGTTGTCAAGACATCAATCTGGGAGCGGCGACGCCCAATCCCGATCAGGTGAGGTCCGTGAAGGGATTGTGGGCGACCTCCCAGAGAAAGCCGTCCGGATCAGCGAAGTAACCGGAATAGCCACCCCAGAAAACCTCGCGAGGCGGCTTCATCGCCCGGGCGCCGCAGGCGACCGCGAAGGCGAACACCTCGTCGACCTCGGCGCGGGACGCCACATTGTGGGCGAGCGTGAACCCCGCGAAGCCGGAGCCCTCCGGTGAAACCGCCGCGTCGTCGGCGAGGAGGCCGCGCGGGTAGAGGCTGAGCCAGGTCCCCTCGAGCCGGAACATGACGTGGTCCTCGCCCTCGGTGTAATTATGCGGCTCAAAGCCGAGCCCGTCGCGATAGAAGGCCATCGACCTGGCGAAATCGCTTACGCCAAGTCCGATCAGGCTGATCTTCGGCTTCATGGTCGGGCTCCAGTTTCTTGCCAGGCGATCCGCCGCAGTCAGAACGGCGCGCCTCCGGTCAGGCGGCCGGAAACTGTTCCCGTATTGTTCCAGTTGTCAAGCGCCACCCACAGAGACCGCCGGCGGCCAGAGGCGCCCGCAGCCGACAAAGCAGGCGACGGCGGGCCAATCTCCGCCCGCGCCCTTGGACGGCGGTCGCCGCGCCGACCGAATCCGGCGGGCGCGCCGGTTCGCGCCGAACCTCGACCGCACCTGAATCGCGCCGATCCCACGCCCAATCCAACGCCCGGCCATGGCGCCAGCGCCCCTCAGCGCCTGAACGACGGTGCGCAATCGAACCGTGGCGGAGAGCAGCCAGACGAGAGCGATTGCATCGAGATAGGAGGCCACGTCGAACGCGGCGAACCAGGCGATGCCGTCAGGAAGCGCCTGGGAGGCGACGAGCAGCCCGGCCGCTTTCGGGTAGACGATCACCACGACGATCAAGACCGCAATGAAGAGCCCGAATACCACATGGACGTGGGTCATCGAGGCCAGCGCTCTTGCGGGCGCCTCCACGAGCAGGCGCCTCCACGAGCAGGCGCCTCATAAGCCGGACAGGCGGCGTGTCTGGAAACAGCAAGACGACGGCCAGGGCCGTGAACAGCAATGAGGTCAGCATCCGGCGCTCCGGCTCGGCCTTCAAATGGGCATCCGGCGTGTCGCCGCAAGCCCGGCGCGACTGTGCGGCGACAGGCTCACCCGCGTTCCGCACTTCCGGTTGCGCCCAATGGCGGCTAGGAAGGACCACTGCGCGCCCGCTGGGGAGGGGGCCGCCGAATCCCCGCAGCAGTGACCTGGTGAACTGATGGCTATCCGCAGGCCCACTTCGGGGCGTTCCGAAACGCCCGCCGGCTCTTCCGCCGACCAGCCCACCCTGGCCATGGACGGCTTCGTCACCGTGCGCATCGTCCAGCTGGCCGAAATCATCGCTCGCGGGGCCAGCCAGGTGTTCGAGCAGCGTTTCGGCGTCAAGAACACAGAACTTCGCATTCTCATCCAGCTGGGGGGCAAGCAGCCCCTGGCCGTCAATGAGCTGGCCCGCCGCACCCGCGTGGACAAGGGCTGGATCAGCCGGTCCCTGCGCGGGCTGGAGAAGCGCGGCCTCGTTCAGAGGATGGATCACCCCACAGACAGCCGCGCCTCGCAGGTGTCGCTCACGCCCAAGGGCGACCAGCTGATCCGCGACTTCGCGCCGGTGGCCGCGGCGCGCAACCAGCGACTCCTGGCCAGCCTGGAAGAAGGCGAGGTCCACCGGATCCTCGAAGGCCTGTTCAGCAACGCCGAACGCCTCCTGCTGCATCCCGACCTCGACGGCCCGGCAAAAGGCGGCGAAAGCGGCGCCCGGCGGCGGGCGAAGCCCCGTTAGTCTGGACTAACCCGCCCTGAACGGCGGCCCTCAACGAGGCCGGCGCCCCCCGCATTGGGTGAAGGGGCGATCTGCGCCGTTGACCTGCATCAACGATGTCCCGCCGTGCAGGAGGCATGCTGATCATTCGTTCACCAACGCCCCTCCCCAAGGAAGACGACGATGAAACATCGCAAGATCATCTATGTCCTGGCGGACGGGTCCCGCGCCCGCTTGGTCCGGCGTTCGCCCGACACCGGCGCCTTCGTGACCGTGAGCGAGATCGACGGCAAGGGCCGCCTCAGCGAGGTGCGCGCCTGGGCGAAATCCCACGCCGCCGGGCGCAGTCATGAGAGTGGATCCGCCGCCCGTAGCGCCGTGGGCCCCGAGGACCCCTATCGACAGGTCAAGGCCGAATTCATGGCGACAACCGCGGGCGCCGCGCAGCAACTCGCGGCGGACGGCGCCTATGAAGGGGTCGTGCTGGTGGCCACCCGGCGGCTTCTGCCCGTCCTGCGCAAGGAGGTGGGCTCCCACATGGTTGTGCTCAACGAGCTTGCGAAGGACCTCACCAAGGTCCCCGATCACGAGCTGCCGACCTGGTTGTCGTCATTGGAGCTCACCCCCGCCGGGGCCTGAGTGCTGCGGCGGCGCGGGGGCCGCCGGCGGTCCGATCGGGACGGCTGTGTACGCCGTCCTTCTGGAGCGCGGCGCGACTAGTAGATTCCCGCTCCGCCCAGCTCGCTGGCCGGGACAACCCGTCGAACCGGCGCGGGCAACCTTGGTGGGGTGATACGACCCGCGACAGCCCGCTCGATGTCGACCAGATTCACCTCGGGTGACGACGGCCAAACGCCGCCCAGGACCACGAGCGCGGCCAAAAGCGCCAGGAAAACCATCAGGAGGGCCAACAGGCCGCCCTGCCCCAGCTTGGGTCGACGAAGAGCATTCGAGGGAGACGCCATCATCTTCCGGCCTCCGGAGCCCGGTGGTGGACACGTTGATAGGGCTATCGTCCAACGGGCGCCTTGATGCAGGTCAACGGGCTCGGATGGCATTGGTTGCCGTCACCGAGCGCGCCTACCAGCAGCGGAGCGGCCCCACGTCCACGTGGACAAAGTCGGACGCCGGGTAATAGCCCACGCCTCCGCCCCGCAGTCCAAGCGCCGCCTGGTGCAGCTGGGCCAGATCCAGACCCGGCAGCCGGATGTCGATGGCCATCCCCTTCATGTGCAGGCTGTGGGTCGCGACGCCATGGCTGCGTTCATGCAGGGCGGCGTTGGTCACCGGCGAGCGATAGCCGGAGATCACCTGGAAGGGGGCGTTCGCTCCGGCGCGGGACGAAAGGCGGGTCAGCAGATCCAGCAGCCGCGGATCGATCGGATGTACGTCGCCGGTGCGGAAGTCGCGCAGGACGTGGTTCACCTCGGACAGGGCGTCGGGAATATAGCTCCCCTCCTCCCAGTAGACCGTCTTGAGCGATTCACCCGTGTGCAGGTTGTGCAAGGACACCTGCCGGGACGGAGAGTTCACCAGAGTGGTCGCCCGGCCTAAAGCCGGAGCCATGCCCATGCCGGCGGCAATACCCAATTTGAGTATTTCACGGCGCTTGAGAATTGAACTCATTTAGACTTCGGCCCTTGGACGCCCCCGCGTCCTAAATCATTATCCTGCCGAACATGTAGTCTCGCTCGCCGGTGTCAAGTTCATGGCCACCGCGCCCGGGCCGTCCACCAGGCCCAACAGCTGGTCATCCCAACCGTAGACGTCCGGCCGGAAGTTCACGCGCCCTTGGCCGTCAACGAACGCCGTCCAATAGAACGCGAAGACCGGAAGGGGATGCGACAAAGCCGCGCGCAGGGTCACAGGTCCGTGAAGGGCGTCCTCGATGCGCGTCCCTGGCCAGGCCCTCTCATCCCGCATCAGGAGTCTGGCGAGGTCGTAAGGCCGTTGCAGGCGCATGCAGCCGTGGCTGAGGGCGCGCGCCTCCCGCGCGAACAGGCCGCGGGACGGAGTGTCGTGCAGATAGACGCTGAAGGGATTGGGCAGGTCGAACTTGACCAGGCCCAGGGCGTTCTTCGGGCCCGGCTTCTGCTGAAGGGAACCGTCCGGCTGCGCCACGATGCCTTCACGGGCCATGTAACCTGGATGGCGGCGCTCCCTTGGCCAGATTTCCTTGCTGGCGATCTTCGCCGGCACGTTCCAGGGCGGCGCGAACACCACGCCGGTGACCTTGGCCTGGAACATGGGCGTGGGATCGGCCGGCCGCCCGACGATGACGCGCATGCTCAGGACCGGGACGCCGGCCTGGAAGGTGTCGAGCGCGGCGCCGGCGATGTTCACTTCCAGCCGGTCAGGCGGCAGGTCCCGCGGAACCCAGCGCCACCGCTCCAGGTTCGCGTCGATCTGCTGCAGCCGCCTGGCTGCGGGCGTATTCAGGGCGGCGAGCGTCGAGGCGCCGGCCACGCCGTCGATGTTCAGGCCGAACCGGTCCTGAGCGCGGGCCACCGCCGCCGTGAGCTTGTCGTCGTAGGCCGCCGGCGCACCCACGGGCGCCTCCACGGCCGGGTCTTCCACCAGGAGCCGCTGGCGCAGGACCTCCACCCTGGGGTCGACGGCGCCCGGCTTCAGCGGGGCGCCAGCGGGGATCGCCGGCCAACCTCCGTCGGCGATGATGGCGAGGTAACGTTGGCGGGCCGCGACCAGATCGCGATATCGCTCGAAGGGCGGCGGCAGATCCGACAGCCATGCCGGCAGGCGGTCCAGCGATAGCGCGAACCCCAACTCGGCGTCCGCGTCATAGGGCGCGGGGCGCATGGCCCAATCGGGGGGAAAGAGGCTCGTATCCACCCGGCCGCCATGCTCAGCGCGCGCATAGCCGACGACCGCGGCGCGCAGGCGTTGTTCGCCGAGGGCGCGTTGGCCAGGGTCGGCGGAGCGGAGCAGGTTCGAAACTGAGCCCGGGTCCAGGACCTTGTCGACCAACCCCTCGGCGGGCGCCCGGTCGAGTGCGTTCAATATCGCGGCGGCCTGGTCCGGCCGAAGCGGCGAAGACGGCGGCGAGGCGGCGGCAGCAAGGGCGAGGCAGACGCCAACCAGTGCGACCCTGACCAAATTCCGATGGACGGCCAAGGCTGATCCTCACGCTGCGACTTGTGTCACATGGGGCCCAGCGGCTCCGCGCAGCATTGATCCGGCGCAATGCGCCAGAGGGCGGATGCCTCACCTTGCCGCCGCGCCCCGCTCGCCCATGATCGGCAAAGCGCCGTGGAGGACGCCGTGAGCTACTATTTCGCCAGGACGTTGAACGCCGACTTCGCCAGCGCCGTCGCCCGCACGCGCCAGGCCCTGCAACAGGAAGGCTTCGGCGTCATCACCGAGATCGACGTGCGCCAGACGATGCTGGCGAAACTGGGCGTGGAATTCCGCCCCTATCTCATTCTCGGGGCCTGCAATCCCGGCATGGCGCTTGAGGCGCTCGCGCTCGAGGACAAGGTAGGAACCATGTTGCCGTGCAATGTGGTGGTCCAGCAGCTGGCGCCCGATCGGATCGAGGTCGCGGCGGTCGATCCGGTCGCGTCGATGCGCGCCATCGATAATCCCAAGCTTCTCGAGACGGCCGCCATCGTAGGTTCGAAGCTGCAGGCCGCCATCAGGGCGATCTGACGCCCACGAAGGTGGTGCGGCCCGACTCCCTCGCGGCCGCACAGATGAAAGCCCCGGCCTGGCAGGGACCAGGAGCCGGGGCTTTGCTTTAGACTTCAGAGACCTGAATCAGATCTGGAAGATCTGCAGGGCTGCGTACGGGCTGGCGAGCGCCAGCCGGTCGAGCCAAACGAGGAATCGAGCCATCTCGTGACCTCCATTGTGCGATGCACGATGAGATATGCTGCAGCGCAATATCAATCAAGAGGTTGAGGCGCTTGGGACACAACTTTCCTGGCGGCGTCGATTCCTCTCGCCCGGTCGCCTGCCAAGTTGAACTGCCAGCGGTCTTGATAGTAAACGCCCGTGAAGAACCGCGGATACCATCGGGAGGACGTCGATCCATGCGAGGATCCATTCCAGCCATCGACGAGGACCTGTTCAGCAAGACCTCGGTCCTGGACGCCCGGGCTGTCGATGACCGCGTCCGCGAGCTGGCGCCGGTCGTCTGGCTGGAGCGGGAAGATATCGCGATGCTTGGCCGCTGGGAGCACGTCTCCGAGGGCCTGAGGGACTGGGAAGCCTTTTCCAACACGTCACGGCCCTGGCACGACCCCAATTCGGTCCGCCCGGAGATCCTTCTGACCGACGATCCGCCGCGCCACACCCAGGTGCGCGCCGTGATCGGCCGCGCGATTTCGCCCCGCACGCTCAAGACCATGGAAGACCATTTCCACAAGGTCGCCGCCGAGCAGGTGGGCCGGCTGTTGGCGCGGTCGGGCGAAGTGATCGACGCGGTGGCCGACATCACCGCCCCCTATGTCCACACCGTCCTGCCGGACGTCCTGGGCCTGCCCGAGAAGGGCCGCGAAAACATGAGCGCCTTCGGCCACGCCGTCTGGGCGACCATGGGGCCGATGAACGAGCTCTTCCAGGAAGCGGTCGAGGGCTCCGAGCCGCTGATCGACTGGGCGGTCTGGGCCTGCAGCCGCGAGAACCTCGATCCCGCCGGATTGGGCATGCAGATGTTCGAGGCGGCCGACCGGGGCGAAATCACCCAGGACGAGGCCAGGCTCCTGACCCTGACCATGCTGTCTGCGGGCGCCGACACCACTGTCCTGACCATGGCCACGGCGATCAGGGGCTTCTGCGAATTCCCGGACCAATGGCGGCTGCTTCGCGAGAAACCATCCCTGCTGAGGAACGCCTTCGACGAGAGCCTGCGCTGGGATTCCCCGTCGCGGATGGCCGGACGCATCGCCAAGCGCGACGTCGAGATCGAGGGCATGGTGATCCCGGAAGGCACGCGTTGCGGACTGATGTTCGCCGCGGCCAACCGCGACCCGCGCAAGTGGGAAGACCCGGACCGCTTCGACATCCAGCGTGACCTGAAGGGCCAATTGGGCTGGGGCTACGGCATCCACTCCTGCGTCGGCCGCACTCTGGCGCAACTCGAGGCCGAAGCCCTGCTGGGGGCCCTGATCAAGACCGTCGACCGGTTCGAAGCGGCGGGCGACCCGGAATGGTGGATCACCACCATCGGCCACGGCCCGGTGAAGCTGCCCATTCGCATCCACGCGGCCGCGGCCTGATGTCGGACGAGTGGAAACTCTACGCCATCCGCTACGGACGCCACGATCGCAAGGCGGCCGAGAACTTCATCGGCGGCGCTGGCGACGACCACGACACCGACATGCCTCTGGACTACTTCGTGTGGGCCATCGTCGGGGCGGCCCAGACTTACGTGCTCGACACCGGCTTCGACCCGGAGGTGGCCAAGCGGCGCGGCCGCGTGACCACGCGCCCGATCCCCGAGGGCCTCAAGGCCATCGGCGTCGATCCGGCGACCGTCTCCGATGTCATCATCTCCCACATGCACTACGACCATGCCGGCAACCTACCGCTGTTCCCGGCCGCGCGGTTCCATCTCCAGGACGCGGAGATGGCTTATTGCACCGGCCGCTGCATGTGCCACCCGATCATGCGCTACCCGTTCGAGGCCGAGGACGTCTCTCAGATGGTGCACCGGGTGTTCGAGGGCCGGGTACAGTTCCATGACGGCGACGCCGAACTCGCGCCCGGCGTGACCCTGCACAAGCTGGGTGGCCACACCAAGGGCCTGCAGGTCGTTCGCGTGAAGACGGCCCGCGGTTTCGTGGTCCTGGCTTCGGACGCGACGCACCTCTATGCCAATCTGGAGCGCAACCATCCCTTCCCTGTCCTGGCGGACGTCGGGGACTACCTGGAAGGGCTCCAGACCCTGCGCAGGCTGGCGACGTCGCCCCGCCACATCATCCCGGGTCACGACCCACTGGTGCTGGACCAATACCCCGCGGCGCACGCGGGCCTGACGGACATCGTCCGCGTCGACCTGGAGCCGACAAGATGAGCAATGCGATATCCCGTCCCAAGCGGTTCTCAATCCAGGAACGCGCCCTTCCCCCTCGATGGGGGAAGGGTCGGGGATGGGGGTGTCGGTACAGCGTGAGGTATCCAACCTCTGCTGGCGAAGACGCCAACGGCGCCAGGATGATCCGCTCAGCGGAAACACCCCCACCCCTTCCCCTCCCCCATCGAGGGGGAGGGGATCACGTGTTCGGAGCGCCTGTTCGAGCAGCCAGGATTCTATCGGTCATCGCGGCCCTCGGCGCCATGGGCGCGGCGTCCGCCAGCCAGGCGGCCTGGGTGCAGACCTGGGGCGCTTCGCCTGAACCGCCCTCGGCCGCGCGGGGTCCCTTCCCCGCCACGCCCGGATTCCACGACCAGACCCTGCGCCAGCTGGTCCGCATCAGCGCGGGCGGCCACCGGGTGCGCGTGCGGCTGACCAACGAATACGGGACCGCGCCCCTCGCCATCGGGGCCGCACACATCGCAATCGCCGGCGAGGGCGGAGCGATCCGCGCCGGGACGGACCACGTCCTCACCTTCGGCGGCGCGACATCCGCGACGATCCCGGCAGGCTCACCCCTTCTGAGCGATCCGGTGGACCTGGACGCCCCGGCCCTGGCGAGGCTCGACGTCAGCCTCTACCTGCCCGGCGACACCGGGCCCTGCACCTGCCACTCCACGAGCATGCAGGTCGGCTGGGCTGCCGGACCTGGAGACCAGACGGCGGCGGCGGCCCTGACCGACCCGGCGAAGCTCCAGCCCCGCGCCTTCCTCGCAGGGGTCGAGGTGGACTCCGCAAAGCCGGCGAAGGCGATCGTGGTCCTGGGTGATTCCATCTCTGACGGGGTGGGCTCGACCTCGGACGCCAACCGGCGCTGGCCGGATCATTTGGCCGAGCGTCTGGCCAAGCGCGGGGGCATGGCCTTCGGCGTCGTCAACGAAGGCATCAGCGGCAACCGGCTGCTGCACGACGGCGCCGGCGTCAGCGCTCTGGCGCGGCTGGACCGCGACGTGCTGGCCACGCCCGGCGCGGCCTATCTGATCGTCTTCGAGGGCGTGAACGATCTCGGCCTGTCCTCCCTGCCGCCCGAGATGGCGAAGCTGTTCGGCAACGCCGCGGGACCGGTGAGCGCCGACGACCTGATCGCCGCCGACAAGCAGATCATCGCCCGCGCCCATGCCCACGGCCTGAAGGTCCTCGGCGCGACCATCGCCCCCTACAAGGGCGCCTCCTATTGGTCGGCGGACGGCGAAGCCAAACGGACGGCGATCAACGCCTGGATTCGTGACGGACACGCTTTCGATGGGGTCATCGACTTCGACTCGGTCTTGCGCGACCCCGCCGACCCCGCGCAAATGCGCGCGGGTTTTCACGCAGGCGATCACCTGCACGGCAGCGACGCGGGATACAGGGCCATGGCCGACGCCATCGACCTTCGGCTGTTCGGCGCGGGCCGGTAAGCGGATTCGCGCATACGGATGGATCAGGACATGAGTGAGCATATCGGTTTCATCGGCCTCGGCCGCATGGGCGCGGCGATGGCGGGACGGCTGCTCGACGCCGGCCACACCCTGTCGGTCTTCGACGTCAGCGAGCCGGCGCTGAAGCCCTTCCTGGACCGGGGCGCGACCCGCGCGGCGACCCCCAAGGCCGTGGCGGACGCCGCCAAGCTGGTGTTCGCCAGCCTGCCCTCGCCCGCAATCCTGCAGGACACCGCCCTGGGTGCGAACGGGGTGATCCACGGATCCGCGATCAAGACCTTCGCCGACCTGTCGACCACGGGACCGAAGGTGGCCCAGGTGGTGGCCAAGGGCCTGGCGGCAAAGGGCATCGCCGGGCTCGACGCGCCTGTGTCCGGCGGCATGAAGGGCGCCCGCGAAGGCACGCTGGCCCTGATGATCTCGGGCTGCAGCCAGGCGGATTTCGACGCCCTGTCGCCCGTCCTGTCGGTCTTCGGCAAGCTGTTCTACATGGGCCCCACGCCGGGCGCCGGCCAGACCATGAAGCTCGCCAACAACCTGATCTCCGCCTGCGCCGTCGCCATCACCGCCGAAGGCATGACCATGGGGATCAAGGCGGGCCTGGACCCCAAGCAGATGATCGACGTGCTCAACGTCTCCTCCGGTCGCAACACCGCGACGCAGGACAAATGGCCCCGGGCGGTCCTGCCCCGCACCTTCGACTTCGGCTTCGCCACCGCCCTGTCGCTCAAGGACGTACGCCTGTGCCTGGAGGAAGCCGAGGCCATGGGCGTGCCGATGGTGGTGGGCTCCGCCGTGCGGCAACTGCTGTCGATCACCAGCCAGCTGTACGGTCCCGACTCCGACTTCACCTCCATGGCCAAGGTGGTCGAGGCCTGGGCGGGGGTCGATCCCAAGCCGACCGCCCCATGATCGCGGCGGCCGGATCGGTGCAGGCCCTGGTCTTCGACCTGGGCGGGGTCATCGTGCCCCACGACAACGACGCGCTCTATGCGCGGCTTGTGTCGCGCTGCGCCGCGCCGAACGCCATGGACCTGATCCTCGCCGAGAGCGGCGACCCGCGTTACGGCGCCGGCGAGGTGGGGGTCGACGCCCTGCACGCAAGATTGGTGGACGAGCTGGGATATGACGGCGACTGGGACGTATTCGTCGAAGACTGGTGCTCGCACCTGGGCCTGGACCAATCCATGCTGGAGTTCGTCGGCGAACTGGCGCAGCGCAACCGCCTGATGCTGTTCTCCAACACCAACCGGGTGCACTGGGAACATGTGAACGCGCTGTCCGGCGGGGCGCTGGGCCAGCTGGAGGCCTATCTCAGTCACGAGATCGGGGCGGTGAAGCCGGACCTTCACGCCTTCCGGCTGGTGACCGAACTCGCCGGAATGGAACCGGGCCGGGCCCTGTTCATCGACGACCGCATGGACAATGTGGAGGCCGCGCGGCGCGCGGGCTACCAGGCCGAACAATTCACCGATCAGGCGACGCTAGAGGGGCTGCTACGCAGCCGCGGCGTGCGCTGGACGAACTAGGACAAGGAGATTGAAATGAGCCAGGAAATCTACGACCGCGGCCTCGCGATCCGCAAGTCGGTGCTGGGCGACGCCTACGTCGACAACGCCATCAAGAACGCGGATGAGTTCACCAGGCCGCTGCAGGCGATGGTCACCGAATATTGCTGGGGTTACGTCTGGGGCCGCGAGGAGCTGTCCAAGCGCGACCGCTCGATGATCAACCTCGCCATGATCAGCATCCTGAACCGGCCCCACGAGCTGAAAATCCACGTCAAGGGCGCGCTCAAGAACGGCCTGACCAAGACCGAGATCCGCGAAGTGCTGCTGCAGGTGGGCATCTACGGCGGCGTGCCGGCGGCGGGGGACTCCTTCCGCATCGCCAAGGAAGCCTTCGCCGAGCTGGACGCGGCGAAGTGACGAGCATTCGCTCGCCATACTGGCCACGCGCCCGCGCCTGGATCCCGGCTCTCCGCGCTGGCGCGCTGCAGGCGGGATGACACCTTTGGTTTGCGCCAGATGCGGCCATCGAAGTCGTCGCCATCCCCCCAACTTTGTCATCCCGGAAGCCGCGCAGCGGCTATCCGGGATCGTGCCATGTTCCGCTTCAAACCCTGACAGCCCCCATGAATGATGCAGGTATGACGCCTGAACTTCCAAAGCACCGCATGCTGATCGACGGAGCCTGGGTCGAGGCGGGCGGCGGCGACTGGATCGAGTCCGAGAACCCCTTCACGGGAAAGCCCTGGGCGATGATCGCCCGGGGCGGCCCGGGCGACGTCGAAAAGGCGGTGCAGGCCGCCTACGCCGCCTTCAAAGGGCCCTGGCGAGGCATGACCGCGTCCGCCCGCGGGGCGGTGCTGCGCAAGTTCGGGGACCTGGTGGCGGCCAACGCCGACCGGCTGGGTGAGCTGGAGACCCGCGACAACGGCAAGCTCATCACCGAGATGCGCGGCCAGATGCGCTATATCCCGCAGTGGTTCTATTACTTCGCGGGCCTGGCCGACAAAGTCGAAGGCCGGGTGATCCCCATCGACAAGCCGGGCGTTTTCAACTTCACCCGCGAGGAGCCGCTGGGCGTCATCGCGGCGATCACGCCGTGGAATTCACCCCTGATGCTGGCGACCTGGAAGCTGGCCCCGGCGCTGGCGGCGGGCAACACGGTGGTCTGGAAGCCGTCGGAGTTCTCGTCGGTGTCCGCCTTCGCCTTTGGCGAGCTGTTCGAACAGGCCGGCTTTCCGCCCGGGGTGGTCAACATCGTGACCGGATACGGATCCGAACTCGGCGAGGCGCTGGTGACCCACCCGCGTGTGGCCAAGGTGGCCTTCACCGGCGGCGACGCCACCGGCCAGCACGTCTATGAACTGGCCGCCCGAGGCATCAAGCCCGTGACGCTGGAGCTGGGCGGCAAGTCGGCCAACATCGTGTTCGAGGACGCGGACCTGGACAACGCCGTCAAGGGCGCGGTCTCGGGCATCTTCGCCGCCACCGGCCAGACCTGCATCGCCGGCTCGCGCCTTCTGGTGCAGCGGTCGGTCCACGACGCCTTCATGGAGAAGCTGTTGGCGCTGGCCAGCACAGCGCGCATGGGCGATCCCCTGGAGGAGTCCACCCAGGTCGGCCCGATCACCACCCAGCCGCAGTACAAGAAGGTTCTCAGCTACATCAAGATCGCCAAGGGCGAGGGCGCGAGCTGCGTCCTGGGCGGCCAGGCCGCCACCCGGCCAGAGTGCGGCGACGGCTGGTTCGTGGAACCCACGATCTTCACCGGCGTGACGCCGGAGATGCGCATCGCCCAGGAGGAGGTGTTCGGCCCGGTGCTGGCGGTGATCCCCTTCGATACCGACGACGAGGCCGTGGCCATCGCCAACGACACCCTCTACGGCCTGGCCGCGGGGGTGTGGACGTCCTCCATCAAGCGCGCGCTTCGGATGTCCGAGCGGCTTGAGGCGGGGACCGTCTGGGTCAATACCTATCGGGCGGTCAGCTACATGTCCCCCTTCGGCGGCTACAAGCGCTCGGGCATCGGACGTGAGTCCGGACTGACCGCCATCCACGAGTACCTGCAGACCAAGAGCGTCTGGATCGACACCAACGACGAGGTCCCCAATCCGTTCGTGATGCGGTGATCGGGGACGGCCGGCGCTGTTAACGCAACCGCATGCGGGCCAGGGCTCGACGCGCCGGCCCAAGCACAAACAGAGGTTCCCAATCGCCCTGTCATGGGGTCAAGTGGGCGCAGACCAATAGTCCTCGGGAGGGACGCCTATGCCGCAACGCGGCCTGTACACTTATGAGAACGCCCTCGTCCTGATCCTTGGGGTGACCTTCGGCGTGGTGTTCTTCGACCGCCAGGCGGCGTCGAACCTGATGCTGTTCATCAAGCCGGATCTCGGGCTCAGCGACACCCAGGTCGGGATCCTCGGCTCGGCCCTGTCGGCCACCTGGGCCATTTCAGCCTATGTCGTGGGCCTCATCTCTGATCGCACGGGCAAGCGAAAGTCCGTCCTGATCGTCTGCGTCATCGGCTTTTCGATCTGCTCGGTGATCTCGGGCATGGCCTCGTCGTTCCCGATCCTGGCGGCCTCGCGCTTCTTCATGGGCCTGCTCGAAGGCGGGGTCATGCCAATCTGCCTGGCGATCATGACGGTGGAGTCCTCGGAGAGGCGCCGCGGCCTGAACGCAGGAGTCGTCCAGAACGGCTTCAGCAATCTGATTGGCAATTCTTTGGGGCCGATCGCCCTGACGGCCATCGCCCTGGCGAGCGGCTGGCGCAACGCCTTCTACGTGGCGGCCATCCCCGGCCTGCTTTGCGCCCTGGCGATCTGGCTCTGGGTCAAGGAACCCCCGCGCCCGCCGGTCGAAGCGGGCGCCAGCCAGGGCAAGAGCCTGCTGGACATGCTCAAGGTGCGCAACGTGCTGGTCTGCTGCCTGGTCGCCATCTTCATGGTGGCCTGGCTGATCTGCGGATTCGCCTTCCTGCCGCTGTACTTCGGCGAGGCCCGCCACATGTCCAAGGGAACCGTCGGCCTGGTGATGGGCTCGCTCGGCATGTGCGCCTTCCTGGGTGGGGCGCTCCTTCCTGGCCTGTCGGACAGGATCGGCCGCCGGCCCGTGCTGATCGTCGGCTGTTTCGCGTCCATGCTCACGCCGCTGGCGGCGCTCTATTTCCAGGGCCCGCTCTTGATGCTGGTCGCCCTGATGTTCGTGGGATGGATCGGCAACGGCATCTTCCCCATGTTCATGGGCACCATCCCCGGCGAGAGCCTGCCGCGCGCCAGCATCGCCACGGCCATGGGGCTGGTGGTGGGCGTCGGCGAAATCCTGGGCGGTGTCTGCGGACCCATCATCGCCGGCTGGCTGTCGGACACCACGTCCCTGGGCATCAATGCGCCCATGCTGCTGATGGCTGTCGTGGCCTTTATCGCCGGCTGCTTCGCCTTGTTCCTCAAGGAGACGGCCCCCGCCAAGACAGGCGCCTCGGGCGCCGACGCCGTCGCCGTCAGTATTGCGGCCTGAACCTCACCAAGCTGGAGAATTGCACATGGTCTCGGCGGATAGTCCCAACGAGCAACTGATCGTCGCCTTTTTCGACCGCCTCAACGCCGAGGATCTCGACGGCCTGCGCCCCTTGCTGCATGCCGACGCCACCTGGACCCCGATGACGTCCCAGGACATCCCCGGCGCCGGCGCCCACTATGGCCACAAGGGGATCATCGACGAGTTCCTGGCCCCGGTCCGGGGTCTGTTCGAGGGCAATGACCCGCAGAACACCATCGAATCCCTGTTCTCCAAGGGGAACATGGTCGCCTGCGAAACCCACGGCACGGGCAAGTTCAAGAACGGCCGCACCTATGACAACCGCTACGCCTGGCTGGTGGAAATCAAGGACGGCAAGATCTTCGTCATCCGGGAATACATGGACACCGCCTACATCCAGGCCATCACGAGCTAGTCACAGCACGTGACTGACGAGCATATTTGTCATCGGACGGGCCAGCCCCGGCCGCCGGCGCGGCGACCCTTCAGGCGCCCGAGGTCCGGTTCGCGATGACGTGGATGACGCCACCAGAGTGACAGGGACATCATGAGCAACGACTACGACGTCATCGCGATCGGCGCGGGCCACAACGGCCTCGTCGCCGCCGCCTATCTGGCCGCGGCCGGCAAGAAGCTGCTGGTGCTGGAGCGCAACGCCTGGTTCGGCGGCGGGGTTGTCCCCCGGGAGCTGACAGTTCCCGGCTTCCGCCACGACCAGCACTCCATGGCCCACATCTTCATCCAGGGGAATCCGCTGCTGCGGAACGACGACCTGGGCCTGAAGTCGAAGTTCGGCCTGAAGTACGTGATCCCTGAGTGCCCGATGATGTCGGTGTTCGAGGACGGCACGACGCTGGCGCTGTTCCGGGACCGCGAGCGCACCGTCGCCGAGATCGCCAAGTTCTCGCAGAAGGACGCCGAGGCCTATCGCGGCCTGGCCGAACGAGCGGCGGGCCTGATGCCGATGCTGACCGGCGCGCTCTACAGCCCACCCGCCCCCGAAGGCGCCAGCCACGCCCTGATGGACCAGAGCCGCGAGGGCCGCGAGATCTGGCGCATCATGCAGATGAGCATCCACGATCTCCTGTGCGAATGGTTCGAGCACGAGAAGGTCATCATGCACTTCGCCCGGATCGCCGGGGAAAACCTGATCGCGCCCGACGAGAAGGCCACCGGCATCGGCGTCTTCGTGTTCGTGGGCTTCCTGGAGGCCTTCGGCTTCGGCGTCGCGGTGGGGGGATCGGGCGAGCTGACCCGCGCCCTGATCGACTGCATCAAGAGCCACGGCGGCGAGGTGATCGGTGGCGTCGATGTCGCCAAGGTCACGGTCCGACATGGCCGCGCCACCGGCGTCGTGACCGCCGACGGCCGCGAATATGCGGCCAGGGACGGGGTGATCGGCTCGATCCACCCGCACGACCTCGGCAAGATGGTCGATGGTCTGGACCCCTATGTGAAGATGACAGCCGAGCGCACCCAGATCACGCCGCTGGGCTGCATCACCATCCACGCCGCGCTCAACGAGCCTCTGAAGTTCCGTACGGAAGACGACGTCCGGGCCGTGATGATCGAGCTGATGCCCAACAGCTATGACACTCTGCGCCGGTCCTTCGACGACATGCGCTATGGCGGCTTCTCGCATTACCCGCTGATCGGCCTGGGCTCGCTGACCATGCACGACCCATCGCGGGTCCCGCCGGGCAAGGCGACCATGCACGTTTGGGACTACGTCACCTACGAACACCCCGAAGGCAGTTCCTGGGACGAGGCCAAGAGCGACTACGCGGTGCGCATGCTCGACCACATGGGCCTGTTCATCGAAAACGCCACCCCGGACAACATCATCGCCTACCACTGTGACAGTCCCGTCGACATGGAGCGGACGTCGTCCAGCTTCCGCAAGGGCGACCTGCACGGGGTGGCGGCCACCACCTACCAGTCCGGCGCCTGGCGTCCGACGCCCGAACTCGGCCGCAACACCGTGCCCGGCGTCGACCGGCTCTATCTGGTGGGGCCCTTCCAGTATCCCGGCGGCGGGGTGTTCGGCGCTGGCCGGGCCTCGGCCATGACCATGTTCAATGACCTCGACATGGACTTCGGCAAAGTCTCCAAGTGAAACTGTTTTCCCCCGACAAGTCCGAACTGATGGACGTGTCGGCCATCGAGCGGGACGGGAACGACCTGGTGATCAAGGGCAAGGTGTTCGGCGCCATGCCCATGACCGCGCGCCTTCGCCCGGCCGAAGCCAAGAAGGCGCTGAAGCTGATCGACCTGAAGCTGGCCCTGTTCATAGTAACCCTGCCCTTCCGGACATAGCCTGCCTCTCTCGCTCGCGCGCGCTATCCGAAGGGCGCCTCGTCCTGCCGGATGATTTCCCCTTGCCTTGTCGGGGCAGGCCCCGCTAGAAGTTCAATCAATCGACCGAACGAAGCGCGGATGGAGGATCATGAAGGCGCAAGGGACCCTTCGCCTGCAAGGAACCGCCCCGCCGGACCGCCTGCTCGGCGCGGCGGAACGGATCATATTCGAAGAGGGCCTGTGGGCGCTTACACCCCGCCGCATCGCCGAACTGGCCAGGAGCAACCTGTCCCAGATCAATTACTACTTCGACGGCCTGGACGGCCTGATCGACGCCCTGCTGCTCAGCAACATCGAATGCGTGAACGCCTGCCGTGCCGGCCTTCGCGCGTCCGTCCTGGCCAGGAGCGCGCAGCCGACGCTGCGAGACCTGATCGAGGCCTTCCTGGGACCCATCTGGACGCGGGCCGCCCACTGCCCGGACGCCTATGCATCGGTCGTCATCCAGGAGATCTTTCGGCACGCCCGGGAGGCCATTCGCCAGGAGGCGAACGCCCTTCTGAATGCGCAGCGGGAGCCGCTGATCGCCATGATCGCGCCGTTGGTCCCCCACCTCGACGACGAGCGACTGCACATCCGCATGAACCTGCTGATTTCGTCCGCAACCAGTCTGACGCCGGGAACCACCGGCTGGATGCTCCACGAGGCGGCCCAGACGGTCGAGCCTGAGGCCCTGTTCGACGAGCTTTGTTCGGCCGCGCTCGGCGCGCTGGAAGCTCCGGTCCGATCGACGATCGCGAGCACATGACTCGCTCCGGACCCAAAACGACCAGGACGCCTGCCATGCAGCACCGCTACAGCGCCTATGAAGGCTATCCAGACAATCAGTGGTGGGTCGCAGCTCATTCAGGCGAGGTCGCCGACAAGCCGCTCGCACGGGTGTTGCTGGAACATCCGGTGGTGATCTACCGCCCTGAACCTGGAAAGGTCGCTGCCCTGGAGGACCGCTGCTCGCACCGCCAGGTCCCCCTGTCCTTCGGTCGCCAGGTCGGTGACAGCCTGCAATGCAGTTACCACGGGCTGCGGTACGGCGCCGACGGCCGCTGCGTCTTCGCCCCGGGCCTCGACAGGCCGCCGCCGACGCTGAACGTGAGGAGCTATCCCGCGATCGAGCGCGACGGCTACGTCTGGGCCTGGTTCGGCGCCGCCGCCCCGGATCCCACGCTGATCCCGGACTACAGCTGGCAGGTCTCGCCCGAATATTCCGGCAGAATCGGCTACGCGAGCATCGGCTGCAGCTACCTGCTTGGCCTCGAGAACGTACTCGACACCTCGCACTTCGCCTTTCTGCACCCGAACTCGGTCGGCAGCGCCGCCTACGCCGATGCACCGATGGAAACCTGGATCGACGCCGGCGAAGTTGTCTCGCGCCGCCGGGTGGAGAACCTCAAGCCCTCGGCCTTGTTCGACCGGCTGACCACCGCCCCGACCGTCACCCTGACCGACGAGATGCGTTGGCGAGGGCCGTCCTACGTGTGGCTGACAACCACGGTCGAAGCGCCGGACGGCGTCTTCAGGCTGCGGGGCCTTGCACCCTATACGCCCGAACATCGGCATTCCCACCACCACTGGTTCTCGCATTTCTGCGACTTCCGGCTGACCACGGAGCAGCAGGAGACCATCACGCGGGTGACGCACCAGGCCATTGAGGAAGACCGCATCGTGCTCGAAGCCAACCAGCTGCGCATCGACAACGGCTTGGCGCGCGAGCCTGTGATGCTGCCCGGCGACAAGGCGGCGGTCCGCATGCGGATGCTGAACTGCGAACTGATCGAACGCGCCGGCCCCTACAGGCATACGACCTCCACTCACCACCAGCCGGTCGCTGCGGAATAGACGAAGATGAAGCTCTACTCGCCCGACAAGTCCGAACTGATGGACGTCAGCACCATCGAGCGCGACGGGAACGACCTGGTGATCAAGGGCAAGGTGTTCGGGGCCATGCCCATGACCGCACGTCTGCGCCCGTCCGAGGCCAAGAAGGCGCTGAAGTTGATCGACCTGAAGCTGGCCCTGTTCATCCTCACCTTGCCGTTCCTGAAGGGCTGAAATCATGGATACCGTGATCGTCTGTGGAGCCGGCCCGGTGGGCCTGATGACCGCGCTCGGCCTCGCGCGGCAAGGCGTGGACGTAACCGTCCTCGAACAAGGCCCCGGCGTCAGTCCGGCGCCCCGCGCCAACGGCTACTTCCCACCGACCCTGGCGCTGCTCGAACGTTTCGGTATGCTCGAGGAAGCCAAGGCCATCGCCTATCGGAGCCAGGAGGTGAACTTCCGCTTCAAGGGCAGCGGCGGGATTGTCGCCTTCAGCCTGGCCTCCCTGACCGGCCGGGCGGCGCACCCCTACTTCCTGCACCTCGGCCAGCACCGCCTGGGCGAGAGCGCCCTGCGCCACCTGCTTATGCATCCCCATGCGCGGGTGCGGTGGAACACCGAGGTCATCGGTTTCACCCAGGACGCCGAGGGCGTGATGGTGAAGGTCCGCACCCCGGACGGAGAAGACAGCCTAGGCGCCGGATGGCTGGTGGGCGCGGATGGCGCGCGCAGCGCCGTGCGACGGCTGGCGGGACTTGAATTCGAAGGATTCACCTGGCCTGACCGCTACGTGGCGACCAACGTCTATTACGACTTCGAGAAGCACGGCTTCGCGCCGAACAACATGATCCACGACCCGGTGAACTGGGCGATCGTCACCCGCCTGGGCCCCGAGCCGTTCTGGCGCGTGACCTTCGGCGAGGATCCCGACCTGCCCGAAGACGAGGTGCTGCGGCGGGTTCCTGAGCGCTACAAAGCCATTCTGCCGGGCTCGGACTCCTACGAGATCGCGGCCGCGGCGCCCTATAGGGTGCATGAGCGCGCCGCATCCAGTTTCCGCTCTGGGCGGGTGCTCCTGGCCGGCGACGCCGCCCACGCCCTCAACCCGATCGGCGGCATGGGCTTCACCACCGGCGCGTTCGACGCCCTTTCGCTCAGCGAGGCGCTGGGCGCGGTGCTGAACGGCGCCGCCGACCAGACGGTGCTGGACGACTACGCCGCTGAACGCCGGCGGGTGTTCCTGGAGGTCTCCTCCCCCACCGCCCGCGACCACAAGCGCCGTGTCCAGGAGGCCGATCCCGCCCAGAGCTTCAAGGACGAACAGGCGCTACGCGCGGTCAGCGAGAACCCCGAGATCATGGCGGAGGCGATGATGTCGACCTTCCAGGTCGAGGGAAAGCCAGTGCTGAAAGGCCCCCGTCCGGATCTGGGGATCGACAGGCTGGTGTGAACCGGGTCCCTCCCGCTTGAAGGCGAAGGGCCGTTACCCGAACGCCACCTGGGCGATGGGGGGCAGGCAGCTGGAGACCTGGGTCCAGCGCTCGCCGCCGGATTCGCTGATCCAGAGGTTGCCCGTCGTCGAGCCCATGGCCAGGCGTTCGCCGGAACTGTCGACATCCAGGGCGTGCCGGAAGATCAGGTCCCAGCTGGGGCTGGGCAGGCCATCGGCCAGGACCTCGAAGCTTTTGCCGCCGTCGCGGGTGCGGGTGACCACCAGCCGGCCGTCCACCGGCACGCGCACCTCGTCCTTCACCGCCGGGACGAACCAGGCCGTGTCCCGGTCATGCGGGTGGGCCGCCACCGCGAAGCCGAACACCGAGGGATTGACGTCGGTGATCTCCTCGAAGGTCTCCGCCCCGTCCGTCGACTTGAAGATGCCGTTGTGGTGCTGGCACCAGACCACATCAGGGTCCGCCGGGCAGGCGGCGATCAGGTGCGGGTCCTGGACATTGGGCTCGAAGGCCTTGTCCGGCGGCATGAAGGCCGCGCGCAGGCCCTTGCCGGCCACCCGCCAGCTGGCGCCGGCGTCATCGCTTTTCCAAACCCCGCCGCAGGAGATGGCGATGGTCACCTTGCGGCTGTCGCGCGGGTCGACGCGGATGGAGTGGGGGGCCGGCAGGTCGGTGCCGCCGCCGAACCACAGCTTGCGTTCGGGCAGGTCATAGAGGCTGTCGACCAGCGACCAGCTCTCGCCGCGATCGCGGCTGACGAACAGGGCGCTGGGCGCGATCCCCGCCCAGATCAGGCCCGGCTGGTCCGCCCCGCCCGCCGCGAGCGCCCAGATGGTGTCCACCGACGGCGCCTTCTCATCGACGCCCTCGACCGCGGGAAAGGCCGGCGCGGCCAGCTCGGACCAGGTCTCCCCTCCGTCGAGGGAGCGGTGCAGCTTCACCCCGAAATGGCCGAGCCTCAGGGCCGCATAGATCGCCCCGTCGCGCGGATCGGTCAGGACCTGGGAGACCGGCTCGCCCAGGAAGGCGGGCGGACCGGCGGTCCAGCCAGCGCCATTGCGTTTGAAACTGAACAGGCCCTTGCGGCTCGCCACGTGCAACAGATCAGCCAATTCACCCTCCGGAAAGCGCCTGAAACACGAAGACCTCGTCGTGCGCGCCAAGCGGATCGCTGAGGCCCAGCCGATCCACTACGGCCCGGCTATTGATGAAGACGTTCACATGCTTGCGAAGCCGACCCTGGTCATCCAACAAATATGACCGCAGCGGCGGATTGTCGTGGAACACCCGGTCCAGGGCCTCGCGCACGGTCGACCCGTCCACCGCCACCGGCGGGCAGGCGATGTGGCGCCTGAGGTTCTCGGTGAAGCTGATCTGAGCCATGGGTTCGCGCCTCGAACTCAACCTAAGACCTTCTGCAGCCCTGGCAAGGCGAAGCCCTAACTCACTTGTTGGCCCGGGCAAAAGGCGGGAGGGTGGCGTCGTCCCAACGCCGAGGTGAGAGATGCACCCACCTGTCCGATCATTCCTGATCGCAACCGTCCTCGCCCTGGCCGCGCTTGCGCCGCCCGCGTGGTCGCAACAGGCCGCGCCGACGCCAGTCCAGTGGACGCCCCATGACGGCGCCTTCGACATCCCGAACTTCCGGTTCAGGGACGGCGGGACCCTCGCCAAGCTGCATCTGCACTACCTGACCCTGGGCGTGCTTCACCGCGACAGCCAGGGCCATGCCGACAACGCGGTCCTGCTGCTGCACGGCACCGGCGGCGACGCCCATTCGCTGCTCGCGCCGCAGTTCTCGAACGTGCTGTTCGGTCCCGGCCAGCCGTTGGACATCACCAGGTACTTCCTGATCCTGCCCGACGACATCGGCCACGGGACCTCCAGCAAGCCATCGGATGGGCTGCGCATGCGCTTCCCCGCCTACGACTACGACGACATGGTCCAAAGCCAGCACGCCATGCTGGTGGACGGCCTGCACGTCGACCACCTGCGCCTGACCCTCGGCACCTCCATGGGCTGCATGCAGACCTTCGTCTGGGGCGAGACCTATCCGGGGTTCTCCGACGCCCTGGCGCCGTTCGCGTGCCTGCCGGTCCAGATCGCCGGCCGCAACCGCATGATGCGCTACATGGCCATGGACGCGATCCGACGCGATCCGGCCTGGAAGGGCGGCGACTACGCCGCCGAGCCCGTGCAGGGCCTGCGCACGGCGGTCGAAATGATCTTCATCATGGGGTCCAGCCCGCTGCAGATGCAGAAGACCTTCCCGACCCGCCAGGCCGCCGAGCAGCGCGTCGACAGCTCCATCGGCGCGGCCGTCGCCGCCGCGGACGCCAACAACCTCCTCTACTACATCAACGCCAGCCGCAATTACGATCCGTCGGCGAAGCTCAGCGCCATCTCGACGCCTGTGCTCTGGATCAATTCCGCCGACGACTTCATCAATCCGCCCGAACTGGGAATCGCCGAGCGGATGGTCGGCCAGATGCCCAACGCCAAATTTGTCCTGGTCCCCATCTCCGACGCGACCCGGGGGCATGGAACCCACACCATGGCCGCGGTCTGGAAGGACGACCTCATCGCCTTCCTCGCCCGGACCGAGAAGAAATAGGGCGCGGCCTTAACTCACCGTCTCGGCGCTGTAGCGGGCGATCAGGCCCGTGCGCAGGGCGTAGCGGTAGACCCAGGTGAAGAAGACCCCCGCCAGGACCACATAGAGCACCGCCAGTGCGGCGCCGGCGAGGAGCTGGCCCATGGGCGCGCCGTGACCGGCCACGATCGAGCGCATGCCCTCGAACACATAGGACGGCGGCAGGGCGTGGGCCACCGCCCGCATCCAGGGCGGCAGGACCGACAGGGGATAGAAGACGCCGACAAAGGGCGACACCAGGCTCGGGATCGGCCAGATCAGCCACTCGGACGCCGGGCCCAGGCGCAGCACGATCCCGGCGCCGAGAATCCCCAGTGCGATGCCTGTGAGGAACAGCACCAGCACGAACGGCACGATGGCCGCGCCATAGACCAGGAACGACAGGCCAAAGACGGTGGTGGCCAGGGCCAGCATCACCGCCAGTCCTATGAGGCTGGTGACGATTCCGGTGACCACCAGGCCTGTCAGGTAGTCCGGCACGGTCATCGGCGTGGCGAAGACGTTCAGGAAGTTGCGCGACCAGACATCCTCGAAGAAGGCGGTTGCGACGCCCTGCATCACCCGGGTGAGGAAATCCCACAGCAGCACGGCGCCCAGGAGCGCCGGCACGAAATTGAATCCAGGCGAGGCCATGGAGTTCAGGTACCGGGTGATGAATCCCCAGAGCACGATGTCGATGGCGGCCCAGGCGAACAGGGGCACGATCCGCACCGGGCTGCCGGCCAGCAGATAGCCCTGCCGCAGCACCACCGCGGCGATGCGCGAGGCCTTCATCTTGCGCCGGCTTCGTCGCCGTGCAGGGCCTCGTGCGCCACGGCCACGAACAGGTCCTCCAGCGAGGATTCCCCGTTGTCCTTCATCAGGGTCTTCGGCTCGCCCTGCAGCACGACGTCGCCGTGGGAGAGGAACAGCACCCGGTCGCAGACCTCCTCGACCTCATACATGTTGTGGCTGGTCCACAGCACGCCGCAGTGGCCCTGGGCCGCATAGGCCAGGATGCGGGCGCGGATGTCGCGGGCGGTGGACGGGTCGATCGAGGCGGTGGGCTCGTCCAGAAGCAGGAGCCGCGGCTGGTTGACCATGGCCTTGGCGAGGGCGACGCGGGTCTGCTCGCCCGACGACAGCACACCGCACTTGGTTTTGCGGAACGTCCGCAGATCGTAGTCGTCCAGCAAGGTCTCGATCCGCGCCGAGATGCCCGTCACGCCATAGATCATGGCGAAGATCCGCAGGTTCTGCTCGACGGTGAGATTGCCCGGCAGCGGCGCGTAGACCGCGGCGAAGTTCACGCCCTGCAGCGCCTGGCTGCGGCGCCGGGCGATGTCCAGCCCCTCGATCAGGATCCGGCCGGAGGTCGGCTGAAGCACCCCCAGGATGGTGTTGATAATGGTGGTCTTGCCGGCGCCGTTGGGGCCCACCAGGCCCACGATCTCACCCTGCCCCACTTCGAAGGACACCCCCTTGACCGCCTCGACGTCGCCGTAGCGCTTGTGCAGTTCCTGCACGGACAGAACGGATCGGGGGGCGGTTTCGGCGGGCATGATCGAGGCGGACAACGATCGCGGCGCCTGCGCCTGTGTCAATCGAAGAACGCGATGGCGCGGAACTCCATGCTCTCGCGCAGGGGCGCGTCGGGCGGCGTGGTGGGATCGGCGAAGCCGGTATGCAGGGTGAACCGCGCCACGTCCGGGCTGGAGTCGTAGCACTTGATCAGGACCGCCTCGTCCAGCTGCATGGCCGGGAAGTAGAACCAGCGGTGCGCCGGCGTGTGGACCGCGGCGTAGACCTCGCCGCGGCGGTCCGGATAGATCAGCTCGGTGGGGATGAAGTCCTCCTGGGCGGTTGAGCGCGCATCGCAGACCGCCAGGGGCCAGTCGACGGCCGGGTGGCTGACCGGCCGCCAGACGTTGATGAAGGCGAACCGCTTCTGCAGCAGGGCCTCAGCCTCGCCCCCCATCAGGTCGCGCACCCGTTGCGGCCCGGACTCCTCGGTGTAATCGTTGTGGACCCGCGTGGCCGGCCCACGCGCCGCGCCCGGCCTGCGGCTCCTGAAGGTATGGTCGAACACCACCACCCGCCCCGCGCCGGTGGCGGCCTGGACCAGCCGCGCGACCTCATCGTGGCCGGCGACGCCCACCTCCGCGTCGTCATGGAAGTCGCGCACGGCCGAGCGGTGACGGGCGAAGGCGAACCCCTCCATGTCCAGCATGAGGCGGTCCCGGATCGGCCGCGCGTCGCGGATGCGCACCCTGACCGTCTCACCAACCGCGTTCGACAACGGCCGACCTTCCGGCGGATCATAGGTGTAGCTGAACAGCGGGGCTGTGGGCTGAGCCACATACTGCACCTCGGCCTCCACCGAGGTCAGCTTGGCGTCCAGGTCCGGGCCGGGATCGAAATCCAGCGGCATGGCGGCTCTCCTTGCGGTCCCGCGCGTCCGGCGCGACGTCCTGGCGAATATGACGCGGTCCGGCCCCCGATGCAGGCCCCTGGCCTGTCGATGTTTCCTGGTGCGACCTGTGAGCCCGGCTCACAGCACCTGCCTCAGTCGAAGAAGGCCACGGTGCGGATCTCGATGCTTTCTCGCGGGGCGGCATCGGACGGCGTGGTCGGATCTTCGAAAGCGGTGTGCGGGCAGAACCGGGCGACGTCGCGCCGGGAGTCGTAGCACTTGATCAGCAACGCCTCGTCGGTCCGCATGCGGGGGATATAATACCAGCGGTGCGCCGGGCTCCAGCTGACCACCAGGATCTCGCCCTTGCGGTCGGGGTAGACCATGTCGGAGTCGACCATGTCCTGGGGCGCGGTGGTGGTTGTGTCGCAGACCGCCAGGGGGGTGTCGATCACGGGCCCCTTGATCGGCCGCCATACGTTGATGAAGGCGAACCGCTTCTTCAGCAGAGCTTCGGCCTCGCCGCCCGTCAGGTCGCGCACGCGCTGGGGCCCGGACCCTTCGGTATAGTCGCAGTGCACCCGCATCACCGGCAGGCGCGCCATGCCGGGCGTCCGGTCCGCGATATCCGTGCGGCGGACGCGCAAGGTGTGGTCGAAAACGATGACCCGCGAGGCGCCGGTCGCCTCCGCCACCAGGGCGGCGGCCTCGTCGTGACAGACAGTGTCGAGCTGGGCCTCGTCATACCAGTCGGTGACGGCCGAGGGCTTCACCCTCAGCTCGAAGCCCTCCCGGTCCAGCGACAGCTCCGCCGCGATCGGCCGGGCGTCGGCGATATCCATGGCGCGGGCCTCATAGACCGCGTTGGTCGCGGGCTCCCCGTTCACCGCCTGGTAGGCCAGGGTGTAGGGCTTTTCCGCCATGGGCGTGAGGTAGTGCAGCTGGGCCCGCACCGAAGCGCCGTGCGCCGCGGCGCCCTCGCCCGGGCGGTCGATCACATCCGATGGCACGACATGGCCTCCTGAAGCTGGATACGGCCCGGGCGCATCATAGCCGCGCGGCGGAATTGGCATAGGCCCCGCCGCTCCACACAACGTTGTCATCCCGGACGGCCGCCAGGCCGAGCCGGGATCCCGGCTCTCCGCGCTGCGCGCTACGGCCGGGATGACTTCGAATTTGTAGCGCTAGACTGGCCACTGGAAGGGGAGTCTTGTCTCCCCGGCCGGGGCGCCGCCCGGCCCGAAGCGGCGCTCCACCACTATCCCTTGTCCCGAGGCGTCGATGCGGATCACCGTGCTGCAGCGGGTGCCATAGACCTCGCCGCGCAGGAAGCAGGGCGAGAGCTGTCGCTCGCGCTCCAGGCCGACGCCAGTGTCCGGCAGGTCTTTGTCCGGCGCTGGCGTCTCGTCGGCCAGGACGCGGAACAGGGGCTCGGGGTCGTCCCCCTCCCCGGCAAGCCAATCCGACAACGCCGCCTCCGCGCGCCGGACTTTGGGCCAGGGCGCGTCGGGCGCGCCATTGGACAGGCCGTGGAGGCCAGGTTCCAGCGACCGCCGCAGCGGCGGCTGGTTGCTGAGGACCAGGGCGTCCCAGCCCTCGATGGCGATCAGGTTGAAGGGCCGGAAGGCGTCGGGCTCCAGCGCCTGGAGCCCCGCCAGGTCGATCTCCCCCGCCAGGAACCGGGCCGTCAGCAGCCCGCGCGAGGCGCGATCTTCGTCCGGGGGCTGGAGAACCCGCACGTTGGTCACGGCCGCCAGCCGTCCCGCCTCCGAGACCCCGAGCCAAGTCCCCCCGTACTCCAGGTCCCGCCCGCCCAGCACCTGGGGCGCCTCGTCCCAGCGCGCCGCGGCCGACGACGGCCGCTCATACCGCTCGTCCCGATTACCGATCAGGACCAGCGGCGACCGCGGATCACAACGCCAGGCGAGGGCGAGCAGGCACATGGAGCGGTGATCGCATGGTTGGCCTGCACGACGCCACAGGCCGGCCCATTCAAGCCCATATTGTTCCCTCTTTGTTCTTTACTTTCTTCCGCGTGTATGTTAGCGTCTCACACGTTCAAGACAACTGAGTGGAAAGGCGCTTGATGGCAAGAGTGCTCAAGGCTGACGCCCGTTCTGCACCTGACCCGTACGGCGACGCGTACGACGATATGCTTCGCCGGTGGCTGGCCCCTTCTGGGGACGATCCAGCGGCCTCCGGCCTGGAGTCGTTCAAAGCGTTCGAACCGGGATTCGGCCCACCAGACAGCAGCGCCTCCAGTCCTGATGGCGGCGCTCCCGCACTGCCGCCCGCCCCCCCGACCCGATCGCGGCAAATCGGTGGGCTTTTGACGGTTCAACCACCGCCGAAGGCCTCCCTGCTGACTGTTGCGACGCCAACCGGGCAAGCCAAGCCCGGACGTGGCAGGCACACGCCGATTGGGCATCCTGGCGTTGCTGACGCCCTTATCGCAACCATCGCGCCGCCTTGGCCGCTTGAGCGGGAGGTCATCAATGACATTCAGGAGTCTCCTCCCGTCGGGCGACCTGGGAAGGCCGAGTCGTTCATTCCCATCTGGGGATCCGGCCGGGAAGCAGTGGCTGATCTGCAGGACGACGACTATCTGGGCGCAGCTTTCAATGGCGGCCTAGCGATGTCGGACGTCGGACTCGTCGGTGCGATCGGCAAAGGCGTTGCAAAGGGTGCGGTCAAGGTGGGTGGACCCTACGTCTGGCGAACCACCCTCCCAGAAGTCAGGGAAGGCATTCTGGGCGCTCGGCAATGGATGGGGGCCAAGGGGATCGTCGGCAAAGGCGTTCAAGCCCATCACGGCGTCATTCCCAACAACGGCTGGGGAAAAGCAATTCCGGACTGGATCAAGAACCAGCCCTGGAACATCACGTCAATCCCCAGCGCCGAGGTCCACGGCCGAATTCACCATAGCTACAGGGGATTGCCCCGATTCAATCTCGCCCAAAGGTACTATTACGGCACGCCCCCTTGGGCCAAGGCGGCGACCACATCCGCGGCAGGTCACGGCCTCCTGGCCGCCCAACGCAGCAATGAAAACAATCCATGAGGACCCTGCCCTTCCAATTTCCCCTATTCAGCCTCTATCCCGGCCTCGCGTTCGGCCAACCCACCGAGCGCTTCGGCGCATGCCGAGACCCAAGAAGTCTCACCGTCGTGAGTGGCCAGTCGCTCAAACCTCCGGGATGGACCGGCACGATCCTGATCGACGCCACCGGGCGGACCTGGGAAATTCAGGGAGTCAGCATTTTGGGGACGGTTGGTTCTCCCCTCCAGCGCCTGTGGCGCACCATCATCAGCAACCAGCAATATGAAGTGGCCTTTGATTTCGTGGAGAGGGCCCCGATGCCGCTCGAAGAGGTGAAGGCTCGCGTCTGCGCATCGATTGACGACAATCGCGACGACTGGCGTGACGACGAGGCGATCGCCGGGGAGGCCGGCCCGCCCCGGGACGAAGAAGAGATGCTCGAGGAACTGAAGACCGCGGTCCGCAACGCCGGGACGGCCCACGAGATCCTCGAGAACTTCGAGGCGGCGATTATCGCGCAGGGCTAACCCAGCGCGGGGTTCAGCCCCCGGCCTTCACCTCGGCGCGGAAGCGGTGCAGCAGGGGTTCGGTGTAGCCGTTGGGCTGGCTGAGGCCCTCGAACACCAGGGCGCGGGCGGCCTGGAAGGCCAGGCTCCCGGCTTCGCGGCCGGACATCGGGCGGTAGGCCGGATCGCCGGCGTTCTGGGCGTCGACCTTGGCCGCCATCCGGCGTAGCGCGGCGTCGACATCGTCCGGCGAACAGACGCCGTGCAACAGCCAGTTGGCCATGTGCTGGGACGAGATGCGCAGGGTGGCGCGGTCCTCCATCAGGCCGACGTCATGGATGTCCGGCACCTTCGAGCAGCCGACGCCCTGGTCGACCCAGCGCACAACGTAGCCGAGGATGCCCTGGGCGTTGTTGTCGAGCTCTTCGCGGATCTCGGCGTCCGACCAGTTGCGCTGGCGCGCCAGGGGGATTTCAAGCAGCGCGTCCAGGCTGGGGACCGCCTCTGCGGCGATGTCCTTCTGGCGGGCGAAGACATCGACCTGGTGGTAATGGAGCGCGTGCAGGACGGCGGCGGTGGGGCTGGGCACCCAGGCGGTGTTGGCGCCTGCGCGCGGGTGGCCGATCTTCTGCTCCAGCATGTCGGCCATGCGGTCCGGCGCCGCCCACATGCCCTTGCCGATCTGGGCCTTTCCCGCCAGGCCGCAGGCCAGGCCGACCCGCACGTTGCGATCCTCATAGGCCTTGATCCACCCTTCGGTCCGCATCCCGGCCTTGCGCACCATGGGACCGGCCCGCATCGAGGTGTGGATCTCGTCAACCGTCCGGTCGAGGAACCCGGTATTGATGAAGACCAGCCGCCCTTTCACCGCCGCGATGCAGGCCGCGAGGTTGGCGGAGGTCCGCCGCTCCTCGTCCATGACCCCGACCTTGAGCCGGTTGCGCTCCAGGCCCAGCAGGTCCTCCACCGCGTCGAAAAGGCGCCCCGTGAAGGCGGCCTCCTCCGGCCCGTGCATCTTCGGCTTGACGATGTAGATCGAACCGGAGCGGCTGTTGCGATAGCGGCCAAGTCCCTTCAGATCGTGGACACCGCAAAGGCCGGTGACAATCGCATCCAGGACTCCTTCGGGCGCCTCTGAACCGTCGCTCAGGCGCACGGCCGGGGTGGTCATCAGGTGGCCGACGTTGCGCACGAACAGCAGGGCGCGGCCCGGCAGGGTCAGGACGCTGCCGCCGGGCGCGACATAGGTCCGATCGGGATTGAGGCGGCGGGCCATCGCGCGCCCGCCCTTGTCGAAGCTGGCTTCCAGGTCGCCCTTCATCAGGCCCAGCCAGTTGGCGTAGGCGGCGACCTTGTCCTCCGCGTCCACGGCGGCGATGGAATCCTCCAGGTCGACGATGGTCGAGAGCGCGGCCTCAAGCAGGATGTCCGACAGGCCCGCGGGATCGGCGGCCCCGATCGGACTCGCGCGGTCGAACACCAGCTCGATGTGAAGGCCATTGTGCCGGAGCAGGATGGAGGCCGGGTCAGCCTCTTCGCCGGTGTAGCCGGCCAGCGCCTGGGGGGCGGCCAGGGCGGGTTCCAGGGCGCCGGCCACGATGCGGTAGCCTGTCGCATCCGCGTGACGGCCCGTGGCCAGCGGCGCGGCCTCGTCCAGGAAGGCCTTTGCGCGCGTAATGACCTCGGCGCCTCGCACCGCGTCGTAGCCGCCCGATGCGGGGGCGCCGGCGACGGCGTCCGTGCCGTAGAGGGCGTCATAGAGGCTGCCCCACCGGGCGTTGGCGGCGTTCAGCAGGAAGCGGGCGGTCAGCACCGGAACCACCAGCTGCGGGCCGGCGAGGCGCGCCAGCTCGTCGTCGACATTGGCCGAGGTGATCGCGAACGGCGCCGGCTCGTCCACCAGATAGCCGATCGACCGCAGGAAGGCCTGGTGCTCGCGTGGATCCAGGTCCCTGCCCCGCCGGGCCTCATGCCAGGCGTCGATGGCCGACTGCATCGCGTCGCGCGTGGCGAGCAGCGCGCGGTTCTGAGGCGCAAGGGTCTCGAAAATCGCGGCGACGCCGCCCCAGAACGCCACAGGATCGATGCCGGTCCCGGGCAGCGCGCGCGCCTCGATGAATTGGACGAGCGGTTCAGCGACGCTCAGCCCGGCCTTTTCGATCATCGGAGTCATGGCCGAGTCATACCCCTAACGCGAGGCGCGATCACGCCGCCGGTTGAATGGCTCGAAACAGGCCACCCGATCTCCGTCCAGTCGGCCCCCGTTACAGCGGCGGCCCGAACGGAAGGCGCACCTCGACCTCAAGGCCGCCCTCGGCCCGGTTCCTGGCTTTGACGGTTCCGCCGTGGGCGAGGATGGTCCGGTGGGCGATCGCCAGTCCCAGGCCATAGCCTTGCCCCGCCCCGGCCCCGTGCAGGCGCACGAAGGGCTCGAACATCATGGCGAGGCTCTCCGGCGGGACGCCGGGGCCGGTATCGGACACCGTCAGGACGAAGTCGCCCGCGGCCTCGTCCGCCGCCACGTCGACCTCGACGCTCTGGCCGCTGGCGGAGAACCGCAGGGCGTTGCGGACGATATTCTCGATCGCCCGGCGCATGAGCTCCGCATCCCCCTTCACGGTCGGCCGCGGGTGATCGACCTCGATGTCCTCCACATTGGTGCGCACCTGGACGCCGGACGCGTCGGCTTCGAAGCGGGCGTCGCCCACCACGGTGCGGACCAGGCCCTCGATCTCGAAATAGCCGTCCAGGCGCGGATCGCCGCTTTCCACCCGCGACAGGGTCAGCAGCTCGCCCACCAGCACATCCAGCCGCGCCGTCTCGTGCTCGATGCGGTCCAGGGCGCCGTCGATCCGCGTGGGCGCCTGCCGCGCCAGGCCGACGGCCATGTTGAGCCGGGCCAGAGGCGAGCGCAGTTCGTGTGAGACGTCGTGCAGCAGCCGGTCGCGCGCGCCCACCAGCTGCTGCAGCCGCTCGGCCATGGTGTCGAAGTGTCCGGCCAGATCGGCGATCTCGTCGCGCCGGCGGCCCATCACCGGCTTCAGGCGAACCGACAGGTCACCGTGGGCGAGCCGGTCGAATCCGCCCCGAAGGCGGGTCAGGGGCTGCGTCAGGTACCAGGCGAGCAAGGCGCTGAACACCAGGCCTCCCGCCGTCCACAGCGCCAGGACCCCAAGCGGGACCAGCAGTCCAGGATAGAGCAGCGACCTTCGCGCCGGCGAGGACGGCCTATAGGTCAGGCGATAGGGGATCCCTCCCGGCCCCTGGGAGACCGCGACGATCTCGCCCGGAGAGGCCGGGATCGGCGCCGGGGCCGTCATCCTTGCCACGGAGAGTTCCTGGCGCATCGAAGCGGGCCAACGCGTCTTCAACCTCTCAACCCCGGCAGGGCCGTCCGCGCGCACGGCCACCACCGCCGAGGCGATCTGGATGGCCCCGGGCAGCTGCGCGCGTTCCTGTGGAGAGGAGTTGGTGCTGTAGAGCGTCACGCCGCCCCACACCGCCAGGGTGACGGCCACGAAGGTCAACCAGAACCCCAGCAGGATCTTCCAGAACAGGCCGCGCTTCATGGGACGAGCTTCAGGCGGTAGCCGATGCCCCGGACGGTCTCGATCTCCATGCCGGCTCCGTCGCCAAGCTTCTGGCGCAGGTTGCTGACGTGCACGTCGACGCTGCGGTCGTAGGCTTCGTGCTGGCGGCCGAGCGCCTGCTGCGACAGCTGTTCCTTGGAGACGACCTCGCCGCCCGCGCGCATCAGGGTTTCCAGGACGTTGAACTCCGAAGCCGTCAGTTCCAGCGCCTCGCCCGCCTGCTCGACACGGCGCTGCAGGGGCCACAGGGTCAGACGTCCAGCGGTGAACTGGTCAGGCGCCTTCTGATCGTCCAGCGCCGGGGCGCGGCGAAGAATGGCCCGCAGTCTGGCGAGCAGTTCGCGCGGGTAGCAGGGCTTGGGCAGATAGTCGTCCGCGCCCATTTCCAGCCCGATCACCCGATCGATGTTGTCGCCCTTGGCGGTGAGCATGATCACGGGGATCGAACTCGACTGCCGCACCCGCCGCAGCACCTCGATCCCTGACATCCGCGGCATCATGATATCCAGGATCACGGCGCTGTAGTCACCCGAGAGGGCCGCGGTTACGCCGTCCTCGCCGTTGTGGATGACCGACGTCTCAAATCCCTCGGCCGCGAGGTATTCAGCCACCATCGCCCCCAGGTCGGCGTCGTCATCGATCAGAAGAACGCGCAAGCTCGGTCCCTGGCTGACGGATAGTCCCGCCCCTTACGCTGGGCGCGACGCGCGCGCTTGTCAGCCCGGATTTTCGATATCCTTACAATCGCCTTTCAATCGCTTAACTGCGCCAAGCGGCGCTATGGGGCACAATGGGATTCGTCCCCGCCACGCAAGGTTGCGGGGCCGGCGGATATTCCAAGGCGGTCATGGCCAAGACGAAAAGACCCATCGGGCGTTATGCGGCGATCGGCGCGGGCGCGCTGGCAGCGCTCTTTGTGATCAAGTCCTGCGCGTTCCCCAACAAGCCGCCGCCGCGCTACCTGACCGCGCCCGCCGCCGTCGGCGACGTCGAGCAGACGGTGCTGGCGAGCGGGACCCTGCAGCCGCTCACGCTGATCGACGTCGGCGCCCAGGTGTCGGGCCAGGTCAAGACGCTGAACGTGGCGCTTGGAGACCATGTCAAACAGGGCGAGTTGATCGCAACCATCGACGCCGCGCCCCAGCGCAACGCCCTGCGCAACGCCCAGGCGACGCTGGAGCAGCAGCAGGCCCAGCGCCTGGCGCAGGAAGCGGTGGTGCAGCAGGACAAGCTGGCGCTGCAGCGCCAGACCATCACCCTGGCGGCCCAGGCCAGCTCGCGCCAGGACTATGAGGCGGCGGACGCCAACCTGAAGAGCGCCGAGGCCAATCTCGCGGCCACCAACGCCCAAATCCGCCAGGCGACCGTCTCGGTGGACACCGCCAACATCAACCTCGGCTACACCCAGGTCGTGGCCCCGATCGACGGGGTGGTCGTGGCGACCCCGACCAAGCAGGGCCAGACGGTGAACGCGGTGCAATCGGCGCCCACCATCGTCGAACTGGCCAACCTGGCCACCATGACGGTGAAGGCCCAGATCTCCGAAGCCGACGTGATCCGCGTGCATCCCGGCCAGACGGTCTACTTCACCATCCTGGGCGACCCGGACCGCCGCTACTACGCACGCCTGCGCGCCATCGAACCGGCGCCGAACTCGGTCACGAGCTCGACCTCCAGTTCATCGTCGAGCACCTCCACGAGCGCGGCGGTCTACTACAACGGCCTGTTCGACATTCCCAATCCTGACGGCCTGCTCCGGACCCAGATGACGGCGCAGGTCTACATTATCCTGGCGTCCGCCAAGGGCGTCCTGACCGTTCCTTCCGCCGCCCTGACCCCGGCCGGCGGGCCGGGCCGCTACACCGTGCGCGTGATGGACGCGCACCGAAAGCCCTCGGTGCGCGAGGTCCGCGTCGGCATCAACAACAACGTCCTCGCCCAGGTGCAGAGCGGCCTTCGGGCCGGCGAGGAGGTGGTCATCGGTGAAGGCCCCGCCACCCCCCCCGCGCCGCAGCAACTGCAGCCGGGTCAAGGCCCCGGCGGCCCGGGCCCCGGCGGCCCTGGGCAAGGCCAACGCGGTCCTCGGATCCGCGTGGGCGGCGGCTGACCATGTCCGAACCCCTGCTGAAGCTCACCGGCCTGCGCCGCGAATATCCGGCAGGCGACCAGGTGATCGTCGCCCTCAAGGACGTGAACCTGACCATCGAGGCCGGGGAGATGGTGGCCATCGTCGGCGCGTCCGGATCGGGCAAGTCGACCCTGATGAACATCCTGGGCTGCCTGGACCGGCCGACCTCAGGATCGTACCGCGTCGCCGGACGCGACACCGCGGCGATGGACCCCGACGAACTCGCCGAGCTCCGGCGCGAGCACTTCGGCTTCATCTTCCAGCGCTATCATCTGATGGCCGACCAGAGCGCCCTGGCCAATGTCGAGACCCCGGCGATCTACGCGGGCCGCCCCCGCGGGGCGCGCCAGGCCCGGGCGCGCGAGCTCTTGACCCGGCTTGGCCTCAGCGACCGGCTCGACCACCGGCCATCCCAGCTCTCGGGCGGCCAGCAGCAGCGGGTCTCGAT
>FTHA01001696.1_pt1 | contig 46629 bp, 43 predicted proteins | sample 1640771 | NCBI WGS metagenome assembly FTHA01 (sample SAMEA3914789, study PRJEB12502) | metagenome | biome: forest; material: soil | place: Canada | collected 2011-07-03 | depth 0.3 m | reverse complement strand
GTCCACGGCGTCGCGCCGCTCGACCGATGTCCCACATCGCTCTTCGCGTCGCTCCTGGCGGAGCAACCGTCCCAGACCAACGCAGGCGGTTCAATCTCATCTCAACCCGCTTTAGACGACCGGTGCGACGCACACGCCGCGCGCCTCCAGTTCATGAGCGACACGCAGGAGAGCGGCTTCGCTGTTGGGGCGGCCGATGAGCTGGACCGCGGACGGAAGTTCACCTGGCCGATGCACCGGCGCTGCGATGACCGGAAGCCCTATAAGGGTGATCGGTTGGGTGAACAGTCCGACGTTTGGCCGCAGCGGCAGCTCAGCTCCGTCGTAGGTGAACATCTGCTGGTCCAGGCCGGGCGCCGTCATCGGGGTCGCGGGCGCGATCAGCACATCGACGCTTTCGAACACGCGCGCGACTTCGGCTTTCCACCAGGCCCGAAACCGCTGCGCCTTGAGGTACCAGGCGGCCGGCGCCAGCGATCCGGCGATGAACCGGTCGCGCGACGCGGGATCGAAATCCGCCGCCCGATTCGCCAGGCGCTCGTGGTGCAGCGCTCCCCCTTCCGTCGCGGTGATGGTGAAGGCCGCGCCTCGGGCGATCTCCGGCCTGGGCAGCTCGACGATTCGGCCCGCGCCGAGAGCGCCTGCGACCGCGGTCATCGCGCTGTCCACCTCGGGTATCCAGCCTTTGGCGAAGTAGCCGCCGAGGGTCGCGAAGCGCAACCCGGCTACGCCTGCGGCGACGCCGGGCGCCGTGGCGCTTTCCCCGTCGGCCGTGCAGACGGGGTCGCGCGGATCGGGCCCGGACATGGCGTCCAGGGTCATGGCGAGGTCCATCACGCTGCGGCCAAGAACGCCGATCGTGTCCAGGCTGGCCACGAAGGGGAACGAGCCGGCGCGCGAGAGGCGTCCGTAGGTGGGCTTCAGGCCCCAAACCCCGCAGAACGAGGCCGGCACACGCACCGATCCATTGGTGTCCGTGCCGAGGGCGAAGGCGGCGAGCCCCGCCGCCACAGCCGCGCCAGACCCTCCGGAGGAGCCGCCCGCCGACCTCTGCGGGTCATGCGGATTGCGGGTCGCGCCATCGTGCGCGTTCACCGTGACGAAGTCATAGGCGTATTCGCCCATGTTGGTCGCGCCCAGGCAAATGGCCCCGGCCCGGCGCAGACGCTCCACCGCGGTAGCGTCCCTCACGGCCGGCGGATCGTCGCGGTTGATCTTGGATCCCGCGACGGTGACCTCCCCGGCGAGATCGAACAGGTTCTTCACGGCGTAGGGCGCGCCGGCCAGGGGCCCCGGATCGTCCCCGCGCGCCAGCATGGAGTCGACCTGGGCCGCTTCGCGCATCGCCCGGTCGGCGGTCACCAGGGTGTAGGCGTTGAGGGCCGGATTGACGGATTCGATGCGCCCGAGCAGGGCTTCGGTCACAGCCGTGGCGGTGAACTTTCGCTGATGCACGCCCGCGGCGGTCTGCGCCGCCGAAAGCAGGGAAAGATCTGACCTCACGGAATGAACCTCGCGGCGGCTTCGACAGCGTCTGGCAGGACAGTCTCCATCAAAGGGCCGGCGACGCGGGCCATGACGTCCAGATTGGCGGCGACGCCGTCGCGGTAGATGGGATCTACGGGCGCCTTCAGGAGCGCCGCCGCCGCGGCTGCGAAGACAGAGGCGGTGTTGGGGTTGAACGCCGCGGCGTTCTGCGGGGTCACCTTGTGCGACACGTGGGCGGAGACGACCCGCCAGCCGAGGTCCGGAAACCGCACCCACACCTGCGACTGGCGTCCATGCCGCGGGTTGCCGAAGGCGGTGACACTGAACTCGATGGTGACGATCGCGAAGTCCGGGCCGATCGTGACAACGGTCTGGCGCAGGCTCTTGCGGTCAGGGAAACTGACTTTTCGGGCCTTGCGGAAGGCTGTGATCTCGTCCGCCCCATAGAGCTCCTCGGCGACGCCGAACCGCAGCGCATGGGGCGACTCCCAGAAATACCCCGTCAGCGTGTCGACGTCGTTGTCGACCAGCGCGCGTTCATAGGCCACCGACGCCGCCGCGACTTCGGCGACAATGCTCGGTTCATTGATTTGCAAGAATGCTCTCCCGTTTCACATCAATCGGCTTATCCACCTTAACAATCATCAGAATTGACGGCGTATCGTCGCCTCTACCGTCCTGCCTTCACTGGGAAGCACCAGCACATCGCCGAACAGATTCTGAGGGAGGAAGTAGTGGGCGTCGAGGAGGTTGTTGACGTTGACCTGGAGCGACCACTTGCTGGTGTTGTAGAACAGGGCCCCGCGGGTGACGACATAGGACGGCAGCACCACCGAATGGGTGAAGCCGGCGAACATCGATGACGCGTGGGTCAGGCCGAACGACACGCCCCAGCCCTTCGGATCGGTGTAGGTCCCATCGAGGCCCAGAACCGTCCCAGGCCCCGGGGCTTCCAGCGGTCCGTAGATGCCGATGAGCGAACCGAGGCCCGTGAACTTGCCGCCGTAGGTGAGGGTCGGATCCAGGCCGATCACGCCGGGCGGTATGCCATTGAAGAAGGGCGTATTGAGCAGCTTGGTCGACTGAAAGGTGGCCGTGCCGATGAAGCTGAGGCGCTTGCTGGCCGCGTAGTGCGCCTCGATCTCCTCGCCTTCGGACCGGTACTTGTCGAACTGGTTGGCCAGGACGTCGAATGACGTCCGCTGTTGGAAGTAATGCAGGGCGTTGATGTAGAGCCGCCCGTCGAGCAGATAGCCTTTCACCCCCACTTCCCACAGTTTCGATGGCTGAATCCAGTTCTTGCTCACAATGTTGGGGAAGCCGACCATCCCGCCCTGACCCAACTCGACGAACCGCGAGGACGCATAGGTCGTGTAGAGATTGATCAGCGGCAGGACCTTGAAACTCAGGCTGGCGTTGTAGGAAAAGGCGGTCTGGGCGTCCTTGGCGTGGCCGAAATTGCCGAACACGTCGGTCCCGAAGTCGTGGACGTGGTAGTCGTCCCATCGCCCGCCCACGATCGCCGTCAACCGATTGGCCAGGGTGGCGTCAAGCACGGCGAAGCCGCCCAGGTCGGTGTGGGCGCCGTCCTGGGACCAGTTCCACGGAACGGTTCCCTTGCCGTCGAGGGGCCCTTCGAAGCGGTCGTTACCCGTCGCGCCGAGGGAGAGATCACGGCGGTCCACGGCCTGGGAGATGTCGCGGGCTTCTCGCTCCAGGCCCCAGACGTTGCGGATGGACACGCCCACGACCGGAGCGAGGTCCAGCCAGCCGTTCGGCTTGTACCGACCCGATAGGGTCGTCTTATTCTCGAACACATGGTCGTGGTAATTCGCCGAGAATCCATAGCTCGAATACTTGTCGTGCAACATCTCGTCGAAGAACGACTGGTTCTTCAGGGTCCAGCCGTCATTGAGATGGTAGACGAGATCGAAATACGCGGTGATGGCGCTGGTTCTGGAGAAGTCCGTCGGCTCGGCCAGGATAGTCCGGTGGCTGATAGAGGTCAGACCCACCGTGTTCGGATCGAGCGCGTAGGCCGCCCGCTGGTTTGGAGACAGGGCGTAATATGGGAACGGGTTCATGAAGGCGAACTGGCTGATGCCGTAGGCGTTCACCTCAGAGGGCTCGAGCAGACCGTCGTGATTGACGTCGAGGTTGAGCGCCGGCTGACCCGCCAGATAGGCCTTTCCGTCGCTGTCGATGAGCGCCTGGGTCACCCGGTTCCAGCCGAGGTTCTGGTTCACGTCCGACCACTGGCCCATGGCGCCGTACTCGAAGGACAGACCCATCGGCAGTTCGGTCTTGGCCGACACCTGCGCGACCAGATTCTTCCTGTAGATGCCGTGAAAGAAGCTGTCGGAGTCCTCGCCCTGAATCGAAGCGTAGACGCCGGAGGGCGCGCCTACGAACTGGAAGGGCGCCCCGAACTCGATGTCGCCGAGCTTCTTGCCGTAGGTTCCGAACGTCCCCGACACCAGGCCGATGGAGTGGTCGATCAGGTCGCCGTTCTTGTTGGTCGGGCCCTTCGGCTCGAAATTGAGGATGCCGCCCACCTTGCCGCCCCCGTAGGCGATCGGCGGAGGCCCCTTGATCACCTCGACGTAATTGGCCGCCGTGACCGTGGTCGGGAAGTTGCCGGGGTTCTCGACGCGACGGAAGCCGCGGAAGAAATTGTCGCCCAGATCACCGCGAACGGTCAGCTCCCCCGGAACGCCGAAGTAGTTGCCGGTGAATGTGCCCGGCGTGATGTTGACGAAGTCGTCGACGCTCCGAATCCCGTACAGGCTGATGATCGGCGCCTCGATCAGGGTGATCGACCGCGGCGTGTCCTCGAGCGCCAGGGGCAGGTCGAAAATGCTGCTGGTCTTGCGGTCCGGCAGTACATTGTAAAGATCGTCGCGTTTGGCGACGACGATGAGTTCGCTGACCTCGCCGGCCGCGGACGGACCGGCGGGGACGGGGTCGGCGGCGGCCGCGGCGGCCGGAACGGCCGCCAGCATGGCGCTCAGCGCCAGCCAGGACGCGCGCCCGCGGCTTTGGTAGGCGTGGCTCGGTCGGGCAGCCTTACGGCGCCCGCTGCAGATCGCTTTGATTGACATCGAAGACCCCCTTCTCACCCTAGGCATGGTGAGCGCAAGGTGTATGCCGACGATGGAATGTGGGAGAAATTGTATGCACGAATACGCATATTCGGCTAATTTGCACACAATGGGGGCAATCAATGTTCAGCTCGCGGTCACTGGCGGTGGTCGTTCGTCGAAGGGCGTGTAAAACACCGCTGGCCGTGGCGCGGAGGGACGCGTGAGTAGTTTGGCGGAGCGGATACGGGAGCTGGTCCTGAATGGCGATCTTGCGCCGGGCGCCAAGCTCGACGAGCAAGTGCTGGCCGAACGTTTCGAGGTTTCGCGCACGCCCGTCCGCGAAGCTCTACGTCAGTTGGCGAGTACGGGTCTGATCGAACTGCGCCCTCGGCGGGGCGCCTATGTATCGGCTTTGACCCCGCCGCAGATGGACGAATTCTTCGCCGCCATGTCCGAACTTGAAGCGACCTGCGCCCGTCTGGCCGCAATGAGCATGGTGCCCGTCGAACGGCGGAACCTGCAGCGACTGCATGAGAACATGGGGGAAATGGCGTCGCGAGATCTGGTCGAGGAGTTCGAGGACGCGAACGAGCTGCTGCATTCCATGATCTGCAGCGGCGCCCATAACGAGGTGCTGGCCGAGATGACGGCGTCCTTGCGAGATCGCCTTCGACCGCATCGAAACACGCAGTTCCGCAAGCCTGGGCGCCTCAGCCGCTCACAGGCCGAACACGACGTGATCGTGCGGTCCATCATCTCGGGCGACCCCGTGCGCGCGCACGCCGCCATGCTGCATCACCTTGGACAGGCGGGCGCGTCTTTCCAGGAGGTGCTGTTCAGCAGCGTGTCGGTCGCCGACGAGTGAGCTCCCGGCCGAGCTCGGGCCGCCCGCGAACCTGATCTGGGGTGGCGGTGAGAGAGGGATTCGAACCCTCGTTACGGTTTCCCGTAAACACGCTTTCCAAGCGTGCGCCTTCAACCACTCGGCCACCTCACCATCGCGCGGTCGCCCATGGGCGGCCGCGGAAGGCGCGCAATATACGGAGGGCGGCCGTCCGGGCAAGGCGAATGCGCGATCCGCCGCAGGGAAGTCACCGCCGGGGCGCCGGACCAGGCGCAGACTCGCCTCTGGCGCGCGCCGCGCGAGGGACTATCTTGAGGGTCCGCACAGGAAGGTCCCGCCCATGCCGTCCATCGCCGACAAGCTGCGCCTGCCCACCGCCGACCAGGCCCTGCCCGGCCGCGCCGCGCCGATCCCCACCGACCAGACCCATTTCGTCAACGGCGCGCCCCTGAAGGGCCCTTATCCCGCGGGCGCCGAGCTCGCACAGTTCGGTCTGGGCTGTTTCTGGGGGGCGGAGCGGATGTTCTGGCGCCTGCCAGGGGTCATCGTCACCGCCGTGGGCTACGCCGGCGGCCTGACGCCCAATCCCACCTATGAGGAGGTGTGCTCGGGCCGCACCGGCCACACCGAGGCGGTGCTGGTGGTGTTCGACCCGGCCGTGATCTCCTACGAGACGCTGCTGAAGACCTTCTGGGAGAACCATGACCCCACCCAGGGCATGCGCCAGGGAGGAGACGTCGGCACCCAGTACCGCTCGGCCATCTATACCTATTGCGACGATCAGGCCCGCGCCGCCGAGGCGTCCAGGGCGGCCTATGAAAAGGCCCTGAAGGCCCGGGGCCTGGGTCCCGTCACCACCGAGATCGCGCCGGCGCCTGAATTCTATTTCGCGGAGGGCTACCACCAGCAGTACCTGGCGAAGAATCCGGCCGGCTACTGCGGCCTGGGCGGCACGGGGGTGGTCTGCCCCATCGGCGTCGGCGTCGAGGCCTAGGAGCGGGATGACGCCCAAGGCGCTGGACGCTTTCTGCCGATCACTGCCGGGGGCGACCATGGACATCCTCTGGGAGGTGGACCAGGTCTACAAGGTCGGCGGCAGGATGTTCGCGGTCCTGGGCCCCGGCGGCGGGATCTCGTTCAAGGCCAATGACGTCGCCTATGAGATGCTGGTCGAGACCGGCGCGGCGCGCCCGGCGCCCTACATGGCGCGGGCCAAATGGGTCATGGTCGACGCGCCCTCGACCTTGCCCGAGGCCGAGCTTCGTCGCTACCTCGCGGACGCGCACGCCCTGATCACCGCCAGACTGACCGGCAAAGTTCGGCGCGCCCTGGGTCTCGCCTGACGGGATTCCCGGCCGGACGCGACCTCGCGACGCTTGAACAGGCGCCGCCATTCCGGTGAAAGTCGGCCGCCGCCACAGAACAGCAAGGGCGGCAGGCGCAGGGGAGGAGACGCAGGTGCTGCACGCATTCCTGCAGCGGATGATCCGGGTGGGACATCTGACCATCCGCTATTCCGCGGGCCGCACCGAGACCTATGGCGACGGCCAGGGGTCCGAAGTCGTCCTGCGCATGACGGCCAGGGGCGCGCGGATGATCGGCCTCAGTCCCGATCCCGGCCTCGGCGAAGACTATATGAGCGGCGACGTCCTCATCGAGCGCGGCGACATGTGGGACCTGCTCGACATCGTCGGGCGCAACCAGGCCATGGTCGAGCCCCGCCGCAAGGGGCCGCTGGCCCTGGCGGTGCGCTACGCCCGCCGCCGCCTGGAACAGTGGAACGACCGGCACGCGGCCGTCCGCAACGCTTCGCACCACTACGACCTGTCGGTAGACCTCTACCGCCGCTTCCTGGACCCGGACCTGCAGTACACCTGCGCCTATTATCCGCGTCCCGGCATGACCCTGGAGGAGGCCCAGGCCGCCAAGAAGGCGCACGTCGCCGCCAAGCTTCGCCTGGAGGCGGGCATGCGGGTGCTGGACATCGGCTGCGGCTGGGGCGGGCTCGGGCTTGAACTGGCCAGGCTCTATGGCGTCGAGGTCCTCGGCGTCACCCTGGCGAAGGAGCAGCTCGACGTCGCCCAGGCGCGCGCCGCGGCGGCGGGCCTTGGCGGCCAGGTCAACTTCAGCCTCACCGACTTCCGCGACGTGGAGGGGACCTTCGACCGCGTCGTCTCGGTGGGCATGTTCGAGGCGGTGGGCGTGCCGGGCTTCCGCAGCTACTTCGAGACCATCCGCCGTCTGCTGCCCACCGACGGCGTGGCGGTCATCCATTCCATCGGCCGGCGCGAGCCGCCCTCCACCACCAGCGCCTGGACGCGCAAATACATCTTCCCAGGCGGCTACATCCCTTCCCTGTCCGAGACCCTGGCCGCGGTCGAGGAAGAAGGCCTGTGGGTCACGGACATCGAGATCCTGCGCCTTCACTATGCGGAGACCCTGCGACAGTGGCGCGAGCGGTTCATGGCCGAGCGCGCGGCCATCGCACTGATGTATGACGAGCGCTTCTGCCGGATGTGGGAGTTCTATCTCGCCTCGGCGGAGCTGGCCTTCCGCTACGGGTCCCACATGAACTTCCAGCTGCAGCTCGCCCGCAAGGTCGGCGCCGTCCCCATCACCCGAGACTACATGATCGATCAGGAGCGCGCCGGCCCGCCGGGCGCCATCCGGGCCGCCGAGTGATGCGGATCGGGGCCGCGCCCATCGTCGCGGCCCTGTTGCTGAGCCTGGGCGCCCCTGCCCTGGCCGCGTCGCCGACAGCAGGACTGCGCCGCGTCGTCGCCGACTTTGACGCGTTCCAGCGCCGCCTCGACCCGATCAGCGCGGGCCGGGAGGGCGACCGCGCCGCCCTGCGCCTGTGGCCGGAGGAGTCCCAGCAGGCGGACGTGGCGCACAAGACAGCGCTCCAGCGGTTCCGGCGGAGGCTGGCGGCGATCAAGTTCGAGGCGCTTGGGGCGGAGGACCGGCTGAACCGGGCCTATCTCGTCTGGCTGATCAACGATCAGATCGAGGAGCTGGCCTTCGACGAGGCGCGCGCGCCCTTCTCCAGCGACAACGGGCCATTCGACACCCCCGACTATGTGGCGCGCACCACCGCCATCCACGGCCCCGAGGACGCCGAGGCCTGGCTCGCGCGGCTGGCGGCCCTGCCCGCCCGCTACGACACCGAGATCGCCAACGCCCGGCGGGGGATCGCCACCGGCTTCGTGCAGCCCGCGGCCACGGTCCGCACCGTCCTTGACGCCGCCCAGCCCCGCGCGGACGAGGCCGCCGAGGACAGCCCTCTGCTCGCCCCCTTCGACAAGCCGGCGCCGGGTCTCCCCCCTGACGTCATGGCCGCCGACCGGGGGCGGGCGCTGCTGATCGTGAAGGACGCGGTCAAGCCTCGGGAGCGGGCCTATGCAGCGATGCTGCGCGAGGAGTACCTGCCGAAGGCGCGCACGGGCCTCGCCGCCCGCGACCTGCCGGACGGCGTGCGCTACTACGCCTGGCTCGTCCGTCACCACACCACCACGACCCTGACGCCTGACCAGGTCCATGCCCTGGGCGAACAGGAGGTCGCGCGCATCCGCGCCAGGATGGAGGCGGCGATCGCCCTGACCGGCTTCAAGGGGAGCTTCGGCGATTTCCTGGCCTTCCTGCGCACCGACCCGCGCTTCTACGCCAGGAGCCGCCAGGACCTCCTGGACAAGGCCTCGGAAATCGACAAACGCATCGACGACAAGCTGCCGGCCTTCTTCGGCACGCTGCCGCGCCTGACCTTCGGCGTGCGGCCCGTGCCCGCCGAGATCGAGGACGGCTACACCACCGGCCGGTACTGGGAGGGCAGCCCCGACCAGGGGGTCGCCGGCGGCTTCATGGTCAACACCTCCCCCCTGGACCAGCGGGCGCTCTACGAGCTGCCCGCCCTGACCCTGCACGAGTCGGTTCCCGGCCATCACCTGCAGATCGCCCTGGCGCAGGAGCGCAAGGACCTGCCGTTCTTCCGGCGCAACGCCGACGTGGCGGCCTACACCGAAGGCTGGGGCCTCTATGCCGAAAGCCTGGGCGAGGAGATGGGGATCTACCGCGACGCCTATGAACGGTTCGGCCGCCTGTCCTACGAGATGTGGCGCGCCTGCCGGCTGGTCGCCGATACCGGCGTCCACTGGCTGGGATGGACCCGGGAGCAGGCCCGCGCCTGCTTCAACGACAACACCGCACTGTCGCCCAAGAACATCGACGTGGAGCTGGATCGCTACATCTCCTGGCCTGGCCAGGCCCTCGCCTACAAGGTCGGCGAGATCCGCATGCAGATGCTGCGCAAACGGGCTGAGACGGCGCTCGGACCGAAGTTCGACATCCGCCGCTTCCACGACCTGATCCTGCTGGCCGGTCCAATGCCGCTGGATCTGCTGGACGCGCGGGTGGACGCGTGGGTCAAGCGCGGCGGGAAGTAGCACAAGATCTTCCCCCTCTGGGGGAAGTCCGCCCGAAGGGCGGGAAGGGGGCTGCCGCGATGGGCGACTCCGCGTGTGCGCGACATCGATGTCGCGCGCAGCAGAAGGACGCTTCGGCGCGTCAGCCCCCATCCCCCGCTTCGCGGGTGCTTCCCCCAGAGGGGGAAGAACTTGCGCCCCTAAGCCACGGCGGCTTCCGGCGCCTCACTGGTCTCGGCGGCGATCAGGCGTTCGAGAACCGAGCGCATCAGCATGGGGCCGACGTCCGCGGAGGTGAGGATCGGTTTCAGGCCGGGGTTGGCGTCCACCACCTTCTGCTGGGCCTGGATGATCGCCTTGTCCTCGCTGAAGGCCATGTTCGCCACCTGAAGCATGGCGTCGGCGAGGGCGTCCGACCCTTCGGCGGCGCGGGGTCCCCAGGAGAAGTAGTAGCGGGATGTCCCGTCGGTCATCGGCGTGACCGCCTGGGAGGTGAAGTTCTCCGACAGCACCTGGGCCTGGGTCAGGTCCGGCGGTCTGAAGCCGAAGCGCTCGGCCGTGCCGTAGGGACAAATGGCGTTATACATCAACAAGATGCCTGGCGCGAGATAGTCGTACGTCTGCCAGCTGTCGCCTTCGGCGCGGCGGTGTGGGGCGTCGGCTGCGTCCCGGATACCGTCGCTGATCCAGCGCCAGATCCGCACCCCGCGTTCCAGCCGTTCCACCGTCGGCCGCGACCGCGCGAAGGCCTCGGTGGCGCCGAAGGAGTTGGCGTGGACGTAGCTCAGGTGGGTGAAGTCGGTGAGGTTGTCGTTGATCAGCAGGTAGTTGGCCTCATAGTCCATGTGGCCCGCGCGGAGCGTCCAGCTGGGGTCGTCCAAGCCCACCGCCGGCGGGATCAGCCCCTCGTCCGCCAGGGCCGGATCGCCCATCCAGACCCAGATCCAGCTGTGCTTCTCGGCGACCGGATAGCTCTTCACCCTGGCCGTGGCGGGAATCATCTCCTGGCCCGGGATCTCGATGCAGGCGCCGGTCCGGTCGAATTTCAGCCCATGGTACATGCAGCGCAGGTCGCAGCCTTCGATCCGGCCCAGCGACAGGGGTGCGTGCCGGTGGCAGCAGCGGTCGGCCAGGCCGACGATGCCGCCGTCATCGGTGCGGTAGAGCACGACCGGTTCATTGATGAGGGTTCGCGAGATCAGCTCGCCGGGCTTCAGCTCATAGTCCCAGGCGGCGACGTACCAGCAGTTGCGGACGAACATGCGCGGGCCTCCATGACGCGACCTCCGATAAGGATGGCCCTGGAGGTGTCAAGTTGCAAGCGCAACTTAGTCGGGCCGACCGTTGATCCGCGCCACATTTGCGGTGAGACGCTTGAGCTGATCCACCAGCTGGCGCCGCTCATCCTCGCTGAAGCCTTCCAGGAGCCGCGCCTCGGTCGCGAGGGCGGAGATGATGCCGCGGTCGTGCAGCGCCAGCCCTTCGGGCGTGAGCGTCAGCGAGGTCTGGCGCCCTCCGGCCTCGACGGCGGCGACCATGAGCAGGTCCCGCCCATCGAGGGATGTCACCGCCCGGCTGACCACCGACTTGTCGACCCCCGCCACTTCGGCGATGCGGCCCGGCGAGGCCCCCGGCTCGACCGCGAGGAGCGCCAGGACGCGCCACTCCATCAGCCCGACGTCCAGAATCCGGCGCTGGCGGCGCGACGCCCCCATGCACAGCTTGTTGGCCAGGGCCGTGAGCAGGTAGCTCACCGACCGGTCGAAGTCGGTCCTGAGCGGCGGGCCGTCGGCCGCGGCCGTCTCGGCGGCGATCGGCTGGACCGGGCTCAATGCGCCTCGTCCCAGTTGCGGGCGGCGCGGGCCTCCACCACCAGGGGAACAGTCAGGGCCACGGCCGGTTCGGCGGCGTGCTCCATCACGTGGCGGGCGACCTTGCACAGGGTCTCCGCCTCGGCTTCCGGCGCCTCGAACACCAGTTCGTCATGCACTTGCAGCAGCATGCGCGCCTTCAGGCCCGCGGCCTTGAGCGCCGCGGGCATGCGGATCATGGCGCGGCGGATGACGTCGGCCGCCGCCCCCTGGATGGGGGCGTTGATCGCGGCCCGTTCGGCGAACTGGCGCTCGCCCACCGACTTGCCGCGAATGGCGGGGATGTCGACCTTGCGGCCGAAGATGGTGCTGACGAAGGCCTTCTCGCGCACCTCGGCGCGCATGCGGTCCATGTAGGCGCGGATGCCGGGGAACCGCTCGAAGTAGGTCTTGATGTAGGCCCCGGCTTCGTCCTGGGGGATCGAGAGCTGATTGGCGAGGCCGAAGGCCGAGATGCCGTAGATGATGCCGAAATTGATCGCCTTGGCCCGCCGGCGGATCTCGCCCGGCATGCCCTCGATGGGCACGCCGAACATTTCGGAGGCCGTCATGGCGTGGATATCCAGTCCGTCCAGAAACGCTTTGCGCAGCTGCGGGATGTCGCCGATGTGGGCCAGGAGCCGCAGCTCGATCTGGCTGTAGTCGGCCGACACCAGCACGCACCCGGGCGCGGGGATGAAGGCCTTGCGGATCTTGCGCCCCTCTTCCGTGCGCACGGGGATATTCTGCAGGTTCGGGTCGGAGGAGGACAGACGGCCCGTGGTGGTGGAGGCCAGGGAGAAGGATGTGTGCACCCGGCCGGTGCGCTCGGACACCGCCGCGATCAGGTTGTCGGTATAGGTGCCCTTGAGCTTGGAGAGCTGGCGCCAGTCGAGGATCACCCGAGGCAACTCGTGACCCTGGCCGGCCAGGTCCTCCAGCACCTTCACGTCGGTGGAGGACGCGCCCGTGGCGGTCTTCTTACCGCCCTGCAGGCCCATCTCGCTGTAGAGCACGTCGCCGATCTGTTTGGGACTGCCCAGGTTGAAGGGACGGCCCGCCAGCTGGTGGGCCTTGGCCTCCAGCTCGCCCATCCGCACGCCGAACTCGTTCGAGAGCCTGCGCAGGTGCTCCGGGTCGATGCGGATGCCGGCGCATTCCATGTCGGCGAGCACGGCCGGCAGGGGCCGCTCCAGGGTCTCGTAGACGGTGAGCAGGCCCTCGCGCGCCAGGCGCGGACGCAGGCGGTTGTAGAGCCTGAGCGTCACATCGGCGTCCTCGGCGGCGTAGCAGGTCGCCTTGCCGAGCGGCACGTGCCGGAAGCTGATCTCACCCTTGCCGGTCCCGGCCACGGTCTTGAAGGAGATCGGCGCATGGCCGAGCCACAGCTTGGAGAGCTCGTCCATGCCGTGGTTGTGCAGGTTCGCCTCCAGCACGTAGGAGATCAGCATGGTGTCGTCGATCGGCGCGACCTGGACGCCGTAGCGGGACAGGACCGCGATGTCGTACTTGGCGTTCTGCCCGACCTTGAGCACGGCGGGATCTTCCAGGAGCGGCTTCAGGCGCTCGATCACGAGCTCGATCGGCAGTTGCTGCAGGTCGCTCGCCTCGGCCAGGGCCAGGCCGCCCACCTCGGTGTGGCCGACCGGGATGTAGCAGGCCTCGCCCGGCGCGATGGCCAGGGAGACACCGCACAGGCCCGCATTGGCGGAGGACAGGGCGTCGGTCTCGGTATCGAAGGCCACAAGGCCCGCGGCCCGCGCCTTGGCGACCCAGCGGTCGAGCGCCGCTTCGTCGCGCACGCACTCATAGGCGTTGACGTCGATGGGCGCCTCGGGCGCCGCGTGGTCGGCCCGGGGCGGGGCCATCGCAGCAGGTGCGGGCTCGATCCCCGCCTTGGCCTCGACCCGCCGCGCCAGGGTGCGGAACTCCATCAGCTCCAGGAAGGCCGCGAGCGTCGGGGCGTCGGGGTCCGCCAGCTTCAGCTCGTCGATGGGCGATGGCAGGGGGGCGTCACAGGTCAGCTTCACCAGCTCGCGTGAAAGCCTGACCTGATCGGCGAAGTCGATCAGGGTCTGGCGGCGCTTGTCCTGCTTGATCTCGCCCGCGCGGGCCAGGAGCGTGTCGAGGTCGCCGTATTCGTTGATCAGCAGGGCCGCGGTCTTCACCCCGATCCCGGGCGCGCCCGGCACATTGTCGACGCTGTCCCCGCAGAGCGCCTGGACGTCCACCACCTTGTCGGGCCCGACGCCGAACTTCTCGAACACCTGCTCACGGCCGATACGCAGGTTCTTCATGGTGTCGAGCATCGACACCTTGTCGCCCACCAGCTGCATCAGGTCCTTGTCGGAAGAGACGATCACTACCTCGCCGCCAAGCCGCTCGGCCTCGCAGGCGTAGGAGGCGATGATGTCGTCGGCTTCGTAGCCGTTCAGTTCGATGGCGGGCACGCCGAACGCGCGGGTCGCGTCGCGCACCAGGGCGAACTGGGGGACCAGATCTTCCGGCGCCGGCGGGCGGTGGGCCTTGTACTGGGGGTAGAGATCGTTGCGGAAGGTCTTCTCGGAGGCATCGAAAATCACAGCAAGATGGGTGGGCGCCTCCGGCTCATTGCGCATGTCGGCCAGGAACTTCCACAACATGTTGCAGAAGCCCGCGACGGCGCCGATCGGCATGCCGTCGGACTTGCGGGTCAGGGGCGGCAGGGCGTGGTAGGCGCGGAAGATGTAGCCGGAGCCGTCGACCAGATAGAGCCGCAAGGCCGGCCCGTCCTGGGTCTGCGTGCGGGGAATCTCGTCGAGGCTGACGGGGGCGTCTGCCAGATCGGTATTGGTCATGGACCGAAGATAGGCCAAACCCTGCCGCCACAGGAGGGGGATTGATGGTCCGCCTGCACGTTTCCGACGATCTGTCCGAAGGCGCCGGCGTCACGCCCGGCGCCGACCAGGCCCATTACCTGCTCAACGTCATGCGCCTGAAGGCGGGCGAGGGCCTCCTGCTGTTCAACGGCCGGGACGGCGAGTGGCGCGCGCGGCTCGTGGATGTGGGCAGGCGGGGCTGCCGGCTGGCCGTGGACGAACGGACCCGGGCTCAGGCGTTCACGCCGGACCTGGAGCTCGCCGTGGCCCTGGTGAAGCGCGCGCGGCTGGAGACCATCGTGGAAAAGGCGGTGGAGCTCGGTTGCCGTCGCGTCCGCCTGATCGTCACCCGCCGCACCAACGCCGACCGGGTCAAGGTCGAGCGGCTGCAGGCCATCGCGGTGGAAGCCGCCGAGCAGACCGGCCGCCTGGACGTTCCGCAGGTCCTGGCGCCCGAGCCGCTGGAGCGGCTCCTGGACGGATGGGACGAGAGTCGGCGGCTGATGTTCTGCGACGAGGCGGGGGATGATCCCAACGCAGAATGGGGCGGTGATACGGGCCGGGCGCGGCCGGCGCTGGAGGCGCTGGCGCCCATTCGGGAAGCTGAGCCCTGGGCCGTTCTGATCGGTCCGGAGGGGGGCTTTGATCCGGGCGAGCGGGCGCGGCTGCGCACCCTGCCGTTCGTGACGCCGGTGACGCTGGGTCCCCGCATCCTGCGCGCCGACACCGCGGCGATCTCGGCCCTGACCCTCTGGCAGGCGGCGCTCGGGGACTGGGGGCGCACGAAAGCGTGAGCCGCACGGGCTTGGCGCGGCAAGGCTTGGCGGCTAAGTGATCTGCAATTACAGGAGTTGCAGACCGGGGAAGGGCCGCCCCGCAGCTACTGGGAGAGCGCATGGGGCAGGCCATCGTGGACGACGCGCCGCTGACATTGGACGTCCTGGCGGCCCACCTGGCGGAGGGATGCAAGCCGGCGACCGCGTTCCGCATCGGCGCCGAGCACGAGAAGTTCCTCTTCCGCCTGGGGTCCTTCGACCCCATCCCTTACGATGGCGATGACGGCGTCCTGGCCCTGATGCAGGGCATGAAGCGGTTCGGTTGGGACAGCGTCCTGGAGGGCGAGACTCTCATCGGCCTGCACCGCGGCGGCGCCAATGTCAGCCTGGAGCCTGGCGGACAGTTCGAGCTTTCCGGCGCGCCGCTGGAAACCGTTCACGACATCCACGAAGAGACCGTGCAGCACCTGGCCGAGGCCAAGGCGGTGGGCCAGGAGCTGGGAATCGGCTTCCTGGGACTGGGGTTCAGCCCCCTGTGGACCCGCGCCGCCGTCCCGATCATGCCCAAGGGCCGATACAAGATCATGCGCGCCTATATGCCCAAGGTCGGCGGCCAGGGCCTGGACATGATGTTCCGCACCTGCACCGTGCAGGCCAATCTCGACTTCGCGTCCGAAGCGGACATGATCAAGAAGTTCAGGGCCAGCCTGGCGCTGCAACCGATCGTCACGGCCCTGTTCGCCAACTCGCCCTTCACCGAGGGCCGGCCCAACGGCTTCCTGTCCGCCCGCGCCAACGTCTGGACCGACACGGACCGCGACCGCACCGGCATGCTCGATTTCGTCTTCGACGACGGCTTCGGATTCGAGGCCTACACCCGCTGGGCGCTGGACGTGCCGATGTATTTCACCAAGCGCGAGGGGCGCTATGTCGACCTTTCGGGCCGTTCGTTCCGCCGGTTCATGGCCGGGACGCTGGATGAGCTCCCCGGCGAGCGCGCCAGCATGAAGGACTGGTCGGACCACCTGACCACCCTGTTCCCTGAAGTGCGGCTGAAGCAGTACCTGGAGATGCGCGGCGCCGACTGCGGGCCGCTCGATCGGCTGTCAGCCCTGCCGGCGGTCTGGGCGGGGATTTTCTATGACCCCGCCGCCCTCGACGCGGCCTGGGATCTGGTCAAGGGCTGGACCGCCCAGGACCGGGCGAAGCTCAGGAGCGACGCCGCCCGGACGGGCCTGAAAGGGTCCGTCGCCGGCCGGCCTGTCCAGGCCGTGGCCCAGGACATGCTGGCCATCGCTCGTGAGGGCCTCAGGCGCCGCGGCCGCGGGCGCGAGGGCCTGACCGACGAAACCTCCTACCTGACGCCGCTCGACGAGATCGCCGAAAGCGGGATCACTCCGGCCGAACGGCTCCTTGAGCAGTTCCACGGCCCCTGGCGCGGCGAAGTCCGCAATGTCTTCGACGAAATGGCCTACTAGCAAAAAACCGCGTTGCGGAGATCGCGATCAGGCGCCCTCGTTTCGTCACGAGGCGCCATTATCGGTGCGATCGTTCGTGTCGCGACCAAGGGAATCTGCATGTTGAAAACGGTATCAAGCGTCGGCGCCGGCGTCGCCTTGGCCCTCCTGTCGGCCAGCGCCAGCCAGGCCACGGCCGCGGATATCACCGGCACCTGGCTGTCGCAGTCGCGCGGCGCCCACATCCAGATCGACCGTTGCGGGGAGACCTTCTGCGGCAAGATCGTCTCGGCCCAGCCGGCGCAGAGCAATCCCCTGCTACTCGACATCCACAACAAGAACCCCGCCCTGCGCACGCGCCGCATGGTCGGGACGACGTTCCTGGACGGCTTCACCGGCGGTCCCACCAAATGGACCGGCGGGCGCCTCTATAATCCCGGCGACGGCAACTTCTATTCCGGGATGCTGACCCTGGTGGACGACGACCACCTGCAGCTCAAGGGCTGCGCCTTCTGGTTCCTGTGCAAGTCCCAGACCTGGACCCGCATCAAGTCATAGGGGCGCGCAAGCCACCTCCAGCCAGGCTGTCAGCTGGGGCTCGAGCTGGCTTCCCACCTCGTCCAGCACCCGGGCGTGATAGGCGTTGACCTGGCCGCGCTCCTCGTCGGTGAGCATGAATTCGTCGATCAGCCGCCGGTCGTAGGGCGCCAGGGTCAGGACCTCGAAGCCCAGCATCGGCCGTTCGCCGCCGTCGATCTCGGCCGGCTCGGTGACGTACTGCAGATTCTCGATGCGGATGCCGTAGGCGCCGGTCTTGTAGTAGCCGGGCTCGTTGGACACGATCATCCCAGCCCTTAGCGCCACGGTGTTCGGGACCTTGGCGATCCGTTGCGGACCCTCGTGCACGCCGAGGTAGGAGCCCACGCCGTGGCCGGTGCCGTGATCATAGTCCAGGCCCGCGGCCCACAGCGGCGCGCGCGCCAGCGTATCCAGCGCCGACCCCGTCGTGCCCGCCGGGAACCTCACCCGGCCGAGCGCCAGATGGCCCCTCAGGACCAGGGTGTAGCGCTGGCGCATCTCGGCGCTCGGCTCGCCGATGGCGACCGTCCGGGTGACGTCGGTAGTGCCGTCCAGGTACTGGGCGCCGGAGTCCACCAGCAGCAGCGAGCCGGACTCGGCCTTGCGGATCTGCCGGCGGGTGGGGCGGTAGTGCACGATGGCGCCGTTGGGACCGGCGCCGGCGATGGTGTCGAAGGACAGGTCCTTCATGGCGCCGGTGGCTTCGCGGAAGGCCTCGAGCCTGGAGACCACTTCCATTTCGTCCGGCAGGCTGGACTGCGCGTCTGTGGCCAGCCAGTGCAGGAAACGGGTCAGGGCGACCCCATCGCGCCGGTGCGCGCGTCTGGTCCCCTCGATTTCAGTGGCGTTCTTGCAGGCCCGCGGCATGGCGCAGGGATCGGCGGTGCGCACCACGCCCGCGCCGGCGTCGGTCAAAGCCTGCGAATACCAGGCCGAGGAGATGGACGGGTCGAGCAGCACCCGGCGGCCCTTCAGCTCGGCCAGGGCGGCCGGCAGGGCCTCGGAGGGTTCCAGCGTCACCTGGTTGCCGAGCCAGGCGGGCAGGTCGGGGGTGGTCTTGTCGGGGTCCAGGAACAGGCGGGCGGTCCCGTCCGCGTTCAGCACGGCCTGGCCTAGCGGCAGGGGCGAGCGGATCACATCGCCGCCCCTGATGTTGAACAGCCAGGCGATCGACGCCGGGGCGGTGATCACGGCGGTGTCCGCGCCTTCGGCGGCGAGGCCATGGCCGACCCGGGCCCGCTTGGAGCCTGAATCCTCGCCGGCGTATTCCAAAGGATGAGGGACGACCGGCGCCTTGGGCTGGGCCGGCCGTTCGGCGCCCCAGGCCTCGTCCAGCGGATTGACCGACACGGACTTCAGTTCGGCCCCCGTCTTGGCGGCGGCGGCGCGCAGACGGTCGAGGGCGTCGGGACTGTGCAGGCGCGGATCGAAGCCGATCGCCTGGCCTTTGGCCGTCGCACTTTCCAGGTAGGCGGCGACACCGCCCTCCACCAGGTCGCGGACTTCGAAAAGCCGCTCGTCGACCTGGTCGCGGACCTGGAGGGTATAGCGGCCATCCACGAACACGGCGGCCTTGTCCTTGAGGATCACCGCCGCCCCGGCGGAGCCGGTGAAGCCGGTCGCCCAGGCCAGCCGGTCGTTGGCCGCGGGCAGGTATTCGTTCTGGTGCTCGTCCTCGTGCGGCACGAGGAAGCCGTCCAGCCCCTGCTGGGCCATGGCCTTGCGGATCAGGGGAAGGTGCTTGGACCCGAACGAGGGATCGGTGTCTTCGTCGAAGCTCTGGCGCATGTCGAAGACTAGGCCCGGGGCCTCAAGTGCGCAATCTCGGCCATCCCGCTTCGGGCGTGCGGTTGCGGTCGCCAGCGCGGATCGCGCGGCGCACCGCGCCCCCGACGACGGCGAACCCGAAGAGCATCGCCACCCAGGTCGCGGGCTCCGGAACGCCCGATAGGGGAGTCATCGTCAGGCTCTGTGGGCTCCCCGAGAAGTCCAGGTAGGTCGGGAACGCCGAGGGATCGGAGGAATCGACGGCGGGAGAGATCCCCTTCAGGAAGAAGTCCGTCACGCCCGGGTCGAAGAAGTAGAAGTCCCCCGGATTCAGCGTATCCACGATGACGTTATTGACCACCACGTCCAGTGTCCCGAACCCGTACGACGCAGGCGGCGCGCCCACGGTCGTGAATTCGCCGCCGCCGTTCAGTGCATATTCAAAGCCGTTGGCCGCCGGCGGATCGAACCACTTTCCGGGCATTGGCGTATCAAATTGAAATCCCTCGCCGGGACCTGGTGTGGGAAAGACGGGTTGGCCGGGATTCGAAATCGTCACGGACTGGACGTTGAAGCCCGCCTCCACATCCGTCATGCCTTCCCCATTCACAAAGTGCTCAAAGTTAAGTCCACCGCCGGGGTGATCATATTCCGGCCTGAATACATAATCCAGCTGATCCCGGTAATCCCATCCCGTTATATCTCTAACATTACTGGTTAAATCTATGCCTGCAAAATTGTCATAGGATTCTGTTCTGTATCTCGAATTTATATATATTTCACTATACGGCGTCCCGATTCGACTGGCGCGCGTCAGTGAGCTTGAGTAGTCACCCGAGATCGCGAAACTCTTTCCATTCAGTTCGACCAGCGCCTTGGTCGCCCCGTCCGTGAATTGCGATGTCACGCTCGAATTGCTGGGGGGATTCAGACTGATGAAAGCCCCTGGCGTCGCGTCATCCGTGACGAAGAGCATGGTGAAGCTGGCGCCGGTGAAGTTCGCCCCTTTCGGGAAGAAGAATCCAGAATAGTCGCGGCCATAGCCGACCGTCCCCCGGACCGTCGCCAACAGGATGGTGGCATTCGCCGCGCCTGCCCATGTCGCGGCCAAGAGGAGCGACAAGGTCGCGCTTGCAGCTAGAGTCAGATGCCTCATCACTTCAACCTCCTCGTACATCGGCGAAACAGCCGTTTCACGAAAGACGCGGCGTTCGCCGCTAGGTCGTCGTCAGGACTGCTCGTAGCGAATACATATAATCAGTGGTTGAGCAACCATTCGATGGGCTCCGCGCGCCTGTGCGCGCGCCCGGTCCCATCGATTTCCGTGGCGTTCTCGCGGGCCCGCGGCATGGCGCAGGGAGGCGCCTGGATCCGAAAGACGGATCGGCGTCCTCGTCGAAGCTACAGCGCATGACCAAGACTTGGGCATAGGGCTCAAGCGGCGCAATCTGGACTGTGGGCCGCCGCGACGCGGCCTCGTGAGGCGCAAGCTGAGCCATGGCCAGAAACATGCATTCGATAAGCACTTGCGGCGCACGCATACCCGAAATTACAGCAGCCTGACAGAATCAGGATTGCCCCCCCTTGACCAAGGTGGTTAAGCTTCAAGCAGTCGCCGGTACGGCTTTCTTCGGCGAAGAGCTTGCTTTCTGAGATTTCGACAGTCGCTTGCGTCCAACGACAACCAGGGCCGGGCATCCAACACTCCTATCCCGGCCCCAATTTCACGGGGAATCACGATGGGGCTTAACAAGCTTTTGGTGGGTACGGCTATCGCGGCCTTGGCTCTCACAGCCAGCGCGGCCAACGCCGGCACCGTCAGCACCATCTGGGGCAATAGCGCCACCAACGGCGCGCCGTTGCTGCAGCAATGGGATCTGAGCGGCAACCTGCTCCGGACGATCAACGCGCCGAACGGCTTCAACGGCCGAGGCATCGTCCAGGTCGGCGACGTCGTCTATTACACCAGCGCCAGCACCAATGGCGTCTACGCCTATAACTTCATGACCAACACGGACCTCGGAACCGTGTTCACGGTCGCCGGCGCGAGCGGGCTGGCGACCATGGCCTACGACGGCAGCCACTTCTTCATTGGGGATTATTCCGGCACCCAGAACGCCTACGAGTATTCCCTGACGGGCACGCTTGTGAAGACGATCGCGCTCAAGAATTGCTCGGGTTTCTGTGACGGCCTGGAGTTCGCCAACGGCCACCTGGTCTCCAATGAATACGATGGGGGCTTCGGCGGCTCGAACACCTATGACGTCTATGATCTGAATGGCAACGTTACAACGGCCGGCCTGATCCATGGTCAGGATTCCAGCGGCAACACCGGGATCGCGTTCGACGGCACGGACTATTACGTTTCGAACATCTTCGTGAATACGATCGGCGTCTATGACGGCTCCGGGAACTTCCTGCACAACATCGTCCTTCAGACCGGCGGCAATCCCACCTTGGTGGAAGACCTGTCGGTCAACTACACGCAGGTCCTGAGCGTCCCTGAGCCGGCCACCTGGGGAATGATGATCGCCGGCCTCGGTTTGGCGGGGGCGGCCCTGCGACGCCGCCGCACGAGCTTTGCAGCGATCTGAGTCATCGGGACTTCACTTGCCCTGGCGCCGCCGGTCATCCGATCGGCGGCGCTTTCTTTTTGTCGTCAGACGGCGCGCCGGGTGTCCGCCTCCACGGCCGCGATCTGGGTGTGGATGATCGAGACCCTTGTGCCCGGTCCCGTGTCGTCAACCTGGACCCGGCCGTGCAGCTGTTTAGCCAGCGCCTCGACGATGCTGGTGCCAAGGCCGGCCTTCGCCGTGATCGGCGCCTTAGGCATGCCGACGCCGTCGTCCTCGACCGAAAGGGTCCAGTTGGGCCCGTGCGCCTCATACCCCACGATGATCTTGCCTGTACGCGTTCCGGGAAAGGCGTGCTTCAGCGCGTTGATCACGAGTTCGGTGACGATCAGGCCGAGGCTCACGGACACGTCGGGTTTCACGGCGCTTTCATCGGCGCTGACGTCCAATGAAATCTGATTGTGGTCCCGGATCATCGATGCGGCGATGCTCTTGCACAGTCCGTCGAAATAGGTGCTCAGCCGCACCTCGCCGACGTTTGACGCCGCCAGCTGCTGCTGCAGGACGGCGACGGACATGACCCGCTGGTGCGCATCGTGCAGGCTGCCACGGACTTCCTCCGAAGGGGCCCGGCGGGCGTTCTGGAGAATGACGCTGGCGATGATCTGCAGGCTGTTAGCTATCCTGTGCTGGACCTCCTGCAGCTGGAGGGCCTTCTCCCTCAACAGAGCGTCGTTGAGCTGCTTGGCGCGGCGAATGTCTGTGACGTCGGACACGGTCAGCAGCAGGCGCACGCCGTCCGGCGGATCGTACTCAAGCTTCCTGGCGATCAGCACGAGGCGCTTCGGTTCGCGCCCCGCACCCTTCAGTTCCATTTCATAGGCTTCGACCACAGCGTCGCCCCTGGCCGTCACCGTGAGCAGTGCGCGCAGCTGGGGCACATTCCATTCGCCGGTCCCCAGCGCGAGGAACGACTGACCGACCGCGCCCTCTGCGTCGATCCCAAAGGCGTCGCAGAAGGAACGGCTGAGGCCGATGACCTTGAGTTCGCCGTCCAACAGGACAAGCGGCGCGGTTGACGACGCCAGCATGGCCGCGGCCAGCGTAACCGAGGCTTCCGGGAGCGGCGGCGTGGATTTCGACATGAATAGCCTCTCCAGGAGAGACCGGAGGCTCGCGGAGCGGGAGCCAGGACCGGTGACAGTCGAAAACGGCCAGAACCTACCGGCGCCTCGGGTGAAGCGTGCAATGAAACGCCGCCCGCACCTTACAGTTCCTGGCGCGGGTCAACCTTGCAAGGAAGTTTGCACCCATTTCTGGCCCCCGCAATTGACCTGGATTCAAACCGCCGGCGACACAAGGACTGATCCTCACAGCAAAGCGGCGTGGCTTCGGGAAAGTTGCTTTGACGTAGGGCCTGCGGGACGCCGTCGACGAATGTGCGTCGCCACGACCGGGCGAGCCCCGGGCGGACTCAGCCGATTGATCGTCTTTGCAACACCAACGTCGCCCAGGCGTCGCGGTGGATGCGGGAGGACAGGCGGAAGCCGCGGGACAGATAGGCGGCGCGGACCATGCGTTCCTGGGTACGCAGCAGGCCCGAGAGGATGGCGGTCCCGCCGGGCTTCAGGGCCTGGCGGATGGGCTGGGCGAGCGAAACCAGCGGCCGGGCCAGGATATTGGCGAACACCAGGTCGTAGGGACCGCCGGCGCGCACGTCCGGATGCCCAAGGCCCGAAGCATGGACGAACCGGGCCTTGACGTCGTTGAGCTTGGCGTTCTCCCGCGCGATCCGCACGGAGATGGGATCGATATCAGTGCCGGCCGCGACGACGGCGCCGCACCTGGCCGCCGCGATGGCCAGCACGCCGGTGCCGCAGCCTACGTCCAGCACCTTCCTGAAGCGGCGCGCCTTGAGGAGCCGGTCGTAGGCGACCAGGCAGCCCACGGTGGTGCCATGGTGGCCGGTGCCGAAGGCCGCGCCGGCCTCGATCCTCAGGTTCACTGCGCTCAACGGCGTGCGGCCAAGGTCGTGCATGCCGTAGACGAAGAAGCGTCCGGCGCGCACCGGCGGCAGGCCCGACAACGCCATGGCCAGCCAGTCGGCGTCGGCGAGCGCCTCGGTCCTGACCGTCAGCGCGGGATAGCCGCCGAGCACCCGGCGGAAGGCGTCGGCCTGTTCGTCGCAGGTCGGATAGGCGTCGATGCGCCAGAGACCCTGGTCTTCGTCCTCCTCGAGGATCGAATAGGTCGCCCCCTCCAGCTCGATATCGGCGTCGACCACCGCGGCGGCGGCCTCCGCGTCGGCGCGGGGGCCGCGGGCGATGATCTGGACCGGATCGCTCACGCGCGGCTCAGGCTTCCGCCTTCACGCCGGACGCCTGGTGGAACAGCTGCAGGGTGCGCAGCCGCGCCAGGCGCGCCGAGTCCGGGTCGTGGATGGTCGGCGGCCGGTCGGCGGAGAAGAAGCCGTGGTCGGCGTCGTAGATGTAGACGGGAACCTCGGGGTGGGCCTCGCGGATCTTCTCCCAGTGGTCGGGGGTGATGTGCTGGTCCTTCTTGCCGAAATGCAGGATCACCGGGCACTTGGGCTGTTCTTCCAGCATCTGGGTGGCGATGTTGCCGCCGTAGAAGCCTGACGCCGCGGCCAGGCCCGTGCACCTGCTGGCGGCCAGCCAGGACACCGATCCGCCGTAGCAGAAGCCGGCGATGAACACCGGCGGCTTCAGGGCGTCGATGCAGGCCTGGATGTCGCCCGGCACATGCGGAAATGAGGCGCCGGCATAGCCGATCAGCTTCGGGAAATCGGCGGAGGGGATGTCGACCTGCAGCCCGGGCTCGGAGCGGTCGTACATGGAAGGCGCGATCACCTCGTAGCCATCCTCGGCGAAGCCGTCGGCGATGTCCTTGATCCCCTGGGTGACCCCGAAGATTTCCTGCACGATGATGAGGCCGCCGCGGCGGGCGTCCTTGGGCTGCACGTGGTAGGCGCCGAACTCGAACCCGTCGGACTTGCTCGTCAGCTTGATCATCTCGCCCATGGCGCTCTCCTTTACGCGTTGAACCGGAAGTGCATGACGTCGCCGTCCTGCACCACGTAGTCCTTGCCTTCCAGACGCATCTTGCCCGCCTCGCGCGCGCGCGCCTCGCCGTTCAGGCGCACGTAGTCGTCGTAGGCGATGGTCTCGGCCCGGATGAAGCCCTTTTCGAAGTCGGTGTGGATCACGCCGGCCGACTGGGGCGCCGTGGCGCCCACCGGCACGGTCCAGGCGCGGGCCTCCTTGGGTCCGACGGTGAAGTAGGTCTGCAGGCCCAGGAGGGCGAAGGCCTCGCGGATCAGGCGGTTCAGGCCCGGCTCGGCCAGGCCGATGGCTTCCAGGAAGTCGGAACGTTCGTGGGCGTCGAGCAGGGCGATCTCGGCCTCGATCTTGGCGGAGATGACCACGGCCTTGGCGCCGTCCTTGGCCGCACGGGCGACGACGGAAGCGGACAAGGCGTTGCCGGCGGCGGCGGAGGCTTCGTCGACGTTGCAGACGTAGAGGGCGGGCTTGGCGGTGAGCAGCTGCAGCATCCGCCAGGCCTTGTCATCGTCGGCCGGCACGGCGGCGGCGCGGGCCGGACGGCCGGCGTTCAGCTGCTCCAGCGCCAGGTTCACCAGGGACAGCGTCTTGGCCGACTCCTTGTCGCCGCCGCGGGCCCTTTTTTCCAGCCCGTCCTTGCGCCGCTCCAGGCTCTCCAGGTCAGCCAGCATCAACTCGGTGTCGATGATGTCGAGGTCGGACAGGGGGTCGATGCGGCCTTCCACGTGGGTGACGTCGCCGTCCTCGAAACAGCGGGCGACGAAGGCGACCGCATCGGTGTCGCGGATGTTGGCCAGGAACTGGTTGCCCAGGCCCTCGCCCTTGGAGGCGCCGCGCACCAGGCCCGCCACGTCCACGAAATTGATGCGGGCGGGGATGATCTCCTTGGACTTGCCGATCTCGGCCAGCTTGTCCAGGCGGGGCTCCGGCACCGCCACGTCGCCGACGTTCGGCTCGATGGTGCAGAAGGGATAGTTGGCCGCCTGGGCCTGGGCGGTCTGGGTCACGGCGTTGAAGAGGGTGGACTTGCCGACATTCGGCAGGCCGACGATGGCGACTTTGAGGGCCATGGGCTCGCTTGTGGGGGAGGAAGGGTCAGGCGGCGCGGCCTAGCACGCCTTTGGGCTCCGCCGGAAGGGCGGCGTTGAGTCAGGCCGCCTTGGCGGCCAGGGCCTCGATCTTCCTGGCGGCCGATTCCAGCACCGCGACGGCGCGGCTTTCCGTTGCGCGCTGGTCGGCGTGGAAGGTCGCGAGCTCGGTCATGGCGGCGGTGAGGCGCGAGCGCGTCTCGGCCAGCTCGTCAGCCAGCATCAGGGCGCCCAGCAGGAACAGGCGGGTCTCGCCCAGCTGGCCCACGTCCTGGGCGACGTCGGAGACATGCTGGTCGAACATCTGGGCGAGGGTGCGCACATGGCCTTCCTGGCCGTCCTCGCAGCCCACCGGATAGATGCGGCCGTTCACCCGGACCGAAACTTCGCTCATCAGCGTTCCTCCACCCGATCCAGCGCCTTGCGGATGCCTTCGATCGCCTGGCCCAGGGCCGCGGAGGCCTGGGCGCCCACGGCCTCCAGCTCGCGCTCACGTGCCCTGGCGGCGTCGAGTTCCGCGGCAAGCTGGGAACGATCGTAGTCGAACAGGCCGCCGTTGGCGCCGTCCGCGCGGCCGGTCAGGTCGGTCATCCGGCTTTCGAGCAGGGCGAGCGCCCGCTCAAGACGCGCCGCCGCCGCGTCCAGTGGGTCCACCCCCGGCGGGTATTCGCCGTGCGTGAGCTGCGCCATGCAAGCCTCCGGTTCTCGTCCCCTTCTATAGACCGCCCGCGGCGGGCGCCAAAGCCTCGTCCGCGCGACGTAAGGCGCGGCGGGTTGACCCGCGCGCCACCGCGTGGCCAAAGGTCCGCACATCCAACTATTGAGTAGATCCCGCCGATGCCCGCCACTTCGCAAGCCATGGCTGACGCCATTCGCGTGCTCGCCATGGACGCCGTGGAAGCGGCCAACTCCGGCCATGCCGGCATGCCGATGGGCATGGCCGACGTGGCGACGGTGCTGTGGACGCGGTTCCTGAAATACGACTCCAAGCAGCCCGCCTGGCCCGACCGCGACCGCTTCGTGCTGTCCGCCGGCCACGGCTCCATGCTGCTCTACGCCCTGCTGCACCTGACCGGGTCCAAGGCCATGACCATGGATCAGCTGCGCAACTTCCGTCAGATGGGATCGATCACCGCAGGCCACCCGGAGTACGGCCACGCGCCGGGCGTGGAGACCACCACCGGCCCCCTGGGCCAGGGCCTGGCCACCTCGGTCGGCATGGCCATGGCCGAGCGGCATCTGAACGCCCGCTTCGGCGACGATCTGGTCGACCATCGCACCTGGGTGATCGCCAGCGACGGCGACCTGATGGAAGGGGTCAGCCACGAGGCGATTTCCCTGGCCGGCCGGCTCAGGCTGAACCGCCTGACGGTGCTCTGGGACGACAACGACATCACCATCGACGGCGCCCTGGCCCTGTCCGAGACGGGCGACCAGGCGGCGCGGTTCAAGGCGGCGGGCTGGGCGGTCAAGGCCGTGGACGGCCATGACCATGGCGCGATCCGCCGCGCCCTGAGCTGGGCGACCCGCCAGGACCGGCCGACGCTGATCGCCTGCCGCACCAAGATCGGCAAGGGCTCGGCAAGCCTCGAGGGCCAGCACAACGCCCACAGCAACGCCTTCGGCGAGGCCGAGGTCATGGCCACGCGCAAGAAGCTGGGCTGGACCGCGGCGCCGTTCGAGCTGCCCGAGGACGTCGCCGAGTCCTGGCTGAAGGCCGGCAGGAAGGCCGCCCGGCCCCGCCGCAAGTGGGACCAGCGCCTGAAGGAGTCCGAGCATCGCAAGGCCTTCCAGGCGGCGGTGAAGGGCGAAATCCCGGCCGAAGCGCTGGGCGCCCTGAAGGCGCACATCGCCCGCATGGTGGATGACAAGCCGGCGGCGGCCACCCGCGCCCAGTCCGGCGCGGCCCTGGCGGTCCTCGCCCCCGCCGTGCCCGAGATGGTCGGCGGATCGGCGGATCTCACCGGCTCCAACAACACCCTGGTCAAGGGCATGGCCGTGCTGGACGCGCCCGACTACGCCGGCCGCTACGTGAACTACGGCGTGCGCGAGCACGGCATGGCCGCCGCCATGAACGGCATGGCCCTGCACGGCGGGGTGATCCCCTACGCCGGCACCTTCTTCGTCTTTTCGGACTACGCCCGGCCGGCGATCCGCCTGGCGGCCCTGATGGGCATCCGCGTGATCCACGTGATGACCCACGACTCCATCGGCGTCGGTGAGGATGGGCCGACCCACCAGCCGGTCGAGCATCTGGCCGCCCTGCGCGCCATGCCGAATCTCAACGTCTTGCGCCCCGCCGACGCCGTGGAGGCGGCGGAGTGCTGGGAAATCGCGCTGAAGTCCCAAAGGACGCCGTCGGTGATGGCCCTGTCGCGCCAGAAGACACCGGCCGTGCGGCTCAAGGCCTCCTCAGAAAACCTCTGCGCCCGCGGCGCCTATGAGCTCGACGCGGCCTCGGGCCCGGCCAAGGTGACCCTGTTCGGATGCGGCACAGAGCTCGACATCGCCCTGCGCGCCCGCCAGATCCTGGAAAATGAGGGCGTTCCCACCCGCGTTGTCTCCACCCCCTGCTGGTCCCTGTTCGAAGCCCAGCCCGAGGCCTACCGCAGGAAGGTCATCGGCGACGCCCCGGTGCGGGTGGCGGTGGAAGCCGGCGTGCGCTTGGGCTGGGACCGGTTCGTCGGCGAGCACGGCGGCTTTGTCGGCATGAACTCGTTCGGCGCCAGCGCCCCGGCCGATCAGCTCTACAAGCACTTCGGCATCACCCCGCAAGGCGTGGTGGATGCGGGGAAGGCGCGGCTGGCGAAGGGCTGACGGGTCCGCCCCCTCAGCCGTCGTAGCGGCTCATCACCAGGCAGCCGTTTGTGCCGCCGAAGCCGAAGCTGTTGGACATGACGGTGTCCAGGCGGACGTTGTCCTGCCGCTTGCGCACGATAGGCAGGTCGGCGAACGCGGGGTCGATCTCGTCGATGTTGGCGCTCTCGCAGGCGAAGCCGTTCTGCATCATCAGAAGGCAGTAGATCGCCTCCTGGGCGCCGGCCGCGCCCAGGGAATGGCCGGTCAGGGACTTGGTGGACGAGATCATCGGAATCCTGTCGCCGAAGACCTCGCGCACGGCGTCCATTTCCTTCTGGTCGCCGACGGGCGTGGAGGTGCCGTGCGGGTTCAGATAGTCGATCGGCCGGTCCAGGCCCTGCATGGCCAACCGCATGCAACGCGCCGCGCCCTCTCCGGACGGCGCGACCATGTCGTGACCGTCGGAATTTGCGGCGTAGCCGGTGACCTCGGCGTAGATCTTGGCGCCGCGCGCCTTGGCGTGCTCCAGCTCCTCCAGCACCACGATCCCGGCGCCGCCGGCGATGACGAAGCCGTCGCGGTCCTTGTCGTAGGCGCGGGAGGCGCGGGCGGGAGTGTCGTTGAACTTCGAGGTCATGGCGCCCATGGCGTCGAACAGGTTGGACAGGGTCCAGTCCAGCTCCTCGCAGCCGCCGGCGAACACCATGTCCTGCTTGCCGAGCATGATCTGTTCGGTCGCGGCGCCGATGCAGTGGGTCGAGGTCGCGCAGGCCGAGGCGATCGAATAGTTGATGCCCTTGATCTTGAACCAGGTGGACAGCACCGCCGAAGGGCCCGAGCTCATGGCCTTGGGCACGGCGAAGGGACCGATCCGCTTGGGGCCCTTCTCGCGGGTGACGGCCGCGGCCTGGACGATGGTGGAGGTCGAGGGCCCGCCGGACCCGACGATCAGGCCGATCCGCTCGTCGGAGATGGCGTCCGGATCGAGGCCGGCGTCGAGGATGGCCTGGTCCATGGCGATGTGGGCGTAGGCCGTACCGGGGGCGAGGAACCGCGCCGCCCGGCGGTCGACCATGGACTCCCAGTCCACGTGAGCGGGCGCATGCACCTGGCAGCGGAAGCCGAGCTCGGCGTACTCGGGCGCGGCGGTCACGCCCGAACGGGCTTCACGCAGCGAGGCCAGGACTTCGTTGGCGTTGGAGCCAATCGAGGAGACGATGCCGATACCAGTGATCACGATGCGGCGCATGGGCCAAATCCTCCCGTGCCGATCAGACCAGGTCTTTGGAGTCGAACAGGCCGACCGTGAGGTCCTTCGCCTCATAGATCTGCTTGCCATCGACTTCCACGATGCCGTCGCCCACGCCGAGCACGCGTTTGCGCATGAACACCCGTTTCATGTCGATCTTGTAGGTCACCAGCTTGCACGACGGCGTCACCTGGCCTGAGAACTTGACGTCCCCCACCCCGAGCGCGCGACCTCGGCCCTGGCCGCCGGCCCACCCCAGGTAGAAACCCACCAGCTGCCACAGCGCGTCCAGCCCCAGGCATCCCGGCATGACCGGGTCGCCCAGGAAGTGACACTGGAAGAACCACTGGTCGGGGGAGACATCGAGCTCGGCGTGGACGAAGCCCTTGCCGTGGCGCCCGCCTCCCTGATTGATCTGGACAACGCGGTCCATCATCAGCATGGGCGGCGCCGGAAGCTGGGCGTTGCCGGGGCCGAACATCTCGCCGCGCGAACAGGCGAGCAACTCGTCCTTGTCGAAGCTGTCCTTCAAGACGACGCCTCCAGCGTTAGGTTCAAGCGACAACGACGCCTCCTCTTTGGGCCAGAGGCCCTAGCATGCCCCTGCCCGTTCCCTCAACGACATTGCCGCCGGTCGTCCACGCCCCAGACCTGGGACGAGGCCAGCCAGCCGGCGGCGCCCCTCGCCTTCACCTTGCACCAGTCTCCCTGGCAGCGGTCCAGCGACACAGCCGCGCGGGCGGCCAGATAGGCGGTCACCCGGGCCGAGGGATCGGGCTTGGCGCGCAGCGGCAGCGGCGCGGCCTGCAGGCTAAGGAGGGGGCGCCGGCCGTCGACGCCGGTGGCCTTGACCCAGGCCACGCCGTGCTGCGGGTCGCACACCCGCCGCCAGTCGGCGGTCTCGGCGATCACCTGCAGCGGCAGACCCTTGGCGCGATAGACCCACATCAGCCTGTAGTCGTCGCCGGGGCCCGAGCGGGCGTTCACTTCGTCGAACTTCAGGGAGACATAGCGCGGCACCGGCAGGCCGGACGGCGTCTGCCGCACGGCCTCGGCGGCATGGGCGGGGACGGCGCTGGCAAGTACGGCGACACACAACATGCTCGTAAGATGTCGCCGCCCTTCTCCTCCGCCGTCTACGGGGGAGGAGAAGCGGAGAGGACTCGGCTTTGCTGGATGTCTTATGACAGGTCTGAACACGTCCGGGCCGACTCGCGCGTGATGTTCCCCCCGCTACAGGTTGAAGCGGGCGATTGCGCCGTCAAGACCCCGCCTTATAAGGACCTCAAGGCCCAGACGCCAAACAAACCAGATCGAGGAGACGCTGCGTGAGCCACGCCGAGGTCGTTCCCGTTCCGCCCGATTGGGCGAGGCGCGCCGCCATGACGGCGGAGGCCTACGCCAAGGCCGTTCGCGACGTGGACGCCGACCCTGAAGGCTTCTGGCGCGCGATCGCCGCGCGGCTCGACTGGATCACCCCGCCCACCCGGATCAAGGACGTGTCCTTCCGGCGCGAGGACTTCCGCATCCGCTGGTTCACCGACGGGGTGCTGAACGTCTCGGCCAACTGCCTGGACCGGCACCTGCCCAAGCGGGCGGACGACGTCGCCATCATCTGGGAGGGCGACGAGCCGGACGAGTCGCGGACGATCACCTACGCCGAGGCCCATGCCGAGGTCTGCCGCATGGCCAACGTGCTCAAGGCCAATGGCGTCAGGAAGGGCGACCGGATCACCATCTACCTGCCGATGATCCCCGAGACGGCCTTCGCCATGCTGGCCTGCGCGCGGATCGGGGCGGTCCATTCGCTGGTGTTCGCCGGCTTCTCGGCCGAGAGCCTGGCCGGGCGGATCCTCGACTGCGACTCCCGCTTCGTGATCACCTCGGACGAGGGCCTGCGCGGCGGACGCAAGGTGCACCTGAAGGCCAACGTCGACTCCGCCCTGAAGGACTGCCCGGACGTCGCCCGCGTGCTGGTGATCCAGCGCACCAGGGCCGCCGTCGACATGGTCCCCGGCCGCGACCTGGTGTGGGCCGAGGCGCGCGAAACCGTCTCCGCCGATTGCCCCCCCGAACCCATGGGGGCGGAGGATCCGCTCTTCATCCTCTACACCTCAGGCTCCACCGGAAAGCCGAAGGGGGTGCTGCACACCACCGGCGGCTACCTGACCTGGGCGTCCTGGACCCACGCCATCGTGTTCGATTACCGGCCCGGCGAAATCTACTGGTGCGCGGCGGACGTCGGCTGGGTCACCGGCCACAGCTACATCGTCTACGGCCCCCTTTCGAACGGGGCCACGACCCTGATGTTCGAGGGCGTCCCGACCTATCCGACCAGCTCGCGCTTCTGGGAGGTGGTGGACAAGCACCAGGTCGAGATCTTCTACACCGCCCCCACCGCCATCCGCGCCCTGATGCGCGAGGGTGATGAGCCGGTCACCAGAACTTCGCGGGCGTCGCTGCGCCTCCTGGGCTCGGTCGGCGAACCGATCAATCCGGAGGCCTGGCTCTGGTACCACCGGGTGGTGGGCGAGGGCCGCTGCCCGATCGTGGACACCTGGTGGCAGACCGAGACCGGCGGCATTCTCATTTCGCCGTTGCCGGGCGCGACGGCGCTCAAGCCAGGGTCGGCGACCCGGCCCCTGCCGGGGATCAAGCCGGTGATCGTCGACGCGGAGGGCCATCCGCTGGAGGGCGCGACGGAGGGGAACCTCTGCCTGGCCGACTCCTGGCCGGGCCAGATGCGCACCGTCTACGGCGATCCGGAGCGCTTCTTCCAGACCTATTTCTCCACCTATCCGGGCCTCTATTTCACCGGCGACGGCTGCCGCCGGGACGAGGACGGCTACTACTGGATCACCGGCCGGGTGGACGACGTCATCAACGTGTCGGGCCACCGCCTGGGCACCGCCGAGATCGAATCCGCCCTGGTGGCGAACCACCATGTGGCCGAGGCCGCGGTGGTCGGTTTCCCCCATGACATCAAGGGGCAAGGCATCTACGCCTACGTCACCCTGAAGGCGGGCATCGAGGCCACCGATCATCTGCGCCATGAACTTGTGCTGTGGGTCCGTCGCGAAATCGGCCCCTTCGCCGCCCCCGACCACATCCAGTGGGCGCCCGGCCTGCCCAAGACCCGGTCCGGCAAGATCATGCGCCGCATCCTGCGCAAGATCGCCGAGAACGACATGGGCGCGCTCGGCGACATCACCACCCTGGCCGACCCGGCGGTGGTGGAGGACCTGGTCAAGGGCCGCGCCGAACACCTGGCCGAGAAGACCTTGCTTTAGGCGTACCCGCAAGAAACTATCGAGGAGGATCAATTGCTTAGCTGGCGTGTCGGCGAGGTGACCATCACCCGGGTGGTCGAGATGGAAGTCCCGATCCCCTACAGCGAGGAGCATGCCTTCCTGCCGGGCGCGACGCCGGAGGTGCTGGCGAAGTCGCCCTGGCTCTATCCGCACTTCGTGACGCCCGAAGGGCACCTGATCCTGTCGTTCCACGCCCTGCTGGTCGACGCGCCGGGCCTCAGGGTCGTGGTCGACACCTGCATCGGCAACGACAAGCCCAGGAAGGAGCTCGGCTACCAGGCCCTGAGCACGCCCTTCCTGGAGCACATGATCGAGGCCGGCTGGCCGCCGGAGTCGGTGGACGCGGTGATCTGCACCCACCTGCATGTGGACCACGTGGGCTGGAACACCATCAGGAAGGACGACCGCTGGGTCCCGACCTTCCCCAACGCACGCTACCTGATCGGGCGCCTTGAACACGCGCACTGGACCAGCGAGGGGGGCGAGGACCAGCAGGCGATCCTGGCGGACTCGGTCAAGCCGATCTTCGACGCCGGCCTCGCCGACTTCGTTGACATGGACCACCGGCTCTCGCCCGAAGTGCGCCTCACGCCGACGCCCGGACACACCCCGGGACACGTCAGCGTCGTGATCGAGTCGGGCGGGCAGACCGCCCTGATCACCGGCGACGCCATGCACCACCCCTGCCAGATGGCCCACCCCGACTTCTGCCCGGGCGTGGACGTCGACACCGCCCTGTCGCCCGCGACCCGCCGGGCGATCCTCAACGACATGGCCGATACGCCGAAGCTGCTGATCGGCACCCACTTCTCCGGACCCACAGCGGGGTGGGTCAAGCGTGACGGAGACGCCTTCCGCCTGGAGGTCTAGGCGGGCCGGCCAGCCTTTTCCTCGATTCCCGAGCGGCCTTCGCGGGCCTCGAGTTTCGCGGCCACGGCGTCCAGGTCGACGCCGGTCGAGGCCAGCAACACCAGCCAGTGGTAGATCAGGTCGGCGCTTTCAGCGGCCACGGCCTCCGGGTCGCCGGACACGGCGGCCAGGGCGGTCTCCACCGCCTCCTCGCCCAGCTTCTTGGCCGCGGCATGCGGGCCGCCCGCCAGGAGCTTGGCCGTATAGGACGATGACGGGTCCGCGCCCTTGCGCGCCGCGATGGTGGCGGCGAGGCGGTCGAGGGTGTCGGAGAATCTGGTCATTCTAAATCCGCTCATCCCCGCGAAAGCGGGGACCCAGGCGTTTTATCGTCAGGCGCCGCAGAATACAGAAAAAACCTGGGTTCCCGCTTTCGCGGGAATGAGCGGAGACTTGCGAGGCTTCACGTCATCCTGACCGGCAGGCCGGCGTCGATCATGGCGGCTTTCGCTTCGCCGATGCTGATCTCGCCGAAGTGGAAGATCGAGGCGGCGAGCACCGCGTCGGCCCCGCCGTCGCGGACGGCGTCCACCAGGTGCCGCCTGGTCCCGGCGCCGCCCGAGGCGATCACCGGCACGGATACGGCCTCGGACACCGCCCGCAGGAGGTCGGTGTCATAGCCGGTCTTGGCGCCGTCGCGGTCCATCGAGGTCAGGAGGATCTCGCCGGCCCCGCGCTCGACGCAGCGGACGGCGTGGTCGACCACATCCAGCCCCGTGGCCTTGCGGCCGCCGTAGATGAAGACCTCCCAGCCGCCGCCCTCCCGTCCGCGGGCGTCGATGGCCGCGACCACGCACTGGGCGCCGAAAGCGTCGGCCATGCCGGGGATCAGGCCCGGATCCTCCACCGCCGAGGTGTTCACCGAGATCTTGTCCGCCCCCGCGCGCAGCAGCCGGCGGGCGTCCTCCACGGTGCGCACGCCGCCGCCTACCGAAACAGGCATGAAGCAGACGTCGGCGGTGCGGGCGACCACATCCAGGATGGCGCCGCGGCCCTCGTGGCTGGCGGTGATGTCCAGGAACATCAGCTCGTCGGCGCCGGCGGCGTCATAGGCGCGGGCCTGCTCCACCGGATCGCCAGCGTCGCGCAGGGAGACGAACTGCACGCCCTTGACCACCCGCCCGTCCTTGACGTCCAGGCAGGGGATCACGCGCACCTTCAGCATCAGGCGGCGACTTTGCGCGCGGCGGCGACCAGGGCTTCGGCCGGCTTGATGGAACCGGCATAGAGCGAGCGGCCGAGCACGGCGCCCGCGATCGAAACGCCCTTGCGCGCCTTCAAGGCCTCGATGTCCAAGACGGACGCCAGCCCCCCCGCGGCGATCACCGGGATCGAGACGGCGTCCGCGACCGCGCCGAAGGCCTCGACGTTGGCGCCCGTCAGGGCCCCGTCCCGTTCGATGTCGGTGACCACAAGGGTGGCGACCCCCGCATCCTCGAAGCGCCGCGCCACCGCGATGGCGTCCAGGTCCGTGCCTTCGGTCCATCCCTGCACGGCCACCTTGCCGTCGCGGACGTCCACGCCCACGGCGATCTGCTCGGGCCACTCGCGGGCGGCGGTCCGGACCATCTCCGGATCGCGCACGGCCACGGTGCCCAGGATGACGCGGCTGACGCCCGCCTCGATCCAGGCCTCGATGGACTTCAGCGAGCGGACGCCGCCGCCCAGCTGCACGGGAATCGACACCGACTCCAGGATGGCCTCGACGGCCTGGACGTTGATGGAGCGGCCTTCGACGGCGCCATTCAGGTCCACCACGTGCAGCCATTCGAAGCCGTCGCGGGCGAACCGCTCGGCCTGATCGGCCGGAGAGGCGTTGAAGACCGTGGCCTTGTCCATGTCGCCGTAGAGCAGGCGCACGCACTTTCCGTCCTTCAGGTCGATGGCGGGATACAGGATCATGGCCGCCACTCCATAAATTGGGACAGGAGCTCCAGGCCCACGGCCTGGGATTTCTCCGGGTGGAACTGGACGCCCACCATGTTGTCGCGCGCCACCGCCGCGGCGAAACGCTCGCCGTGGGTCGTGAACGCCGCCGTATCAGACGCCGAGGCCGGATAGAAGGCGAAGGAGTGCGTGTAGTACATGTCCTTGCCCTCTAACCCGGCGAACACCGGGTGATCCACCACGCTATCAAGACTGTTCCAGCCCATGTGCGGAATCTTGAGGTGGTGATCTTGGGGCTCGAGCCGCCTGATCTCGCCTTCGATCCAGTCGAACCCGGGGGTCTCGCCGAATTCCAGGCCAACGGTCGCCATCAGCTGCATGCCGACGCAGATCCCCAGGAACGGACGGCCGCGGACGCGCACCGCCTCGTTCAGCGCCTCGGTGAGGCCTTCGCAGGCCCCCACCCCCGCCATGCAGGCGGCGAAGGCGCCGACGCCCGGCAGCACCAGGCGGTCCGCCCGCGCGACCACGTCGGGGTCAGCGGTGGTGATGACCTCCACTGGCCGCGCCAGCCCACCCGCCGCGCGGATGAGGGCTTTCTCGGCCGAGCGGAGATTGCCCGAACCATAGTCGATCAGGACGGCGCCGGACATGGGAGGTCAGAGCACGCCCTTGGTGGAAGGGGCGTGTCCATGGGTCTTGGGGTCGATCTCCACCGCCGTGCGCAGGGCGCGGGCGAGGGCCTTGAATCCGCTCTCCGCGATGTGGTGGGAGTTGTCGCCGTAGAGGGTTTCCAGGTGCACGCAGGCGCCCGCGTTCATGGCGAAGGCGTGATGGAATTCCTTGAACAGCTCGGTGTCCATCTCCCCGACCTTGGGCCGGGAAAACTGCACCTTCCAGATCAGATAGGGCCGGTTGGACAGATCGATGGCGCAGCGGGTCAGGGTCTCGTCCATGGGCACATAGGCGTGGCCGAAACGGCGGATGCCCTTGTAGCCGTCGAGCGCCTTGGCCACCGCCTGGCCGATGACGATGCCGGTGTCCTCCACGGTGTGGTGCATGTCGATGTGCAGATCGCCCTGGGTGGAGACCTCCAGATCGATGCCGCCATGGCGGCCGAAGGAATCCAGCATGTGATCGAAGAAGCCCACGCCGGTGGACGCGGCCACCTTGCCGGTTCCATCGAGGTCGAGCTTGACGCGGATCTGCGTCTCCTTCGTCTCGCGCGTGACTTCCGCCGTCCTGGACATGCCGATGCCTATAACCCGGCCTTGATGGCCAAATCCTTGAGGGACACTTCAGGACGCGCGCCGTAGTGCGAAATCACTTCGGCCGAGGCGATCGAGCCCAGGCGGCCGCAGAGGTTCAGGGGCTGGGCGCGGGCCAGGCCGTAGAGGAAGCCGGCGGCGTAGGCGTCGCCGGCGCCGGTGGTGTCCACCAGCCTGTCGATGGGTTCCGCCGCGACCTTGTGGGTCTCCGTCCCGCCGATGACCACCGAGCCTTCGGCGCCGCAGGTCAGGGCCGCGATCTTCACGTGGGGGCGCGCCAGGCGCACCGCCTCGTCGAAGTCCTTGGTCTGGAAGAGGCCGGTGATCTCCTCCTCGTTGGCGAACAGGATGTCGACCTGCTGCTGGACGAAGTCGATGAGCAGGTCGCGGTAGTGCTCCACCACGAAGCCCGCCGACAGGGTCAGGGCGATCAGGCGGTTGTTGGTGCGCGCCAAAGCCGCGGCCTTGGCGAAGGCCTTGCGGGCCTCGTCGGGGGTGAAGAGATAGCCTTCCAGGAAGGTGATTTTCGCGGACGCGATCACGTCGGGGTCGACGTCGGCGGGGCCCAGCAGGTTCGCGGCGCCCAGGAAGGTCGCCATGGTGCGCTGGCCGTCGGGCGTGACGTTGATCAGGCAGCGGGCCGTGGCCGCGCCGGACTCCAGCGGCGCGGTGTCGAAATGGGCGCCCAGCGCGCGGATGTCGTGGCCGAACACCTTGCCGAGCTGGTCGTTGGCGACCTTGCCGATGAAGGCGGCGCGGCCGCCGAAGCTGGCGATGCCGGCGACGGTGTTGGCCGCCGACCCGCCGGAGGACTCCTGGCCCGGCGCCATGGCGTCATAGAGCTGGTCGGCGCGGGCGTCGTCGATCAGCGTCATGCCGCCCTTGGGCAGGTCCTGCTCGATGAGGAACGCGTCGGATGACGGGGTGATCACGTCGACGATGGCGTTGCCGATGGCGGCGACGTCGTAAAGATCAGGCATGTGCGGCGGCTCACCGGGTTTCAAAAGGCGGCGGACTATAGCGACAGGGCGCGCCCAGGCAATGCACGGGCCTTGCAATCGCCGCCGTCGGACGCTCTTAACGCGGCCATGGTCCGCCTCAACGCCCTCACCCTGAGCGTCGCCGTCCTGATGCTGGCGACCGCGCTGGCCGCCGGCCCGGCGCTCGCGCGCCACAAACCCAAGGCCGCGCACGTCGGCCGGACGCATGCCAAGGCCCATGCCGGCGCCCATGGCCGGACCGGGCGCGCAGGCGGGGGCGGGGACGCCGCCGATGACACGCCGCCGCCGATGGAGGCGCCGCCATCCGCCCCGGTCTACGGCGGGCTCCTTTCCCTCAGCGAGACGGAGGCCCGTTCCAGGCTCGGCGCGCCCGATATCGCCCGCAATGAAGGCGCCGGCGCCATGTGGACCTATCGCCTGGCCGATTGCGCCCTGTTCGTCTTCTTCCGCGCCCCAGGCGGGCAGCCGCTCAAGGTCTCGGGCGCCTCGTCCGGGCCGCGCAGCCGCGGCCAGACCCCGATCCCGGTGGAGTCCTGCATCGCCGAAGGGTTGGCGCAGCGGCGGGGCGGCGGCTAGGGCGCTGGAAACCGTTGGCATCGCTCACCTCGAACGTCATCCCGGCCGCAGCCTTGCGCGGCAAGGCGAAGAGCCGGGATCCGACCTAGGTTAGGTCCCGGACAAGCCGCGAACGCGCCTTTCCGGGATGACAGCTAGTTTTTCCAATTGAAATCAAAGGGTGACCCTGACGTCGAGCCTTACTCGCCCCAGGTCTTTTCCGCGTCCCGCCCGGGCTTGCGCAGGAACATCGCGGCGTCGGCGGCGGCCAGGACCTGTTCGGCGGGGGCGATCCCGTCGATTTCGCGGACGCCGAAGCTGGCCTTCAACTCCACCCGCGCGCCCTCGAACAAGACCGGCGCCGCGGCGATGGCCGCCGCCAGGGCGCGGGCCTTCACCTGGGCGGTCGCGGCGTCGGCGCGGGCCAGGATCACGGCGAACTCGTCGCCCCCCAGGCGGCCGACCACGTCCGAGAGGCGGACATTGTTCAGGAGGCGCTCGGCCACGGCCATCAGCGCGGCGTCGCCCGCGGGGTGGCCGAAGCGGTCATTGACGTCCTTGAAGCCGTCCAGGTCGAAGTAGATCAGGGCGGCGGGGTTCCCGTACCGGCGCACGAGGTCGACGCTGCGGTTCAGCTCGCGCAGGAAGGCGCGACGATTGAGCACGGGGGTCAGGACGTCGGCGTCCGCCAACTCTTCGGCGCGCGCGAGCCTGGCCTTCAGGGACGCCACTTCCTGGCGCAGGGCCTCGATCTCGGCGCCGGGGTCGTCCGGCGCGGGGTCCTTGGTCGGCGGCGCCCCGGCGAGGGCTCGTCCTGTGGCTGGGCGATGCATGACCCCACAATGCTAGCGACATCGGTTGCCTCGCAATAGGCGGCGCCTATACTCCGCGCCCTTCCTCGGGGGCATGCCATTGGGACTGCAATCATGAGCGCGCCGCCCGTCGCCATTATCATGGGCAGCCGCTCGGACTGGCCCACCATGAAGGCCGCGGCCGAGAGCCTGGATCTGCTGGGCGTGGCGTACGACGCCAAGGTGGTCTCCGCGCACCGCACGCCCGAGCGCATGTACGCCTTCGCCAAGGGCGCGCGGGCGGCCGGATACAAGGTGATCATCGCCGCCGCCGGCGGCGCCGCCGCCCTGCCGGGCATGACCGCCTCGATGACGGACCTGCCGGTGCTGGGCGTGCCGATCCAGAGCAAGGCCCTGGACGGCATGGATTCGCTCCTGTCGATCGTGCAGATGCCGGCGGGAATCCCGGTGGGGACCCTCGCCATCGGCGAGGCTGGCGCCCGCAACGCCGGCCTGCTCGCCGCCCAGATCCTCGCCCTGTCCGACGACGCCCTGGCGGGCCGCATCGCCGAGCTGCGCCGCAAACAGACCGAGTCGGTCGCTGAATCCGTGGCGGACGCCTGACCCCATGACCGCCTTCCCCCTCCCTCCCGGATCAACCATCGGCCTGATCGGCGGCGGGCAGCTCGGCCGCATGCTGGCCCTGGCCGCGGCGCGCCTGGGCTTCGACGTGGCCGTGCTCGACCCGGAGGCCGACGGTCCCGCCTCGCGGATCGCCGCCCACACCGTCACCGCCGCCTATGACGACGAGGCGGGACTGCGGCGCCTGGCCGAGCTGGCGGACGTGATCACCCTGGAGTTCGAGAACGTCCCCGCCGAGTCGGTGCAGCGGCTGCTGGACCTCGGCGCCGACGTCGCTCCCAATCCGCGCGCCCTGGCGATCGCCCAGGACCGGGTGGCCGAGAAGACCTTCCTGAACAGCGTCGGCGTGGCCACGGTCGCCTTCGAGGAGGCCTCGAGCCGCCGGGCCGCCACCGAAGCGGTGAAGAAGCTCGGCCCGCCGTGCCTGATCAAGACCCGCCGCCAGGGTTATGACGGCAAGGGCCAGACCTGGATCGAGCACGTCTCGGACGCCGCCGACGCCTTCGCCCGCATCGGCGCCAAGCCCGCCATCATCGAGGCGCCCGCCAACTTCACCCGCGAGGTGTCCGCCATCGCCGCCCGCGGCCGCAACGGCGAGATCGCCCTCTATCCCCTGGGCGAGAACCACCACGAGAACGGCATCCTGCGGCGCACCCACGCGCCGGCCGACCTCACCCACGCCGCCGCCGAACAGGCGCAGCAGATCATCGCCCGCATCATGACCTCGCTGGACTATGTCGGCGTGCTGGCGGTCGAGATGTTCGAGCTCGACGACGGGCGGCTGCTGGTCAATGAGATCGCCCCGCGCGTCCACAATTCCGGCCACTGGACCCTGGACGGCTGCGAGGTCGACCAGTTCGAGCAGCACATCCGCGCCGTCGCCGGCTGGCCGCTGGGCCCCACCGACGCCCTGGCGGACACGGAAATGATCAACCTGCTGGGCGACGAGGCCGATGACTGGCACAGGCTGATCGCCGACCCCGCCGCGCGCCTCTGGCTCTACGGCAAGCGCGACGCCCGCCCTGGCCGTAAGATGGGCCACGTGAACAGGCTGAAGCCGTTGAAGGATTAGCGACTCCTCCCCCACTTCGCAGGGGAGGAGGGTCCTCAGCGCTCACCCTTGGACGGGTCAAGCAGGCGGTGGGCGTGGATGATGAAGTAGCGCATCAGGGCGTTGTCGACGGTGGCCTGGGCGCGCGCGCGCCAGGCTTTGTGGGCTTCGGCGTAGTTGGGATAGGCGCCCACCAGCTCCACCTTCGCCAGGTCCCGGAACTCCACCGCGTCGACGCTCTTCAACTCGCCGCCGATCACGATGTGCAGCAGCTGGGACTCTGGCTTGTGGGACATGGAGGGTCTCGGCGGTTTCAACGACCAGGCGTGCAGCTCGATATGACCGCAGCGCGCCAGGATCAACGGGTGCAGCGCCTCGCCGGCGCAGATCAGGCTCCGTTTACGTGCTGAAGGCTGATCATAGATGAAGGCGCCGCCCTGATGGTCGCTCACCACCGCCCCCGCCTCGCGGGCGATCAGGTCGGCGGCGGCGATGTCCCAGTCGCACTTGGCGCTGAGGGCCAGGGTCGCATCGAAGGCGCCCGCCGCCACCAGGACCATCCGGTAGGCCACCGAGTTGCGGGTCTCGATCTGCATCTGCGGCCAAGGCTCGGGCCAGCGCGGGCTGCGCATCATGGCCGGATCGGCCAGGAGGGCGCAGCCGTCCAGCCGGGCGCGGCCGCTGGCGGTGATCGCCTGGCCGTTCAGGCGCGCGCCCGAGCCCGCGGCGGCCTCGTAGGTCTCGGCCATGGCCGCAGCGTGCACCACGCCGGCGACCGGCGCGCCGGCCTCCACCACCGCGATGCTGACAGCCCACGATGGCCGGCCCTTGATGAAGGCCCGGGTGCCGTCGATCGGATCGACCACGAAGGTGCGGCGCGCGGACAGGCGCGAATGGTCGTCGACAGTCTCTTCCGAGAGCCAGCCGTAGTCCGGCCGCGCCGCCAGGAGCCTGGATTTCAGCAGGGCGTCGACCGCGAGATCGGCGTTGCTGACCGGAGAGCCGCCCGTCTTGGCCGTGACCTGGATGTCGCCCCGCGCCAGAAAATCCAGTGCGAGTGCGCCCGCCTCGAGAGCCGCCGCGCGGATGAGGTCGAGATCCTTCCCGGCCAGGTCCGCGGTCATCGGCCCGCGATGGCCAGGTCCGGAACCAGGATGGAGGGTGCGTTGGCGGAGCTTCGGTACTCCAGGTCCGACCCCGGGATCAGGCGCGCGTAGACCTCGATCAGGTTGCCCGCCACGGTGATCTCGGTGACCGGATAGGCGATCTCGCCGCCCTCGAACCAGAACCCCGATACGCCGATCGACCAGTCGCCGGTGTTGGAATTGAGCGAGGGGCCGAACATGCCGGTGACCAGAAGGCCCGAGCCGGCGTCGCGCATCAGGGCGGCGCGGTCCTTGTCGCCGGGCAGCAGGGTCGGGTTGGACGGGCTGACCCCGGGCGGGCCGGCGAGGCCCCGCGAGGCGTGACCGGTGGTCTCCAATCCCAACTGGCGCGCAGAGGCGCTGTTCAGGAGCCAGGTGGTCAGGACGCCGTCCTCGATGATGGCGGTGCGCCTGTTGGCCACGCCTTCGTCGTCCCAGGGCGAGGAGCCGAGGCCGCGCGGCCGGTGCGGATCGTCGATGAGGTTCACGCCCTTGGCGAACAGCTGCTGGCCGAGCCTGTCCTTGAGGAACGAGATGCCGCGCGCCACCGCCGGGCCCGAGATGGCGCCGATCAGGGGGCCCAGCAGAGAGGTGGACAGGCGGTTTTCGAAGATCACCGGCGCGGTGGTGCTCTCGATCTTGCGGGCGCCGAGCTGGGCGACCGCGCGCCGACCGGCCTCGTCGCCGATGGACTCGGGGGACGGCAGGTCGGCGCGCCAGCGCGTGGAGCGGCTTTCCCAGCCGCGTTCCATGCCGCCGTCGTCCTCGGCGATCACCGAGGCGCCGATGGAGAAGCCCGTGGCCTGATGCAGGCCCGAAAAGCCGGTGGAGGTGACCAGCCGCCAGGTGGACGACGACCAGCCCCCCGAGGCGCCCTCTGAGTTGGTGACGCCCTCGACGTCGCGGGCTGCGGTCTCCACCGCCCGGGCGGCCTCTTCCAGGGCCTCCGGCGAGGGTTCGGATGGATCGAAGAGTTCGAGGTCGGGCGACGCGCCGTTGGCGAGCCGCTCCTTGGGCGCGAGGCCGGCATAGCGATCCTCGGGCGCGAGGCGGGCCATGGCGACGGCGCGCTCCACCAGCTTGGCGCGCGCCTGCGGCGACACATCCGAGCCGGACACCGTGGCCTGCTGCTGACCGATGAAGACGCGCAGGCCCAGGTCCCGGGCCTCCTCGCGTTCCACTTCCTCGAGAGCGTCCAGCCGGACGGTGATGGAGAGCGACTGGCGCTCGGCGGAAACGGCTTCGGCGGCGTCCGCGCCAGCCTTCAACGCGGCCTGGACCACGTCATGCAGAAGGTATTCATCCATGGACGCCATATGGATGACGCGCGGCGGCGCGGCAAGCGCGGCCCTGGCCGTCTGCGACCCTCGCGACACGCCGGCGCCCCATTACAATCGCGCATCGATTGCGGTGGACGAAAAGCAATCCTATGGTGGCCTCCTGGTGTGGGGGATGTCATGTTGAGCAGGATCGGTTCGCTCGCCCTTTGCTTTGGCATGCTGGGGCTGTCGGCCTGCGCCACGGATGGCGGCGGCCCGAGTTCGGGCGGCGGATCGCCGCCGCCTCCGCCGCCTCCACCGCCCGCCCACCAGACCTTCAGCAGCTGGAACGCCGTGCAGGCGCCGACGTCCCTGACGGTCACCGGCTTCTCGCAGGAGACGACCTACGCCCAGACCCGTCCTAACACCGACATCGCCGGCGTCACCTTCACCCCGCCGTCCGCGATCCTGGACGCCACTTCGGTGATGAACTTCGACGCGCCCAAGGACATCAGCGCCATCCAGTTCACCAACGCCAATCGGACCCTCAGCTTCGACACGGCCAAGAAGGACACGATCGCCTTCTCCACCCACACGACGGGGATGCTGGTGATCAACATCAACAGCCCCATCATGGCCGCGGCCGGGAATCCCTATCAGGCGGGGTGGAACTACCAGTCGTTCGGCGTCTGGGCCGAAGACACGGACTACACCATTCCGAACGTCACGATTAAGGGTGACTCTGGAGGTCTTTCGATCGGCTCGCCGACCGCGGGTGGATCGATCCCCACCTCGGGCGGGGGGTCGTTCACGGGCCTGATCTCGGCGGTCGAATCCTCGGACCTGGGCCGCACCGAACTGATGACCGGCACCCTGACGGTGACCGTCGACTTCGGCGCCCGCACGGCCGCGCTCGTCTCAAGCGACATGGCTGCCGAAGGCGGAGTCCTGCAGGCGCACGACATGGTCTCCGGAACCCTGAGCTATGCCGCCGGCCAGAACGCCCTGACCGGCACGCTCACCACGAAATTCAATGGGCTCTCCGGTCCCGCCACGGCGAAATTCTATGGCCCCGCCGCCCAGGAGATTGGCGGCGTCTTCGCCCTGACGGCGCCCGACTCGTCCAACAACCAGGACAATACGCCCGTACGTTTCGTCGGCGCGTTCGGTGCGGCGAGAGGACCCTGAATACTTGCTTCGGTTCGCGTTCACGGCCCTGTTCGTCACCGTACTGGCCGTCTCACCCGCCCAGGCCGCCCAAACTGCCCAAACCGTCTTGGCGGACGCGGCCCCGCAGGATCCCAACCAGCAGACCTTCCTGGCCGGCGTCCAGGCGATAAGATCGGGCGCCTACGCCGCCGCCGTCGTCATCCTCGATGCGCTGGCGGACAGGACCGGATCGCCTCGAGTGCGGCTGGAGCTGGCCCGGGCGCTCTATCTGGACGGCCGGTTCAGGCGGGCGCGCCGGGAGTTCTACAAGGTCTACGCCCAGAAGGACCTGCCCTACGCCGTGCGGCGCACGATCGACGTCTACCTGGCGGACATCGACCAGCGCGCGGGATACGTCGAGCCCCGGGTCGGCGTGGCGTTCGACACCAATCCTGGCCAGGTTGCGTCCACCGGGGTCTATGACCTCTTCGGCGTCCCGCTCACGTTCAAGCGCACGGCGGGCGCGGACTCGCCCGGCCTGACCTTCGACGTTCCTTTCGCGGCGACCCTGAACGCGCGGGGGCTGAGTGTCGTGGGAGCCGTCGATGGGGAGGCCTACACCCGCCGGGGCGCGAGCTCGATCGCGGCGACCGGTGGGCTGAGGCTGACAGAGCCCGGCCTAAAGGGTTGGTACGAGGCCGGGGCGAGCGTCTACAAGCGCGACCGCGGCCTGGAGGTGGCGACAGTGTTCGTCGCGCGCAGCCGCCGTTTCGCGCTCAGCGGCGGACGCCAGCTGATCCTGACGGGTGAGGTCGCGCGCAACCAGTTCAACCCGCGCCCCGAACTCGACGGTTTCGCCTTCCAGGCCGGCGGCGAATACGACTTCGACGTGGCGCGCGACGTCTCGATCGCGGCCATGGCCCAGGGCGTCTATGCGACCGCGAGATATCCCGTGGACACCCGGCGCACGGGGCTTGTGGGCGCCGAGATGGTGCTGGCGGCGCCCCGGCTGAACAAGCACGTCCTGCTGGACCTGACCGGCAGCCTCACGGGCTACGGCGCGCCGGACCCGTTCTTCGGCAGGACCCGCCGGGACCTCGTCGGCCGGGCCCAGCTGACGGTGCTCAATGGGACGCCGTTCAAGGGCCTGTTCCCGGGGGTGTCGGTGGCGGTGGAGCGCAACGACTCCTCGATCCCGTTCTACAGCTACGTGCGCAAGTCAGTGCGGTTCGAGCTGCGCCGACGATTCTGAGCGGCGGGATATCCAGCCGCCCTCTCTCTGCGCGCATCCCGGCGAAGGCCGGGACCCAGATTCAGCCGGGGCGCTCGAAACGCCCGCGACCAGCGCCCACACGCCTCGGCGCTCGCGCCGATCAGCGCCAGATCGGCTTGCCGTCGCCGGGCAGGCCGAGGCGGGACCATTTCTCGGTGACCGTCGCGATCACCTCGTCGTCCATGCGGATCGGGCGGCCCCACTCGCGGTTGGTCTCGCCCGGCCATTTGTCGGTGGCGTCCAGGCCGATCTTGGAGCCGAGGCCCGAGACCGGGGAGGCGAAGTCCAGGTAGTCGATGGGAGTGTTCTCGACGATGGTGATATCGCGGGCGGGGTCCATGCGGGTGGACAGGGCCCACATGACGTCCTTCCAGCTGCGCGCGTCGATGTCGTCGTCCACCACGATCACCCACTTGGTGTAGGTGAACTGGCGCAGATAGGACCACACCCCCATCATCACCCGCTTGGCGTGGCCGGCG